>Ga0209415_10019559_pt1 | contig 10589 bp, 11 predicted proteins | sample PeaSoiSIISIP2007_FD_187696 | JGI IMG/M metagenome (GOLD analysis project Ga0209415, IMG submission 187696) | Peat soil microbial communities from Weissenstadt, Germany - SII-SIP-2007 (SPAdes) (version 2) | ecosystem: Environmental > Terrestrial > Soil > Wetlands > Peat | place: Germany... | reverse complement strand
GCGCGCCCCCGCCTCCTCGCCCTGGCGGCGCGCCTGGTCGATGAGGCGGTCCGCGTCGGCCTGCGCCGCGGCCAGCATCCGGCGTGCATCCTCCTCGGCGGCATCGGCGATGGCGCCGGCGCGGCGACGCGCCCACTCGAGCACACCGTCCTCGACCGGCCGCAGGGACTCGCGCACGGCGTCTGCGGCTGTCACGGCGGCATGACCACGGTCAGGACGCCGTCGGGCTTGGCCACGCCCACGGAGAGCGCATCGGCCCTCGGCGTGAGCACGACGACCACGGCGTCCCCCGGCAGGCCGGCCCACGCCGATCGCACCGCGTCACCGTCGTCGGCGCGCAGCACCGTCGCACCGGCGAGGGCGAAATCGTCCGCCCGGAGGGCCTCGCCGATGACCACGACCCGTCCGACGCCCACACCGTGGCGGTCCGGGGTCACGCCTTGCCGATCAGGAGGATGGCGACGACGAGCCCGTAGATGGCGACCCCTTCGGCCAGGCCGACGACCACCATGGCGCGCCCGAACATCTCGGGCCGCTCGCTCATGGCCGCCAGCGCCGCCGACCCGGTGTAGGCGATGCCGATGCCGGCCCCGATCGACGAGCCCGCCACGGCGATGCCCGCGCCGATGAGCGCCTGGCCGCCGAAGGACTTGGTGGCGGTGCCCACTACCGGGGCCGCCGACACCGGGAGCGCCGACACGGCCAGGAAGACGAGCACGCCCGCGCCGAGCAGCAGCCCGATGTTGAGGACGGTCATGGCGCGCAGGGCCTGTCGGGGCCGTCGGCGCAACAGGACGCCGACTCCGATCGCCGCTCCCACGAGGACGGGCAAGCCGATCAACCAGGCGAACATGGTGCCTCCTTGGTGTCGAGGGTAGGGACGTGCCACGGCCGGAACGCCCGGCCCTCGCCGATGAAGATCCGCGAGAACAGCTCGTAGTACTCGAGCCGCAACGCCTGGACGCCGGCGACGAGCCCTTCGAGCAGGAACGCCACGGCGTTGCCGAGGACGAAAACGATCACCGCCACGGGCACGAAGGCGGGCCCGCGGTGCCAGATCCCGGTCGTGGCGCTCCACACCACCGCGCCCAGGGCCGCGTGGGTGAGGCCGAACGCCGCCAGCCTGGCGAACGACACCGTGTTGGTACCCACGCGCACCACGGCATCGAACAGCTCCACCCCCGCCTGCACCAACCCGGCGGCCCGCCTCCCCGCCTCGGCAGAGACGCCCACGAAGCCGAGACCGAGCCCGACGAGTGCCAGCGCGCCACCCCCGGCCTCCACCGCCGCCAGGTGCCGGTACCAGCCCAGGCCCACCAGCGCCAAGCCCAGGTACAGGCCCACGCCGGCCAGCCCCGACACGGCGACGAGGGCCCGCACCGCCCCGCCCTCGCGCCAGCGGTTGAGAGAGCCGAGGCCGTAAGCGACGGCCAGGAGGGCCGCCCCGGCGGCGACGGCCACGGCCAGGAGCGTGGTGGCGTGGTCGATGGGGGCCAGCCACAGCACGGGGACGAGCCCCGTGGGCCCGAACGCCTCCCCGTAGGCGAGGCCGAACCCCGTGCTCGCCAGCCCGGCCCCGATGACGAACGGCGCCGCCCGGCGCAGACGGGCGAGGGGGGCCGGTCGTCGCGACCACAGGAGCAGTCCCGCCGCCACCAGCAGCAGCCCGTGACCCACGTCTCCGAACATCATGCCGAACATGACGACGTACGCCAGTCCGGCGAACACCGACGGGTTCACGTCCGCGTACGGCACCGTGGCGTAGATGTCGACGAGCGGTTGGAACGCACCCGTGGCCCCGCGCCCGGGCAGCAGGGTCGGGGGCTGTCGGCCCGTGCCCGTCGGCAGCCTCACGACCCCCGCCCCGAGCGGACGCAGCCGGGCGGCCAACGGACCCACCGCGGCCGTCGGGCTCCACCCCGCCACGGCCACGACCGCGCCGTGTCGTACCGCGCCCGCACCCACCCGCTCGAGGGCCGCCTCACCCGCGAGCTCGCCGAGCGCACCGGCCCGCTCGAGCTCGACGACGTCGGGGGCGTCGCAGCGCAGGGCCGGCGACGACCGCGGCCCTTCGGCGCCGGCTCGCGTGCGCGATGCGCGTCCCCACGCCTCGGCCGCCGCGCCGGGAGCGACGTCGCCGACGTCCTCGGGCTCCACCACCCCGGCGTCGGCCACGGTCACGAGCATGCTCCGGAGCGCCTCGGCCGGGGCGACCAGGGCGATGCGGTCCATGCGGGCCGGCTCGAGCTCGTCACGCCACCGCATCGAGGACCTCGTCGAGGGACCCGCCCCCGCGCGCCGCCAGCTCGAGCGCGGCCCGGGTCCGCCACCCGTCCGCGGCCAGCAATCCGAACACTCCCACGCCGGTGGCGTCTCCCGACTGGGCGCGCGCCGCCAGGACGTGGCCGTCAGCCTCGACCCGGGCCCACCAGCGGGTCTCGGCCCGCCACAGCTCGTCGGGGTCGTCGATGCCCTCGAGCACCCACGTCGCGGCGTGCGCCACCAGCCGCCCCAGGTCGCCCAGCGTGCCGGCACCCTGCCCGTGCTCGCCCAGGAGGTGCCGGGCGTCGCGCCGGGCCCGGGGGGGCAGTGCGCCAAGCGCTCCGGCCACGAGCGCACGCGCCATGACGAGGGCGGCGTAGCCGGCCGCCCAGCGGGCGGCCTCGGGAGCACCGTCGGCCACCCGCCGGGCCCAGGCCAGCTGCAGCGCCATCTGTATGCCGGCTGGGTCGCTGGCACCGGGATCGCCCCACGCCGACGCGGCCAGGGCCCGGCGGACCTCGTCGGGGTGGCGCGCCCCCGACACCCGGGGCCACGCCGTGGACAGGCTTCCCAGCTGGAACGGGGGGTCGGCGTCCCGTCCGGCCAGCGTGGCCAGATGACAGGCGACATTGGGGATCTCGAACCACGTACTGAGCAGGCGCGGTCCACCGGCTCCGGTCGCCGGTCCCCACCCGGCCAGCACCCGGAGGTTCCAGATGACCGTGGCCGTGACGGCGTGCTGGGCCTGGCGCAGGTCCATGCCGGGCCGGACGTCGTGCTGGTACGTCGTGTGGCCGAGGTCGTCGAGCGCCGCCCCGAGGGATGCCCGGCGGGCCACGCGGGCCGCGCCCTCGGGGCCCAGCCGGCGCCGGGCAAGGCCTCGGGCCCGGACACCGGCGGCCACCCAGGAGGCGCTCACCGCCCTGCCTGCCCGGTGGCCAGCACGGCAGCGACCACCCGTTCGGCGACAGCGGGGACACGGGCGGCGGCCACGCTCTCCACGCGCGCCGACTCCGCCCGGGCCGCGTCGAGCACGGCCCGACAGTCCCGATCGGCGCGGTCCAACGCGCCGGCCGTGGCACGGGCGCGCTCGGCGGCGGCGCGGTCGCGTGCCGAGGTGATGAGCGCGGCGGCCTCCTCGCCGGCCCTGGCCCGTCGTTGCTCGGCGACGGCGCGCGCCGCGCCGACGAGCGCTTCGGCTCGGCCCTCGGCCTCGTCCAGGAGATCGAGGACGGGGCCCAATTCGAGAGCCACCTCGCTGCGGCGGTCCACGGGGACCCCGGCCGGGCCGGGACCGCCGGGGACGCCCTGGATCCGCATCCGACGCAAGAACGTGTCGAGGGTGGGCACGACCGCCTCCCTTCCGCCCGTCGACCTCGAGGCCTATGCCAGCGTACGGCCGCGGCCCGGGCCGCGGCAGGGTCGAAGGACCATCCGACCAGGTCTTTTGCTCCCACATCGCCGGCCGGTGGATGCCCGGTGGCCGGCGACGGGGCGGGTCACCCAGTTGCGGCCAGGTAGGCGACGCAGCCCTCCACCGTGGACAGTTGCGGATAGTCCCGTTCGGGGATCTCGATCCCCGTCCGTTCGTGCAGCCCCACCACGAAGTTGAGGAAGTCGATCGAGTCGAGGTCGAGGGCCTCCTGCAGCGTCTCCCCCGCCCCCACCGCGTCCAGGTCCGCCTCGGGAGCCACCTCGTGCAGCACGCTCCCCATCAGCTGTCGCGCCTCGTCGTCGGTCATAGCTCCTCCGGCTTCTGTAGGAGATGGTTGATCGTCGCCAGGAATACCCCGCCGCGATGGCCGTCGCTCACCCGGTGATCGGCCGACAGCGTGGCCGTGACGCACGGTCGAGCGCCGATCATTCCCCCTGACGCCCACGGCCGCTCGGCCACACGTCCGAACCCGACCAGGGCGACCTGTGGGGGGTAGATCACCCCGAACACGGCCTCGACACCCAGGTCGCCGAGATTGGTCAGCGTGATGGTGGGGTCGCTCATCTCCGAGCTCCGGAGCACGCCCGTGCGGGCCCGTCCCACCAAGTCGCGCAGGCTGGCCATCAGGTCGTCGAGGTCGAGCCGATCGGCGTCGTGGATGGCCGGGGCGATCACGCCCCCCGACCGCAGGGAGATGGCCACGCCCACGTGCACGGCGCGGCTCGGCTCGAAGCGGTCGCCCACCATGAAACCGTTCATCTCCGGGACCTCGACTGCGGCCCGGGCCGTCGCCTTGAGCAGCAGCACCGCCGTCACCAGGCGCTTCGTCACGGGCCGGTCGAGGTTCGTCTGCTCGAGCCAGGCCGAGGCCCGGCTCATGTCGATGGTCGTGCTCAGGTAGTAATGGGGGATCTCGCGCTTCGACCGCGCCATCAGGGCGCCGATGGCGCGTCGCATCGCCGCCTGCCGATCGGCCGCGGCCTGCTTCTCCTCCGTCGCGGCCGGCGCCCCGGCCGTCGCCGCCTCCCCTGCGGGTGCACGAGCGCCGACCCCGGCCGCGGGGCCGGCGGACACGGCACCCCGACCCGCGTCCGGTCTGCGCTGGGCCAGGCGACGCACGTCCTTCTCGACCACGGCCCCCCCGGGACCCGTCCCCGTGGCCGACGCCAGGTCCACGCCGAGCTGGCCCGCCAGCCGCCGGGCCAGGGGAGAGGAGCGCACCGTCGCACCGGCCGGGGCCGCCCCGGCGGCTCGCTCCACGTCTGCCCGGGTGACCGCGCCACCACGCCCGCTGCCGGCCACGGTGGAGAGGTCCACCCCGAGGGTGCTCGCCAGGTGGCGGACCATGGGCGATGTGACGACACCGGCCCGGGCAGCACGCGCCGGCTGGGGCGCGGGCGCCGCGGGTGCAGCGGCGGGGCGCGGGCGGGGAGTCGGTGGGGCCGGGGCCGGTGGGGCCGGGGCCGGTGGGGCCGGGGCCGGTGGGGCCGGGGCCGGTGGGGCCGGGGCCGGTGGGGCGACGGGCATGGTCGAGGCAGGCGCGGGGGTGGCGGCCAGGGCGCGGGCCCGGGTCGCGACCCGGGCGAGGACCGTGCCCACCGGCACCTCCTCGCCTTCGGGGACCACGATCTCGTCGATCACCCCGTTCTCGAAGATCTCCACCTCGATCGTGGACTTCTCGGTCTCCACCACGGCCACGATGTCGCCCCGGTGGACCTCGTCACCCGGCTTCACCATCCACCGGGAGACGACGCCGGCGTCCATGTCGGCGCCGAGCGAGGGCATGCGGAACTCCCCCACTCAGGCCCCCATGTCGTGCACGGCGGCCACGACGTCCTCGACCCGGGGCAGAGCGCGGTCCTCGAGGTGCTTGGCATAGGGCATGGGGACCTCGGCGGAGCACACGCGGGCCACCGGGGCGTCGAGGTCGTAGAAGGCGTGCTCGACGATCCGGGCACTGACCTCGGCGGACAGGCTCCCCGAGCGCCATCCTTCGTCGACCACCACGGCACGGTGGGTCCGGAGCACCGACGACACGAATGCGTCGGTGTCGAGCGGCCGCAGGCTCCGCAGGTCGATGACCTCGGCGTCGACGCCCTCCCCGCCGAGGACCTCGGCGGCCGCCGTGGCGGTCCGCAGCGTCCCGCCGTAGGCGATGATGGTCACGTCGGCACCCGGGCGCACCACCGAGGCGTGTGTGATGTCGACGGGCCCGGCGTCGTCGGCCAGATCGCCCTCCATGTTGTAGAGGGTGCCGTGCTCGAAGATGAGCACCGGGTCGGGGTCGCACAGCGCCGTCCACAGCATGCCCCGGGCATCCTCGAGCGTGGCGGGCGCGAGCACGCGGATCCCGGGGATGTGCGCGTACCAGCCCTCCAGGCTGTGGGAGTGCTGGGCGGCGAGCTGGCGGCCGGCGCCGGTGGTCATGCGGATCACCACCGGGACGTTGAACTGACCGCCCGACATGTGCAGCAGCGAGGCGGCGGTGTTCACGATCTGGTCGAGGGCCAGAAGGCTGAAATTGACGGTCATGATCTCGACGATCGGCCGCATCCCCCCCAGCGCCGCACCGATGCCGGCACCCACGAAGGCCGACTCCGACAACGGGGTGTCGCGGATGCGCTCGGGACCGAACTCCTCGAGCAGTCCGAGGCTGACGGCGTAACAGCCACCGTAGCGGCCGACGTCCTCGCCCATGAGAAAGACGCGCTCGTCCCGGACCATGGCGTCGCGAATGGCGTTGCGCATCGCCTCCCGGTACGTGGTGGCCATCATGGTCCACACTCCCCCGTCGGCGAGGTCACGAACCGTTCGAGGTCCTCGACCGGCTCGAGCGTTCCGGCATCGGCGTAGGCGACGGCGTCGTCGACCTCCACCGCCACCTCGGCCTCCATGTGGTCGATGTCGTCCTGGGTGAGCACAGCCTGGCCCATCAGCTGCTCGCTCAGAAGCGGGATCGGATCGCGGTGCTTCCACTGCTCGACCTCCGCCTTGTCCCGGTAGAGATCGGGGTCGTACATCGAGTGCGCCCGGAACCGGTAGGTGCGTAGCTCGAGGAAGTGCGGGCCACCTCCGCCCCGCACAGCCTCGGCCGCCCGCGTGGCCGCCTCCTCCACGGCGAGGACGTCCATGCCGTCGACCTCCCACGACGGCACGCGGTACGACGCCGCCTTGAGCGCCAGGTCGGTCTCCGACTCGGCCCGCTCGAGGGCGGTCCCCATCCCGTAGAGGTTGTTCTCGCAGCAGAACAGCACGGGCAGGCGCCACAGAGCGGCAAGGTTCATTGACTCGTGGAACTCGCCTTCGGCCACCGCCCCGTCCCCGAAGAAGCAGGCGGTGGCCCGCGGCCTGCCCTGCATGTGGTCTGCCAGCGCCAGGCCCACCGCCAACGGGAGCCCGCCGCCCACGATGGCGTTGCCCCCGAAGAAGCGGGTCTCGGCGTCGAACAGGTGCATCGACCCGCCCCGACCACGGCTGCAGCCCTCGACCTTCCCTTCGAGCTCGGCCATGACCGACCGCATGGTCATACCTCGGGCGAGGGCGTGGCCGTGCTCCCGGTAGGTGGTGACGACAGCGTCGTCGGCCCGGAGCGCCTCCATCACCCCCACGGCGCACGCCTCCTCGCCGATGGCGAGGTGCAGGAAGCCGCGGATCGTCGTGGCGCTGTACAGCTCGACACACCGCTCCTCGAAGCGGCGGATCCGGAGCATCTGCCGCAGAAGATGGACGCCGTGGGCGACGTCGTCCGTCGTGGCGCCCGGGGATGCGTCGGATGTGCTCGTCACGGCTCTCCCTCCAGTGTCGAGACGTCCCCCTCGGGCAGCCCCAGCTCACGCGCCTTCAACAGCCGACGCATGATCTTCCCGCTGCGGGTATGGGGGAGGTGCTGGTCGAATTCGATCTCCCGGGGCGCCACCGCCGCCCCCAGGCGCTTGCGCGAGAAGCCCAGGAGTTCGAGGCGCAATTCGTCGCTCGGGGCGAAGCCCGGCCGCAGGGCCACGAACGCCTTCACCAGCTCGCCTGCCATCGGGTCGGGCTTCCCGATGACGCCGGCCTCTACCACAGCGGGGTGCTCCATGAGTGTCGACTCGACCTCGAACGGGCCGATGAGATGGCCGGCCGACTTGATGACGTCGTCGGCACGGCCCACGAACCAGAAGTAGCCGTCGTCGTCGCGACGGGCCAGGTCTCCGCTCAGGTACCAGCCCCCGGCGAAACATGCCCGGTACCGCTCGGTGTCGCCCAGGTAGCCGCGGAACATCGAGGGCCACCCGGGGCGAAGGGCCAACTCTCCCTCCTCGCCCGAGGCGGCCTCCTGCGCCGCACCGTCGGTGCCGACGACGACCGAGCCGTGCTCGTCGCGCACGAGGACCGTGGCCTCGACCCCGGGAAGGGGCCGTCCCATCGAGCCCGGCCGGATGTCCATGGAAGCGTAGTTGGCAATCATGATCCCGCCCGTCTCGGTCTGCCACCAGTTGTCGTGGATGGGCACACCGAGCACCTCCTGGCCCCATGCCACCACCTCGGGGTTGAGCGGCTCGCCCACGCTGGCCACGAACCGGAGGCGGCTGAGATCGTGCGCCTTGGCCGCCTCGGGGCCGGCCTGCGTGAGCATCCGCAGGGCGGTGGGCGCCGTGTACCAGACGGTGACCGCTTCCTCCTCGAGCGTGGTGTACCACCGCTCGGCATCGAAGTCGCCCTCGTCGACGATGCTCGTCACCCCGTGGACGAGCGGGGCGAGGATCCCGTAGGAGGTGCCGGTGACCCAACCCGGGTCGGCGGTGCACCAAAAGACGTCGTCGGGATGCAGGTCGAGGGCGATGCGCCCCGTGGCGTGGTGCGACACCACCGCCTCGTGGACGTGCACCGCCCCCTTCGGCGTACCCGTCGTGCCGCTCGTGAAGTGCAGGAGCGCCATGTCCTCGGGGTCGGTCGGCCCGATCGTGTAGGAGGGATCGGCCGCGGCCAGCAGCGAATCGAGCTCGACCGTGCCCTCGGGTGGCCCGCCGTCCGTGGTGCCGATGACCACGACGTGGCGCAGGCTCGGCACCTCGGCTCGGATCCCGGCCACCTTGCGCCGGTAGAGGCCGGCGGTGGTGACGAGCACCCGACCCGACCCGAGCGACAGGCGCTGGCGGATGGGCTCGGGGCCGAACGCCGCGAACAGCGGACACAGCACGCTGCGGTGCTTCAAGGTACCGAGGGCGGCCACGTAGAGGTCCACCACGCGTGGGGCGAGCACGAAGACCCGCTCGCCGTCCTCGACGCCGAGGGCGTCGAGGACGTTGGCGAATCGGCTGGAGCGCTCGGCGAGCTCACCGTACGAGACGTCGCGTCCGTGACCGGCGCGATCGACGCACCGCAGCGCCACATGGTCGCGGCGGGACCCGAGGGCGTGCCGGTCGACGGCCTCGTGGGCCATGTTGAGCCCCCCGCCCCCGGGCAGGCCGTCGAGGGCCCGGCGCGCCGCGGCCCAGGTGAATCCGGCCCGCTCGGCGGCGTAGTCGGCCATATTGGGCGCGGGGTCACCGCGCCGGCTCCCCTGCTTGTGGATCACCTCCCACTGCACGGTGCCACCCCTCTCCCCCGCCTCGTGATGGATCGGAATCCGTACGCATGGTGACGCTACGCCCGCACCGGTGCTCGTCCCAGGGTCCAACGTCACCTCGCCACGGCCATCAGGGTCGGGCTATGGCGACGAGGCTCGTCACCCCGAAGAGGACCTTCTTCCCTGTCCGAGCGCGGCGCCACGGCGCGAGCCTGGACCGGTGGCGAGGATCGTGGTGGGGGTGGACGGGTCGAGCCGGTCGAAGGACGCCTTGCGGTGGGCGGCGCGCCAGGCGGAGGCGACGGACGCCACCCTCGACGTCGTCATGACGTGGGAGCGCCTCAACCCCGAGGCCTGGTTCCCGCACCAGCTACACGGATCCGACGACCTGGCCATGGTCCGTCAGGCGGTCGACCGGATGGTGCGGGGAACGTTGGGCGAACATCCGGCGGTCCCGATCGAGATCCGGGCCGTGGAGGGCCCGCCGGCGAAGACGCTCATCGACGAGGCCCGGCACGCCGATCTGCTCGTCGTCGGCAACCGTGGGCACGGTGGCTTCGCCGGCCTGCTCCTCGGCTCGGTCAGCCTGCAGTGCACCACGCACGCACCGTGCCCGGTCGTGGTCGTCCACGGCGGGAGCAAGGCCATCGGGTAACCGGATCGCAGGCTGATCGCCTCTCAGGAGCCCTCGCACCGCACCTCGGGTTCGGCGTGCGGCGTGCTGGGCGCTTGACGGAGGGCTCGCCGGTCGAGGGTGCGCTGCAGGAGACCCACCACCACGACGGCGTCGTCGCGGTCCGGGTCCGGTGACCCCGGGCGCCGGGGACGCGCACCGGGAGGGAGCTCGACACAGACGGGCACCGCCGGGTGCAGCCGTCCGTGCGCGTCGAGCAGTGCTCTTCCCCTGGCGTCGTCGAGCGACACGGCGTCGACGATGACGTCCGCGCCGGCCGCCAACGGGCACACCTCGCCCAGCACCGCCGGGCAGCGCGACGAGTCGCGCAGCGGTCCGGGGCACACGAGCACGTGGAGCCCGGCCGCACGGGCCTGGGCCTCTGCGTACCATCGACCGCCGGTCGATTCCACCAGCACGCGGGCCCGGTCGTCGGCGGGCTGCCAGCTCGGCTGCCTCCGGGCCGCACCGACGACCACGCGCACGATGGCCGGATGGTCGTAGTGATCCGCGGTCACGTACCCCCGGGCCCGAACGAGGGCGAGCATGGGCCGGTTCTCGAACAGGACGTCGGCCTGGAGGTTCGCCACGCCCCGGGCCGCGGCCAGGTCCAGAAGGGCATCGAGGAGGTACGGCCCGAGCCATCCCCGCCACCGCGGCGCCACGGTGAT
>Ga0209415_10019558_pt1 | contig 10589 bp, 5 predicted proteins | sample PeaSoiSIISIP2007_FD_187696 | JGI IMG/M metagenome (GOLD analysis project Ga0209415, IMG submission 187696) | Peat soil microbial communities from Weissenstadt, Germany - SII-SIP-2007 (SPAdes) (version 2) | ecosystem: Environmental > Terrestrial > Soil > Wetlands > Peat | place: Germany... | reverse complement strand
TGGTCATGGCGGCCACTCAAAACCGGAACTTTCTACTTTGGCCGAAACCGGAACTTTCTACTTTGGCTTGACAGCCATTTAGCGTGCGCGGCCGTGCGCGGTAAGCCGTCCAAAAATTTAGGGTAAGCCGACAAAAAATTCCGCAATAGGCCTTGTGCAGGAGGGCTTAGAAGTGTATATTCGTTGCCAGCAGTGTAGGAAAGGGGTGTAGCATGATTTCAAACGGGATCGCAAAAGCGGTTTTTTGCTCCTGCTGCATTCTTCTGATCGCAACCCTGTGCTGGGCGCAGACCGGTACGGGAAACATTCAAGGAACCGTCAAAGACCAGAGCGGGGCTGTGGTGCCGAAGGCCAAAGTGACACTTGTCCGGACGGACACGAGCCGCCAGTACGGCGGGGAAAGCAACGATGTCGGCATTTACGTTTTCCCGGGTCTGGAACTGGGACCCTACCAGTTAACGGTGGAAGCCGCCGGCATGGAGACCTGGAAGGGGCAGTTTACCCTTCTAGCTGGCCAGACGGCCGACATCGAAACGGTGCTCAAGCCGGGCTCGACCACAACCATCATGGACGTGACGGAAAACGTCGTGCCGCTGGTGACGACTACCTCTCCTACGCTGGCCGTGGTGGTGGAGAAAGAGCGCATCGAGCAGCTACCCATTGACGGGCGCACGATCACGCAACTGCTGTTCATGACCACCCCAGGTGCGACATCGGACCCCAACGGGTTCATGCCCCGCGTTTACGGATTGCGGAACGCCTCGGAAATGCTGGAGGATGGCGCTGTCCAGCAAAACGGCGAGTGGGGCGGCACGCCGTACCGGCAGCCGGGGTTGGACTCCGTAGCCGAGTTTCGGGCCGAGACCAACAACTCGTCGGCCAAGATGGACCGGCCGGGAACTTTCATTATCAGCACGAAGTCCGGCACCAACACCGTACACGGTTCGGTTTTCGAAACGGCGCGTAACAGCGGCATCGGAGTGGCGCGCGCGCGGACGGACTATTTCACCAAACCGCCGCACCTGGTGCGCAACGAGTTCGGAGCATCGTTCGGCGGTCCCGTCTACCTGCCCAAGATCTACAACGGCAAGAACAAGACCTTCTTCTTCGTCGCTTATGAAGGCTACCGGCTGAGGCAGGCCAGCACGCGATCGATTGGCGTATTCACCCCGGCCATGGAGAAGGGCGATTTCAGCGCGCTGACCGACACCACCGGCCACGCGGTGACTCTCTACGACCCGTGGTCCGTGGCACAGGCGAATGCCACAACCTATACCAAAACGCCCTACCCCAACAACCAGATTCCCGCCTCCCTGTTAGCCCCCCTGTCGAAGTACCTGTTCAGCGTGACGCCTCTGCCCACTACGGCCGATAATCCCGAGATCGCCAACAACTGGTTTGGGCTGGGACACAACGCCACGACCCAGATGACGGAGACGACTAAGATCGACCAGCGGGTTTCCAACAAAGACCAGTTGGCGTTTCGCCAGTCCCACTTGCCGTCCTATCAGGTCGCGACCTCCAGCCCCTACGGACAGTCGCCCTCCACCACGGACGGCCTGGCCAATATTGCGGTTCACAGTGGCGTAAACGACAGCGGCGTGGCCAACTGGATGCACACCTTTTCGCCGACCTTTTTCGGAGAGACGCTGGTTACCTTCTCGCGGGACTATACCGCCATCGAGCCGGGCACCGGCACGCAGATCCTCGACACCCAGTTGGGCTTTCCGAACCCGTTCAACGGGTTCGGATTCCCGCGCCTGCCTTACTCCTTGAACACGTCGACCTCGACAGCCGTATCCTACGACAGTTGCTGCAACCCGAACATCACCTTCACACACTATTTCAGCATCGACGAGAACTTCACCAAGGTCCATGGGCGGCACGAACTTCAGTTCGGGGGCCGGTTCCGCTGGGAGCATCTGAACGAGCTGGACGACCAGCACGGCCAGCAGGGCGAACTGGACTATAACAACCTTTCGGCCACCGCGATTATGAACCCGGCCGCGGGGAACACGTTCACCGCGCTGGGCTTCACCGGTTCGGTAGCGGCCAATTTCTTCCTGGGGGTGGGAGCCTACAACGCCCGGTTCAACCGGCAGACCATGCCGGTGACGGACGGCGAGCGGGCCCTGTATTTCCAGGACAACATCAAGGTGAATCCGCGGCTGACGTTGAACTTCGGCGTGCGCTACGAGTACAACCAGGCGCCCTTCTTCACCGACGGCTCCGGGGTGGGCTTCGATGAAGCCAACCATGCGATCATTTTGGGGTCGTCGCTGGATCACATGGAGCAACTGAAGGATGTAAATCCTCTGGTCATTCAGGGGTACTCCGTTTACGGACTGAAATACGAGACCGCCCAGCAGGCGGGGTTGTCGGCCAGCCTGGTGCACAATAATTACCTGGACTTCAGCCCGCGGGCGGGCTTCGCCTACCGGCTCACCACGGGGAGCAAGCCGCTGGTGGTGCGCGGGGGGTTTGGGCAGTACACGTATCCCGAACCGGGCCGGATGTATACGGTTCAGTTCTCGCTGTCCCAGCCTTTCCTCGGGATCTTCACGTATAACCCGAACTCTGCCACCTACAGCCCGGATGGATTGTCGAACTACTGGCTGCGGGCCGCGCCCACGGTGATCGCGGGGCAGAACAGCGCCAACGTGTTGAACCTAAACTCGGTGACGCTGGCGCCCGGCAGCGGGCAGATGTTCTATCTGAATCCCAACCAGCCCACTCAGAAGTCGATGCAGTGGAACGTGACATTCGAAAAGGAAGTGATGGCCAACACGGTGGTGAGGGCCGGGTACATCGGACAGCACGGCTACAATGCGCCCATCATCGACGATTACAACGAGTCGATGTCCAGCTATGTCTGGTACGCGACCACCCACCAGCCGCTTCCGACCGGTTCGTTTTCCAGCGTGCTGATGAAAACCTACGACCAGAGCGGAGCTTTCGGAGAGATCCAGCAGTACGACAAGGCCGGGTGGTCGAACAGCAACATCGTCCAGGTGGAAGTGGAGCATCGCTACTCCAAGGGTTATGCGTTCCACTTCTTCTACGTGATGAGCAACGTGTTGCGCGCGGGCGGCGACTCCTGGTTTGGCACCGGCTATCAAGGGGTGGAGCGGCCCGATCAGTACTTGCCGGGCGCGGTTCCGACGGATCTGCACGACCGGATCAGATTTCTCTGGTACGCTCGCGATCCCACGATTCCCAAGCACTCGTTCAACGCCAACTTCGTCGTCGATCTGCCGATCGGCAAGGGCAAGCCGCTGTTCCGCAACGCCAGCGGCGTGAAGAATGCCATCATCGGCGGCTGGCAGGTGGCCGGCGGCTGGCAGCTCAACAGCAGCTACATTACCGTCACCACCAGTTTCTTTGGCCCCTACAACCGTATCCAGACCTACGGGAAGCAATATCCGATTCAGAACTGCCAAAGCGGCGTGTGTTACTCGGGCTACCTGGACTGGAACGGTTACATTCAGGCCAACCTGATCAACCGTAAGAACGCGGCGGGACAGTGTACCGGGATCTGCGGCATTCCATCGAACTACGTTCCATTCGCGCAGCCGTTCTATCCGACGCCGGCGACGCCGATTCCGAACGATCCCAACGCCCCGTATTACGAGACCAACACGGTTGCCGTCCCATTGGCCAACGGCACCACCCAGTTGCTCCCCTACAACCCCGGTCCCAGTGTGTCGGCAGGCGCTCTGAACCCCATGCAAAATCAGTACTTCCTGGGCCCGTTCCACTGGAACATGACGGCTTCGCTGTTTAAGGCCGTACACCTGTCCGAGCGAGTCTTACTGCGCATCAACGCGGACTTCCTGAACAACGTGTTTAACATGCCGGGAACTCCAAACCCGAGCGGTACCACCGGTCTGATTGCGATGCAGAACTCGTACAACTCGCCGCGTACCTTGCAACTAACCGGGCGCCTGACCTTCTGAGAGGGCGGCGCTCAGCGGGACTGCATCAGCGATCCGCTTGGTGCCGGGGTGGCTTTCAGGAGTTCCGCGAGTTCCCGCGTGGGCGGTGCGAGGCCGGGCTTGAGCCGCAGCGCCGCGTGGTACTCGGCGATCGCGTCCGGCAGCCGGCCCGGCATGCGCGACAGGACGGCTGCCAGGTTGTAGTGGGCCTGAAACAGCCCAGGGTTGATTCGCAGCGCCGATTCGTACTCGGCGGCGGCATCCGGCAGCCGTCCCGGCAAACCCGAAAGGGCGTTCCCCAAGTTGGCGTGGACCTCTGCGATATCGGGCCTCAGGCGCAGCACAGCCTCATATTGGGCTATGGCCTCCGGCTGCCGGCCCGGTACCTGTAACAAGGCGTTTCCGAGACCATTACGCGCTTCGGCGAGATCGGGTCTGAGGCGCACGGCCGTTTCCAGTTCCCGGATGGCGTCTGCCAGCCGGCCCGGCTCTTGCAACAGGGCGCTTCCCAGGTTGGCGTGCACTTCCGCGCGATTGGCATCGAGCCGCAACGCGGCTTCACATTCCGCGATCGCTTCGGGCAGCCGGCCCGGGATTTGCGAAAGCGCGTTCCCCAGGTTGGCGTGCGCCTCCACGAGATCGGGCTTGATCCGCACCGCCTCTTCATACTCGGCAATCGCATCCGGCAGCCGGCCCGGTGTCTGCGCCAAGGCGTTTCCCAGGTTATTGTGGGCTACCCAACTGGAGGGGTTGCGCGCCGCCGTCTCCCGGAACAGCGTCTCGGCGTCACGGTAGAGGCCGCTCTGCCGCCACGTGCACAGGGCGAGCACGAACAGCAGCACTGCAGAGGAAGCAATGCCAGTGGCCTTCCCAAGCGAAAACCGCCTGGCCGCCACCACCATCGCGGAAGTAACCGGGACGACAATTGCCAAGCTTGCCAGATACTGGAAGTGGTCGGCGACGTAAGAATAGCGGAACGGATAAACATCCAGGAAACCGAGCACGGGAAAAAGCGTTCCGGCGAAGATCAGAACGGCCGCCAGCGGTCCACGGTAGCGGCGTGCCGCCAGACCGAGGCCGGCCGCCAGCAACAATGCTCCGGCCGGAAACAGAAATTGCCACCAGACACCGGGGTCTATCTTCCAACGCGGGTATGTCAGCATCAGGTTTGCCGGCCAGGCCAGCTTGGCTGCGTAAAACCAGATTACGCGGCCTGCCAGCGAGAATCGCTGGACCGGGGTCAGACTGAAATCCGCGCCCTGGGCGCCGGTGAACACCCGCTCCACCCAGGCTGTGAAGAGTCCGGCCGGCGCAGCCAGCATGAACCACGGAAGCAGAGGCAGGACGTCGCGCCTCCAATCGAGCCGGCCGCGCCGCCACCAAAAGACCACCAGCAGCGCGGCCGGAAGCGTGGCCGTCACCGTCTTGCTCAAAAGCGCCGGCACGAACAGTCCGAACGCCAGGAGGTACTGCCACTTGCGGCGCGCCTGGTCAAAGTGCAGGTAGGCGAGCGCCGAACCCAGGTAGAAGACTCCGGACAAGGTGCTCTTTTGCTCCGAGATCCAGGCAACCGATTCCACACACACCGGGTGCAGCGCGAAGATCAGGCCGGCCAGCCAGGCCCCCGGCAGTGAGAGCCGCCGGACAATCATCACCACCAGGCAGGCCGATACCGCATGCAGGATGACGTTGGTCAAATGGTAGCCCAGCACGTCGCCGCCCCATAGCCGGTACTCGATCCAGAACGCGCTGTGCAGCAGCGGGTAGTATTGTTGGGTTGCGCCCACGTCGAACCAGATGCGCCAAAGGCCATGGAAGGACTGTAGCTCCGGCCGGGTCAGGTGGAGGACATCGTCGTAGACCAAGCCGCCGTGGAGCGCGGGCCAGTAGGCCAAGAGAGTCGCGCAGAAAACGGAGGCCCAGATCCCGGCGATGCGAAACCGAATTCCTCCGGACTCCGCGGCGACTGGTCCCGGCAAGTCCTTCGGGCCGGCTGCCGAACGGCTGGTACGGCCGGCACGGCGCTTTTTCGCCATCTAGAAATCATAACGGAAATCCGGGTCCTCAAGATCGGAATCGGGAGGTGCGGGGCAACCAGTCATGATATAGTGGCGTCGATATTCCGTCATGCCGGTGAGGAGAGCACCATGAAGCGGCTGCGAAGCGTAGTGTTCGGTTTCGCGCTACTGGTTTTGGCGCTGACTGTCGCGCAACTGGCTGCGCCGCAGGGCCAGCGAGCCGGAGTATCACGTGGCGAGGGGCAGCCGGTTTCCGTTACCATTGACTACCCGGCTGAGGAATCCATATTCCCACCCGACATGGTGGCTCCAACTTTTCTCTGGCGCGATCCGGACAAGAGTGCCACGACTTGGCGGATCGACGTGACGTTTGCCGACGGCTCGGCCGGAATCCAGGCACGATCCTCAGGGGAGCGGATCGAGGTCGGGGAGATCGACGAGCGCTGCATTTCCGAAACCAACAAGCTGCCCGAACTGACACCGCAGCAGGCGGAGGCTCGAACCTGGAAGCCGGATGCCACCACCTGGGAGGCGATCAAGCGGCAGTCCGTGGCGGGCAAGGCAAGGGTAACGATTGCCGGCTTCGTGGACAAAGACTCGCGGCAACCGGTTTCCCGCGGCCACGTGACCATTCGGACGTCGAAGGACCCGGTGGGCGCACCGATTTTTTATCGGGATGTGCCGCTGATGCCGTCAGAAGGAGAAAACGGGGTCATCAAGCCCCTGGGCGCGAAGGCCGTTCCACTGATTGCCTGGCGGCTGCGCAGCGTCTCGGAACCGGGCAGCCGGGTGATGATGACGGGTCTGCACACCTGCGCGAACTGCCATTCCTTCTCGCGCGACGGCAAGACGCTGGGTCTGGATCTGGACGGCCCGCAGAACGACAAGGGGCTATACGCGCTGGTTTCCATCAAGCCCGAAATGGCCATTCGCAACGAAGACGTGATCGCCTGGAGCTCTTTCCGCGGCAAGCTGGGAAGCCAGGTGCGGGAAGGTTTCATGTCCCAGGTTTCGCCGGATGGAAAATACGTCGTAACGACGATCAAGCCGCTGGGGACGGACAATCAACAGTTTTATTACGTCTCCAATTTCAAGGACTATCGGTTTTTGCAGGTCTTTTATCCGACGCAGGGAATACTGGTGTGGTACAACCGGGCCACGGGCGAGGTGCAGCACTTGCCGGGCGCCGACGATCCGCGTTACGTGCATGCCAATGCCGTGTGGAGTCCTGATGGCAAGTACCTTGTGTTCGCCCGCGCGGAAGCGAGAGACGCATATCCCAAAGGCGCCCAACTGGCAAAATACGCCAACGATCCGAACGAGACACCGATCCAGTACGGCCTCTACCGGATTCCCTTCAACGGGGGTAAGGGCGGAAGGCCGGAACCGATTGCCGGGGCATCGGCGAACGGCATGAGCAACAGTTTCCCGAAGATTTCACCCGACGGCCGTTGGATTGTATTCGTCGAGGCTCACAACGGGCAGTTGATGCGTCCGGACGGCAAGCTCTATATCGTGCCGGTGGAAGGGGGACAGGCCCGGCTGATGCAATCGAACACGCCGCTCATGAACTCGTGGCACAGTTTTTCGCCGAATGGGCGCTGGCTGGTGTTTTCGTCCAAAAGCCGGTCGCCGTACACGCAGATGTTTCTGGCGCACCTGGACGAGAATGGACAGGATAGCCCGGCTATCCTCATAGAGAACTCGACGGCGGCCAACCGCGCGGTGAACATTCCCGAGTTTGTGAATATTCCGCCGGACGGGATGTTGAAGATCGATACTCCGGCCACCGAGTTCTACCGGCTCTTCGATGTGGCGAAGGAACTGGAGGACGGGGGCAGTCCTGCAGCCATTCCGGCCTTTGAGAAGGCTCTGGCGCTGAGTCCCGAGGACGTGAGAGGCAATACCCACCTGGCCAACGCCCTGGTTCGAAAGGGCAGTCTGGAGGAAGCGATCGGGCATTATCAATGGGCCTTGAAGACCAATCCCCGGTACCTCGAGGCCCGGACCAACCTCGGGGCGGCGCTGGCCCAGCAAGGGAAACTCGAGGAGGCGATTCCCGAATACCGGAAAGCGCTGGAGGTGGATCCGAAGTACCCCGACGCCCATGCCGATCTGGGAATTGCCCTGTTCCGGCAAGGAAGAGTGGATGAGGCGATCACGCACTTGGAGAGAGCCGTAGAGATCAATCCGGATTTCGCCGAGGCGCATACGAATCTGGGGGTAGCCCTTATCCAGAAAGGAAGACCGGAGGAAGCGATCGCGCATTTCGAGAAGGCTCTCCAGGCCGATCCGCAGAACGCCGAGGCGCACACCGATCTGGGGGTGGCGCTGCTGCGTAAGGGAAGGCTCGAAGAAGCGATTCCGCACCTGGAAAAGGCGCTGGCAGGCAATCCCAACTCTGCGGAGCTCAATGCCAACTTGGGGGCCGCTTTGGCGGAACGGGGAAGGCTGGATGAAGCCATCCCTCGCTTTCAAGAGGCCGTGAAGCTGGTTCCCGACTCGGCCGAGTTCCAGGCCAATCTGGCCGACGCGCTGAGTGAGAAAGGCAGGCTCGACGAAGCCATTCCGCATCTCGAAAAAGCCGTGACCTTGACACCCGACTCGGCAGAGCGCCACACCAGCCTGGGGGCGGCCCTGGTACAGACGAGGAGGTTCGATGCGGCGATTGCACATTTCGAAAGTGCGCTGGCGCTCAAACCCAACTTTACCCAGGCTCGGTATTACCTGGGGAATGCCCTTTTCCTCGAAGGCCACACGGCGGCAGCCCTCGCGCAATGGCGTCAGGTGCTCCAAGTGGAACCGGATCTGCTGCCGGTGTTGAACCAGGCAGCCTGGGTGATGGCGACCAGCCGTGAAGAAACGGTCCGGAACGGCGCCGAAGCGGTCCGTCTGGCGGAGCATGCGGTCCGGGTGTCTGGCGGCCGGCAGGCGAGGATTCTGCTTACGCTGGCCGCCTCCTACGCGGAAGCGGGCCAGTATCCCAAGGCTGTGGAGGCGGCGCGCCACGCCCAGGAACTGGCGACGCAACAAAACGACCGGCAGCTTGCGGATGGGGCCAACGGCATGATCACCCTCTACCAGTCCAAAACTCCGTTCCGCGACGCGCGGTAAGCCTCATCAACGGCGCTCGAAACTCACATGAGGAAGCGATCAAAGTATCGATCTCACCGGGCAAAGGCTGACTTCGTCACGCTGCCGGACCGTTTCTTGATCGTGGAGCGTATTGGCAGCACCGCAGCAGAGGCCAGGAGCAGAGCCAAGGATCTTGTCATCGCGCCACCGGAACAGGGTTCGGGATGTCTTCGGGCACATCGGAACCGGGCTGAGCGGGTCCATGCCAGACGCTGCCGCCGTACGTGGCAGTGAAGATCATTGCCGGATCGATGGGGTCCACGACCACGCGGTGGCCCCATTTGAAGGTGTAGCCCCGGATGCGGTTCCAGGTCGCCCCGGCATCGTCGGAGCGCCAGACGCCCGCGTCGAAGCCGCAAGCGTAAATCACTTGAGGATTCTTCAGGTCCACGGTGACGTCGTAGACGTGCTGCGACTCTTGGAAGATCGGCCTCCAGGTAGCGCCGGAGTCGGCAGTCAGGAATACGCCTCCGCCGATATCCACGTCAGCCCGGCCTGTCCCCATGCGGAGAGGTACATTCGCCGGTTGTCGCGCGGATCGAGTGTTAGCGCGACCGGGCCGTTGACGTTTTCCGGCAACGCGATCTTTTCCCAATTCTCGGCTCCGTCGTGGGACCGGTAGAGCGCGCCATCGCCGCCCTGGCCGTAGCCGCCGTCGCTGCGGCGCGCCATTACCAGATGGAGGCGTGCCGTCACCCGCGCGAGTGAGCCTCCAGGCGAACGGCGTCTGGCCTTCGATGCCGCGATTCTTGAGCGTCCAGGTCTTCCCGCCGTCGGTGGATTTGTAAACTCCCGTTCCGAAACCACAGGCGTACAACGTGCGCGCGGCGGAAGGGCTGGCCGGATCGAGCAGAGGGTGCGTGATGGAGGTCGAAGGCATATATCGCGCACAACACCAACTATCTGCGAGTCGTTCTGGGCGTGAGGCTGCCGCCGGCCGGTTGATATCGAGGCTCCTTCTTACCTGGTTGCACCCGCTTGCCAGTAAGCCTGCTTCGGCATGCGGAGTTTCCGGCTTCCGAAATCAGTAGGTGATTACGTGCGAATGCGACGCGCTCAACCAAGTCAAGTGTAGACGGCTATCGGGAAGTTGAGCCTCGCGAGCGGCTTCGCCGTGGCCAACTTCCGGATGTGCCGTCATCCAGGGCTTAGCCGCTTCCTGACCGAGTAAACCTGCTGACTCACGAACATGCGGCTCTCTTTCGGGGCTTCTCGCGCTAGACTAAGGCCTTGCCGCAATTGCCGCAAAATGACATTTACCATATGAGACGTTTTGTGCGATGCTGAATACATGAATGCGGTCAGCATCCAACAGGACCTTCGGCACTCGCGAGAAATGACCCTACTTTGCTCGCCTAAACTGACCCAGCACCACTTGTAAACAGGTACGGCTTGCCGGCGGGCAAGAGCTATTTTTGCCCGCGGGCAAGAGGTGACATCAGTTTTCTCAGAAACACGGGGCGGGGCGGGGGCATCGCCTGGGGGATCGGGTATCGAGCTG
>Ga0209415_10019557_pt1 | contig 10590 bp, 14 predicted proteins | sample PeaSoiSIISIP2007_FD_187696 | JGI IMG/M metagenome (GOLD analysis project Ga0209415, IMG submission 187696) | Peat soil microbial communities from Weissenstadt, Germany - SII-SIP-2007 (SPAdes) (version 2) | ecosystem: Environmental > Terrestrial > Soil > Wetlands > Peat | place: Germany... | reverse complement strand
GTCGAGCCGGTCAAACACCTTGGGAAGCCAACCCTGAAGAGTGCCAATGTCTATTTGCTGCAGATCCCAATCCAGGATCATCAGCGGCGGGTTCGTTTCAATCACGGCCGAGAACCCAAAATAGATGACCCCAACCGCATCGGCTTCAGATCCTACGGCCGCAGCGGCAGCGGCAAAGACGCCGTCCAGCAGCGCCGGCACCTCGATCGGCGGCCGAGCTGCGCCCTTCGTTGCCGGCCGCGGCAGCAGCGCCGCCTCCTTGATGAATCCGCCCGGCGGCGGGCCGAGGATCAGCTCGGTCAGTCCCCACACGAGCGCATCGAGCCTGTCTGGCGAGGTGCCCGAACGCACGCCGTCGTAACTGGTGAGCTGGTCCTCCAGCGGCCCGAAGACCCCGACGTGATGCACGAGGCCGCGCTCATACAAAGCCGAGACGGGCTCAGCGCGCACCATCTTTCCGCGGCTCGCGTGCACGGCCTTGAACGGAATCGCCGGATCTACGGACCGCAGCGTGTGCTCGATCAGTGCGCCGCCGTTGTTCACTTCGCCGACGATGCAGTCCGCGTAGTGCATGCGATACGACCGGATCGCGCGCAGCGCCCACTCAGATGGCGGATATCGGCCGCTCAAGTCGTCGAGCACGTAGGCTTGACCGTCCTGGGCGAGCGCTGCAACGACTATTCCGGTCTCGTCGCTGTCAGGCCCGAATGTCACGGCAGGATCGACGGCGACCACAACGCGCTGGTAGGCCTGCGGGCCGCGACGCACGCGCAGTTCCTCGATGCGCTCGAGGTGCCAGAGCGCGCCAGGAGTGTCAGTCAGAATCTCAGCTTCAATCTCCTGCCGGCCGAGGCGGGTCCCTTCGTACTTGCTGACGATCTGCGCGAAGAACGCGGGGGCAAGATTGTCTCGGTTGCGGTAGCTGCTCGATCGCGTGACCACGACATCCTGGCCGTCGCGCGCCAACAGTGCCTTGAACGGTCGGAGCGGCCGCGGCGTCGTGGTAATTAGGCATCGAGGATCCTTCCCGACGCGCAAGCCGAAGTACATGTTATCGAGGATTTCCTGACAGGTGCGCATGGCGCAGAGTTCATCAATCCACGCTGTTGCGCACTGTGGACCGCGAAGCCGGTCCGGCTCATCGGCCGAGAAGAGCAGGCCGACCGCGCCATTGGGCCATGTGAGCTTTCGCAAGCTCGGCTGGTACACCGGGCGCATGTGGGACGGAGAGATCGTCATCAATCCTCCAGGTCCCTCAAGCATCACATCCCTGACATCGGCCACTGTTGGGGCGATCAGGTGCACGAATGGGGACTTGCCTGATGCAACCCGCTCGATGACCCACTCAGCACCGGAGCGCGTCTTGCCTGCACCTCGGCCGCCGCAAAAGACCCACGTCGTCCAGTCTCCGGGCGGGGCGAGTTGCTCGGGGCGCGCTGTTGAGCGCCAGGCGCTGCGCAGTGCCTCGACGAAGGCCCGAGATACCTTCGACTGCTTGGGCGGTTCAGGCGGCTTCGGTGGCATCGCTTTGGTGCTCCAATGCGGGCAGATTCGACGGTGTCGACTCGAGGCGGGAGAATTCGGCCAGGACCGCGTCTCGTGCGTCAGGAAAGCGCGATAGGACGCGGATGAGATCGGCCTGGAAAGTCGCGAAGGCGGGGTCATGGAGGAAGATGTTTGTCTGATGCACCGACACCAGCGGGCTCGCCGCCAGCTGCCCGGTCAGTCGTGCCATCGCGGCCAGGTTCTCATGCAACCTTCCGGCCAATAGTGCCCCGCCATTGCGATCTCCGGCCGTCACAGCGGCGTCGTACAGGGCATAGAGGCCTGCACGCACGGCCCGGTAGTGATCAATCACACTGCTCGACTCTTCGGCCAGGTGGCTTGCGAGCGCTTCACGCTGCACAGGACCGAACATCAGGGCCGCCTTACGCTCGTCGGTGACGTGCCCCGACCAGTGGCGCCCGATCGCAAAGCGCGTCAGCCGAAACTTGCGAGCGACGGAAGCCAGCGAGGCACTACCGGCGAGCAGTAACTCGATGCGCGTGCGTTCGGGATGACCACACACGCCGCACTTACCATTGGGTTTTGGACGATAAGCAGTGATTCGAGACTCTCCTAAGACAACCGCTCAAATTAGGTGCGGTCTCGCAGGCATCATGCCCCGCGAAAATCAGCCAATACATTGCTACGACGCCAACGCTAGCAGCTCGGCCTCACGTCGAATCTGTCGCATGTGCCAACGAATCGTGTTCTCCTCGCGACGAAGGTGCTCAGGAAGCTTCGCGTTGATCGCTTTGGCGGTCAGCGGCGGCAACAGGGGCGATCGCGCGGCCATGATGGCTCTGACCGCGTTGCGAACGGCCTGGCCGTCCTCGTACGCCTTGAGGTTGCGCGCGGTCATGCGGCGCTCCCCATCGCGAGCAGTCGCAGGACCTCGGAAGGCGCGAGCTGCAACAGGCCTGCGATGTCGTGCGCTGTGAGGCCTGAGCCAGCCATGCGCCGGATCTCGGCGGCGAACCTGACCGGGTCGGTGGTCCGGTACCGGTTGGCGCGCTCCTGGTAGGTCGGGCCGGCGGTCAGCGCTGCTGGCTCTAAGAGCTCCAGAGGGGATTGGCGGGCGGTCATAATTCAGGCTCTTGAGGAGAGCCGGCGTGACGTAGGTCACTGTCCGACGTACGCCATTGACGCACGTGCGCCATTGACGTAGCATCTGCTACATGGTCTTTATCGAGTCGGCGGTCTTCACCCGACAAGTGCTGGAGCTGCTGAGCGATGAGACCTATGCGGAGTTCCAGCGGTACCTGGCGCAGCACCCCGACGCCGGCGATGTCATCCGGGACACCGGAGGACTGCGCAAGGTTCGCTGGCAGACGGATGGCGGCGGCAAGCGTGGCGGTGTGCGGGTGATCTACTTCCACGTCTCGGCGCAGGCACAGTGTCGCATGCTGCTGATCTACCGCAAGGGTGTAAAGGACGATCTGACCGCCGCGGAAAAGAGGACGCTCCGCGCTTTGAATGCCGGCTGGTAGGCAGACAGCAGATAACGGAATAACGGAGAAGGCGATGAACAAGAAGCTGTTCAGCGAGCTCGTCGAGAGCATGACCCAGATGGGTGAAATCGTGCGCGGTGAACGCGCGCCGTCGCGCGAATTCCATGTCGACGCTGTGGCAGTCAAGAAGCTGCGCTCAGATATCGGTCTGAGCCAGCCCAAGTTTGCAGCCTTGTTGCATGTAGAGGTCGGAACGCTGCGCAACTGGGAACAGGGCAGACGCGAGCCGACTGGCCCCGCGAAAGCGCTCCTCACTGCGATAAGCCGCGATCCGACACACGTCCTCAAAGCATTGGCGGCATAGCGTCTGGTCTTAGCAGCCCTACGTACAGCGCCATAGGACGCGGTTACAGCGGCGCAATCGTCAGGCCGCGCCCATGGGACGGTAATACGGGCAATCGTGGCCACGTAATGGCTGCACTGCAGCGAGCACCAGCAGCATGATGCCGTCGCTGTTGTCGTCGCCGATGTCTGTGACGTTGTTGCTGCTGCTGCTGCTGCTCGTGCTCTTGCCGATGCTGGCGCAGTCGTCAGTCGCGGAAGAAGCTCTTGAAGCGATCGGGCGCCAGCTCGGTATAGCGCGCGGTGTGCCGGATGTTCTTGTGACCCATGTAGTGCTGGATCGCGCGCGTGTCTTCGCCCTTGTTCGCCAGGTAGTAACCCAAGGCATGGCGCAGCTGGTGCGGGTGCACCGGGAAGGGCAGCTTTGCCTCCTGGCCGATGCGCGCAATGAGCTTGCGCACGTTGCTGGTCGTCATCGGGCCGCCACGCTCGCTGCAGAACACATATGGGCTGTCCGGCCATTGCCGGCATAGCTCCCGCAGCTCTCGCAGCTCCGGTCCGCGTACCGGATGCGTCGATGCCACGCCGTTCTTTGCCCTGGTCACTGCCATGAGGCCAGCCTGCAGGTCGATCTGGTCCCAGCGTAGGCTCACGGCCTCGGAGACCCGCAGGGCATGCCGGTACGTCAGCATGATCAGCGTTTTGTCTCGCTGACCGTAGCGACCGGACCGGGCCGCAGCCTTCAGCAGTTGCTGTACCTCGGCCGGTGTGAGGTATTCGCGCGAGCGGGTTTCCACGTTCTTGCGCCTCCGTGGTGGACTGACTTTCCCGTTTTGGGCTATTGGCGACGCACTGCGCCGCGTCGCTAACCTGATGATTTGACCCATGACACCCTCGCGATACTTTCCCTAATTGGGACATTCTCGGGAAAGTATTGGAGAGAGTCAAGCACACTAGATCGATGTGAGTAAGGGCGCACGAAGGCCGGAGACGCGGCGCGGACGAAGGCCGTGTGGGCCTGTTCAGACTGTGATTGCAAAGGTATTGAGCCTGAGCCATTGCATCAAGCTCCCAATACTTCCAATACTTCCAATACTTCCAATACTTCCAATAGATATAAATTACGCACGCGCGAGATTTGCGCACATGCAGCGCTAGGTGGGTATACATGCGCAAACGCCGCGCTTCAGAAAAATAGTGCCATTGGGGTGGTTGGAATGGTTGGAGGGGTTGGAAACTCACCATCGCAGGCTCTCCTCTGCGTCATCAAACTCGATCGGCTGGCGCAGTGCGGTCGCGAATTGCGTGCGGGCCTCCTCGAGAGATGGGAGCGTGTAGACCTGCAGCCGTCTGCCGTCCGGGTCTGAAATGCCATCGGTGCGGCGCGCTTCTCGCTTCTTGAGGCTTGGGCAGTAGCGGCGTAGGGCACAGCCCAAGGCATCGAAGCTCGCCGGATGCTGGATCCGCGAGCGCCGGGCGTGTTCCTGATACAGTTCTAGGATATCGGTCGTGCGGGTTGGGCTGCCGAATTCGATCTTCAGATCGTACAGATCCTGCCCGTGGCCTTTCCTCAGATAGTGCGTGCGTGCGGTCAACATCAGCCGCCAGAACTTCCCCACGTCATCCAAGCTCAGCAGCTTCTGCTTAGCCAGCGCTGCCGTTGCCGGCGCGTGACGCAGGTTCACCTCAATCTGGTACTGCGATAGGTAGTGCAGGAAGGCCGCCGCGCCGCCACTGTTCTGCTCGCGGTCCAGCGCCTGGAAATACGGATCATCATTTCTGAGCGCGCCGCCGACGTCGAGCATGACGAAGCGCCGATCATCGAAGTCTGCCGGAATCGCCCAATCCTCATTGGTGGCGAACAGGAAGCGGGTGAGGTTGTCGATTTCGAATGCGGGTTGGTGCTTGCGCTCGACCAAGATCCGGCGCTCGGTGATGATGCCCTTGAGTTGCCCCAGTCCCTTGCGGTTGCCGGGCCAAGCCGCTTCATCGATGTACACCATGAGCTTGCCCGCTAAATGATCGTTGAAGCGCGTCAGAAAATGCTCCGGGCTGATGATCTGCAGCACATAGGGTGCGAAGGTCGCGGCGCAGTAGCGCCAGAACGCGCCCTTGCCCGCACCGGCAGGCCCGCGCAGCGCAATGGCCGTACCCTTTGGATCGCCCGGATGTTGTGCGATATCCGCCAGCCAACTGAGTAGATAGGTGTTGAGCGTCTCATCGCCCGAACAGATGACGTTCTTGATGTGCGCGACGATCAACGAGCAGTCGCCCGCAATCGGCCGCAGTGTCCAGCCGCGCCACAGGTTGAACACACGCGGCTCGGTGTTGCCCGGCTCGAAGGCGATGCGATCGAACTCCGCGCGCTGCATTGATTCGACCCAGACGTCCACCGGATTGCTGTCGCGTACCGCCTGATTGCAGTAGTACAGGCGCGTGGAGTTGACGCTACTGGTGCGCGGTGCGCCGGCATCCCATTCATGACGCCACAGCACGCGCAGCTCACCGCTCTGCCAGATCAGAGCATGACGCGCATTCATCTGCTCGACGATTTCGCTGATGGGCGTCGGTATCTGCTCGACGTGATCTTGCCCATTACTCGCGCTGGGCGCGGGGCGGCGCAGCTTCTCGACCTCCATGTCCAGGGTAGTGACGCGGATGCCCATCTCCTTGGCGATGCTCTCGCGCAGCCGGTCGTACTCTGCGGCCGTCATCGCGGCCAGGGCGGCGTACTTTTCTACGTCCGTGCGCGCACGCTCAATGGGAGGGGCGGCGCGAGCGTCCGCCCGTGCAGGGTTCTCTCGCGCGCCGCGGGTGATCTGCTCGCGATTGACCGCGGCTTGTTCGGCTGCTACGCGCGCGAGCTCCTCGGGCGTCATATTTGGTTGCCCCCTGCGATCAAGGGCGCCGGGGAGATCCGGTACTCGGCGATGTCGGTGGCCGCGCTCATTTCGGTACGAACTCCGCCGGCGCCTCTGCGTTGATTGCTGCGGCTTCGCGGCGTTTGATCCACTCGGCCTTTTTGCTTTCAAACCAATCTGTCGCGCTCTTGAAGCTCTCATCGAACGGCATGAATACGCGTCCATCTGGCGATTGAATCGCATCGTAGCGGCGGTCATCGATAACTATCGGACTCGCCATTTCGTCATCGACGCGCCAAGCGATGATGGGTATGGACTCGTACTCAAACTCACCCGAATCGCTGTCATCGATGGCATAAAATTCAAGCGCGAAGTAGCCGGGTGAGGCTGGGATGATAGGCAGTAATTCGTTGCCTGTTTCGTCCAACAGCGACCGATGATGGGTCTGCCGGATCATTTCACCATCCGACATTTCAACGATTAGCGTGTATTCGTAGCTGCCATCCTCCTGTTTGCGGCTGCCCTCCTTGATCGTTTTTACGTGGCTCGGATTGATATAGGTATTGAGGATTCTCATTCCATTACCCCAGTTCAAAATTGATCGTCAAACGGTAGTTCCGAGTCGCTCGTCGCGGTCGCGGTGTCGGCTTTCTCTGCGGCCATCGCGCGCCGTTTGCGTGTCACGTGGTACTCACTGATGAGCGCATGCGCCTGCAAATCGAGCGAAGGCCGCACCGTGCCGTCCTTGCCGGTGTAGGTCTTGATAGATAGTTCGCCGCTCAGACACACGCTGTCACCGTCCGCTAGTGCCAGCAACGCGCTGATCACGTGCCTGGAGAACGTGATCACATTGGCGAACAGCGCTTCGCCGTCTGACATGGGTGTCCTCACCTTGGCGATGGCGTACGGCGAGCCGTTGCGGGCCGTCTTCTGCGTGGGTGTGCCGCACACGCGGCCTTGTATCAAGGCGTCAATCATTCGGGCCGCTCCTCGATCGCCTTCACGACCTCGTCAAGCGGCAGTTGAAGCACACGTGACATGTAAGCCGCAGAGTGGCCAGCGCCGTACAACTTTCGAGCTTCAGCGGCGAGTTGTCGGGAATCCGTTGGCCGATGCTGCGGAGCCAATTTCTCGTATCCGGCCAAGTCGAGCGCGCCGGAGATCGTTTTGCGACTCACGCGGCCACCATTCGTGCTCGGTTGAGCCGCCAGTGAGCAATAAGGCAGGCCTCAGCGCGTCCGTGATCCTTCACCCGATCGAGTGATGCGCCAGGAAACATCAGCCTCGCCTTATCGAGGCTCGCTCGTTTCTCCGATGTCAGGCCGAGTGCGCGCTTCCATGATGCCGCTGTCACAAATTCGAGCGAGCAACCGGCAACTTGTAACGTCGCCAGAAGCGCTCCGAAGGCCGTGGCGCTTGTGAACGTCGAACTGATGCCTTGGCCAGGGCGCGCGCTCTGGCGCTCTACCACGGCAGCCATAGGTCGGCCCGCTTTGAGTTCAAGCAATCGCGACAGCAGAGTCGGCGCGTCGACCCATCGCAGCTTGCCGTCAGCAATCGTTGGCAAGTCCTCGCAAGCGAGCAGCGCGCCAGCAGCAGTAATTCGCCCGCGTGGCGGGCGCGCTGTACAGCAGATCGAGCTTGATCCACGGCCGCAGCGTGCTCGGCATTGATCTGCGTCGCCAGGTCGGCCATGACCGCGACGCTCATCGCAGCGCCTCGGCCAGCGCCTCATCGATGGCATCGCGCGTCCGGGCAGTGACGCCCCAGATCGAAGCTCGTTGCTTGCGGCTGAGGCGTTGCCAGTCACCGAGCGTATGAACGCCCTCAGCGGCCAGGCGCTGCCTTATCGGCTCGGGAAGTGTCGCGGGAAGATCGGAGTTAGGTGAAATTTGCCGCGTGGGCGGCTGCGGTGCGATACTCATGTCGGCGGTATTCCGGTGGTAGCTGGAAATCAAAGGCGCCGATCAAGAATTGCGGTCTTGATCGGCGTCGCCACATCTGGGGGAAGAAAATCACGCGGTCGCCTGTTCGCGCGCTTTGCGTCGGACCACAGGGCGCGCCGCCTGCTCGGCGACCCACTGATCGAGCGCTTCTTCGGTGTAGAGTGCGCGGCCGTTGATGATGGTGTAAGCGGGGCCTTCGCCGCGGCTCGCTTTATCTGCGAGACCCTGGGCCGTGGTCTTTACACCCTTCGTATTGGTCAGATAGTCAGCGGCATCGGTGCGCGACTTGTACTGCATATGGTCTCCGATAACTCGCTATGGTTTGCGAGCTGGAGACGATTAGAAGGAAAACCGCGTCGGGTGTATCGCCGCAAAAATTCCGAAATTTCCGGCTTTACTTTTTTGGGGGAGTCCCTGCGCCGTGATAACGAGCGAGGCGGCGCTTTACAGTGTTCATGAGCTTGCGCGCCAACTCCGGTTTCCCGGCCTCCAGCGCTCGACCGGCAGCCTCGAGTTGGCCGTTGCAGTCCTTGCTGAACTTCTCGGCCTCTGACTGTTCTCGTTCGATGATCGGCAATGCTCTTTCGAAGGCCTGCTTCTGCGCAGCGAAGTACTCCTTGACCGCAGTCTTCCCGATACCATTCTCTTGGCCTACCGCTTCGTAGAGCTGATCGTCGAGCGGAGCGCCAGCTTCGTGCCGTTGTTGGACCTCAGACCAGACTTTGAACGATATTCGCCGCTGCTTGCGCAGGACGGCAACATGTTTGCCCTTCGGCGTCGTAGGTCCAAAAACGTGATCCCAGGAATCAGCACGATAGTTCATGACGTCGAGGTAGCCAGCGACATAGGCATCGGCGGCCCATTTCGGGGGCGCTCGTCCGAGCTTTAGGCAGACGGCAATCGCATGAGCGAGCGCCATGCGGTCACCATCGCGATACTCTCTCTCGCACACTGGCAACTCGGATTTACGCCAACTGCGGAAACGAGTTGGCACGCGCTTGGATGGGTTGCGCGTCACGACGGACGCTCGACCAGCTGCGTGAGATAGTCGCCCCAGCGCAGCCAAGCCGCGCGCTTCTCATCTATGTAGGCGTGCTGATCGTAGACGGCGACCAAACCAGATTTTGCGACGTGACCCAGACACATCTCGGCCACCACTTGCGATATACCGAGGCGCGCGAGACCACTGCGCATATAGCGACGTAGATCGTGCAGCCGCCAGTCGGGAATCTCGATCGCCTTGAGCCGTTGCATGAGCGAGAACTGAAAATCAAACGGCTTGCGATCGCGCCGCCCCCAGTAAACATGTTCGTTACCCTCGAGCACAGGCTGGCGGCGCAGGATCGCGACTGCCTCCGGATGTAGATTAATGACGAATGGCTCGGGGTCTTTCTTTCCCGTCTTGCGACGCTCAGGCGGCAATGTCCATGTCGCGGCCTCTAGGTTTAGCTCACTCCATCGCATCTGCGTGACTTCGCGACGGCGTGCTCCAGTGAATGCGAGCATCGCGAAGGCACCGAGGGCCGGATCGCCCTCGATCTCGAACGCCCGCCAGAGCTTCAGGAATTCCGCATCGCTGAGCGAGCGCGAACGCACGCTGCGGCCGCCGGTGACTCGCAGCCGGTTGCGGTACGGATTCAGGCATTCAACGCCCTGCTCTAGCGCGGCGTTATAGAACGAGCTGCCGATCGCCATGACCTGCTCGGCGATGCCGGGCTTGATGGCATTGATGATCCGCATGGCGTCCGAGCGTGTGACGCTCGCCACGGGCTTCTGGCCGAGCTCAGTGATGGCGAGCTTTGCTGCTGCTGTCAGCTTGACCCTCGGATTCTCCAGGCCCTCGAAGTAGGTACTGATGATCGAGTCGACCTTGCTTCGGTACCGCGGGCGCCAGGAGTTGATTTCAGTCTGCCGCTCGTACCAGCGCCGGATCGCTACGCGCAGCGCCTCGCCCCCTGCGCGGTCCTTGGTGGCGACCACTTCACCGAGCCGCGCCCGTGCCAGGTCGCGCGCCCTGGCGACCGACAGCGCCGGCCAGTGCGGTCGCAGGGACTCCCGAGGCTTGCGGTTGCTCGACTCGCGCCATTGCACGACGAACGATGTTTTCGTGGGCGTGAGTCGCACGCCGAAGCCGCTGACCAGGTCGTCCCAAAGCAGGAGCTGTCCTTTTGTGGGCCGCTTTCGCCGCTTGATGGTTTCATCTGTAAGCCGCATTTGTGTGTCGCCTTGTCCCGTCGTGTAACCCTTTTGGCGATTCCAGGACTCCAGCGTGTGTGTCGCCTAGGCCCAGAACTGAGCCTATATTACGGATTATACGAGAGAAAGCGAGAGGGAGCGAAGAGTAGCGAAAGGGGCCGAAACGGCCCAAGGTCACATCGTGTGCGTGGCTTTATCGCCCGAGATGGCGCCAGCCAGATAATTCTCGATCTTGGTACGAGTCTGCCCGCG
>Ga0209415_10019556_pt1 | contig 10591 bp, 7 predicted proteins | sample PeaSoiSIISIP2007_FD_187696 | JGI IMG/M metagenome (GOLD analysis project Ga0209415, IMG submission 187696) | Peat soil microbial communities from Weissenstadt, Germany - SII-SIP-2007 (SPAdes) (version 2) | ecosystem: Environmental > Terrestrial > Soil > Wetlands > Peat | place: Germany... | reverse complement strand
TCGGTTTACCTAGCCATTAAGATTCGCGCTGGCCGGGAAAGGTTGCGCGCCCCAAACGGCTGACACCGGCTTCCATTCATTGTAACATACGTCCTTACACTGCTTTCCGATGTTTCCCGCCGTACACCTGAACTAAAGGACGGCATGCAGGCAGCAACGCAGCTAAACAAGGGGCTATCCGAGCGCGCAAAATCTATGGCCGAACCACTCGAACTGAAGAAGACGCTGAATTTGCCGAAAACCGATTTTCCCATGAAGGCCGGCCTGCCGCAGAACGAGCCCAAGCAGCTCGAAGCCTGGCACGGCGGAAACATCTACGAACGCATCCTGGAGACGCGCAAAGGCAAGCCGCTCTTTGTCTTACACGACGGTCCACCATACCCCACGGGCGAGATTCATCTCGGCACCGGCTTGAACAAAATCCTCAAGGATCTGGTGGTCAAGACCAAGAGCATGGCGGGGCACTACGCGCCCTACGTGCCGGGTTGGGATTGCCACGGCCTGCCCATTGAAACCCAGGTGGAAAAAGAGCTGGGCGGCAAAGGGAAAGTGCCGCCCGCGGAATTCCGCAAGTTGTGCCGGCAATTTGCGATTCGTTACGTCGAGCAACACAAGAAAGATTTCAAGCGCCTCGGTATTTTCGGGCGCTGGAACAATCCCTACTTGACGATGAGCCATGAATACGAAGCCACCATCGCCGGCGCGTTTCTGGATTTCATGGAGAAGGGCTACGTTTACCGCGGACGGAAGCCAGTCTACTGGTGCATCTACGACAGCACCGCGCTCGCCGAAGCCGAAGTGGAGTACGAGGATCACACCAGCCCGTCGATCTGGGTGAAGTTTGGTGTCGTGAGCGGCGGCAAAGGAGAAGCCGCGAAAATTGGCAATGATGTAAGCGCGGTCATCTGGACGACCACGCCCTGGACGATTCCCCACAATCGCGCGCTCGCGTTTCATCCGGATTTTGAGTACGCCGTTGTGGACACAGAAAAAGGCGCTCTGCTGCTGGCCGCCGATCGCGTCGCCGCGCTGCAATCTGAATGCGGCATCAAGGAAGCCAAGATTCGCGCCACGTTCAAGGGCCGCGAGTTTGAAGGTATGAAGTTTCAACATCCCTTCGTGCCGATTCAAGTGCCCGGAATTCTGGCCGACTACGTCACGCTCGATCAGGGCAGCGGCATCGTTCATACCGCTCCTGGCCATGGCGCGGATGACTTTAATTCCGGCCAGAAATACGGATTGGAGATTTACGCGCCGCTCGACGACAAAGGTGTCTACCTCGAGGGCTTGCCCGAATACAAAGGCAAGGACGTTTTCACCGCGAATCCCATCATCGTGAAGCTTCTCGGCGATCGCGGCGCGCTGCTCGGCCACCACGAGTACAAGCACAGTTACCCGCACTGCTGGCGCTGCCACAATCCGGTGATTTTCCGAGCAACCGAGCAATGGTTCATCAAAATGGATCAGGCCGCTCACGGAAAAGAAAAAACGCTGCGGCAGGAAGCGCTCGAAGAAATTCACGGAGTGAAATGGTTTCCCGCTTGGGGCGAAGACCGCATGTACGAAATGATTGAGAAGCGCCCGGACTGGTGCGTCTCGCGCCAGCGTTTCTGGGGCGTGCCTATCATCGTTTTCTATTGCGAGGGTTGCGGCAAGCGCCTGGAGGATTTCAAAGCGCTGCGCCATGTCGTGAAATGGTTTGAAGAAGAAGGCGCCGACGCTTGGTACAAACACAGTTCTGAGAAATTGCTGCCCAACGGCACGAAATGCGCCTGCGGAGCGTCAAAGTGGCGCAAGGAAAATGACATTCTGGATGTGTGGTTCGATTCGGGATCTTCCAATTTGTCGGTTTTGAAAGGCGCTGAGTGGCCGGCCGACGTTTATCTGGAAGGCCCCGATCAGTATCGCGGGTGGTTCCACAGTTCGCTGCTAGTTGCTACGGGCGTGCGCGACGCTTCGCCTTATCGGGGCGTGGTCACCCACGGCTGGACGCTGGATGAGCAGGGCCGGCCGATGTCCAAGTCTCTCGGCAACGCGCTCTATCCCATCGAGATTTGCGAGAAGTGGGGTGCGGACTTGCTTCGCCTGTGGGTCGGCTCGGTCGAATACCAGGCCGACGTGAAAATGAGCGAGCGGGTGATGACGCAGCTCAGCGAGGCGTATCGCAAGATTCGCAACACGTTTCGTTTTGCCCTGGGCAATCTTGGCGATTTCGATGCTTCGCGGGACGCTCTCTCGAACGATCAACTCGAGGAAATCGACCGCTGGATGCTCGACCGCACCGCGGAGTTGGTCAAGAAATGCCGCGAATGGTACGCGAATTATGAATTCCACCGCGTCTACCACGCCATCCACGATTATTGCGTCGTCGACCTCAGCGCCTTTTATTTCGACGTGCTGAAGGATCGTCTGTACACGAAAGCATCCCGGAATAATTCGCGCCGCTCCGCGCAAACCGCGGTTTGGAAGATCAGCAGCGCGCTGGTCCGCCTGGCCGCGCCGATTCTCGTTTTCACCTCTGAAGAAATCTGGAAGTATGTGCCGAAATTGAAAAACGAGCCCGATAGCGTGCACATGGCTTTGTTTCCGGAGGCTGAGTCTCTGGCCTGCGGAATTGCCAAAGACGCTGCCGAAAAGTGGGAGCGGCTCGCCCAGGTACGCGCCGCCGTGCTTATGGCCCTCGAACAAGCCCGCGCTGCAAAAATCATCGGCGGAGGCCTCGAAGCCAAAGTTCATCTCCACGCCGGGCCGGAAGCGGCAGGCTTGCAGAAGCTGCTCAAAGAGAAACAGGCGCTGCTCCCCGCGCTCTTCATCGTCTCCCAAGTTGCCATCGAGCCAACTGCCGCTGCCGGATCCGTTGCCGCCGAAACATTGCCGGGTCTTGCGATCAAAATTGACCGCGCCGACGGCGCGAAGTGCGATCGCTGCTGGAACTATTCCACGCACGTTGGAGAAAACACCCGCTACCCGACGGTTTGCGAGCGCTGCTCCGAAGCACTGGCGGAAATTGAAAGCGACGACTCCGCGAAAGTAGCCGTGAGCTGATGCAGCTTTGTCCCAATCCGCTTTGGAGTGCGGCGGCTCGCCGCCGCCTTTCCGTCAACCGCAATCTTCACCACTGGCGAAGCTCGTTCTCCGCATTCTCGTTTGTTTCCTTTATCCCTTTTAGCTCATGACCCTCCCCTCCCGCCTCCGCTGGCTCTGGCTAACCCTCGCCGTCGTTCTCCTCGACCGCGCCAGCAAAGCCTGGTTCGAATCGCAAACCACCGAAGGCTGGCGGCACGAACTAATCCACAACTTCATGTATCTCGTGCACAGCCGCAACCCCGGCCTCGCGTTCGGCATCTTCTCCGATTCCGCTTCAGCCTTCACGCGCATCATTCTCATCGTCGGCTCGATTGCCGTCATTGGAGTCCTCGCCTGGCTGCTGGTCACCAGCCAGAGCGGCAACGGCATAGCCATCGCAGGCCTCGCGCTTCTGCTCGGCGGCGCGACCGGCAACGTCACCGATCGCATCGTTCACGGCGCGGTCACGGATTTCTTCGAAGTTTGGTTCGGCACCTACCGCTATCCCGCCTTCAACGTCGCGGATTCCGCTATTTTCATCGGCGCTGTCCTCATCCTCTTTGACATACTCTTTGGCCGCCATCCTGATACCACCCATTCGAATCCGCGAACGCCCTAGTCCAGGAGGAAGTCCGCGAGTAATTGGAATCGTAACTTGGTCGGTGACGAAAGAAACCGCTCGGTACCAAAACACGTCCAATAGTTATGATGAGAACCATTGTGGCTGGCATTTTCGTGGCGGCTTTCGCATCGTCTATCGTTACGCAGGACCCGGCTCCAGCTACTTCCACGCGTGGTGGGTGCGGCCCGAGCGAGGCCCAGTTCGACGTAAAGACAGACAAAAAGCAGCACCCTGTCGCACCCGCGGATTCTGGTAAAGCACTGGTCTATGTTTTCGAGGACATTGAGCGTGGCCCGACCATGAGGATCGGTGTCGACGGTACATGGATAGGAGCCAATAAGGGCAAGTCCTATTTTTTCTTTTCCTTGGACGCCGGCGATCATCAGGTCTGCACGAATTGGCAATCCGGCACCTTCAAGGAAACGGCCAAGCGCATCGGCTCAGCTATGACCCTCAAGGCCGAAGCGGGCAGGGTCTACTATCTGCGAACCCAGGTCTATGAACGAAGCGAGAAGGACCACAACGTGAAATTGGAGCCGGTCGAGACCGCCGAAGGCCAGTTCCTGATCTCCGCTTCCGCCTTCAGCACTTATCACCCAAAGAAGTAGCTGCTCTATTTCGCGGCCGGTGTGATTCTCTCAATGTGAATGGTCTTCTTGGCTGCGTCAAATTGGCCGGCCACCACCACGTGTTCGGCAGGGAAGTCCTTGACGGCCTCAGGATTTTCGACAATCCAGATGGCCTTATCCTCATCGGATACGAAGACGGCTCGCTGCGGTTTCCATTCCGGATGTCCCACCGCAGCCCCACCGCGCCAGCATTTTTGCACGCAATCTGCGCGGCCGGGTTTGGTGTGGTCGGCTGCACAAGCCTCGTCGCTGATCCAGCCGGTGCGAGATGCACCCTTTTCCTGGGCCGGGACTGAGCCGAGAACCACCAGCCCGCAAGTGAACAAGAAAAGAGAAACAAACCGGGCCCTCTTCATCTTTTCTTCCTCCCCCTCTGTAACCTGCTTGCGCGGTGCCCAATTGGTGTGGCTAAGCAAAGTCTACCATCCAGTTCCAATCAGCACGCCATCGCGATGAGGCGCACCCAGGCCCATGCCCCCTTGCTACAATCTTCATGTGAATTCACCCAATTCCGCCGCGCATCGCGAACTCCTTGCCGCATCCGAAGATTCTGGCACGCGGCTCGACCGTTTCGTTGTGGCGCACTGCCCAGAAATCAGCCGGACGCGCGTGCAGGAACTCATCGAGTCCGGGCTTGTGCTCATCGACGGGAAGGCTGCGAAAAAGGGCGCGGCAAAACTTCGCGGCGGGCAGAGAATTACGGTCGAAATTACGGAGCGCCCGGCAATCGTCGCGGTAGCGGAGGCCATTCCGCTTGAGGTGCTTTACGAGGACGACGACGTCATGGCCATCAACAAGGCCGCGGGGATGACCGTTCATGCTGGCGCAGGAAACATTTCCGGCACGCTCGTCAACGCGCTGTTGGGGCGGGGGCAGGCGCTCTCGCAGGCTGGAGATCCGTTACGGCCGGGAATCGTGCATCGCCTGGACAAGGAAACGTCGGGGGTGATTCTGGTCGCCAAGAACGATGCGGCGCACGCCAAACTGGGGGAAGCCTTTCGCCAACGAGAGGTCAAGAAAACGTACATCGCGCTGGTGCACGGCGTCCTCGGAGAAAGGAAGGGACGAATTGAGCTGGCCATTGGGCGCGACCCGATCCATCGCACGCGGATGACCACGCAGCGCAAGTCCTGGCACGGCGAGGCTATCACGAATCCGCGCGAAGCGCGCACGGACTGGAAAGCGCTCGCCAAGATTGATAGCACCATGCTGGTGGAGGTCCAACTCCACACTGGGCGCACGCATCAGATTCGAGTGCACTTCTCCGCGCTGAAACATCCGGTGGTAGGCGATACTCTTTACGGAGCGGCACGGGAGCTGCGCGTAGGGAAGCTGGACTTGCCGCCCCTCGGGCGCAATTTCTTGCATGCGGCAAAGCTCGGCTTCGCGCAGCCGCGGACCAGCGCCTGGATTGAGGTTCGCGCCGCGTTGCCGTTTGAATTGCGCGACTTTTTGAAGAAGCTTTGCGACGCGGCGGGAGAATCGCAGAGCCGGATTGACGCTGCACTGGCGGGATACCTATAATCGATGCAAATGCAACGGACAATTATTTCGATCTTCTTGGCTTTGGCTCTGCTGCTACTTCCACTCACCGACCGGGCGCAGCAATCCTCCCCGGATACGAAACCCCAGGCCCCCGCTCCGGCGGCATCGGTGCCTCCCAAACAAGAGCCTGCACAAAAGAGCGACGAGAAATTGATTTCGGTCGTCAACCTCGTCGACGTGCTCTTCACCGTGCTCAATCGCCGCAATAAACTGGTGCCCGAGCTGGAAAAAACCGACTTCAAGGTTTGGGACGATAAATTCCCACAAGAGATCCGCTATTTCAGCAAACAGACCGATCTGCCGCTGCGCATCGGCATGCTGCTGGACACCTCGAACAGCATTCGCGACCGCATCAAGTTTGAGCAGGACGCTTCGATCAATTTTTTGTTCAGCGTATTGCGCCGCAATAAAGATGAAGCGTTTGTGATGACTTTCGACGACGAGCCACAAATCGTTCAGGCATTTACGAGTGACACCAATGCGCTGCGCGACCAGATCACCAGGACCCGCGCCGGCGGCGGCACCGCGATCTACGACGCCATTTATGAAGCGTGCGTGAAAGAGCTCAGCCACCCGCCGCGCCCCCCCGGCGACCAGCCAGATGTGGTGCGCCGCGTCATGATTCTGATCAGCGACGGCGAGGATAATCTATCGACGCGCACGCGCGCGGACGCCATTGAAATGGCTCAGCGCACCAGCGTGGTCATCTACACCATCAGCACGAGCACGCAGTGGGTGGCGCTTTCGCAGACCGACCCGAGCAAGATGGGTGACCGCAAATACCACCTAACGGATGGCGACAAAATTCTTCAGGAATTGGCCGAGGAAACCGGCGGCCGCGCGTTTTTCCCGTACCACGTGGATGATCTGGACCAGTCGTTCCAGGACATCGGCGACGAACTGCGCAATCAGTATTCCATTGCCTATCTTCCCACGAACTACGTGCTCGACGGCCGCTATCACAAAATCCGCATAGAAGTGCCCGAACATAAGGGCTACCAGGTGCGTGCCCGCCGCGGCTATTATGCCCACGCCAACGCCAACGTGCCGGCGACATCAACCACTCCCGGTGGTGGCGTTCAATAATACTTTTTGAAGATGCGCTACGCGTAGCGCGCAAAAAGAAGGCGATTTTCTAGCGAGGAATATTGTGCAGCAGCACGGCGTCGGATTCCGAGTGTCCGCGCTTCATCCCTAGCTGCGCGCCATCTTTCGAAAACGCGCCACCGACGATTCGTTCCGCCGTAAAATGCGTCAGTTGCCGGCGCGGAGTTCCATCCAGCGGCTGGATCCACAAATTGTCCACGCCTTTTTCGCGCACCAAGTAGACCACGGCCTTTCCGGAAGGCAGGAAGGCGAGGCCGGGCAAGCCGCGCTGATCGAATTCGAGCGCCGATTTTTTTCCATCCCCGAGAGAATACAAAGCTAGCATAACCGTGTGATTCGCTTCGCGGACTTCGAAAGTGGCGACCGTTTTGCCGTCGGGGGAGAGCGCGTAGGGATCAGCAGGAGATTTAATAATTGTTTCCGGCGAACCACCCTCGATGGGAATTCGTTTCAGAATGTGGTTTTCACCGGCTTCCAGGTAGTACAACCACTTGCCGTCATTGGAACAGGCGGGTACGCGTTCGTTCAGGCCGAAAGTGAGGCGCGTCAAGTTCGTGCCGTTCGAATCGACGCGCCAGAAATTTGCTTCCGCGCCGCCCGACCTGCCGAGCGTTCGAAAGACAACGTAGCGGCCGTTCCCGCAGGAAGTCACCTGATCCATGGGATAGCGGGGTTCGGAGAAAACGACGCGGTCTCCTCCGGCGGGATTCACCATGCGAATGTCCGGCCCCTGGACGACCAGGATCTGCCCGTCCGGAGTCCAATCCCAGCTCCAGGCGGGCAAGTTGGAAGGCAGTTTGATGGGAGTCAGTTTATCGGGCGAGCCAGCGGGAGCGATGGCGATTTCAAATTTCCCCTGGACCTGGTTAGCAGCGATGCTTTGGCCGTCGGCGGAAATATTGGGATGAATGTAATCGTTGGTGTCGGTGGTCAAGAGGCGAAAATCGCCGCCGGGGAAGGATACAATTCCAAGCTGATCACGAAGAAAGCCAGTGGGTGCGGTGATAGCAGAGACGAGAAGAGCGCTGCCGTCGGGAAACCAGGAAGGCTCCTTGTATATTCGATCTTTGGCGATCGCCACTTGCTTCGCCTCACCGCTAGCCGCATCCACGGCAAGGAATCCCCCGAGATCCTGAGGAGTTGGCTGAGTAATGGGAATTACGATGGTCTTGCCATCGGGGGACCAGGCGAGCGTAAGGCTATCAGTGAGAAGGTCTTTGTGATGGAAGAGATCGCGTTCAAACGTGCCATCGCGCCTCGCGATCTTCAAGTCAGTCGCGGTGGAATCGCCATGCTGGTGCAAGTAAGCGAATCGCTGGCCATCGGGGGAAAAGGCAATGGGGCTGTCCACGTCTTTGATGAGCAGACGCGGGGTTCCTCCAAGCATGGGAGCGTCGTAGAGAGAAGCGATGGCTTGCTCGGAATCGTCGCGGCGCACGAAGTAGATGTAATTTCCGTCGGGAGAAAAAGTGAGCCCGCTGTAGCGAGTGGCAGCGGGGGTGACGACCTGCGTGTTGCTTCCGGTGGGAATGTGGCGTAGCCAGAGAGATTGCAGGCCATTCTCATCCAGAACATGAAGCAAGTATTTTCCGTCGGGAGAAATTCTGGCCAGGGCAACGTGACCATTGTTAGTCAGGTTCTCAATGGACATCCCTTCCGTCGGCAAGGACTTCTTGTGGGGCAAGAACGAGTACACACCGAATCCCGCGGCGACTAGGAGCAGTAGCGTTACTGCAAGCACGACGCCCGTGCCGAATTTGTTTTGCCCCGCGGCGGCGATCAAGACGGAGCCGCTCGAGGGTGGACGCGATGGCTCCGCAGGTACAGCCTGCTGGGCGGCGGGAATGGAAACTTGTTTCGGAACGCGACCTGAAGAAGGAGTGACGGCCGTGCCTTTGCTGGAGTCGAGTTCGCGCTGGAGGCGCTTGAGGTCGGCGCGCAATTCGGCCGCAACTTGGTAGCGGACGTCGCGATCTTTTTCGAGGGCTTTATTGAGGATGCGCTCAATCTCAGCAGGAACATCAGGATTCAGAATGACGGGAGCCACGGGAGCGTGGTGCAGAATGTTGTCGAAGACTACGGCGCTGGTGCTGCCGGCAAAGGGCAGTTTTCCAGTGGTCAACTGGTAGAGGACGCCACCGAGGGAGAAAAGGTCGCTGCGCGGGTCGAGTTCCTCGCCCCGTGCTTGTTCGGGGGACATGTAAGAGATAGTGCCGACGGCGGTGCCGGGACTGGTGAGCAGCAGAGTTTCGGAATCCACAAGCGTGGTTTCGCCGCCGAAGTTGGCGTGGTGTTCGGGTAGCAGCTTGGCGAGCCCGAAATCGAGAATTTTGACGGTGTTCCGGTCGGTGATGAAAATATTGGCGGGCTTGATGTCGCGATGGAGGATGCCTTTTTTGTGAGCGGCGTCGAGGGCGTCGGCGAGTTGGATGCCGATATCGATGGTGCGCGGAATGGGAAGCGCGCCGAGAGGGATGAGTTTGTCAAGGGTCTGGCCTTCGAGCAATTCCATGGCGATGAAGGTGCGGCCATCGTGCTCTTCGATGGCGTGAATGGTGCAGATGCCGGGATGATTGAGGGCGGAGGCGGAGCGGGCTTCGCGGAGGAAGCGTTCGAGAGATTGTGGATCGCGATGGCTGCCTTCGGGAAGAAACTTCAGCGCGACGTGGCGGCCGAGCTTGGAATCTTCGGCCTCGTAGACGATGCCCATGCCGCCGCTGCCAAGCTTGCGGAGGACACGGTAGTGGGCGATGGACTCGTTGATCATAGTTGCAGAATGAAGAAAGGATGGTAGACGGTCGCGGGATTCCGGTCAATTCGCCCGTAGGGGAGGAAGCTGTGGGACGAATATCAGCGCAATTTGCGGCTTTGCGAATCAGTGCGTCGATAGCTTGTACTTCCCAGCGTTCGAGTAACTCGTCACAATCACGAAGTACTCCTTGCCGGGCTCGGCGGGGAACGCGAACTCTAGATTCGCCCCGTTCACGTTGGCTACGATCCAATCCTGGAGCACGGACTTGTCCCCATTGCGCACCTGCATTTGTGGCCGCAAGGCATCGGAGAGATTTTCCAGATGAACAGTGACCGTCTTTCCTTTTGCGCCGGAGAGGTGATACCAATCCACATCGCCGCTGTCCATGATGTTGGCTTCGATGGTCTGTCCCAGTCCGATGGGTGTAGCAGTGAACGCATTCTCATTCGGCTCGTATTGATCGTAAGCTTTCTGTGGAACCAGGGAGAGCGCGTACTTGCCGGTGCCGCCATAGGATGCCGCGGCAACATAATAAGTTTTGCCGGGTTCCGCCACAAAGGGAAAGTCCAGGTTGGCCCCGGCGGCATTAGCAACAAGCCAATCTCGTAACAGTGATTTGTCTTCGTTGTAGACCTGCAACTGGGGCCGGAGCGTGCTTGACCGGTTTTCGAGGTGAACCAGGACGAAGTCGCGGCGATTCTTGGAATCCTTATACTGGAACTTGAAGAAATCCTGATCATCCGTGGTGGAGATTTCCGCGGCGATCGCAGTTCCCATTTGCGCGGCGTTGGCCTGCAGAATCGTGTTGTTCGGCTCCTGCTCGGCCACCGTGATGGTAACGGGATCGGAAGAAAGATTGGCGGCTGTTTT
>Ga0209415_10019554_pt1 | contig 10592 bp, 5 predicted proteins | sample PeaSoiSIISIP2007_FD_187696 | JGI IMG/M metagenome (GOLD analysis project Ga0209415, IMG submission 187696) | Peat soil microbial communities from Weissenstadt, Germany - SII-SIP-2007 (SPAdes) (version 2) | ecosystem: Environmental > Terrestrial > Soil > Wetlands > Peat | place: Germany... | reverse complement strand
TTCCGCCCTCGGCCTTCGTGCTGGCCGCACCGCCAGTCGGAGGCTCGGCTGCGGAGAGCAGCCCGGCTGCCAGCACCGCGGAGAGTATTTCGCCGGCAACCACCAGCGACGTGACCACGACGGGCGGCACGTTGAATACGATTCCGTTGTTTACCACGGCGACGAATATTCAGAACTCAATTCTGACGCAGACCGCAGCCACGGCCGTGAATGTGGGCGGCACGCTGAGTCTGCCGCCCGTCGGCACCGCCTCGGCCACGGCAGGTAAGAACTCGCAAGCGCTAACTTTGGCGGCTTCGGCATACAACACAGGCACGGGGACGGCAGCGGCGCAGAATTTCCGTCTGCAGGCAGAGCCCGTGGGCAACGACACGAGCAGTACCAGCGGTACGCTCAATCTGCTTTACGCTTCGGGCGCGAACACACCGGCGGAGACGGGCCTGCACATCGCCAGCAACGGACTGATCACGTTTGCCGCAGGACAGACCCTCCCGAAGGTGAGCGGCAATGAGACGGTGAGCGGCACAGTTACCGCTATGTCTTTCTCCGGCAATGGCGCCGCCGTCACTGATGTGAATGCTATCCAACTCGGCGGCCTGGCATCGAGCTCCTTTGCCCAGTTGGCGGCGAGCCACACGGCCGATTTTATCCCCTTGTGGAGCAGCAGCACGGGAGACTTGGGCAACTCCGTGCTGTTCCAATCCGGGAGTGGCAGCACCGCCAAGGTGGGAATCAACTCCACCACCCCGGCCACCACCCTGGATGTGAACGGCGCCACCACGGTTCGTGGCGCGTTCAGTTTGCCAGCCCAGGGAGCGGGGGCGACGGCGACGGCGGGGACGATCTCGCACACGTTGAATCTGGCGGCTTCGGCCTTCAACAGCGGCACCGGCAAAGCCGTCAATCAGACCTTCCGCTGGCAAGCCGAACCCGCAGGCAATGACACGTCTTCGCCCTCGGGCACACTGAATCTGCTGTTCGCCCAGGGAACCTCGGCTTTCGCGGAGACGGGATTGAACATCGCTAGCAACGGAGTGATCAACTTTGCTGCAGGGCAGCCCATCACGGTGAGCGGAAACATGAGCGCGAGCCAACTCATTTCGACGGTCGCTACTGGCACTGCGCCGCTGCAGGTGAGTTCGAGCACGCAGGTGCCGAACCTGAACGCCAGCCTATTAGGTGGGCTTCCGGCAGGCGCTTTTGCCCAGATTGCAGCCGCGAACACCTTCACGGGCAATCAGACGGTGAACGGGAGCGTGAGCGCGACCGGGTTGGTGTCGGGCAGCAGCTTCGGGCTTGCAAACAGCTGCAGCGGAATTAACTGCAACCTCTTCGCCTTCGGCTCCTACACGAATCACAACGCGTTCCTCGGCTTCGCTGCTCTTCAAGCCCCCGCCTTCGGCGGAAGCAACACCGGCGTCGGCGTCTTTGCGCTCGAATTCAACAACGGGGGTAGCTACAACACCGCCAGCGGCAACTACGCGCTTTTCGAAAATGAAACGGGCTCCAACAACACCGCCGTCGGCTACAGCGCGCTCGGCGGCAACAACTCGGGCAGCGACAACACCGCCGTCGGCTACAGTGCCGACCAAGCCAACTATCAGGGCTGCTGCGGTACCGCCATCGGCTTCCAGGCAATGTACAACAACGAAGAAGACGTCGGCGCCGTAGGCGGCAACTACAACACCGGCGTCGGCTACGAGGCACTCTACAGCGGCACCTCGGGCTCCGAGAACACTGCCGTCGGCACGTACGCGGGCTACACCAACACGGGCACAGGCAACACCTGCGTGGGCTACGGTTGCGGCGGCGGCACGACAGCCTCGAACCTCCACAACGCTACCGCCATCGGCGCCCATGCCACGGTTAGCGTGAGCGATGCCGTGGTGCTGGGCAGCATAGCCGGGGTGAATGGAGCCACCGCCACCGCCAGGGTCGGCATCGGAACCACCAGCCCCACCAACCTGCTCACTCTGGGCCAGGGCGCTGGTCCCTCCATTGCCGATGGCTGGGCTACCTACAGCTCGCGCCGCTGGAAGACCAACATCCAGCCCCTGCACAACGCGCTAGGCATGGTCGAGCAACTGAGAGGCGTCTCCTATGACCTGAAGGACTCGGGCAAGCACGAGATAGGCGTGATCGCAGAGGAAGTTGGGGCGGTAGTACCGGAAGTGGTCAGTTATGAGGAGAACGGGAAAGACGCTCGCGGCCTGGACTACAGCCGTCTGACGGCGCTGTTGATTGAGGCCACCAAGGAACAGCAGCGGGAATTCCGGCAGGAACAGGCTGATCTGGCCAAGGCTCTGCGTCAGATCAAACAGCAGCAGAGTCTGCTTCGTGCGCAGAGATCAGCTATGCGGAGTCTGGAGGCTGAGGTCCGCGAGGATCGCGAGACCTTACGAAAAGTGAAAGCGCAAGTAGCCGCCTCTCAGCCTACGGTGGTTGCGGCGAAGTGAACGCCGTGAGTCAACCAACACAGAATTGCCGCTCGGTCTCGGGCGGCTTTTCTATCAGCCCGTCCTTTCCTAACTGCTGTAAACAGGCGATTACACTCATTGAGGGCTGGGCTGCCCTGGGTCGACAGGTCAATGAGTGTAATGGGGATATTACGCCAACCATCGTACCCGCATTTCGAAACTCTAGAGTGAAGGTCAGGTCAGTTGACGAAACCAAGCGTTTATACTCAAAGCCTCCTCGCAGGGGTCAATGAGTGATACGGGCGATTTATCGCCAATTGAGACGATTGCCTACATGTCTTCCTGTTTGCCCACAATCCGGAGTCATCGCAGTACTAGAAACAGAAAATGCCGAGTGTGGATATACTTATGGATAGCTACACCACATGTCTGATGGACGGTATCCCTCATCCTTCGACAACCGGCCCGCCGTCGGGCGATCCGACGAAGCTCCACGCAACGACTTCTCATCCCCCGGGCCGCGCAAGGAGTTCCTCAATCGCTGCCAGATTGAGCTTGCAGATGGTTGCAAAAATGTGGTAGCGTTGCGCCCGATTGACGCATCGTCAGGCTTCGAAGATGGCTAGCATTAGCCCTGTGCAGCCCATTCCGCAAGAACGCAATCGGCCCCAAAGTCGGAACACGGTAAAACTCATGTCGCAGATGTTTTCGACAGACCTGGTACCCATTGCCGACCGGTTGGACGCATGGCTATATAACGCGCGGCAGATTTGTGGCGATTGCCGCTTTCAATTCCCCAGGCGGCAAACCTTTCACGGCTCCATCGAGCGAAGTAGCGTAGCTGGTTTGGAATTAACCCGCTTCTCATCCACTCCGGTCTCCTTCGCAAAGTTTCCGGTCGAAGCTGCAAACTCGGCAGGCAGGAGTTGCATTGTTATTACCCAACTAGAGGGGGTCAGGGGTTATTCCCAGGAGGGTGCGACGGCCGTCCTGAAGCCGGGCGACAGCACGTTGATTGACTCGGGACGCCCCTGGTCGTCCGATTGCGCCGGCGAGTGTTCCCGGCTGTATTTGCGTGTGCCACGCTGGCTCATTGAGAACCGGCTACGGCTTACAGATTTTCCTGTGCTGCCCCATATTTCAGGTGCTTCCGGAATCGGAGTGACCCTCTTTCGGCTTGCCACCTCGCTTTACCAGGAGGCCCCGGTCTTAACCTTGGAAGACGGGGCCTCGGCCATTGATGCATACCTGGAAATCTTGTGCGCATGTGTCGGCCATCGGGAACGACCCGGAGAAGAGACCAGCCACTCTGCTGAACTACTTTCACGGGTCGAACAATTCATTGAAAACCACCTCGCCGAACCCAGGCTGGGCCCAAGTGAGATTGCCAATGCCCTCGGCATCTCGGTGCGACACCTGCACCGCCTCTTCTTGCAGAAAGAATCCACGGTTGCGGAGTACATCCGTGAACGCCGTCTGGAACGTTGCCAGACGGAACTCTGCGACCCGCGTTTCTCAGATCACAACATCACCGAGATCGCGTTTTTCTGGGGCTTCAGCGATTCTGCCCACTTCAGCCGCTGTTTCAAACGTCGATTCGGTGTGTCTCCCCGCCTGTTTCGCTCGCGCCCCTGGAACGGAGCGTGGAATGCCGATCAGCGGGTGGCTCGTGGCCTGCCAGCCAAAGGAAACTTGCGGCCTTTATACCCCAACTGAGACACCTCCGGCTTTGCGAGGCCTTCCGCTCGAAGTGCTCTGCGTGCAGCACGAACGATGATCTACGATCTGGAACTGCGCTTTCCAGTGGGGACTTCTTCCACCACCTTGTGCCCCGATTGCCGGTAGGTTCCGGAGACCGGCAAGGTGATTAGAAAACCAATTGCAGCCCAGATTGCCAGCGCCAGCCATTCGTAGCGCGTGAAGTGACCGGGAACAGCGGGCAAAACCTTAACCAGAACCATCGATCCTGTGACCAGTAATCCGAACGCAGCGGCGGCGCGGCCGCGCCAGTTCGGCCGCATGCGCCAGTAGGCCGCGCAAGCAGACATCCATCCCACAGCGGACGCCAGCGCCCCGACTTCGAGGATGGGAACCAGCCCCGCCTCGCCCAGCAACATGGTCAGCGCGGTGGCAACGCCAACGGTAATGATTGCCGTTGACGGTGTCTGATTCTTCGGATGCACAATCGCCATTCTTGGATCGAGCAGATTTCGCCTTCCCATGGCGAAGAGTAACCGTGACGACGCCACCACATTCGCATTGAACGCCTGCAACAACGCAACCAGAGCTGAGGCCATAATAAGGTTCACGATCCAGTGCGCGTGCAAGGCTCGTTCGAAGGCCACAGCGGTGGGAAACTGCTGGTTGCTATTGAGGCTTTGCCAGGGGGAAACATAGGAAACAGCCGAGATGACCACCCAGAAAAAAACGAGGCCGGCAAGGATGGTCAACAGGATTGCGACCCAAAAGTGGCGCGGTTGAAATCCGGGACGAGCTTCCTCGGCGCATTTCCCAACCGACTCAAAACCTGAGAGCAACCACGGAACAACTTGCCACACCAGCAGCACTGACAAGAGAGGAGCATGGCTGAACAGAGGACGAAAATTGGCTGCAGAGCCATGAGTTGCCCCCGCCAGCGCAAAGACTATGACCAAAGTCAGGAAGGTGAAAGTCGTCGTCTTCCCCAGTCTGGCGCTCGCCTGTATGCCTCGACAATTCAGCCAAGTCAACCCGATCGTAATGGCAAGCCCGAGCAGCACGTGCGGTAAGTACACGGGATATCCACCCAGGCGATACAACTCAAACCTGTTCAGTGACGGAAACAGGTAGCCGCTGATTCGGCCCGCCGCCAAGGCCTCAAAGGGACAGGTCAGAAAATAGCTCAGGAAGACCACCCAGCCGGTCCCGAAGCTTACGCTGGGAGGAAAGAAGGGGGCAACATAAGCAACTTCCGCAGCCGCGTCGGGAATCGCGCGTACTAGTTGGCCATAGACGTAACCGATCGGCAGCAGCATCACCGCACCGGTGGTGAATCCCAGCAGGGCCCCGAGCGGTCCGCCGCGTTGCGGGATGTCGTCCATCACGACCAGCCACGCCGTGCCCACCATCACGCCGAAACCCAGCGCGAAGTAGTCAATCAACCGCAGCTTGCGGGCTAATGTGGTCATAGCACTTCGTGAACCTGTGGGGCGCGGTGCATCCTCATCTTATCGTTTGCGGGAATTGCCGGATCGGACCCAACAATTACGGGTCTCTGTGTCAGCGTGCATGGGCTGGAGATGAGACTGGACGGCCGTGGGCCCACGGCCGTCCAGAGTGTGCCGCGTTCCGCTCTCAGAATTCGTACCTTAGAGCGAACTGCATTTCGCGAGGCTGCGTCAACAGACCAGTGTAGTCACCGAACGACTGGGCCGCCTGTTGCAGCGAGGCGATGCATGTACAAGCGGACGTGCCCAGACCCGACTCGACATTGAAGCGATGAAGATTCGGGACATTAAAGACTTCCCAGCGGAATTGCAGGCTCTGGCCTTGCCAAGGCATCCTCCAGCGCTTGCTCAGAGCCATGTCCAAGCCGGCGTAGCCATCACCGCGGATCACATTTCGCGACCCGCTTTGGCCCGGAAAGGGATGTGCAAAGTCGCCGAATGCGGCCGTTGGGTTGGCGAACACACTGACGGCGCCAGTGCTGGGATCGCGGTGATGCCTGAGCTGCGGCCTGGTCACCATCTGCGCGATTCCCTGCTCATCCCAGTTGGTGGGCCAGAAATTACCGTTGTCCACGGTGAAGGGGAATCCGCTGGTCCAGCGAGCCAGGCCCGAAAGCTGCCAACCTCCAATGAAAGCGTCGCCAACGCGGCCAATGTTGCCGGCGAAGTGCCTGCCTTTACCGAAAGGCAGTTCCACGATCCAGTTGCCGTTGATTTGGTGGGTGGTGTCGAAGTCGGAAACGCCGCGTCGCCCGTTGGGATCGAATGCGTTCACCAAGCGAGTTCCGGGGGCTCCTACATTGCAACACGCCGCCCAACTAAGGCGAGTTGCCGAGGACGTGATATCGATCGACCTGGAATACGTGTAATTCAGGTCGAACTGCACTCCATTGCCGAACTGCTTCCTGAGAGTGGCTTGGAGTCCGTTGTAACTGGATTTGCCGATCGAACTCCAGGCGAACATGCTCGTGGCCTGGTTATTCAAGTAATTACCCGGTTGTCCGGCAAGGGTGGTGCAGCCTGGGGTCGGGCAGAAGTAGTAAAAGTTTCCCGCGTCATCGTTCAGGCCGCCGTAGATGTCGACATTCCCAATGCCAACCACTTCGTTGCCAGCATAAGAAAGGAAAGGGTCGTAATAGAGATCGTAGATAGCCTGAATCAGGCTGCCGTTGCCCGGCTGCGGAGTGATTCCGGCAAAGTTGGCATAGCTTTGATATTGACTGGCGCCAGCCTGCAGCGGTGGCAGCATGTCATGCCAGTACTGAGCGTTCGGCACGGTCCCGTCGTTGATCGAGCTATTAACAAAGTTCACGTAATCGTTAAAAGTCGGGAACGAATTGTTTGGGTGCTGGAAGGCTATCTTGGCTAGCGAACCAGCCGCAGTGTAGTAATCGATTCCCGTCTTTGGATCCTTGATGTTGAGAGGCTGGCGCAGATCGCGCTGGGTGAGCAGGTTGCGCCCCAAGCGGCCGACGTAGGAGAGTTGCAGCGACATTTTCTTGGGCAGTTCACGGCCGACAGAAAAATCAAAGGCCCAAGCGTAGGGCGTCTTCATCGATTGATCGACTCCCCAGGTGATGGCTTGGAGAGTTGCGGAAGGCGTCTGCGGGAATTGCCCGGCGGGAGCTGGTGTCAGGAACTGGTCGCCCGTGAACTGACTAACGGTAGGAACCACGTTGATGTTGGTCACGCGCGGTACGCCGGCGGCCGTATCGTAAGCGGTGCCAGCAGTCCCCGAGATTCCTGCCGGCAGAAGAGGGCTGCAGCAGGGATTTTGCAGCGTAGCGCCCAAGCCGCCGGGCGGGTTGGCGTCAAAGGTGGTTAGCAACTGCATTCCCGCGCGGTCGTAGACCTTGCTGAAGCCGCCGCGAAAGACTGTCTTGTCACCCTCGCCAAAAAGGCTTCTCAGCCAGCCGCTCTGCGGACGCGGCGAGTACGCCACCGAGATTCGGGGCGACACATCCGATTTTTCAAAGTTGTACCAGCCGGGCCCGTTGTTCGCCGGCCCACCCAGAATGAAAGACACGAGCGGAGTGGACTCGTAGCCGATCCCCTGATTCATGTTCGCGACCAGTTGATTGAACTGCTTCCCGAGATTAGCTGTTGGAGAAGCCTGAAACCCATTGACCTCCCACGGCGGTGGGAATAACGACCAGCGCAGGCCATAGGTGAGCGTCAAGTTGGGCTTTACGCGCCATGAATCCTGCGCGTAGGTCTCGTACCATTCCAACCCATAGTTGCGCTTGACGGGATTGCCTTTCCCTTGGACATTGCCTTGCTTGTCGTAGTTGTAATTTGAAACTACATCGGAGACCATGCCGAGCATCGAGAGCATGGGCAGGCATATACGGTAGCGGAATTGGGCTCGGGGAAGCCTTGCGTTGCAGGATCCAGTTCACCACCGGTGAAGGCAAATCCGGTGGGGGACATCCAATTGGTGGCTCCTTTTCCTTCGGGAAAAGAATGTTCCAGGCTCTGGCGCGGGTCACGGACGATACCGACATTGCCGCCAAACTGAAAGGTATGCTTGCCTTTGGTCCAGGAAAAATCGTCCAGGAAATTGTTGGTGGGCGTTTGCGCGTTATGGCTGTAGGCAAAGCTTTGGTCGAGCCCGTAAAACACGTTCCATTCCTGTGTCGTGTTGCCCACGAAACCGGTGCTCTGGCGGGTGTATCCCCAGTGGAAGGTGTTGACCATGGTCGAGTTCAGAACTGCGGTGTACCCGACGACGAATCCTTTGCTGTGGTCTTCCAGGGTCTGCATGGGCAGCGTCCCGGGCAGGAAAGGCTCCTGCGGGTTGAAGATGTTCTGCAAAGCGCCGCGCCAAAACAATGTGTGCTTGCCGTCGGCAGTGAGGTGATAATCGAGGCGTGCGATGAACACGTTGTTGTCAAACTTGACCGGGGCGCGAAAGCGGTAGCCCACATAGTTGAAGCCGTCGCCCACGGATGTGTCGTTGCCGCTCAGACCCGCGTACGTGCTCTGGAAATAGCTCATCATCACCGGGTTGGGACCTATGCCCTGAGGGTCGAGACTGGTAATTTCATTGCTACCCAGCACGAAGAAGCCAGGCGCAGCCGTATAAGACTTCCCGCTAAGACCCTGTGTCGTGTTGCCAGTGCACAGACTGGGATCAAAACACGGGTATTGCACAACCCCATCGCGCATGGCTGGACTGGGAATGCTCCGCACGGTGCTGTTCTGTTCACGGCGCCGGGTTCCTTCATAATTGGCAAAGAAGAACAACCGGTTCTTCTGAAGCGGGCCTCCAACCGACACACCGAAGGTATTTCGAATCAATTTATCCGGCACATTCGGGGCTCCGCTCTGTGCCTCGGCATTCGCGACAAAGTAGTCGTTGGCGCTGGTAATGGTGTTGCGGTGATATTCGTAGAGCGAGCCGTGAAAACTGTTGGTGCCGCTTTTGGTCACGAGAGAAACTTGTGCACCCGAGCCTTCCCCCTGGTCGGCGTTATAGTTCGATGTGGTCACACGAAATTCCTGCACCGAATCGAGCGTCGTGGGGAGAACGGAAGTGAAGGCGTAGCCGTTCGATTGGTCGTTTACGTCCACGCCGTCCAGCGTGATGTTGCTCTGGTCGCTGCGAGCGCCGTTCACTGCACCATTGCGGCTGTCCTGGTCCTTAACCTTAGGATCCAGGAGATCTTCCCGGTTGCCCGTATAAGCAACGCCGGCTTGCAGGCTCAGCAACTCAGGAACATTGCGACCATCCAGCGGAATCTGCTTCACCTGGTTTTCATTGAAAGGATTCCCAATCGAGGCGTCGACCAGGTTCAACGTCGGGGCCTCGCCAGTCACGGTGACGCTTTCGCTGGCCGATCCAACTTTGAGCCGGACGTTTGCTGTGGCCGGTGTGTTGACCAGAAGCTGTAGATCGGTTTGCTGGTAGCGGGAAAATCCTTTCGCCGTCACTGTCAGTGCGTATATCCCGGGAGGCAGGGCGACGAATCGATATTCCCCTTGCGCCCCTGTCACCATCGTGCGTTCCAGCTTCAACTCGTTGCTCGAAAGCCCGACGTTGGCTCCGCTGATGGCACTCCCACTGGGGTCAGTTACGCTGCCTTGCAGGGAACTGGACGAAGTTTGTGACAGGGCGATGCCGGCCATGAACAGAGACTCTAATATCCACAAGATTGCTAACCGCTGAACCGACTTCATGGGTATCCCTCCTGCCTGGAATTTGCCTTCTAACCAAGCGGAACGGTCTGCTCTTGGTCGGACGTTCAGGTTGAGAACGGGCTCTTTTTACGCCATAAGGTTCGACTTTCGGTCGACGCTCTGGCTGACAGAATACCCCCAAAACGGGCTCCTGGCTTGTCTGGAAATGACGGCAGACTTGTCTGAGAGTGACGTGGCGTGGGAGAAGTGTATTGTCGCCTTCAGCGGGATGTCGTCGCGGTCCAGAATTTGGGAGTTGGTCCACGCGCCTTTACCCGATTGACGGGCAAACCGGAAGTAATTGTTGTAACCAGGCGATTACACTCAAAACCCCCGGCTAGGGTCTTCGCCCCAGAGCAAGGCTCAATGAGTGTAATGGGGATGTTACAACAGTTGACTTCGCGCCCGCCCCGTTAGGAGCCGTAGAACCCGCAAGAGGACCCACAGATAGGGCTGGAATTCAACCGTTGGTCGGCGGTTCGACTCTGCCCGGGCGGGAGTTGCACCCGCTGAAGTCCAGCGCCTTTCACGGCGCACTTTTTCGCCAACTGTGACCTGTCAAGGGGGCATGACGAGCGTCACTGACCCGCCGATGACCTTCGTGCTTCCCTTCAGCACGTTAGAGCCATTCGCAAAATCCACACCCAGGCGTAGCCTGAAATCGAGCAGTTTTCAGGACGCCAAGAGGACGATGGTCAAGGCCATGACGTACCTACCAAATAGCGCTGGGATGGTCAGCATCGAAGATTCCAGCCGCATCTTGCGTGCGATCTTCCCGAACTATCCCGAA
>Ga0209415_10019553_pt1 | contig 10592 bp, 13 predicted proteins | sample PeaSoiSIISIP2007_FD_187696 | JGI IMG/M metagenome (GOLD analysis project Ga0209415, IMG submission 187696) | Peat soil microbial communities from Weissenstadt, Germany - SII-SIP-2007 (SPAdes) (version 2) | ecosystem: Environmental > Terrestrial > Soil > Wetlands > Peat | place: Germany... | reverse complement strand
GGAGGTGAGTGTGATCTCTTCCCGTTCCGCCTGGCGGGGACGGGAGGTGAGTGTGATCTCTTCCCGTTCCGCCTGGCCGGGACGGGAGGTGAGTGCGATGTCTTCCCGTTCCGCCTGGGCGGGATGGGAGGTGAGTGTGATCTCTTCCCGTTCCGCCTGGCCGGGACGGGAGGTGAGTCTGATGTCTTCCCGTTCCGCCTTCCCGGGGCGGGAAGTGAGTGTGATCGCTTCCCGTCCCGCCTCCCCGGGACGGCAAGTTGCTGTCCGGCGACAAACCAGAGGATCTCCCAGCGCGCCACGCAGGATTCGCGCCCGAAGAACCCGGCGCCGGCGGACCGAGTTGGCGAGTGGCGGCGGGCAGCTTCGCTAGGGGGCGATGATCGTCAGCGACGGGAAGTAGGTTCGGTAGCGAGCCGCGTCACGGGTCAGCAGGTCCATACGACCAATGACGGCGTGCGCGCCTACGTAGAAATCGGGCATGGGTGAACGCTTGGCGCCTCCTCGTTTCCTGTACGCGAGGAACGCCTTTCCCGTCAGGAAGCCGGCCTCGAAGGGCAACGGCTCGCGCGCGAAGTCGACGAGCGCCGCATCGGCATCCTCGATGCGATCGAACTTCATGCTGACCTCGGCGAAGATGATCGGGTTGATCGCGAGGGACGAGTGCTCGGCAGCGGTTCGGAGCGCGCCTTCGGACCAGGAGCACCACCTCTTGTCCTGCGTGACGATGTCGAGCAGGACGTTCGTATCGACGAGCGTCTTCACGATTTGCCGCGCATCAGCGCCATGATCTCGTCCGTGCTCAGCTTGTTCGACGGCCTCACGCTGCGTAGGTGGCCGATCACACCATCGCCACGTGACAGCTTGCCGCCACGCCGTGCCTTGCGGAGCCGCGCCTCGCCGTCGACGATGTCGAAGGTGACCTCGGTGTTCGGGAGGAGACCGAGCTCGTCGCGAATTTCCTGAGGAATGGTGACCTGGCCCTTGGTCGTGATGCGCATGACGCAGTCTTACCACGACCGGTAAGACTCGTCCTGCGTTCGGCGGACGAAGCAAGCCCAGAGCATCCCTCGTAGACTCGCTGAATGGCGCTGCGCACCGCGCGTTTCGTGTCCTTCGCGGTCCTTACCTGTGCCACGGCCGCGTGCGGAGCGAGCGCGCCCTCCCGGACCGGCACACCGGGGGGCCTCGACCGTGAGAGCTCGGCGCCGCGTCTCACGCTGGCCGCCTGTGAGCTTCCCGACGTGAAGCGTCCGACCCTGTGCGCGCTGGCTCACGTTCCGGAGAACCGCGCGCTCCCCCGCGGCCGCGAAGTCCCCCTGAAGGTCGTCGTCGTACCCGCCGCGCACTCCCTTGCGGCTCCGGACCCCGTCGTCTATCTCGCGGGCGGCCCCGGCGAGGCCGCCACCGACGAAGTAGCCGACGTCCTCGAACAGTTCCCCTCTGCCTTCGAGGCCCGCGATCTGGTGTTCATCGACCAGCGCGGGACGAGCCGCGACAGCCCCCTGCGCTGCGCGATCCTCGACGGCAGCCCGGACCTCGGGTCTCTTCCGGGGGCACCGCTGTCCGAGGTGCGCCTGCGCGCATGCCTCGCCTCGATGGGTGCCGATCCGGCGCGCTACACGACGTTCGAAGCGGTGGATGATCTGGACCAGGTGCTTGGCGAGCTTGGTTACACCCAGGTCGACGTGCTGGGCGTCTCCTACGGCTCATACCCGGCGCAGATCCTCGCGCAGGCCCACGGCGCGCGCGTGCGATCGCTCGTACTCGGCGGGGTCGCCACGGGTGGCGGCGCCTTGGGCTTTCCCCGGGGCGCCCAGCGCATGCTGGAAGACAGGTTCGCGGCGTGCGATGCGGATCCGGAGTGTCATGCGCGCCACGCGTCTCCACGCCTCGAGCTGGACGCGGCGCTGGCTCGCCTCCGGGCGCACCCAGCAACGGTCACTGGGAAGGGGTACGACGGCAAGACGTACTCGGCGACGCTCGATGTCCCGGCGCTCCTCATCGCGATGTGGCTCTCGCTCTACAGCCCGTCGGGACGGCAGCGCGTGCTGTCCATGATTCACGACGTGGCGGACGGGCGGTATGGCGCGCTGGGGGAACCGATTGTCTCGATTCCGTTCGAGCTCAGCGGGTTGAGCATCGGCGCGTTCCTCTCCATCACATGCCCGGGGCTCGCGAAGGTGAGCCTGGCCGATGCGGAGCGCGCTACGGCGAACACCTTCCTGGGAACCACCTTTATCGGGCAGGAGCTGCGCGCGTGCAGCTTCTGGCCGACAGGGGCGGTCCCGGCCTGGGCGAGCGAGCCTCTTCGAGGGGACGTGCCGGCGCTCCTGCTCGGCGGGACGCTCGACCCGGCGACTCCTCCCGAGAACATGGCGAGACTGTCGGCTACCCTGCCCCATGCCCAGACGGTCATGGTGCCCGGTGCCGGGCACGGCGTCGGCGGCCCGTGCATCTCGGGGATCGTGGCGGCGTTTCTCGACAGGCCGCTCGTGAAGGTCGACACCGCGTGTGTGAAGCCTGTGCCGTCCGGCGGATGAACAAGCGCGCCACAGAGGATTCGCGCCCGAAGAACCCGCCCGGCAGGGCGGGGGCGCGTGCCTGAACCCTCTGCGGCTCGCGGCAGCCCCGCGGGCTGCCAGCGCGCCACAGAGGATTCGAACCTCTGACCCCCAGCTCCGGAGGCTGGTGCTCTATCCAGCTGAGCTAGTGGCGCGTTCGCGGCTTTTCCGCGAGTTCTCGCCGTTTCTCGCACGTCCCCGCTGATCCGGCAAGAGGTGCTCTTCCCGGCCCGGCACGGGTGACACGAGACCGCTCCGTCGAGCTACTCCGAGACGCGCTCCTCCACCGCCCTGCCGTCCGCCAGGGATCTCCCCGACAGCACCAGATGGTCCACCCCGAAGGGCCAGCGGAGCTGCGCGTAGACGCTGCGGAGCGATGCGGGCACCCCGCCGATCACCGTCGTCGCGGCGGCCTCGCACGCCCCATCCCGGGATCCCGTCTGGATGGCGATGGGCCGCCCGGGCAGAGCATGCAGCCGCAGCGTCACGCGCCCCCCGTCCGCGCTCCGCTCCACCACTCGTTGCTCGGCGAACCCGTACGCGTCGACCTCCCGGCGCAGCAGCGGCTCGGTCGCCAGTGGACCCCGCTCGAGCATCCGCCAGTACGCGAAGATCGGAACCGACCCGACCGGCGCGCACGACGCGTCGAGGTGCACGCCGTAGTGGACCTGGTTCCGGTTCTCGCTCTTCGCAACGAGGAACACGCTCGCGACGTCGCGCCCCGCCTCCCCGCGCGCCACCCCCACGACGAGCCCGCCGGCGGCGACCGCCAGGAGCACGGCAGAGAGCGACAGCCCTCGCATCACGAGACCGACGCTGGGGCATGCGCGTGACGATCGAAGGGCGCTCTGTCGAAGTGTTCGTGAACTCCGTCACCAGCTGCCGCGAACCCCCATCCACCCCGGCGACACGACGAGCCCGGTGGTCGGGGCGGGCGTCCCCTTCTGCTGCAGCGAGAGCGCGAACAGGGTCGCCCCCGCCGCGACCCCTGCGATCCCGAGGCCGAGGCCCACGTTGGCGATGGTCTGCTGCGTCTTGCCCGAGGAGATCTCTCCGGTCTTGTCGGGTGGGCAGGGACCGCCGTTGCATGCGCTGTTCAGGTCGTTGTACGTCGAGCGCGCCATGACACCGGCGATGCCGAAGGTCACCAGCCCGGCGGCCCCGACGCCCCCCGCGACGTACGCCCACGTGCGCAGCGGCGACGTGGTCGATTCGGGCAGGGGCGGCTCCGGCGGTGGTGCCGACGGATTCGCGGGCAGCTCGCCCGACTGGGCGTCGACCGTGAGCGCCGTCTTCTGACCCGCGACGAGCGTGAGCGTGCGCTTCACCGGCCCGTGGCCGGGCGTCTCGACGAGCACCTCTGTCGCGCCCGCGACCGCCGGCGCCGGCTCCCCCCATGCGGCGCGGCGGATCTCCTCGCCCCCGACGGTCACCTTCGTGTCGTCGGTGGGGTTCTGGATGGTCAGCACCACGAACCCGAGCTGGGGCTCGATATCGGCACGCTCCGCGGTCGCGGAGTCGAAGGCCTTCTGGTAGCGGTTGTCCTGGCCGACGAGCTCCTTCGCCTCGACGGCCGTGCGTCCGAGCTCCGCGTAGGCGGCGACGAGCTTGCCCATCCCGCGCAAGCACCGCGCGAGCTCGAGGCGTGTGTTCGGGCTGCCCACGATCTCGTGTGAGGCCCGGAACTCGACGAGCGCGGCTTCGTACTGCTTCTTGCCCAGGAGCTCCTTGCCTCGCGCGAAGCGCGCCTGCGCCTGCTCACGCTGGACCGGCGTCGCCACCGCGGGCATGACCCCGTCGGCGAGCGCCGGTAGCGACAGGGACGTGATCAGCGCGACGAAGGCCGTGGACATGACGAGACGAGAGCGCATGGATCAGATCCCCTCCGGCTCGTACTTGTGTTTGTTCGGGCGTACCACGGGTGGCGCCGTGGGAGCCGCGGGCGGAGCCGTGTAGACGGGCGGGGGGCTCCACGGCTGTGTCACGTGGACGGGCGGGGGATTCGTCGCCGTCGCCATCGGGAGAGCCGTGGGCATCGGGACCGGTGCCGGCACGGACACGGGGGGCGGCACCACGACGACCGGGAGCTCGGCGGAGGCGGTCGCTTCGACGCTCGCCGCGGGCGCCTCGGTCGTCCCGGTCGGCATCTCGTCGGGGGTCCTCGAGGGGGGCGCAGTCGCCGCCTGGACAGTGGGGGGCAGCGCGGGCGCCGGAGGCACCGCCGCGGACGGTGCGCGGGCCAGGAGCCACCACACGAGCAGTGCAATCCCGAAGAGGAACGGCCCCGCGAGGAGCGCCACGAGGAGGCCTCGCCGCGGCTTCTGCGGAGGCAACGGCTCGTCGAGCGATGCGACGAACGGAGACGCCGGCGTCGGAGGTGAGCCGGCAGGAATGGGAAGGACCACCGGGGGGGCGGGGGCGACCGGGGACGCCTTCGCGACGGGTGAGGCCTGGATGGCCGTCTGGATCGCCGCCGCGATTTGGTCGGTCGACGGCCGCGCGGCCAGCGGCACGTCGAACGCCACCATCGGCGTGGGCGGCGCGATGGCCCGCGCCGGCGGACGATCCGATGCCGGCACGACGACCGGTGTCCCTTCCCCTTCGGCCGCCTTGTGCAGTGACCCGGGCGGAGCGACGCCGGACAGCGTCGGCTGGCGCTGGCGCAGGTTGGGCAACGCAGGTGGCTTGGGCGCCACGCGCGGCGGGGGGGGAGGCTCCGGAGCGAGGGCCTTGGGGGCGCCCTCGGCCTTCGGGGAGGGCTGGTCGAGAGGAGGCGGGAGCGGCGTCGGCGCCGTCGAGATGGTGGCCGTCGTGGGCGCGAGGTCGACGTGGACGTCCACGCTCTCCGGTGCCGGCTCCAGCACCCCCGACACCTCGCGCGTCCGCACCTCGCCGCGCTCCAGCTCCGCGCGCCGCGCCTGCACGCGATCGCCGAAGGTCGCGCGCACGAACGCCGCCACGCGGACCGGCGGCGCGAGCTTCGCCCCCGCGATGCGCCGCACGTCCGCCGCCAGGGCCGCGGCCGACATGAAGCGCTTCACCGGATCCGCCGACAGCGCGCGCGACGCCACCTCGGCCAGCGGAGCGGCCCACGGGCTCCCGTCCGGGATGGTCGCGCGCAGGACCTTGCCGCTGAGAAGGTGGGTCACGATGGCCGAGGGCTGCGTGTTCGGGAACAGGGGCCGCCCGCTCAGCGCCTCCCACAGCATCACGCCCGCGCTGTAGACGTCGGCGCGCGCGTCCGCCGTCTCGTCCGCGAGCAGCACCTCCGGCGCCAGGTAGGCGCTTCCATCGCGCCCCGGCCGCGCCGTCGCGGAGCGCACGCGGCAGGTGCTCACGATGCGCGCCACGCCGTCGAGGCCCACCACGACGCAGTCGGGCGTCAGCTCCCCGTGCACCAGCTTGAGCGGCTCGCGCTTCGCGTCGCGCAGGTTGTGGACGGCGCTCAGCCCCGACAGCACGTCGACCAGCACGCGCAGCGCGATCTCGAGGGACACCTTCTGGGAGCCTCCCACGAGCTCCGACCAGCGCACGCCGTCGACGAACTCGCCCACCACGAACACCTCTTCGCCGCGGATGACGACGTCGCGGATCCGCGACACGTTCGGGTGCTCCAGCGTCGCCAGGCGCCTCGCGTCGCGCACCCAGTCGCCGATCTCCTGGTCGCCGTACACGCCTCCGCGGGCCACCCGCTCGACGACCACGAGGACCGTGCGACCGTCGGCCTGCGTGTCGATCGCAGCACACGCCGGCACCACGCGGGAGCCGAGCTCGCGCAGTATGCGAAACCGCTCCGCGGGGGGCGATCCGCGGGCGTCGGGCGAAGACGTGGCCGCCAACGCCTTCAGGGTACACCCGTCCGGGGTCCGTGGCCGATGCGGAGGGAAAGATGCTACATCCGCACCGACCGATGACCCGCTTCGCACGGTTCGCCTGGGGCCTGCTCGCGTACGACGTGGCCGTCGTCGCGTGGGGCGCGTACGTGCGGGCGACGGGCTCGGGAGCGGGGTGCGGCGCGCACTGGCCGCTGTGCAACGGCGAGGTCGTGCCGCGGTCGCCGCGCGTGGAGACGCTCGTCGAGCTGTCGCACCGCCTGACGAGCGGGCTGGCGATGGCGCTGACGGCGGTCCTGCTGGTGTGGGCGTTTCGCGTGCACCCGCGAGGCCACGTCGTGCGGCGCGCCGCCGTCGTCACCTCGGGGCTCATGATGGGCGAGGCGCTCATCGGCGCGGGTCTGGTGCTGTTCCGGCTGGTCGCGCACGACGAGTCGATGACGCGCGCGCTCGCCGTCTGCCTCCACCTGTGCAACACGTTCCTGCTCCTCGGCTCCACGGCGCTGACCGCCTGGTGGGCCTCGGGAGGGGCGCGCGTGCGGCTTCGCGGACAGCGGGCCGTGGCGTGGACGATGGGCCTGCCCCTCGCGGCGATGTTCCTCGTGGGGCTCAGCGGCACGGTGACGGCGCTGGGCGACACGCTCTTCCCGCCGACGTCGCTCGCGGCGGGCTTCGCGCAGGACTTCGCGCCGGGGATGCACGTCTTCGTGCGGCTCCGCGGGATTCACCCGATCCTGGCCGCGTCCACGGGGGCGGCGATCGTCGTCGCGGGCGGGCTGGTGCGGGCGCTCCGTCCGTCGCGCGCCGTGCGGTTGCTGTCGCGCGGGGCGGCGCTCCTCGTCGTCGCGCAGGTCGCGGCGGGGCTGCTCGACGTCGCGCTGCTCGCGCCGGTGTGGCTCCAGCTCGTGCACCTGATGCTGGCCGACGGCGTGTGGATCACGCTGGTGCTCACCACGGCGTCGGCGCTCGGCGTGGTGCCCGAGGCCGTGACCGAGCGAACCGGGGCCCCCGCCGCGGCGCGTCCCTGAGCGTTCCGCCGCCCGGGCCTGGTGCTACGCTGGAGGGCATGCGGGGAGCTTTCTTCGGAGCCGTGGCCGTGGTCATCGTCGCTTGCTCGGGCGCCAACACCTCGAACCTGACCGGGGGCGGTGCACACGACGGGGGCACCGGAGGCGAGACCAGCTCGGGCAGCTCCGGTAGCTCGGGCAGCTCGGGTGGCAGCTCCGGCGGCGGCTCGGGCGGCAGCTCGGGTGGCATGGGCGACGACCAGAGCGACGCGACCAGCCCGCCCCAGGACGCGGCGCAGGAGCCCGCGCCCCCCGCGTGCATGCCCTCGCCGCCCAGCCCCGGAGGTGCCTGCAACTCGCTCACGGCTCCCCCGAGCTCCATCACCGTCGTGTGCGACGCGACGGCGACCGTGCCGGCGGCCGTCGGGGGCGTCATCCACGACGGCACCTATCGCCTGACCGCGGCCACGTACTACGCCGGCGGTTCCGCGTGCCCGACCCCGGAGACCGACGGCGTGACCTGGGACATCTGCGGGACGTCGTGGCAGATCGCCCAGAACGACTCGGTCAACGGAGCACCCCAGCCGGCCCTCGTCGCCAACGCCACCGTGGTGGCCAGCGGGTCGAGCCTCGACATCACGGGGGGGTGCGGGCTGATGACCGTCACCATCCCTCCCTTCGGCTATGACGCGGACGGGACGACCCTGCGTCTCCACACCAGCGGCCCGACGGCGCAGAACGGTCGCATCGACACGTTCACCCGGCAGTAGCCCCTGTCGTGGCCGACGGCGCGACGCGGAACACCTTGCGCCACAGCGGGTAGCTCCAGGCGAGGAAGACGACGTGGCTCGTGACGAGGCGCACGACCCAGTAGAGATGCGTCGCCTCGGGGACCGTTCGCAGGACGAGGTCGTACAGGACCCCGTTGAGCGCGAGCGCCACCAGCTCCACCGCGGTGTAGCCGACCGCCTGCTTTCCCACGTGCCCGTTCTGCGCGCGGAACGCGAAGTGCCGGTTGCCGATGAAGTTGACGACGCCGCCGACGAGGAGCGCCGGGATGTTCGCGATGCGCGGATCGACGTGGAGGACCGAGACGAGGATGGTCAGCGCTGCCAGGTCCGACCCCGTCGCCGCGAGCCCTGCGACGCCCGCCCGGAGCAGCTGCGAGATCTTTCGCCAGGTCACGGTCACCCCCCCTTCCATAGCAATGGGTGAGCCGCCCCGGGTGCTCGTGGTCCTGCGGACTTACGCCCTCCCCACGAGGGTTTGTGCGCGGGTCCCTTCGCAGATCGTCGCGCGCCGTTCGCAGCGCCGTCACCGCGCGGGGCGCCCGCTCTTCTCGTCGTTCTCCGCGATGTGCGCCAGGCCCGCCAGGTCTCCCAGCGCCAGCGGGTGAACCGGCGGTCGGGCCGTGAACGGCAGCGCCGCCGAGCCTCCGCGCTCGACGAGCAACCGCGAGCACAGCGCGACGCACCACTTGCCCTGGCACCAGCCCGTCCCGAACCCGGTGTAGCGCTTGAGGGACTCGATGTCGTCGTGCCCGCGCGCGATGGCGTCCTCGAGGTCGTGGACGGTCACGTCCTCGCAGCGGCACGCCAGCGCCTTGGTCACCGGGCCGACCTAGCCCTCGTACTCGCAGCGGGCGTCGCACGTCTCGAAGACGGTGACGCGCACCAGCGGTTCGAGCCGCGTCTTCATGCGCTCCCAGATCCACCGGGCGAGCACCTCGCTCGTCGGGTTCTCCAGGCCGGGGACCTCGTTCAGGTAGTTGTGGTCCAGCTTGTCGTAGAGCGGCTTCCACGCGTCGTAGAGGTGCTGGAAGTCGATGAACCAGCCGGTCTCCTCGTCGACCGGGCCCGCCACCGCCAGCTCGACCTTGAAGCTGTGGCCGTGGAGGCGCGCGCACTTGTGCCCGGCGGGGACCCTGGGGAGGCGGTGGGCGGCCTCGAACCGGAACTCGTGCACGAGGCGAACCTTCATGGTAAAGCCGCTCCCCCTCCGAGGGATTTGGCCATGTACATCACTCTTTCGAAGAAGCCGCGCAAGGTGAATCGCAGCAAGACCAACCGCTACCGCGCCAAGCTCAAGGCGAAGGACAAGGCGCGCCGCACGCGCGTCTACAACGGCGTCAAGGGGACCTGAGGCCCCGGGGACGGCGTCTCAGCCGCCGCCCTTCTTCAGCTCCGTCAGCACCAGCTTCGCCGCCATCTTCAGCGTGTCGAACACGCCCACGCCGGTCCGCGCGACCGCGTCGTAGTCCGGCACGCTCGTCGTGTTGAGCAGCTGCCGGAGCTCGTCCGTCGCCGCGACGTTCGGCAGGTCGCGCTTGTTGTACTGGATGACGAACGGCAGCTTCTCGAGCGAGTAGCCCTGCTCGGCCAGGTTGGTGCGCAGGTTCTCCATCGACTCTTCGTTCGCTTCCATGCGCTCGATCTGCGAGTCGGCGACGAAGATGACCCCGTCGACGCCCTTGAGAATGAGCTTCCGCGAGGCGTCGTAGAAGACCTGACCCGGCACCGTGTAGAGGTGAAACCGCGTCTTGAAGCCGCGGATCTCGCCCAGGGCCAGCGGGAGAAAGTCGAAGAAGAGCGTGCGCTCGGTCTCCGTCGCGAGGGAAATCATCTTCCCTTTGTGCTCGGGGTTCGTGCGCTCGTAGATGTACTGGAGGTTCGTCGTCTTCCCGCAGAGACCGGGCCCGTAGTAGACGAGCTTGCAGTTGATCTCGCGGGCCATGTAGTTGATGAAGCTCATCGGCTGGGGGCGCGTCCTCTCAGTCGTTGAACAGGTTGTCGATGTCTTCGTCGGTGATCTCGGCGAAGGGCGAGTCGGCCCCCGGCTCCTGCACCTTCTTGAGCAGCGACTCGAAGATATGGTTGAGCTCCTCGCTCGCCTTCTTCACCCGCAGCCGCACGAGGCCCAGGGAGGACTTGGAGTCGAAGATGACCACCAGGATGACCCGGTTGCCGACGAGCTGGATGTGGATGTTCGCCTTCTCGCCCTCGTGGAACTGGGTGGCGAACTCCTGCTCCTTCAGCAGCTTGGCCATGCCGCCGGTGGCGGCGATGTTGCCGGCCGTCAGCGAGGCCAGGCTGGTCGTGTCGACGTTGTCGATGTCACCGGATGCCGCGATGAGCTGCCCGTTCTTGTCGACGATGAAGACGACCTTGGCGTTCGCATCGCGAACCAGGCGG
>Ga0209415_10019551_pt1 | contig 10593 bp, 11 predicted proteins | sample PeaSoiSIISIP2007_FD_187696 | JGI IMG/M metagenome (GOLD analysis project Ga0209415, IMG submission 187696) | Peat soil microbial communities from Weissenstadt, Germany - SII-SIP-2007 (SPAdes) (version 2) | ecosystem: Environmental > Terrestrial > Soil > Wetlands > Peat | place: Germany... | reverse complement strand
CCAACTAGTGTCATCGCCACCACCTACTCTCAGGTTCCCGAGTTTTCGGTCAAAGAAGACGGGAACCTGTCACTTTTCGCCACCATTCTCTGATTCGTGTCGAACAGGGCCAGTTCCCCCGGTGTGCAGACGTGGCGCACCACGAAGGATCGCTCGCCCACCCGCCAGAGCCCTTCGCCTCGGGCCAGACTCGCGAGCTGATCGATTTCGGTTGATGACAGGCCCAGCGTCGCGCCAGTCTTCGCGTCCTCGCCCGACTCCTGGGCGTAGATGATCTTGGTGGAGCAGTCCGCCAGCAGTCCGAGCGCGAGGTTGCGCGCCTCAGAGTCTCGCTCACCCACCGCGTCGAGATCGCTCAATCGGTGGATCACCATGAGGTTCGCGATCCCGAGCGCGCGACTGAGCTTCCACTGCGACTGCATGCGCGCGAGCAGCGCCGGCTGCTTCAGCACGCGCCACGCCTCGTCGTAGATCACCCAGCGAGCTCCGCCGGCGGGGTCCTGCAGCGCGGCCTCCATCCACGAGCTCGCGCACGTCATCACCAGGCCGATCTTCGCGTCCGAACCCTGGATGCGACTGAGGTCGAGACTCACCATCGGCAGGGTCGCGTCAAAGCGCACGGTGGAGGGCCCGTCGAAGAGTCCCCCGAGGTCACCGCCGACGAGGCGATTGAGCGCGTGCGCGACGTCGCGCCCGTCGTCGAGCAGCTGCGCGCGGTTCGATCCGATCACGTCGCTGGGTGGATCGAACATCGCCGCCACCACGTGCGGCAACGTCGCGACGGAGTGCGTCCGCACGGCCTCGTCGAGCGCCGCGTAGAGCGCCGTGGACTCCACCGGTCCCATCGAACGCCCGAGGGCCGCTTCGGTGATCGAGCGCAACAGCTCGCGGCGACGCTGTCGCACCATCTGCGCCCACGCCGCGTCGAAGAGCGTGACCTGACCGCCGTCGGCGTTCGTCACGTACGACGGACGCGGACCCTCGTCGAGGGGATTGAGCCTCGCCGCCGTGCCGCCGCCCAGGGCAATGGCCTGGCCACCCACGCTACGACTGACCGCCGTCCACTCGCCCTTGGGATCACCGGGCACGTAGCACCTGCGGCCAAAGGCGATCGAGCGCGTCGCGATCGATTTGGCGAGCGTGCTCTTGCCACGGCCCACGACGCCCGCGAGTAGGCAGTTCGGGTTGGTGAGCACTCCCAGTCGGTAGAGCACCCAGGGGTCGTAGACGAAGCCCGCGCCGCTCCACGCGTCCTGGCCGATCAGGATCCCCTCGCTCCCGAGACCGCTCTCGGCGAGAAAAGGGTACGCGCCGGCCAGCACCTCGCTCGTCGCGCGATGGGGTTCAACCTTCAACCTTCGATACGTGCGCAGCGCCAGCTCACCCGCTTCTCCGCCCTTCGGCAGGTACGCGGCCGCCTTAGCCTCGAGTTGAGGTTGACGCTTGGCTTCTCTTAGCTGTTCGCGCGCGGCGACGCGATCCGCAATTGAGATCGCCGCCGCCGCGCGCGCGATTCGTCGCCGTGCCCGTCGCGGCGTGTTCGCACCGCTGTAGAGAGTGCCGCCAAGCGATTTACCCCCGTCCAGGATCGCCGCTACGGGCTCGATCTCTACCGCGTGGGGCACGGGTACCCAGCGTCCGCCAGGGTTTATGCGCGACACTTCTGACAACGCCGCGGCGCTGCGCGCCCGTCCGTTGACGAACGGCGGGAACGGCGGGAGTTCAATCCTCACCGGCTCGGCCACAGGTTGCCCCTCGTGCCTCGTCATGCTTTGCCCCCACTCGTCGTCGGAGAGATCGTCGCAGTTGGGACAGTGGTCGCCATCGGCATCGACGCGAGGAGGCTCCGCGTGAGCGACGGATGAAGCATCGCGAGTATCAGGACCAGATCAATGACACCCACGACCGCCAGCTGCAGCACGGTTGAGCCTCTCGGCGGTGTGAACGACTGCGACGACAACGAGCGACGCATTCGCAGCGCTCCACGCCGCGAAGCAACCCGACGAACCGGCAGTTCTGGAATCACTCGTTCACCTCCGTTAGTTGGAACCTCTGGGCGACCGCGGCGGCGGCCCGCAAGTACGCCACGACCGTGTCGAGCTGCAGCTCGCCGAGCACGATCCGATCGCCCTGGGCGACGTGCTCGTCAGGGTTGACCGTGACGACGCCGCCACCACAGACGGCGCGAAGCCACTCGGTCATCGCCGTGAGATTGGCGTCGCGGCGACCGGAGCCGTCCCGGTGCTGGCGACCGGGAGCGACCACGACGACCGATCCCGCGACCAACGGAGCGAACCTGCCGTCGGCGACGGCCGACCACTCGTCGGGGTCGGGTCGATAACTGAGGGGCTGCCCGCCGAGGGCGCTCACCATCTCGATGGTCAGTTCCAGCGCGTCGAAGGCGAACTCGGTCGCGAGCACCAGCGTGCTCGCGCTCTCCAGAGCCGCCACCGCCACCGGGCCGTTACACCTCGTGCCCACGTCGGAGACGACGATCTCGCCGGCGTGGCGGAGCAGGGCGACCCCGGCCGCGTACTCGGCCGGCGTGAGGTCCTCTGGGTCCGTGGGACTGCTCAGGCTTCGCAACACCCGTAAACCGTTCACCACGTCGACGTAGGACGCGAGCGCCTTCCATTCGGGCAGCACGTCACCGGCGAGCGCCCGCGCACAGAGCTCTCGAAAGGGTCGCGTCGGAGGCTCTTCCAGCGACACCACGCGTCGGCGCAGCGTGCCGAGCTGGTCGGTCGCGTCGAGGACACTGACGATCTCCCCGCGAAGCTCGGCGAAACAGAGGGCGAGCATCGCGGCCACCGTGGTCGTGCCCACGCCCCCTTTCGGGCCGATCACAACGACGTGGTGTGACCCCGGCACGCGCGCGAGGCGCGGCTTCGCCACTGCCGCCTCCAACTCGCTGATCTCGCTGCGCGGCGGAGGGTTGTCCCTACGACGTGCCACTTGACGACCTCTCCTCTTAGAAGACGCTGCGCCCGAGCGGCAGCGTCGCCAAGACGAAGCCCTGCGACTGACGCCCGTAGAGCACCCGGGTCTCGCACCCCGACTGACCGGCGGCGCGCTCAATCAGCGCGACGGCGTGGGTGAGCTCGTCTTCGCTACTCGCCGTGACCGTCACGAAGCCGCTGAACTCGACGTCGGCGTGGCCCCCGATGAGGGCCTGCTCGCGTTGCAGTAGGTCCTGGTACTCCTGCACGTCGGAGAGGTCTTGAATCTGTCCGACCTTGGCCTTGTGACCGGCGTCGGTGACCGCTCCGGTCTTCTCCTTTCGCAGGGCGCGCAGCGCCTCGGCTGTGCCGATCGGCCGGGCGATCAGTGACAGGGACTTTCGGATGTCGGGCGCAAAGACGAGCGCGTGCAGAAAGTGCGGCGCGACTTCGATGCGCGGCCACTCGCTGATCCAGAGCACGCTCGAGTAGCCCGAATCGTGACGGAGGTACGACCAGTGCTCCGAGACGGCGACCGGTCCGGCGGAGCGGAGTCGCGCCCCGGGACGATCGGCGTCAAGCTCGCGGGCGGGATCGTAGGCCTGGCGGATGAGCGTCGCGAGTTCGGCTTCCTTGAGCCAGGTGTCCACGTGCAGTCCAGCCGCGCGAAGCCCCTGTTCGAGGACGGCCATGTCCACGCGCAGCACGTGAGCGGCGCCTTTCACGCCGCGCCCGGCCGCGCGAATGGCCGGCGCGGCCCTCTTCATGTCGAGGGTGAGCGTGAGCGTCGTGCGGTGCGTCGACGAGCCGAAGGATGCCTGGGCGAGGAGGGCCCGGTACTGCTCGTTGGACCAGTCCGCCGCGTAGGTGGCGTGCTCCTCGTACCACTGGGCGACCTTGGTGCCGGGGTCGGGAATCGTGGACTCGAGGACCTGCAACGCCGCGCAGGTGCCGGTCTGGGCGAGAGAAGCAAGCACGCGCCCCCACGCCGACACGCGCTGGGTCTGGTCGCTCGGGGCGAGCAGCACGTAGGCCGAGTGCGAGACCGCCAGGACCGCCGAGAGCGTTTGGCGATGGGGGTCGTGCACCAGGCACGTTCGCGTGTCGGGGTCGTTATAGAAGCGCAGTGGCGCCGCGTCGCCCGGCAGGGCCATCGTGCCCGCCGGGCGCGGCGACGTCGCGCGCATCCGGTACTCGGTCTGCTTCGCCGAGACGCGCGTCGACCAGTGCAGCGCCAGGGGCAACCACTCGACGAGCGGTTCGCCATTGCGCGTAACAAACGCACTGGCGATGAATGACGTCCAGAGCGGACCCGTCACCAGGAGCCCGAACCCGCCGGCGACGAGAAGACCGAGCAGCATCGTCGCGAACGCCAGCCCTACGGCGCCGCAGCGCAGCGCCGAGAATCCGAGCATCACTCCCCGTGTCGGACGTCGGGCGAATCGCACGGTCGTAGGGGCGAGGGTGGTCATTACTTACTCCTTGGGTGGCTCGGGCGGCGTCACGGGGAGGGGCGGTAGTGGATCTGACGCCGCACGAGGCGGGCCGGGCGGGTGCGTAGATGACGTTGAAGAATCAGAATCATCGGCGTCGACGCTGGGGACCGGACGACTTGGAGGCGCCGGGCTGGCGGCTGGTGGCGACGTCGAGCGGTTGGGTGAGCTCGGCGTCGCGTCTTGCGTGACATGAGTTGTACCAGCCGCTCGCGAAGTGCCCGGTGGTGCACTCACGCCACGACTCGTTGTCTCGTCGACTGCGGCGCCCCGTGCGACTCCATCCTTTGTTGCGTCCGACACTTTGCTTCGCGCTCCGTCGCCGGCGCGCGCCGCGCCATCGACGACGCCACTGCCGACGACGCTGACCGCACCAGCAGCGCCCGTCCTCGCGCTCGTGGACGTCGCGACGTCACCGCCGATCGGGCCAAGTACTGATCCGGGCGGCGGCGCCACGGAGCTCGAGCGGTGCCCCCCGAGCATCATCGCCGAATACTTCAATTGCGCGGCTTTCTGCGGCGCGCCCACCACGGTCGACGCGCCCGCACTCGCGTGCGACGCGGACTGGGCCACCGTGGCGACGTGGTCGCCGGTGAAGTGCACGAGGCGCAGCGCCATCCAGGGCGAGAACCCCGCGACGAGCAGAACGAGCAGTCCGGTGATCTCCCCCGTGATCGCGGTAAGGGGCGTTCCCCCAGTGGCTGAACCCATGCCCCCGAGAACACCGAGTCCGATCACGAAGATGATGATCAAGATCAGCTTGGAAAAGACCAGCGCCAACATGGCTTCGAGCCACTTGCGCACCCAGCCTCGCGAAAGGTCAGCGACACCCCCGGCGAAGGCGATCGGCGCAAAGATCGCGGTGATCACAATCAGCATCTTTCGAATCACGAGCGCGAACCAGACGATGGCGACCGCGACGATCGCGAACAACGACAAGATGAGAATGGTGGGCGGGCTGGCGAAGGCGGTCGTGAAGACGGCGCCGCCGATGATCTTCGAGCCGAGGGACGCGATGGTGCCACCGGTCGCCACCTTCACGATGCCGACGCAGAGCTGATCGACGCCCGCGAGGAGCACGTTCAGACTCGCCAGCGTGATGGCGCACCCGACCGTCGCGATGACGAGCCCCCGTAACGCTCGGCCCACCCCGCCCGCGTCCCGGCGCAGCGCCGACACCGCCATCTGAATGACGAAGAGCCCGAGGCACAGCACCACGGCAATCGAGACCACGATGCCGAGATCGAGTTCGAAGTTGGTGCCGCCGAGCGAGACCGTCGTCGACGAGGAGAGCTGCTGCCACAGCCAGTTGATCGCGGAGTCGGCGGTGTTGCCAAAAGCTGAGGCGATGCTGCCGAACACCGAGGTCGCGACGCTGCTGCCCACATGGCCAATGAGCCCGAGCACGTCGCAGGCGAGGTCAATCTTGGAGCACATCTAGTTCTCGGTCCAGTCGTTCATGACGACCGCTCCATATCCCGGGTGCCAGGACGCGCCCCCGAGCGTGAGCACGAAGAAGAACGATTCGACGTTCGGCGCGTGACCCGGCGTCGTCACGGTGAGGGCCCCCGAGACGTCGTACATCACCATGAGGGGATCGACCGGCTGCCAGCCCGTGGCGAGTAGCTCCGTCCAGATGGGGCTGACCGACGTGACGAGCCCACTAACGCGCCAGGTGGTCCGTGCCGCCGCCAGTCGTTTCCACTGCGCCAACGTCGGTACGGGCGTCGGGTTCATCGTGAGCGACGCCGGCAGGAGCTTCAGGTCTATCGCGGCGGGGATGGTGACGAGGCTGTTGGGCGCGTTGTTGTAACTGGCCCAGGCGAGGAGTTCCTCTCTAGTGGACGTCGCGAAGTCGAGGTCGAGGAGTTCCTGGGTGAAGGCCAGCGCGTACGTGGACGGCGCGTGCGAATCAGTCACGTCGACCGGCGGAAAGGCTGCGGACGTGGCGGCCTCGGGGAGCCTCGCGGCCGTCGAGGCGCTCTCGGCGCTCCAACTCTGCGCGAAGCCTTGATTCACGGCGCGCTCGATCGCCGTCTGCGGCGGTGTGACGCGAATTGGGTGATACGAGGGCAACGAGGTGTCGACCTCGGCGGGACCGACCAGACTCGCTCCCCCAACGGGCGACTCCGACGCCATTCGGAGCGCGAGCAGCACAACAATGATGAAGACCACCAGTAACGGAGCGGCCAGCAGTAGCTTCGCGCAGGCGGAACGCCAGGCGCCCATCAGCTGAGGCTCGAGCCGAGGTTGTAGAACGTGTTGATCAATAGGTCCGAGCCGCCGATGAGCAGAGCCGCGACGAGACAGACCAGCAGGCCCATCTTGCCGCGGCTCGACCACTGCGGATTGGCGCTGTGGTGCCCGATCGCCATCACGATCGCGCACCCGATGAACCCGGCAAGCGAGAGCACGAGACCGAAGGCCATGAGCGATCCCACGAGCGTGGACAAGGTGCTAAGTCCCGGTATCGCCGTGCTGTTCGGCGAGACGTTGACGCCACTCGCCACCAGCCGAACTGAACTGAGTTGGGTAATCACTTCTCTCCTTTGTTGATTGCCTTACCGCTGACCTTGCGACTCCCGTACTGCCTCTAGCCCACGTGACGAATCCCCGAGAGGCCACCGCTAACGAATTCGGGGTAGGGCTGCACGATCACCCCGTACTGCACGTCGACGGCGGACTCCACGAGGCCCTCGCCGATATAGAGCCCCACGTGACCGGGATTCACAACGGTCCCGTCACTGCCGGGAACGAGCACCAAATCACCGGGAGAGATGTCGGCGTACGAAGAGATCGGCGTGCCCTCGTCGATCTGATCGCCGGTGTAGTGCAACAGCGTCACGCCAGCCTGAGCCCAGGCCATCATGGTGAGCCCCGAGCAGTCGAAGGCGGTGGGGCCGACGCCGCCCCAGAGGTACGGCTTTCCGAGTTGCGCGAGCGCGAACGTTATCGCTACCGTCTCGGCGGCGGTGGCGTTGACAGGTATTAGATAGCTCTCAGGGAGGCCGTTATTGGTGACGGGCGAACTTGGCAGCGTGACCGAAGCCGCAGCTCCGCAGTTGGCATTGGCGACCTGCACGGCAGTGGTTGCGGTCGCGGAGCCACTTTTTCCTCGCGATTGCACGTCGGAGAGGACGCATGCGGCGGCATCGGTCGTACCGCCTACCGAACCGCTCAGGATCAAGAGACCGAGTAACGCCGCTGCAAGGCAAAGCAACACCGCCATGACGACGAGCAAGAAACTCCTCATGGTGACGCTGGCCCCGTGAAGACGGAAATCCCGCCGAGACCAAGACCTATCGGCGACTCGCCTCCGCGCAGTCGTTCGAGATCATGCGTAATATCTCCAGGCATAAGACTCCTTTATCGCCATCCACGTACCTCAACGGTCGCGCCTGAAGGTCAATTGAGGAGGACAACTTCCGGCGCGATGTAAGACTGCTCGGCCTGCACGCCACACCTCGACCGCCAACCATTTCGGTCAAGCTCGAATCTGCCTACTAACCGGAGCTCATTGGCTGACACCTCGACGATCGTCCGTGCAACAGGCTTGCGGTTTACGTGCACTGTGATGCCCAGGAAACGCCACCGAATCACCCGCCCGGCTGCAGAGCCCACGTTCGTAAGGGAGTTTTGAATAGCCAATTGTGATGGAATCCGCTTGTTTCTGCTCCGTGACCAAGCTCCAAACTCCCGACGCTGCAATGTCCGGATACTTGGGGCGGCCGACGAGCGACGAGGCGATCGGGAGATTCACGGCGTTGCACTCGGCATCACGCGGTTGAAATCGAATGTAGGGAATCACTATCTTGTTCCCCTTGCGAGCATGCCAGACAGAGAGTGCGGGTGCTCGTGGATGGATCGATCGCTAGTGGCGTAACGCACACCTGCCGTAAGGTGTGCCACGTGGGGAATCGAGAGTCTCAGCACGCGGGCCGGAACCGCACTGATACCGGAGCGATCGCGGCGACTCCAAATTTGGCGGTGTGAGGGAGTGAAGTTGCTCCTGTTCTCCGACTTGCACCTCGATACTCATTTTCGATGGGCAGGCCCGGATGCAGCCCGCAAGCGGCGGCGAAATCTCCGCGCCACACTGACCAGCATCGCCCAGCTGGCCGGCGAGCTTCAGGTTGATGCCTTGTGCTGCGGAGGAGATCTCTATGAGCATGAGCGGTTCGCTCCCGACACTGGAGAGTTCCTCCGGGCAACGTTCGAATCTCTCGACCCGCTTCCGGTTTTCATTGCACCGGGTAATCACGACTGGTTCGGACCGACCAGCCTTTACCACCAAGTGGAGTGGTCACGCAACGTCCATGTCTTTGTTGAGAACATATTCTCGGCGGTTGAGTTGGCCGACGGCGTCACCCTGTGGGGCGCGGCGCATAAGGCGCCGGCGCACACGCCCGATCTGCTGCAGGGGTTCCGTGTAGATCGAGGCGGGGTGAACCTCGCTCTCTTCCACGGCTCCGAGAGCAGCGGGTTCATCCGTCAAGAAGAAGGCAAAGTTCCCCACGCCCCTTTTCGTGCCGAGGAGATCGCCCAAGCCGGCTTCGCTCACGCCCTCCTCGGTCACTTCCATCGACCGACCGACGGGCCAATGCACACCTACCCTGGCAATCCGGATCCTCTCGAGTTCGGAGAACAAGGTGAACGTGGCGCTAAGTAGGAGCGCCTTAGCCGCAGTGCTAAGTCTGGAATTTGGGGTCATGCACGTCCTGCCTAGAGCTTAAACAATTCTCATTACCGCGATTGCGCTTGAAACGGGAACGGGAAGATTATCACTAATCGTGTAAGTGAGCGTGTTAAACTGCGCCGCAAAGCCCCACCTGGACCCCTTGGGGCAATCGAGGAGACCACATGACTCCAATCAAGCCAATTCACTTGTCACGCTTTTTTCTCTTGCTAGTCGCATGTTTCGTCGTAGCCGCCACTGCGAGCGCGAGCGTGCGCATCGGCGGCGCCTCGCTCCGAGCTAACGGCCAGCTGGCCCAAGGCTTTCAATACACCGGCTCCTGCCCCGTAGACCTAAAATTCAGCTGGGGCGTGATTAGCGACGAGCCCACCACGATCCAATACACTTTCATGCGCAGCGACGGGGGACGCCAGACCAACTCGCTCTCCGCCAACTTGCCGGGTGGTGGCCGCTCCACGCCGATCTACGACGACTGGCAACTTGGCGCGAATCTCGCTGAATTTCAGAATTTCCACGGTTGGGTGGAATTGCTCATCGAATCACCCAACCCGGTCGCGCAAAAAATCGCCTTCACGATTCACTGCGGAGGCCCTGCCGCTGCCTCCATTCGCATTGGCGGGGCGTCTCTTCGCGCCAATGGGCAGCTTGCTCAGGGCTTTCAATATAGCGGCGGTTGCCCCGTCGCCCTGAAATTTGGCTGGGGCGTGATCGCCACCGAGCCCACACAAATCACCTACACCTTCGTCCGCAGCGATGGTGGACGCTTAAACGGCACACGCACCGCCGATTTGCCCGGCGGCGGCCGCTCCACACCGATCTACGACGACTGGCAATTAGGCGCCAACACGCCACAATTCCAGAACTACACCGGCTGGATCGAAATCCACATCGAATCTCCAACTCAGCTCACACAAAAAATCGGCTTCACCATCCACTGCGGCTGACGCTGCCTAAGAACTCGAGCTGTGCGGTTGTCGAGATGCGGTATGAGCTTTCGAGCGGACCTCGAATAGGAGGACGAATAGACAAGCCATTACTGGGATCAATGCGTCATTTAACGTGAGTGTTTTGCCTACCCAAGACCTGAAGGCAATTAAGAAAACGAGACAAGCCGCAGCGTTCAGAGCACTCTGCAGAAATGAACGCGTCCAGGAGCCGCGCCAATCCCAAGGAAATATGTTTGCCCGATGCATTCCATATTGCCAAGCAAACAAGACGGCGAGGGTTAGGATGTTGGCATGTTCAGCGCTAAGAGGGAGTAGTCGGAAGAAAGCGGAGACACCCAGAAGCACGAACGAGGTGGTGAGTATCCCCAAGGGATACCTCCAATCCACTCTCGCATATGCACTAGCCGCCGAGGCGGTTGAACTAATCGCGGGATCTGCAGGGTGCGGCATCGCAGGATACCTCGCCGTACTGGCAATCTAAGTATGCACAAAACAATCCATGGTTACAGCTTAAATAA
>Ga0209415_10019550_pt1 | contig 10593 bp, 10 predicted proteins | sample PeaSoiSIISIP2007_FD_187696 | JGI IMG/M metagenome (GOLD analysis project Ga0209415, IMG submission 187696) | Peat soil microbial communities from Weissenstadt, Germany - SII-SIP-2007 (SPAdes) (version 2) | ecosystem: Environmental > Terrestrial > Soil > Wetlands > Peat | place: Germany... | reverse complement strand
GAGGGTGCGGGCGAGCGCGACGCGCTGGCGCATGCCGCCGGAGAGCTGGCGCGGCAGATGGTGCAGGAACCGGCCGAGGCCGTAGCGGGTCAGCAGCTGGGTCGCGCGCTCGCGCGCCTTTCTCATGTCGGCGCCCTGGATTTCGGCGCCCAGCACCGCGTTGTCCAGGATGGTGCGCCACTCGAACAGGTAGTCCTGCTGGAGCATGTAGCCGACCTTGCGGCTCGGCCCCGTGACCGGCTTGCCGTCGACGAGCACGCCGCCGCCGGTCGGCTGGAGAATCCCGGAGATCAGCGACAACAGCGTGCTCTTGCCGCAGCCGCTCTGGCCGATGATGGCGACGAACTCGCCGGGCGAGACCGCGAGCGAGATGTCCCTGAGCGCCTCGGTTTCGCCGGTGAGGCCGAAATAGCGCAGGTCAACATTGCGCAGCTCCACCTTGGGCGGCGGCTGCGGTGCGGCCGGCGGCATCACTTCGCCTTGCTGGCGAACTCGGGGCGCACCAGGTCGGCGAACGTCACGCGCTTGCCCGGCTCCAGCACGTTGCCCTGCACCAGGATGTCCTGGAACTTCTCGATCGCCGGCGGATCGATCACCGGCGTCGTTTTCCAGATCTTGAGCCTGCGATAGCGCTCCGCCGCGGCGCTGAGCGCCGCAATGGCGATGCCCGGGAAATAAGGCTCCAGCACCTTTGCGATCTCGGCGGCCGGCGCCGCCGCGGTCCATTTCATCGCCTGGTAGATCGCGTCGGTCCAGCCCTGCACGATGCCGGGATTGTCGCGGATGTATTTGTCGGTCGCCATGAAGCTGGTGTAGTCGGCAAAGCCCACGGTCTCGCCGATCGAGGCGAGGAAAAAGGCCTTGCCGTCGAGCTCGAGCTGGGAGGCGTCGGGCTCGATGAAGATGGCGTACTGGTTCTGCCCGGCGATCCAGGAGCCGACCCGGGCCGGAATCCCGACATTGTTGGAAAGCTTCACGTCCTTGCTCGGATCGATGCCGTTCTGGCGCATCGCCGCTTCGAAGAACAGCAGCGGCGTCGAGCCCGGCCGGAAGCCGAGGATGTCCTTGCCCTTGAGCATGTTCCAGTCGAACCTGTCGACCTTGTTGCGCCCGACCAGCATGAAGCCGTCGGTCGCCGTGAGGCCGCAGAAGATGCGCGCCTTGACGGGCGAGTCGCTGGTGAGCACATAGATCGCGGCTTCGGGCCCCATCAGGGCGATGTCGGCGGCGCCGCTGATCAGCGCCGCCATCGACTTGTCGCCGCCGTTCGCCGTCGCCATGGTGACGTCGAAGCCGGCCGCCTCGAAAAAGCCCTTCGCGATGGCCACATAGGCGGGCGCATAGAGGATCGAGTGCACCACCTCGTTATAGCGGATTTTCACCAGCGGCTTGCGCTGCGCCCGCGCGCCGCGCGTGGCGGCGGAGAGCGAGGCGACGGCGGCAACGCCCATTTGCAGCGCGCGACGGCGGTCGAGCATGGCGGTGCTCCTGGGAACGGACGACAATAGCGCGAATTCGACCCGGCGGGCGCAAGCCTAACACGGCCGTCGGCCGGTGGCCAAGGCGCCGGCGACCGCTCAATCGGCGACATCGTCGTTGAGAAGGCCGGTCATCAGCATGGCGCCGGTTGCCGGATCGCCCGCCGGAGCCTGCCCTCGCGAGGGCGGGGGCGGGCGATGACAACCGATCCAAGCGTTGGAAACAGGATGCTAGGCATCGCGGCCGGCATGCTTTAGCTTGCGTCCGCCGCCGCCCGGACCGGAGGAAACCCATGCTGTCGAAACTCATTGCCCGCATCGGCGCCACGATTGCCGTGCTTGCCCTCGTCTGCGGCGCGGCGGCGGCGAAAATCACCATTGCGGTCGGCGGCGCCGGCTGCCTGTGCTATCTGCCGACGGTGCTCGCCGAGCAGCTTGGCGAGTACAGGAAGGCCGGCGTCGAGATCGAGCTCGTCAATTTCAAGGGCGGTTCCCAGGCGCTCGCCGCGGTGATCGGCGGCAGTGCCGACGTCGTGTCTGGCTATTACGACCACTGCGTCAACATGGCGGCGAAGGGCCAGCAATTGCAGGCCTTCGTGGTCTACGACCGTTATCTCGGCGGGGTGCTGGCGGTGTCGCCGAAGCATGGAAACGAGATCGGCTCGGTCAAGGACCTTGCCGGCAAGAAGGTCGGCGTCAGCGCGCCGGGCTCGTCGTCCGACTTCTTCCTGAAATATCTGCTCGCCAAGAACGGCGTCGACCCGAACTCGGTCGCCGTCATCGCCGTCGGCCTCGAGGCCGCCGCGGTCGCCGCCATGGAGCAGGGCAGCGTCGATGCCGCCGTGATGCTCGATCCGACCCCGACGCTGCTGGCGGCGAAGTACCCCGGGCTGAAAATCCTGAGCGACACCCGCACCCAGGCCGACACGCTGGCGGTGTTCGGCGGCGAATATCCGGGCGGCGCGCTCTATACCCGCACCGACTGGATCGCCAGACACGAGAAGGAGACCCAGGCGCTCGCCAACGCCATCGTGGCGACGCTCAAGTGGATCCATTCCCACACGGCGGAAGAGATCATGGCGAAGATGCCGGCGGATATGGTCGGGCCCGACCAGGCGCTCTATCTCGCGGCGCTGAAGAACACCATTCCGATGTATTCGGCCACCGGCCGCATGGACCCCAAGGGGGCCGAGGCGGTGCTCGCCGTGTTCAGCCTGTCGTCTCCCGACGTGGCGAAGGCGAAGATCGACCTGGCGAAGACCTATACGAACAAGTTCGTCGACCAGGCGGCCCAGAAGCTGGGGCTGTAGTAGGGCGCCTATGCGGGGCCGGCAGCCCGAATGAAGCGCAGCGCAACCGCAGGCGGCCACCCCGCATTCCGCTGCGCTCCATGCGGGCGACGATGAACTCTGTAGCCATGCCGGACGCGTCCATCGTCCCTATCGATCGCCTCGATCTCGGCTTTGCGCCTTATCGCTGGCGGTTTGCGCAGGCGCGCCGCGACGACATCGAAGCCCATTTCGCCATGCGCCGCACGGCAGCGCCGGCGCTGTGGAACGGGCGCGTGCTGCTGATGCGGGATCATGCCGTTGCCGACGGCACGCTGCGCGGCGTTTTCTTCGAAACCGGCTTTGCCGATTTCATGGCGTGGCGCGATTGGGGCTATCCCGACCGTGACGTCGTCAACTGCTTCGCCATGGGGGCGCTGCGCGCCAGCGACGGCGCCTATCTCATGGGCGTCATGGGGGCGCATACCGCCAATCCGGGCCGCATCTATTTTCCCGCCGGCACGCCCGATCCCGCCGACCGGCGCGGCGATACGGTCGATCTTGCCGGCAATGTCATGCGCGAAGTCGCCGAGGAGACCGGTCTGACGGCGCAGGATTTCTCCGTCGCGCCGGGATGGAGCGCCGTCATCGCCGGGCCGCGCATCGCCTTGATGAAGCGCATCGACGTGCCGCGCCCGGCCGAGGAGGTGCGGCAGGCGATCCGGCGCCATTTCGCCGGCGACGCCGAGCCCGAGCTCGCCGATATCCGCATCGTGCGGTCGCGCCGCGATGTCGACCCGATGATGCCGGATTTCGTGATCGCGTACCTGGCGCACGTCTGGGCCGGCGGCAAGTCGGGCTGAGCGCCGGGCCTGAGACAGGACTTGCCGATCGATGTATGATGGCGCGCTGGGGCAAACCGGAGCGCCGTGCGATGACGGAGTTCCTGGACGCGTTGGTGCTCGCACGCCTGCAATTCGCCTTCACGATGGCGTGCCACATCGTGTTCCCCGCCTTTTCGATCGGGCTGGCGAGCTATCTCGCGGTGCTGGAGGGCCTATGGCTCCTCACCGGGCGGGATGTCTATCTGCAAGTGTTCAAATACTGGCTGCGGATTTTCGCCCTGGTGTTCGGCATGGGCGTCGTGTCCGGCATCGTCATGAGCTATCAGTTCGGCACCAACTGGAGCGTCTATGCGGACAAGACCGGCGCCGTGATCGGCCCGCTGATGGGCTACGAGGTGCTGACGGCGTTTTTCCTCGAGGCCGGCTTCCTCGGCATCATGCTGTTCGGCGTGCGGCGGGTGGGGCGGCGATTGCATTTCGCCGCGACGCTCCTCGTCGCCATCGGCACGCTGTTCTCCGCCTTTTGGATCCTGAGCGCCAACAGCTGGATGCAGACGCCCGCCGGCTATGCGGTCAACGCGGCGGGGCAGTTCGTGCCGGACGACTGGTGGAAGGTGGTGTTCAATCCATCCTTTCCGTATCGCCTGGTCCACATGGTGCTGGCCTGCTACCTCACGACCGCGTTCGCGGTCGGCGGCGTCGGCGCGTGGCATCTGCTGCGCGCCCCCGCGAACGCCGGCGCCCGCGTGATGTACTCCATGGCGCTGTGGATGGCGGCCCTGGTGGCGCCGGTTCAACTGCTGGCCGGCGACCAGCACGGTCTCAACACGTTCGCCTACCAGCCCGCCAAGGTCGCCGCCATGGAGGGGGATTTCGAGACCCGTGAGGGCGCGCCGCTCATCCTGCTCGGCGTTCCCGACGCGGACGCCGCCACCACCAGATACGCTGTCGAGATTCCCCGCCTCGGCAGCCTGATCCTCACCCACGAATGGAACGGCGAGGTGAGGGGCCTGAAGGCGTGGCCGCGCAGCGAATGGCCGAATGTCACGATCCTGTTCTTCTGCTTCCGTATCATGGTCGGGCTCGGCTTCGCCATGATCGGGCTCGGCTTGTGGAGCCTGTGGCACCGCTGGCGCGGCTCGCTGTTCGCGGCGCCGTGGCTGCAGCGGGCGGCCGTCGCGATGGGGCCGGCGGGATTTGCGGCGCTGCTCGCCGGCTGGCTCGTGACCGAAACCGGCCGCCAGCCCTATACGGTCTATGGGCTGCTGCGCACCGCCGATTCGGTGTCGCCGCTCGGCGCTCCCGCGGTGGCGGGCTCGGTCGCGGCGTTCGTCATCGTGTATTTCGCGGTGTTCGGCGCCGGCCTGTTCTACCTGCTGCGCATGGCGGGCAAGGCGCCGCAGCCCGAGGAGGCGGAGCCGCAAGCCGGCATTCCGACCCGCACCGCCGGCATCACGCCGGCGCCGGCCCTGGAGCCGCATCCGGCCGCAGGCCTGTCGAGCTGACGGAGGCGCGACCGATGGCCTTCGATCTCGCCTTCATCTGGGCCGGCGTCATCGCCTTTGCGGTGCTGGCCTATGTGATCGCCGATGGGTTCGACCTCGGCATCGGCATCCTGTTCCCCCTGCTCAAGCAGAAGCACGACCGCGATGTCGCCATGAATTCCATCGCGCCGGTATGGGACGGCAACGAGACGTGGCTGGTGCTCGGCGGCGGCGGGCTCTACGCGGCGTTTCCGCTCGCCTATGCGATCGTGCTGCCGGCGCTTTACGCGCCGCTGATCGCCATGCTGCTCGGCCTAGTGTTTCGCGGCGTCGCCTTCGAGTTCCGCTGGCGCACCGAGCGCGGCCGGTTCCTGTGGGACTGGGCCTTCGCGGGCGGCTCGACCGTGGTGGCGCTGTGCCAGGGCATCGCGCTCGGCGCCTTCATCCAAGGGATCAAGGTCAGCGGGCGCGCCTATGCGGGCGGTTGGTTCGACTGGCTGACACCGTTCAGCCTCGTGACCGGCGTCGCGCTGGTCGTCGGCTACGCGCTGCTCGGCGCGACCTGGCTCACGATGAAGACCACCGGCGAGCTGCGGGAAGAGGCGCGGCGGTTCGCCTTCGCGAGCGGCATCGGCACGGTCGCGCTGATCGGCATCGTCAGCCTGTGGACGCCGTTCCTCAATCCGATCTTCATGAGCCGCTGGTTCGCGTTTCCGGCGATCGTCTACACGCTGCCGGTTCCGCTGGCGGTGGCGGGCGCCGCCGCGGCTCTGTTCGGCGGCCTGCGCGCCGGCCGGGACGTCCAGCCGTTCGCGGCTGCGCTCGGGCTGTTCGTGCTGTCCTATATCGGGCTCGGCATCAGCCTCTATCCGGAAATCGTGCCGCCCGGCATCACCATCTGGCAGGCGGCGGCTCCCGACAAAAGCCTCGCCTTCCTGCTGATCGGGGCGCTCATCCTGGTGCCGGTCATCATCGGCTACATGGCCCATGCGTACTGGGTGTTTCGCGGCAAGGTCGATGTTTCCGCCGGCTACCACGACTGATCCGCGGGACTGGTCCGCCGGAGAGGAGGTGCCCCAAACGCCGATGACGTTGCCGATTTCGGTTCGTGCCTCGCAGCCTGAATTCTGCTAACATGTCGTCGTTCAGGAGCACACATGCCGCGTCGTCTCACCGATTCCGAGCTTGCCGAGATCCGCCGCCGCCGCCCCGGGGTTAGGGTCTCACTGGCGTGCGAGGGCATGTACCTCACGGCGGAAGAAGAAGCGCTGCTCGACCAGATGGAACGGGAGCGGCTGACGCCGGACGAGCGGGCAAAGCGCATCACTCAATTCAGCCGCGCGAAGCGCCGCCAAAAAGCTCTTACCTCGACCTGATGGATCATCCCTACTGCTACCCGGGACACACGTGCTCATTCCCTGACGTATGGAATGAAATTGTCCCGGTTCGGCATCTTCACCTTCGGCAGGGTCTGGGCGTTCATCACGTCGGTTTCCGCGATGATGCCGTTGATCTGGAGAAGGTAGGCGGTGACCGCATAGGTCTCGTCGTGGGTGAGCGATTTCGTTTCCGGATAGGGCATCGCCGTGTAGACGTAATCGAAGATCGTTGTGGCATAGGGCCAGAAGCTGCCGATGGTCTTGAGCTGGTTCGGCTTGCCGATCGTCCCGTTGCCGCCGGCAAGCGGCAGGGCCACGGCGCCCTTTCCTTTTTCGCCATGGCAGCCCAGGCATTTCGCGACGTAGACGGCTTCGCCCTGCCTCGCGGTGCCGCTGCCGGGCGGCAGCCCCGAGCCGTCCGGGCCGATGCCGATATCCCAGGAGGCGATTTCCTCCGGCGTGGCGGGGCGGCCGAATTTTTCGAACTCCGCGGCGCCGGTTGCGCCGGCGACCAGCATGAACGCCGCCGCGGCAAGGAGAGCGCTATGCGAACACATGGTTGATCTCTCCTTTCTCGTTCACGCCCCAGCTGGTGATGGCGTTGGAGTGGAAGTTCCCGGTCGAGCCGCGCTCCGCGATCATGGCGTCCCGCGTCCATTGCACGTAGCCGGTCTCGTCGGTGGCGCGGCTTTGCAGGATCGCCGGCCGGCCGTCCCAGCGCCACGGCATCTGGAAGCGCACCACCGCCTTGGCAAGGATCTGCGACTGGATCATCGCTTCGGCCCAGCTCCTGCCGCCGTCGGCAGACACCTCGACCTTGCTGATTCGGCCGTTGCCGCGGCCGGTCCAGGCGAGGCCGGTGATCTTGTAGAAGCCGGCGCCCTGTAGCTTGAGCTCCGGCGCCGGCTGCGTGATCACGGATTTCGCGTCGAACTGCAGGAAGAACTGCACCGTCTTGCCGTCCGCTCGCGTCATCGAGTATCGCGAGGTCTCGTCGCGGGTCATCATCGGCCCTTCGACCAGCTTGATGCGGCGCAGGTATTTCACGTTGGTATTGCCCTGATAGCCGGGCAGCAGTAGCCGCATCGGATAGCCGTTCTCCGGACGCAGCCGCTCGCCGTTCTGATAGAGCGCGATCAGCGCGTCATCCATGATCTTCGACAGCGGCACGCTGCGGCTCATGCCGGCGGCGTCGGCGCCCTCGGCCAGCACCCACTTGGCGCCCGGCTTGATGCCGGCTTCCTCCACGAGCGTCGACACCCGCACGCCGGTCCAGTCGGCGCAGCTGATCTGGCCCTGGATGCGCTGAACGCCGGCCTGGAGCGGCTCCTTGGCATAGAGCGGGTTGCCGTTGCCGGCGCATTCGATGAAATAGAGGCGCGACTCCATCGGGTAGCGCATCAGCGTCTCGGCGGTGAAGATCAGCGGACGCTCGACCAGCCCGTGGATCAGGAGCTTGTGCCGGTCGGGATCGATATCCGGCACGCCGCTGTGCAGGCGCACGAAATGCAGGCCGTTGGGCGTGACGGTGCCGTTGAGGAGATGGATGGGCGATCGCTGATTGCCGATTCCGGGCATCTGGTTCGGCGCCCGCGCCATCTCGCCGCGCACCACCTTGCTCTCGTATTTCGACGGCTGTCCGTAAGGCGCAAAGCCATCGGCGGTCGGGATTTTCATCCACGGCTCGACCGGCAGCGGCTCGGCGAAAGCGGTGTCGCGTAGAGCGTAGCCCGTCATCGCCGCCGCGAGCGTAGCGCCGCCGGTGAGGAACATGCGGCGATGAAGCAGCCCGTTTCCGGCGACGAATTCGAGGTCGTCCTGCGTGCGTTTGCGTCCCATTTATCCACCTCCCGCCACGGCGCGCCCCATTGCCGCATTCGAACGATCGAGGATGCGCCGGTGCGGCCACGCCCGCAAGACGGAGATTTCGCCGATGGCGGCGGAACCGGGACACGACCGAAAATCGCCGGGCTGCCGGCGCGGCCGCGCTCAGAACCCCGCGTCCTCCCCGGCCAAATCATCGTCCGTCGCGTTTCCATCGGCCGCGCTCCGGTCCGCCGCAACTCCATGCGCAAAATCCTTGCGGAACGGGCTCGCCTGCGCAAGCTCGCGGCCGGCGGCTTCCACATAGGCGCGCTCGCGCTCGAGATAGTCGTCGATGGCGCGGCGCAACGCGGGGTCGGCGATATAGTGGGCGGAATACGTGGTATTGGGCAGATAGCCGCGCGCGAGCTTGTGCTCGCCCTGGGCGCCGGCCTCGACGCGGGCGAGTTTGTGCGCGATCGCAAAGGCGATCGCCTGATAGTAGCAGATCTCGAAATGCAGGAACGGGTGGTGCTCGATCGCGCCCCAATGGCGGCCGAACAGGGTGCCGGCGCCGACGAAATTGATCGCGCCGGCGATGAAGCGGCCGTTTCGCCTGGCCATGATCAGCACGGTATCCTGCGCCATGGTGGCGCCGATCAGGGAGAAGAATTCGCGGGTGAGATAAGGCCGCCCCCACTTGCGCGATCCGGTCTCGATGTAGAAGGCGAAGAAGGCGTCCCACGCGGCCTCGGTAAGGTCGCGGCCGGTGAGCCACACGACCTCGATGCCGTTCGCGACCGCGTCGCGCCGCTCGCGCCTGATCGTCTTGCGCTTGCGCGAGGACAGCGCGGCGAGGAAATCGTCGAAGGTCGCAAAGCCCGCATTGTCCCAGTGGAACTGCTGGTCGGTGCGCTTGAGGAAGCCGCGCTCGCCGAGCGCGTCCGCTTCCGCCTCGGTCATGAAGGTGACGTGGACCGAGGAGGCCTGGCGCAGCTTGCACAGCGCGACGAGGCCCTGGGCGAGCGCCGCCTCGCCGATGGCGGCGTCGGCGCCGGGCGCGACCATGAGGCGGCGGCCGGTCACCGGCGTGAACGGCACCGAGACCTGGAGCTTCGGATAATAGCTGCCGCCGGCGCGCTCATAGGCTTCCGCCCAGCCGCGATCGAACACGTATTCGCCGCGCGAATGGGATTTGAGATAGCACGGCGCGACGCCGATGACGGTGCCGCCGGCGGTCTCGGCGACGAGGTGCTGGGGCTGCCAGCCGGTGCGCGCGGTCGCGGATTTGGAGGTTTCGAGGGCGGACAGGAAGGCGTGGCGGGTGAACGGATTTGCCGCGGCGCCGCTGCCGGCGCAGCCGTCCCAGGCGGCCGCCGCGATGTCGCCGATCGACGCCAGCACGCGCACGCGCAGGTCGGCGGTCGCTTCGGCGCCCTCTCGGCAGCCTTTTTGGGCGTCGTTTGGCGCGTCCTTCGGGGCGGACTTGCGGAACATGTCAGGCTCGAAATTCCTCGAAGATCATCTGGTCGGCGAAGCGTGCCGCCATGGCGCGGTCCTCATCGCTGCGCACCGTCCAGGCAAGCACCGGCAACCCGAACATATGCCGCGCTGCCCGCGGCGCAAAGGCCGCGAGATCGGCCACCTTGTAGGCGACGAAGCCGGGCCGGCTCGCGAAGCCATGCAGGAGGAATGCCAGTTGGTAGCGCCGCAAGGTACCCATGGGTCCCAATTTGGGTCCCCACTCCTGCGGCCGGAAATGGCGCTCCGACGTGATGCCGCGGACGACGTGCGGGGCGAGCCGCCGCAATGCGACGATCGGCGCCGGGTCGAACGACATCACGCCGACCGGGCCGGCTTTGCGGCCTTGGCGGCCGAGCACCGCGGCGATCCGCGCCGCCAGCCGCAGGTCGCCGTCGAACCGGCTCTTGATCTCCAGCACCAGGGCAACCCGCCCGGCGACGAGGTCGATCAATTCGTCGAGCGTCATCATGCGGTCGGCGGTCGCCTTGAAGGCGATCTGTTTCAGGGCGGCAGCGGTGAGGCCGCGCAGCGCGCCGGCGCCGTCGGTGAGGCGGCCGAGGTCGTCGTCGTGATGCACCATGGCCTCGCCGTCGGCGGTGATCTGCAGATCGACCTCGACGCCGTAATTGCCGGCGATCGCCGCCGCCACCGCGGACGGCGTATTCTCGATGATGCGCACGCGATCATGCAGGCCGCGATGGGCGATCGGCCGGGCGGTGAGCCAGGGCAGCGCCGGGTCTGCGCCGGTGCGGCTCACGACACTTCGAACGTGCCCTCGACCTCGACGGCGGCATCGACGGGCAGAACCGCGA
>Ga0209415_10019549_pt1 | contig 10593 bp, 7 predicted proteins | sample PeaSoiSIISIP2007_FD_187696 | JGI IMG/M metagenome (GOLD analysis project Ga0209415, IMG submission 187696) | Peat soil microbial communities from Weissenstadt, Germany - SII-SIP-2007 (SPAdes) (version 2) | ecosystem: Environmental > Terrestrial > Soil > Wetlands > Peat | place: Germany... | reverse complement strand
CCGCGGCGACGGGGCGCAGGTCGGCGTCGCGCACCACCTCCGCGCCGTCGAGCCCGAGCGGCCCGGCTCGCGCCGCGATCGCGCCGCGGCGTCGCTGCTCCGCCGCGTGTTCAACGACGCGTTCGCGACGGCCGCGTGCGAGCACGGGACGCAGGACTTCTTCGGCATCAACTACTACTCGCGCGACGTCGTCCGCTTCTCGATGCGCCACGCGGGGGAGCTCTTCGTCTCGCGCGGCGTGCCACCGGGGGCCGACGTGAGCGATCTCGGCTGGGAGATCTACCCGGCGGGCCTAGGTCACGTCGTGCGCGCCTGGGCCCGTCGCAGCAAGCTGCCGGTCTACATCACCGAGAACGGCATCGCTGACGCGAGCGACGCGAAGCGCGGGCCGTTCCTCGTGGCGCACCTCGCGGAGATCGCGCGCCTCATCGAAGAGGGCGTCGACGTCCGCGGGTACTTCCACTGGTCCTTGCTCGACAACTTCGAGTGGGCCGAGGGCTATGCTGCGCGGTTCGGGCTCTGCGAGGTCGACTTCGCCACCGGCGAGCGCAAGCCGCGCGAGAGCGCGAAGCTCTACGCGCGGATCGCGAAGGAGCGGTCAGTCCTGGCAGGTCGGTAGCGAGAAGATCCCCTCCCCCACGCCGTTCTGCAGGAGAAAGCTCACCTGCTCCTCGCGGCGCGACCAGTAGCACTGCGTGTGCGCCTGCCGGAGGTAGCCGTACGCGTAGATGGTCGTGTTCTGGTACGCGCCGGTCTCGCGAGTGAGGTCGAAGCGGTACCCCGCCTCGCGACGCGCGATCACCTGCGCCGCGACGGCGGTCACCTGCGTCGCCTGGCTCAGGAGCGACGTGCCGTCCTGCCCGCCCACGTAGGCGAGGACGGCGCGGTAGAGCAGCGCCGCGTGCTGCGCGCGGAGGCGGACGATCTCCACACCGTCCCACAGCTCGTTGCACCAGGGGGCGATGGTCGCGTCGGCCCCGCGGCACCGGGCCGCGATGGTGTCCTCGATGGGCTGCGACGCCGCGGCGAACGCCTCCAGCGCCGCCACCACGTTCGTCTCGAACGCCGCGAGGTCGTCCGGGCCCATCGTCAGCAGCTCCTCGAACTCGACGCGCTTCGGGTGCGTCTCGAGCCCGGCGAGGTAGCCCTCGTCGACGGTCGCGTTCTCCCCCTGGATGTACGGCAGGAGCCGCTGGTCGAAGAGGTACGTCGTCTGGAGCGCGATGTCGCTCGCGAGCGCGGTCGCGATGTCGGCGGCGCAGCTCCCGTAGGCGTCGGCGTAGTGCCCGATGAACGCGTCGAGCGGATCGCTCGGCGACCAGAGCATCCTGGCGACGAGGTAGTCGGTCATCCAGTAGTTCCACTCGTGCCCGGACGTGAACTGCACGTGCCCTTCGAGCGGGGGCAGCTTCGCGTCCGCCAGCTCGGCGCCGAGCGTGTGGATGTCGAGCCACCGCGCGTAGAGGAACTCGGGCAGGAAGGCGGGGACGTCGATGTCGGCGCTGATCCAGTACGCCGACTCGGGGAAGTAGCTCACCTGCCTGGTCTGGATCTCCTTGACGATGTAGTCGCGCTGGAAGAAGAAGTTCGGCTCCGCGTACGTGCCCCAGTCGCGGTAGAGGTCGAAGAGCGAGAGCGTGTGAACCTCCTGGCCGAGGCGCACGTCGCAGAACTGAGGCAGCTGGTAGTAGTAGACGGTGGCGCCGTCGTACGGCACGAAGAGCTGCGGGTAGTTGCCGACGTGGTTCTGGACGAAGACCTCGATGGCCGGGTCCTGCGTCAGAAGGTAGTTCGTCGCGAAGTCGAGCCACTGGATGACCGACGCCGCGTCGGTGCTGGTGAACTCGCCCATGGCGAGCTCGATGACGTCCCACGGGAGCGTGAGGAGCTGGTCGAGCCCGGCCGTCATCTCGGCCTGCCAGCTCGCGGCGTCGCTCACGAGGACGAAGTTGTTCTGGAGCGACGAGCCGCCCCACATCTGCGGCACCGCGCCGACCCGGACGCCGCGCGAGTGGGCGTAGTCCATGATGGCCTTCGCGTACGGCTGCCATGAGGTCCAGTCGACCGTCGAGAGCAGCGGCCACTGCACGTAGTTCTGCCCGGTCTTGACCAGCCAGTCGATGAAGAGCTTCGCATCGGCGAGGTTCGCGTCGCCGGGCTCCATGAAGACGGGCTGGTACTCGATGGGGTGCAGCGTGTGGGGCTGCAGGCCGCGGCGTCGCGCGAGGGGCGTGCGCCACACGTCGAGCGAGGTCGGGATGCGCGGGGCGCCGAGCGCCGGGACGAGCTCCTGCTTCGGGTGGAAGAAGCGGGCGCCGAGCTCCTCGAGGAGCGCGTAGGCGCCGGTGGCGAGGTCGGCCGCGTCGGGGGCATAGACGAGGAGCGTCGTCGCACCGCCGGCGTCGATGCGCTTCAGCGCGTAGCCGCCGGGGATGGCGGTGCCCAGCGCGGCGGCAGCCGCGGGGCTGCTCGAGAACCAGAGCGAGAGCGGCCTGGTTCCGTCGGGTGCGCTCGTCGCGACGGACACCGGGCCGCCCCACATCGCGCCGAGGTAGCCGGCGAGATCCGAGCGCACCGGGTCGAGCGATGGATCGCTGGCGTCGAGGTAGACGCCGACGTCGGCGAGGGCGAAGATCTGGACGCTGGCCGCGGTGACCGTCGAGTCGCAGGGAACGACGGGGAGGGGCGCGGGCGCGCTGCTGCTGCTGCACGCCGCCGCGACGGCGCAAACGAGCACCGACGCCGGGGCGAGGGTCCGGAGTCCCACAGACCGCGAGATATCAGAAACGGGCGGCCGCGGGCGAGAGCGTCACCGGGGGCACGCCGATCTGCGCCTGCGTCGAGTCGACCGGCACGAAGCGGTTGCCCTTGAGGTCCTGCACGTCGATGGTGATCTCGATGGCGACGTTGGCCGCCTCGTAGCATCGCAGCCCGAGATCGAACCCCGTGAGCCCGGCGATGACGGGAGGGATCCACGGCGTGTAGAGCGGGTCGTTGCCGTTCGAGCGGTTCTGCGGGTTCATGATGTTGTTCGCGATGGCGGTCGCGTCGAAGGCGTTCTGCGCCATGCTCGTCGCGTTGGGATCGTCGGGCGCCGCGGCGCCGTCGCCTGCCATCCCGCCGTCGCCCGCGCCCATGGCCTGCGGGCTCGCGAGCAGGTTCTCGACCGAGGCGAGCTTGATGGCGATCTCGTGCATGTCGTCGGTCGTGATGGTGCCTTCGACGCGCGCGAGGGCGGGGACGAGGAAGGGCAGGTCGTAGCCGTAGTTCGGCGTGGTCTCCTCGTCGCTGACGACGCTGACGCCGGGGTTCCAGCGCACGAACTCGTTCCACGGGTCGATGAGCATCCACACCGTGTGGTCCGTCGAGTCGATGTTCGAGATGATGTAGTGGACCTCGAGGCTCTCGTCGTCCGCGGTGAGGTACGGCGCGTGCGGATAGGGCGTGCCGGCCGGGGTGGGGCCGAGGGAGGCCATGTCGGCGGCGGTCGGCTCCCTCACGGGGAGGGGGACGGGGGCCTGCGCTTCGTAGATGGTGAGCTCCTGGTCGCTGTAGTAGGCGGCCATCGTCGACGTCATCCCGAGGTCGAACGGCGCCGTCGTCTGGTTGTTCGAGCTCTGGGAGCAGGCGGCCGCGGCGAGGATGGCGGCGACGGCGAAGGGTAGGTGGCGGGGGGGCGACCCCACGCGGGTGGGGGGGTGTTGCCCGGCGGCGGCAGGGGAATTCCGCAGCATGACTGGCTCGGCGACCTCCGGACGGCTCCTGGTGCGACGCACGTGCCAAGCATACCCCGGCCCGGCCCCTCCGGAGGTCGCCTAGTCGCCGATCTCGGCCAGGATGCGGTAGAGGCCCTGCCGGCTGATCCCGAGGGCGTGCGCGGCGCGGAGCTTGTTGCCGTCGGCGGCGGCGATGGCCCGGCCCACGATTTCCCGCAGCTCGGCCCGGTGGCGGGCCCGGAGCGCGGCGACGCTGGTCTCGTCCAATGTGTGCTCGGGTCGGGCAGCGCCGCGGGCTCCGCTGGAGCGGATGGCCTCGCGGACCTCGTCGCCGGAGATCATGTTCCCCTCGACGAGCGATGCCGCGACGCGGAGGACGTTGCCGAGCTCGCGCACGTTGCCGGGCCACGCGTGCTCGCTCAGCGCGGTGAGCGCGGGGACGTCGAGCCGCTTGTTCTGCATGCCGGGCTCGCGCGCGAGGACCGCGCGGGCGATGACGGGGATGTCCTCGGGTCGCTCGCGCAGGCTCGGCACGCGCGCGGTGATGGTCGCGAGGCGATAGTAGAGGTCCTCGCGGAAGGCGCCGGAGGAGACCATCGCCGTGAGATCGCGGTGGGTGGCGGCGAGGACGCGCACGTCGATCTTGCGGGCCTTGTTGCCGCCGACCGGACGCACCTCGCGCTCCTCGAGGACGCGGAGCAGCTTGGCCTGCATCGCGCGGCTCATCTCGCCCACCTCGTCGAGGAAGAGGGCGCCGCCCTGCGCTTCGACGAAGAGGCCCGTGCGCGAGCGCTCGGCCCCGGTGAAGGCGCCGCGCTCGTGGCCGAAGAGCTCCGCCTCGAGGAGCGGCTCGGGGATCGCGGCGCAGTTGATGGCGACGAAGGGACCGCTCTGCCGCGTGGACAGGCGGTGCGCGAGGCGGGCGAAGAGCTCCTTCCCGCTGCCGGTCTCGCCGGTGATGATGAGGCTCGTGTCGCTGCGCGCGGCGCGGGCGAGGGTGACGATGGCGCGGACGAGCGGCGGCGAGGCGCCTACCAGGCCGACCTCGTCCTTCGCGCGCACGACCTCGGGCGAGAGCGCCGTGTCGACCTCGACGCGCCGGGCCTGGCGTGCGGCCGTGGCGCGGGTCTCGACGGCGCGGAGGGTGCGCTTGAGGGTGGGCCGGAGCTCCTCGGGGGTGCGCTCGAGGAGGCGCTCGCGGATGACGCCGAGGGCGGTGCGGGCCATCAGGCCGATGGGGTCGGGCTCGGTGGAGAGGGCGGCGATGGCCTCGTGCTCGATGCGCGCCGCGACGCCGTTGACGCCGAGCGCGAAGGCCCCGAGCCAGCGGAGGAGCGCGGCCTCGGGTCGGCTCGTGGCGCGGGCGGCGAGCGCCATGGCGTGGGCGGCGAGGGCGCGGTTGGCTCCCTTCGAGGCCTGCGAGGTGATCTCGACGGCGAGGCGCTCGGCCTCGTCGGCGCGCCCGCGCGCGAGCAGCGCCTGCGCCCGGAGCTGCGCCAGGGACAGACGGGACGCCGAGTCGACGCCGTCGAGCGCCAGCCCCTCGCTCGCCAGCCGCTCCACGACGTCGGGCCGTTCGCCCTCGGCCAGCGCCAGGAGCGCTTCGAGCGCGAGGCGCTGCGCGCGCTTCCACGCCGGCGCGTCGGGCCCGGTGGGGTGCGCGTCGAGGAGGTCGCGGGCCATGTCGAGGGCGCCCAGATCGACGTAGGTGGCGAGCCTCACGGCGAGCAGCGGCCAGGCGACGCCGAGGTGCGCCTCGCGGGCCAGCTCCTCGGCGCGGTCGCACGTCTTGAGGGCCTCGCCGTATCGGCCGGCGCAGCGGTGGGTGCCGGCGGCGTCGAGGAGGACACGGAAGGCGCGCATGGGCGGCTGGCCCTCCGACGGCAGCGCGACCGCCTGCGCGAACGCCTCGCGGGCCCGTTCGCCGTCGCCGAGGCGCCCGAGCAGGAGGCCGAAGTCGGCGAGCACCGAGCGCAGCGTCGGTGGGTCGGCGGCGCGCAGGGCGGAGCTCCTGGCGCGCTCGGCCCAGCGCAGTCCCTCGATGTTGTCGCCCTGCGAGCGCGCGATCTCGGAGAGCGCCAGCTCGGCCAGCGCCAGCTCGCGCATCGCCCCGGCTCCCTGCGCGATGCGCGCCGCCTCCTGCGCGGCCTGCAGCGCCTCGTCGGCGTGGTCGGTGTAGAGCGACGCCAGCGCGAGCAGCCTTCGCGCGCTGGCTCGCACGTTCCCGGCCACCTCGCGGGCGGCGCCCTCGCCGTCGGAGATGCGCGTCGCCGCCTGGTCCGCCGCGTCGACGGCGCGCCGCGCGAGGTCCCGCGCCGCGTCGTAGTCGCCCGCCTCGAACGCCGACTCGGCGGCGTGGACGAGCGCATCGCGGTCCTCGAGGCGGGCGCGCTGGCGCAGGGCGCGGTGGGCGGGCTGCGGCACGGCCCAATTAGCCTATCATCGCCCCGGTGCCGAACCCGCCGCCCCTAGCCCTGCTCGCCGCTTCGGGACTGCGCGTCGACGTGGGCGGCTGGCCGGCCATCGACGGCCTGTCGCTGGCGACGACGGGGGACCGCGTGCTCGTGCTGGGCGCGGCGCGGGCGCTGTTCGAGGCGGCGGCGGGGCTGCGGGCGCCGAGCCGCGGGGAGATCCTCGTCGAGGGGGCCTCGCCACGGGCAGCGATGAGCCGAGGCGTAGCAGCCTGCGCCCCGCTGGATCCGCCCATGCCGCCGGCCTGGACGGTGCTCCAGTATGTGACGTGGAGCGCGCGCGTCGCAGGCCATCCGAAGGCCACCGCGCGCGGGATGGCGGGCGAGGCGCTGGAGCGGATGCACCTCGGCGGCGTTGCGGGGACGAAGCTCGGCGCGGTGGCCCCGGCGACCCGACGGGGGACGGTGGTGGCGGCGGCCATCGCGACGGGCGCGCGGACGCTCCTCGTGGAGGATCCGCTCACCGGTCTGCCGTCCGAGGCGGCGCGCCCCTTCGCGCGGGTCATCGCGCGCGCGCTGGGCGAGCACCGCGTCGCGGTCTTCGCGGGGCGCATGCCGCTCGAGTCGCCGCTGGCGCTGGCAGCGGACGAGGCGCTGCTGATTGACGGGGCCGAGGTGTCGGCGCAGGGCGCCCCGGGGGAGCTCGCGGCGAGCGAGCGGACGGTCGCGCTGCGGGTGTACGGGAACGTCGCGGCGTTCGCGCGCGGAGTGCAGGCAGCAGGAGGGCACGCGGAGGCGGCGGTCGGGGCGCCGCCGCCGGTGCACGTGCGGGTGGAGCTGGGGCCGCTGGCCGCGCGGGACCTGCTGCGAATCGCCGAGGAGTCCCATGCCATGGTGGTCGAGCTACGCCTCCTCGCCGGCGCCTTCGGATAGGCGGCGGTGGATCACGCGGCACGGGCCGCCGAAGGTCGCCTACACTCCGGGCGCCATGGCGCCTCGCTCCCCGGTCACTCTCGACGATGTGGAGTCCCTGCCTACCGTGGGTCCGCGCTCGCCGGTGGAGTCTGCGCGCCTGGGCGTGTACGCGGCCATCGGCGCCTCGGTCGGGGCGGTGCCGCTGCCGTGGATCCCGGACTCGCTGGTGCGTCGCGTGCGCGGCGCGGTGGTGCACGACGTCGCGGTCCGGCACGGACTGTCGCTCGCGCCCGAGGCACGCGAGGTCCTCTCCGAGCCGGCCGGACCCGACGGTCCGCGCGGCCTCATCGCGCAGACGGCGCGCTTCTTGGGCCTGCGCGTCGCCACGCGGGCGCTCACGCGAGTCGGCCCCGTCCGCCTGGTGTGGCCGGTACGCAACGCGCTGCGTACGTACGTCCTGGGGCACCTCTTCGACCGCTACCTCGAGCTCGGTCGCGTCGAGCGCGCGGTGCGCATCGACGCCGACGAGGCGCGTCGCGTGCGGCAGGCGATCGACGGAGCCCTGGCTCGTGCGCTGACGGTCGAGGCGCCGCGGGCCGAGGACCCGACTGTGATCGACGACCAGCGCGACGCGATGACCGCGTTCGTCGACGGCATGCTGGGGCTGGCGGCTGGCGTGCCGGGCCGCCTGGTCGGGCGTCTCGACGCGGCGTTCGACGACCTGCTCACGCATGGCCATGGTTGACGCACGCAGCCCGCTCACGCGCGCGAGACGCGTGGTGGTGAAGATCGGCTCGCGCACGCTCGCGGGCGATCGGGGAGTGTTCGCGCGGCTGGCGACGTCGATCGCAGCGCGGCCGGACGCCGCGTTCGTGGTCGTCTCCAGCGGCGCCATCGCCCTGGGGATGAAGAAGCTCGGCTATCGGGCGCGTCCGAAGGAGATGGCACGCCTCCAGGCGGCCGCGGCGGCGGGGCAGTCGCTGCTGATGCGCGCCTACGAGGAGGCGTTCGAGGCGCAGGATCTGGCCGTAGCGCAGGTGCTTCTCACGCACGCGGATCTGGCGGACCGCGCGCGCGCCAACAACGCGCGGGCCGCGCTCGGGGCGCTCATCGACGCGGGGGCGGTCCCCATCCTCAACGAGAACGACTCGGTCGCGGTCGACGAGATCAAGTTCGGCGACAACGACCAGCTCGCGGCGATGGTGGCGCCCCTGGTCGACGCGGATCTGGTGGTGCTGCTGAGCGACGTGGAAGGACTGCTCGACGCAGGAGGGCGGCGGATCGCGATCGTGCGCGACGTCGCGAAGGAGGCGCTCCCGTACGTACGCACGGCAGGGCCGGGTGGATCACCCGGCACGGACTCCCGAAGGTCGTCCAGAGGCACGATCGGCAGCGGCGGCATGGCGAGCAAGGTGGAGGCGGCGCGGCGTGCGACGTTGGCCGGCGCGAACGTCGTCGTGGCCGACGCGCGCACGCCCGGGATCCTCGACGCGGTGCTCGCCGGGGACGACGTGGGCACGCTCTTCGTCGGCGCGCGCGAGCGGATGAGCGCGAAGAAGTACTGGATCGCCTTCACCCTGCGCCCGCGAGGCGAGATGGTGCTGGACCGCGGCGCGGCCGAGGCGGTACGCGCGAAGGGCAAGAGCGTGCTGTCGGTGGGCGTCCTGGGGGTACGGGGGGACTTCCGCGCGGGTGACGCCGTGCGCGTGATCGACGTCGAGGGCAAGGAAATCGCGCGCGGGCTGGCGCGATGCGGGGCGGGCGACGCGGCCATCGTGGCCGGAAAGGCCCGGTCGGAGCTACCGCCGGAGCTGGCGGAGCTCGCCGTGGTGGTTCACGCCGACGAGCTCGTGGTGGGCGGGCACGGGTGAGAGTCCGGGCCACGGGAAGGGTCGATCCAAGCCTTCTCCTTCTCCGGCGGTCCCATCCCCATGTACCGCGCCTCGCACGACACCCTGGCTTCGACCATCGACCGCCTCGAGGCGGAGCTGCGCACGATTCGCGCCCTGCGCGCCCCGCCGCGCCCGAGGGAGCGCGTCCTCTGGACGGTCACGGTCGTCAGCGTCCTGTGCGCCCTCTTCGCCGTGGCGGCACTCACGTCCGTGCGCGCCCGGGCCGACGACGCCGAGCGGCGGTTCGAAGGGGCGCGCGTCCGGCTGGAGCGCAAGACGCAGGACCTGGGCGCCTGTGAGTCCTTCGCCTTCCACGAGCTGCACGCCGCGCAGGACTGACGTGGGTCACCAGACGGTGCAGCGCTTGTCCTGGGCACGCACCATGGCCTGCCCCTCCTTGCACTGAAAGGCGCTGGAGAACTCCGGCAGGTTCGACAGCGGCCCGTCGACGCGCCAGTGGGGCGGCGAGTGCGGGTCGACCGCGGCCCTCATCTGGGCAGCTTCGGGCCGGACGTTGCTGCACCACACCTGCGCGAACCCGAGGAAGAACTGCTGCTCGGGGGTGAACCCCGCGAGCGGCGGCGTCGCCGGGTGCGCCTTCTCCGCGCGCTGGAACGCCGCGAAGGACAGCTTGAGGCCGCCGAGGTCGGCGATGTTCTCGCCCAGGGTGAGCTTGCCCTTCACGTGCGTGTCGCCGACGGCGACGTAGTCGTCGAACTGCTTCTCCACGCAGCTCGCGCGCCGGTCGAACTCGGCGCTCACGGACGCTGACCACCAGTCGCGCAGGTTCCCGTCGGCGTCGAACTGCCGCCCCTCGTCGTCGAAGCCGTGCGTCAGCTCGTGCCCCACCACCGTTCCGATGCCCCCGAAGTTCACGGCCGGAGTGTTCGTCTTGGAATAGAAGGGGGGCTGCAGGATCCCCGCGGGGAACACCATCTGATTCAGCGTCGGATCGTAGTACGCGTTCACGGTGGGCGGCGTCATGCCCCACTCGTCCTTGTCCGTCGCCTTGCCGACCTTGTCGAGCTCGCGCTTCACCTCGAAGGCGCTCGCGCTGGCGACGTTGGCGACGAGCGAGCCGCGCGTGATGCTCAGACCGTCGTAGCTGCGCCAGTGCGCGGGGTAGCCAATCTTGTTGAGGATCTTTGCGAGCTTCTCCTCGGCCTTCGTTCGGGTGGGCTCGTCCATCCACGCGAGCGAGTCGAGGGCGCCCTTCATCGAGGTCTCGATGCCGGCGACCATGCCCTCGGCCATTCTCTTGCCGTCTTCGCCGAGGTAGAGCTTAACGAAGGGCTGCGCGAGCGCCTCGCCCATCATGTGATCGACGGCCTTCACGCACCGCTTCCACCGCGGTTGCAGCGTCTTGGCCCCGGTGAGCACCTGCTGGAAGCTGAACCACTCGTCGACGAAGCCCTGCGACAGGTAGGGGGACATCGACTTGGCGAGGTGCCACCGCAGGTACGTCTTCCACTCCGGCACGGGGACGGACCTGGTCATCGCGTCGAGCTTCTTGAAGAACTCCGGCTCGGCGACGTTGAACGCCGTGATGGCCGGAAAGCCGATGGCGCCGAGGTACCCGTCCCACGGAAGATCGGGAGCGAGGCCCTTGAGCTCCGCGAGGGTCATGTGATGGTAGACCTTCTGCGGATCGCGGAGCTC
>Ga0209415_10019548_pt1 | contig 10594 bp, 11 predicted proteins | sample PeaSoiSIISIP2007_FD_187696 | JGI IMG/M metagenome (GOLD analysis project Ga0209415, IMG submission 187696) | Peat soil microbial communities from Weissenstadt, Germany - SII-SIP-2007 (SPAdes) (version 2) | ecosystem: Environmental > Terrestrial > Soil > Wetlands > Peat | place: Germany... | reverse complement strand
GTCCTCGTCGGCCAGAACGCCTTCGACCATTTGCGGCTGGGCCCGAAAACTGTTGTCGGTGCCGAACAGCGTGTCGAAGACCAGATAGGCATGGCTGCGCGTGACGTAGGTGGGCGAGAAGTGTGGATCGAGAACCGCCACGTCGGCGTCGGGGATGAACCGCAGCACGTTGCTCGCCGCGCCGCGCGCCACCGAGGGCAGGGCCAGTGCCGCCGCCGAGGCGGCGATCTTCAGCGCGGCGCGGCGCGAAATCTCACGTGTCTGCAGCATCGCATCAACCTCCCTCAGCGGCCGGATAGGCCGAAGGCGCCGCAGTTGCGGCGCCGGTACAGCTCCCAGCTTCGCGCAATCGGGTAAGATGACGATGTCAAACGGTGTAACAGATCGGTAAATTAGGGATGCCGGTCGCAACGGGCAGGATGTAGGATCAGCTCCCGGGCGGAATCTGCGGAGGTGGTCGGGGCCTGGACGCTCGGGGGAGCGGAGCAACGTACGCATCATGGTTGCAACCGATGAGCGCGTAGCCGACGAGCGATTGGTCGCCGAGCTACGGGCGCGGCAAGGCGGCGACGGACCGGCTGCAGGCCAGCAGCCGGAGAAATTGTGTTTCGCGAGCTTCACGCTCGACGTTGCGGGCCACACCCTCGTCGCGGCGGCCGGTCAGGAAGTACCGCTTACGCGCTCGGAGTTCGCGCTGCTGGTGGCGCTCACGCGTGTGGCCGGCCGCGCGCTCAGCCGCGACCACCTGCTCGCCGGGGTTACCGGCCGGCGGGCAGAACCCTTCGACCGCAATATCGATGTCCTGGTTGGCCGTTTGCGCCGGAAGATCGAGGCCGACCCGAGGACACCGCGGCTGATCGTGACCGTGCCCGGCGTCGGCTACAAGTTCGCCGCGCGCCTTGAGCCGGCCGCCGACCCCGCCGGCCTGGAGCCCGTAGCCAGGCCGAGGGGCTGGCCCCGCGTGGTCGAGCGGCGGCTGCTCACCGTTATGCGCTGTGGACTTGCGGGCGCTGACAGGCTGGCGGCGACGCTCGACCCGGAGGAGTTGCACCGCCTCGTCGCCGCCTATCACGCGCGCTGCGCGGTGGCGATTTCGCGTTTCGGCGGCGTTATCGCCCACTATGAAAGCGATGGCGTGCTCGCCTATTTCGGCTATCCGGTGGCGCACGAGCATGACGCCGAGCGGGCCATCCGCGCCGGCCTCGCGGTCGGCGCCGCGGCGGCCGAGATCGACGCCGGCTTGCCCACCTCGCTTGACGCCCGCGTCGGTATCGCGACCGGGGCGGTGATCATCGGCGACCTGTTTGGCGAGGATTCGGACGAACACGCCGCCCTCGGCCAGGCTCCGGAGCTTGCCGCGCGGCTCGCGGCAACAGGCGGCGCCGGCGCGGTAGTCGTCGCGGCAGCGACGCGCCGGCTGGTGGGCGGTCTGTTCGATTGCCGCGCGCTCGGCGCGAATGACGACGAGGCATTCCAAGTGGTGGGCGAAGGCGCAGCCGAGACCCGGTTCGATGCGTTGCACGCGGGTGACCTGACGCCCTTCGTCGGACGCGACGAGGAGATCGGGCTGCTCCTGCGCCGCTGGCAGCGCGCGCGGGCTGGCGCCGGACGGGTGGTGCACGTGATCGGCGAGCCAGGCCTCGGCAAGTCTCGTCTGGTCGTTGAACTGCGCGCACGTCTCGCCGAGGAGGCTCCGCGGTCGATCGGCCTCTCTTGCTCCCCGCTCGGGATGGATATCGCGTTTCATCCCTTCATCGACCAGCTGGCGCGAGCTGCCGGTTTCGACCACGCCGACACCGCCGCGACGCGCCTCGACAAGCTGCGCGCGGCGCTCGGTGGGTCGCCTGAACCGGAAGCCGTGGCGCTGCTCGCCGAAATGCTGTCGATCGAGACGGAAGGACATCTCCCGCCGCTAGCGCTCAGCCCCGGCCAGCGGCGGGAGCGCACGGCGGCGGCGCTGATCAACCAGATCGTCGCGCCAGTGGAGCAGGGGCCCGTGCTGCTCGTCGTCGAGGACGCGCACTGGCTCGATCCCTCCTCGCGCGACGTGCTGGACAGCCTGCTGGAACGCGTTCGCGATCTGCCGGTGCTGACGATTGTCACCTCGCGCCCTGAGTTCGCCGCCAACTGGCCCGCCACGGTCTCCGTCGAGACACAGGTCCTGCATCGGCTCGATCAGGACGAGACAGCATTGCTCATTACGGCGGCGGGGGGCGACGGTTTGGCGGCGAAACTCCACCGCTGGATCATCGCGAGCGCGGATGGCGTTCCGCTCCATATCGAGGAGCTGACGCGGACTCTGGTCGAAGGCGCCGGCGATGCGTCTTCGCCCGTCCTGCCCGCAAGCCTGCAAAGCTCGTTGATGGCGCGCCTCGATCGCCTGCCGGCGGCAAAGGAGGTCGCGCACATCGCCGCGGTCATCGGTCGGAGTTTCGATGACGACCTGATCGCCACGGTGTCGCGTCTCGCCCCGAACGAGCTCGCACGAGGGCTCGCGGACCTCGTCACCTCCGGATTGGTCGCGCGCCGTGGCCTGCCACCGGACGCGACCTACACCTTTAAGCACGTGTTGGTGCAGATCGCGGCCCACGACAGCCTGCCGCGCGGCCGCCAAGCCGAGCTGCACGCGCGCATCGTTGACGCGCTGCGCGCGCGGGAACCGGACATCGACGACGCCCAGCCCGCCTTGGTGGCGCATCATTGCGAGCATGCGCGCCGGTTCGACCAGGCTGTGGAGCTCTGCATCCGCGCCGGCTGGCGATCGTTCAATCTCGGTGCCTACACCGAAGGTCGCGAGCTTTTCTCCCGCGCGTTGCGGCTGGTCGGGACGCTTCCCGACGGTGCGGCGCGCGCCGAGTTCGAACTGAGGGCGACAATCGGTCTCGGTTCGGTGACGAAGTTCGTCGTCGGCTTCGGCGCGTCCGAGTACGGGCACATCGCCGGGCGGGAGGCAGAACTCTGCGAACGGCTCGCCAACCCGCTCGATTTCGTCTCGGCGCTCTGGGATCATTGGCTGTTTCTGCTGTATCGCAGCGACTTGGAAGCAGCCTTGGCGCTCGCCCGGCGCCTGGTACGGTCTGGGGAGGAGCGCCAGCACGCGCAAGCGCGGATCGTCGGCCATTACTGCGTCGGGGCGACGCAGGCGATGCGCGGCGAATTCGCCGCCGCACGTTCGCATCTCGCGCATGCGATCGAACTCTACGATTCGTCTGCCGCCGATCAGAAAATCGTGTGGGACCCGGAGAGAGCGGTTCTGCCCTGGGTGCCCTGGAGTCACGCGAACGCCTTCATCGGGCTGATCGCATGCTGGACCGGCTACCCGGTACAGGCCCGCGCTTACACCTCGGCGGCGATCCGGCGATGCGAGGGATCGTTGGGTGGGCACGCCGGGAACGCGGCGGGCCTCTATCTGATGCAACTGCGAATCTTGGCGACCCTGCTCGACGCCGCGGAGCTGGCCAGGCCTGTGGATGCCTTCGTCCGCCTCACCCACGGTCTCGGAATCGTGCACTACGACGCGACGGCGGCGATCCTGAAGGGATATGTTGTCGCTCAAACGGGCGATCCGTGCGCCGGCAGCGTCGCGATCCGGGAGGGTCTCGCGGCCTACGCGGCAACCGGGGCCGTGTGGTGGTCGCCGTTCCTCCGCGCCTTGCTGGCCGAAACGCATCAGATGATGGGCGATCCCGACGAAGCTCTACGCAACCTGACCGAAGCGCTCGATCAGGCCGAGCGGATCGGCGAGCGCTGGTATCTGGCGGAGCTGCATCGGCGCATCGGCGAGGTGCATCGGCAACGCGTCGACGATCGGCGGGCGACGGCGTGTTTGGAGCAAGCCCTCGCAATCGCCCGCGGCCAGGGCGCCAGATTGTGGGAACTCCAGGCCGCCACGAGCATCGCACGGCTGTTGCGAGACCGGGACAGGCACGACGAGGCGTATGCCCTCCTCGCACCGATCCACGGCTGGTTCAGCGAGGGTTTCGACACCGTACCGCTGCGGCAGGCCCGCGACGTGCTGACCAGTCTGCGGCGATAGCGCCATTCCGCATTCGCGTCAGTGCGCGGCGGCGGCGAAGCTCGCGACGAGGCTGCCGGCGACCAGGCGCCAGCCGTCGACGAGCACGAAGAAGATCAGCTTGAACGGCAGCGAAACGGCGGGCGGCGGCAGCATCATCATGCCGAGACCCATCAGGACGCTGGCCACGACCAGATCGATCACCAGGAACGGCAGATAGATCAGGAACCCCATTTCGAACGCGCGACGCAGCTCGCCCACCATGAAGGCGGGGACAAGGGCCTGCCAGGGCGCCTGGTCCGCCCGCGCGGGCGGCGGCAGGTGGGCGATGTCGAGGAAGGCCGAGAGATCGGCGGGCCGCAGATTGGACAGCATGAAATGGCGGAACGGCTCGGCGGCGAGGCGCAGCCCCTCGAGCTCGCCGACCCGGCCCTCGGTCATCGGCTGCAGGCCCGTGGTCCAGACGTCGTTCAGGACCGGCTGCATGACGAAAAAGGTGAGGAACAGGGCGATGCCGATCAGCACCGAATTCGGCGGCGTGCCCTGCGCCCCGAGCGCGCCGCGCAGCAGCGACAGGACGATGACGATGCGCGTGAAGGCGGTGACCATGACCAGCAGGCTCGGCGCCAGGGAGAGGACCGTGATCAGCGCGGTCAATTGCACGAGCCGGCTGGTCGCGCCGGCGGCCGCCGGTTGGCCGAGGTCGACGCTCAGCGACTGCGCATCGGCGGCGGCAGCGAACACGAGCAGCGCTGGAAGCACCGCCAGCACGGCGCGGAGCATGCGGCGGCTCATCGCCGCGCGCCCCCGCCCGGCGGCACCCAGCCGAGCACGACATCTTGCGGACCCCCGGTGAGCACCACTACGACGTGCCCCTCGCAATCGATCACGTGGACGCGGCGGCGCGGATCGAGCGCCACGACATCGGCGACGCGCACCCGGCCGGCGCCGGGGGGTGCGAGCCCGAAGCGGCCGCGGAGCAGCCGATGCGCCACCCATATCAGCCCCAGCACCGCGGCCAGCGCCGCCAGCGCATAACTCGCCGACGGCGGATCGGCGATCATCGAAGCGGCCTTTTGCCGCCAGGTGCGCAGATCATTATTTCATTGTGTTGGCTGACGCGTCGCGCAGCCGGTTCGTCATCGTGACCATGAGCCGGTCGATCTCGTCACCGAGGCGAACCATATCATCGCGAAACAGGATCGACCGTTCCGGCCCCAGATCCAGCACCGATGCGCAAAGGCGGCCGGTCATGGCGTCGATGCCGGCGAGTTCGATGGCGCGGCCCGCCTCGACCAGCGACACGGCGACGTGGAGCATGGCGTGCAGGGCGTCGGCGAGACGACGGACGGCGGCTTCGGGAGCGCCCCCCGGATCGGCAATTTCGAAAGCATTGCGCGCGCCTTCATGCATGACGATCCGATCTAAGTGGGCAAAGGTTAAGAAATGGTTCGGCATCCGGGGGAACGCGATTAACCCGGCGTTGACCGGTTACGGCGATGCTCGCCCGCGTTCGGGCAGGATGACATGGACTGGCGCAACACGGACTTGTTCGATCTGGCGGACCGGCGGTTGGCATGGCTCGACCGGCGCCAGCAGGTGCTTGCCAGCAATGTCGCCAACGCCAATACGCCCGGCTGGCGTTCCAAGGATCTGCGCCCGTTCGCGACCTTGCTGACCGGGGCGCACGATGTCGCCATGGCGCAGACGACCGCGGGACATCTTCCCGGCGGACGCTCGCCGACGCTCATGTCGCCGCTCGTCGCCCGTCCGCGCGAGACGGCGCCGGACGGCAACGCGGTACCGCTCGACGACGAACTCGGACGCGTCGCCGACACCGAGAACGCGCACGAGCTCGTTTCGGCCTTGTATCACACCTATCTCGGCCTGTACCGCACCGCGCTGGGGCGCGGGTCGTGATGTCATTCGGAGGATTCTCAGCGATGGACATGACCGAGGCGTTGACCATCTCGGCGGCAGGAATGCAGGCGCAGTCGATGCGTCTGCGCGTGATCGCCCAGAACCTCGCCAATCAGGACACGACCGGCCTATCCCCGGGCACGGAGGCGTATCGGCGAAAGACCATCACCTTCGCCGCACCCGCTGCCCATGGCCAGAGCCTCGGCACGGTCCGGGTCAAGCGGATCGGCGAGGATCACGGCGACCAGCCGCTGAAATACGACCCTTCGCATCCGGCGGCCAACGCCCAGGGCTATGTCCGCATGCCGAACGTCAACAGCTTCGTCGAGGTCATGGACATGCGCGAGGCGCAGCGGTCCTACGAGGCGAACATCTCCGTGATGCAGGTCTCGCGCGGCATGATCAGCCGTACCATCGAGCTGCTGAAATGACCTTGCCGATCGGCCAGGCGGCGGCCCAGACGGCCGCGCTCGCCTATCGGGTCGCCGATGCGTCCGGAACGGCGGCGGCCGGCGGCGCGACCAACCCGGCGGCGGCAGGGCTGGGCGGGGAGACCACGACGGGCGGTGCCGGCAGCTTCTCGGCCATGCTCGACCGCGCCGCCGCCGGCGCGATCGAGACCGGCCACCGCGCCGATGCCGCCGCCGCCAGCGCCGTCTCCGGCAGCGGCAGCCTGACCGAGGTGACATCGGCGGTTGCGCGGGCCGAACTCACCCTGCAGACGGCGATCGCGCTGCGCGACCGCATGGTCCAGGCGTACCAGGACATCATGCACATCGCGATATGACACCGCTGACGCAACACCACGGCGACGGGGGACGCGGCCGCCACCGGAACCTCGTGCCGGATGGTCCGCAATGAGCAGCGTGGACGTGGGCGAGGTGCTGCAGCAGGCGATCCTCGCCGGCGCCAAGGTCGCCGCGCCGCTGCTGATCGCGATGCTCGCGGTCGGCCTGATCGTCTCGCTGCTGCAGGCAGTCACCCAGATCAACGAGGCCACGCTCGGCTTCGTCGCCAAGGTCGCCGCGCTGGTCATCACGATGTCGATGTTCGGGTCGTTCATGCTCGACCAGCTCAGCACGCTGACGCTGCGGCTGTTCGACCGCCTGGTCGCGATCGGGGGATCGTGAGCGAGGTCCTCCGGCCGACGGATCTGGTGCCGCTCGCCTTCGCGTTCATGATCGTGCTGGCGCGCGTCGCCGGCGTGGTCATGGTCATGCCCGGTTTCGGCGAGACGGAAGCCCCCGCGACGGTGCGGGCCGGACTCGCGGGCGCGGTGACGATCCTGCTGCTGCCCGCGATCGCCCCGCTGGCCCCGCCGCTCCCCGCCTCGGTCGGCCAGTCGGCGGCGGTGATCGTCGCCGAGGCGATAACCGGGCTCTGGCTCGGCACGCTCGCGCGGTTCATCGTCCAGGGTCTATCGCAGGCGGGGCAGATCATGGCGTTCATGATCGGCGTCTCCAGCGTTCTGCAGCCCGATCCGGGCCAGGGCGGGCAGATCGCCGGCCTCGCGCGGCTGATGCAGCTCGCCGGCGTCGTGCTCCTCGCCGCTAGCGGGCTGTACGTGGTGCCGCTTCAGGCGCTCGCCGGCAGCTGGACGCTGGTGCCGCCCGGCACGCTGCTGCCGGCCGCCGACGCCGCCGCGACGATCCTCGACGCGCTTGCGAACAGCTTCGCCCTCGCCCTCCGCCTCGCCGCGCCCTTCATCCTCGGCGCGACGCTATGGCAGGTCGCCTTCGCGCTGTTCTCCCGGCTGGTGCCGCGGCTGCAGGTCTTCTTCGTCTCCGGCCCGGGCCAGATCCTGGCCGGCCTGGTGCTGCTGGTCCTGCTCGCCCCCGCCCTGCTCGCCGCATGGCAGGACTGGGTCACGGGCGGCCTGGACGCCATGCCGGGCGTCACGCCGGCCGCGACCCTGGCGACGCCGGCCGACCGCCGCTAGGGGCGCCGATGGCCGGCGAGGCGGATGGCACGGAACGGACGGAAGCGGCAACGCCGCGCCGGCTGGAGCGGGCGCGCGACGCGGGCCAGATCGCCCTCTCCCGCGAGGTCGCGCCGTTCGTCGGTCTCGCCGCCGCGATGCTCGTGCTGACGACGGGCGGCCCGGCCGCCGCCCGCGCCCTTGCGGTTCATCTCAGCCGCTTCCTGTCCTCGGCCGGCGAGTTCGATCTCGATGGCGGCGCCGCGCCGGTAATCGGCGCGGCGGCGGCCGACCTCATTTACGCCGTCGGACCGCTGCTCGGCGTCGTGCTCGTCGCCGGCGTGGCAGCGAGCGTGTTGCAAACCGGGCTGCTGCTGCATCTCGGCGCGTTGCAGCCCGATCTGTCGCGGATCAGTCCGCTCGCCGGATTGCGCCGCCTGTTCGGCTTCGACACCGCGATCGACGCGGCGCGCTCGGTGGTCAAGATCGTCGCCGCCGGCGTGCTCGCGTGGATGACGGCACGCCCGACGGCGGCGGAGCTGACGGCGGCGCTGTCGTGGAGCGCGGCCGCGCTGGCCGATCGCCTCGCGCGCGACCTGGTGCGGCTGATGGCCGCGGTGCTGGCGGTGCAGGCGGTCGTCACCGCCGCCGACGTGTTCGTGGTGCGGCTGCGCCATGCCCAGCGCCTGCGCATGAGCCGCGAGGAGGTGCGCGAGGAGGCCAAGGAAAGCGACGGCAATCCGCATGTGAAGGCCCGGCTGCGGCAGCTTCGCCAGCAGCGCGCGCGGCGACGGATGCTCGCCGCCGTTCCGAAGGCGACGGTCGTCATCACCAATCCGACGCATTACGCGGTGGCGCTGGCCTACGACCGCGCGACGAACCCGGCGCCGCGCGTCGTCGCCAAGGGCGTCGATGCCGTCGCCGCGCGCATCCGCGAGACCGCCGAGCAGCACCGGGTGCCGATCATCGCCAATCCCCCGCTCGCACGGGCGCTGCACGCGGTCGAGCTCGACGCGACGATTCCCGCGGAACATTACAAAGCGGTCGCCGAGATCATCGCCTATGTGTGGCGGCTCGGGCGCCGGACGGCGCAGGCGCGCGGCGGACAAGCGGCCTGACGGTGATCGCGCGGACCGCGCCCGCCCATCGCGCCCTGCGCGGCGCGGCTGCATTCGGCTTGGTGGGTGTCCGGCGTTCTGGTATCGTTCTCGCGAAACCGGCCCGATTCGCGTCGTTGCGACTCGTTCCAAATCCTGTCAGCGTGACAGGCTGGACAAGCATTGGTCGCGGTGGCTACGGTGATACGCCCTTGGGTTGTATCATCAGGGTCCGCTGAGCGTGGGAGAGACAAAATGGAACGCAACAAGGCACTCGACGCCGCGCTGGCTCAGATCGAGAGGGCTTTCGGCAAGGGCTCGATCATGCGCATGGGCGCGCGATCGGGCGACGAGCAGATCGAGGTCATTCCCTCGGGTTCGCTCGGGCTTGATCTCGCGCTGGGCATCGGCGGCCTGCCGCGCGGACGGATGATCGAGATCTACGGGCCGGAAAGCTCGGGCAAGACCACGCTCGCGCTGCACGCGATCGCGGAAGCCCAGAAGCGCGGTGGCACCGGCGCCTTCATCGACGCCGAGCACGCGCTCGACCCGACCTACGCGCGCAAGCTTGGGGTCGATGTCGATAATTTGCTCATCAGCCAGCCTGACGCCGGCGAGCAGGCGCTGGAGATCTGCGACACCTTGGTCCGCTCCGGCGCGATCGACGTGCTGGTGATCGACAGCGTCGCCGCCCTCGTGCCACGCGCCGAGCTCGAAGGCGAGATGGGCGACTCGCACATGGGGTTGCACGCAAGGCTGATGAGCCAGGCGCTGCGGAAGCTGACGGGATCCGTTTCGCGCAGCAATACGATGCTGATCTTCCTCAACCAGATCCGCCTCAAGATCGGCGTGATGTTCGGCAACCCGGAAACCACCACCGGCGGCAACGCGCTCAAATTCTACGCCTCGGTGCGCATGGAGATCCGCCGCATCGGCGCGATCAAGGACCGCGAGGAGGTCGTCGGCAACCAGACGCGGGTGAAGGTGGCAAAGAACAAGCTGGCGCCGCCGTTCCGCGAGGTCGAATTCGACATCATGTATGGCGAAGGCATCAGCAAAGTCGGCGAACTGGTCGATCTGGGCGTCAAGGCCGGGGTCGTCGAGAAATCCGGATCGTGGTTCAGCTACGACAGCCAGCGCATCGGCCAGGGCCGCGAGAACGCCAAGCAGTTCCTGCGCGATCATCGCGACATGGCCGACGCCATCGAGAAACGGGTGCGCGACCATGCCGGCGTCATCACGAACATGATGATGTCGACGGCGGCCAACGACGGCGACGAGGCCGCCGCCGCCGAGTAAGTCGCGGCCGCCGGCCGGATCTACGTTCCGGCGGACAACCGGATCTACGCCTTCGCGCCACGGTGAATGCCGCCGCGGCGAGGAATGTCGCGATCAGGGCAGCGGTCCGCCGCGGTCATGCTCGGCCGCGGCTGCATGGGTTCATTACCTTATGGCGGGGCGCAGTGCTGCGTGCAATTCTGCGCCCAGACGGAGCTTGGCTTCACCGAACGTCGTCGCCTCGAACGATCGCGGCGGCGAAGCCTCGTCCGTGAAGGGAAACACCATGGTTGAAGCGACCGCGACGGCCCGAACCGATGCGCGACAGGACACGGCCAAACCGATCCTGGAGATGCGCCACGTTTC
>Ga0209415_10019547_pt1 | contig 10594 bp, 8 predicted proteins | sample PeaSoiSIISIP2007_FD_187696 | JGI IMG/M metagenome (GOLD analysis project Ga0209415, IMG submission 187696) | Peat soil microbial communities from Weissenstadt, Germany - SII-SIP-2007 (SPAdes) (version 2) | ecosystem: Environmental > Terrestrial > Soil > Wetlands > Peat | place: Germany... | reverse complement strand
TATTCGTAAAGAAGCAGGTCCTCAGGTCGGTAGAGAACGGCAGAGGAGCCAAGGAGTTCTTCGAATTCGCGAACGAGGCCGGAGTTCATAGGGCGCGGGACCAGGCGCACCTGGCACTATAGTGAGATTTCCGGGACGTGTGCAACGCTAAGTTATGCCGGGAGCGCAACGGTGTGTTAGTGTAATTTTCCCAAATTAAACAGAGGATGCGATGGCGAAACCAAGAGTGTTTGCGACTCACAGCTTGTTTGATACCGCGCGGCAAATTCTTCAGGAAACCTGCGAGGTGGAATACTGGGCGAAGCCGGAACGTCCGCCGAGAGCAGAGGTGTTGCAACGCGTAAAGGACAAAGAAGGCCTGGTATGTTTGCTGACCGAGAAAATCAACGAAGACTTTCTGAGGGCGGCGCCGAAACTGCGCATCGCTGCGAACGTGGCGGTAGGGTTCGACAACATCGACGTGGCCGCCTGCACGAAGCGGGGCGTGGTGGCGTCCAACACGCCGGGCGTGCTGGATGAAACGACTGCAGATTTTGCGTGGACGCTGCTGATGGCGGTGGCCCGGCGGTTGAGCGAAGGCGAAGCACTGGCGCGTTCGGGGAATTGGAAAAACTGGGACCTGGATCAACTGGTGGGCACGGACGTGTGGGGAAAGACGCTGGGCCTAGTTGGATTCGGGCGCATTGGGCGAGCGATGGCGCGGCGCGCAAGCGGTTTCCAGATGAAGGTGATTTACACCGACGCGATGCGCGCGCCTGCGGATGTGGAGAAGGCGCTGAATGCGGAGTATCGGGAAATGAATGCGTTGTTGGCGGAATCCGACTTTGTCAGCGTGCACGTACCCTTGCTGCCGGAGACGCGAGGATTGTTCGACGCGCCAAAATTCTATCGCATGAAGTCGACGGCCTTCCTGATCAACACGGCGCGCGGGCCGGTGGTGGACGAAGCCGCGTTGGTGGCGGCGCTGGAGGCGGGTAAAATCGCGGGCGCCGGACTGGACGTTTACGAAAACGAACCGTTCATTCATCCGGGGCTGAAGCGCGCCAATGTGGTGCTTGCGCCGCACATAGCGTCGGCGTCCCTGGAGACGCGGACGAAAATGGCATGCATCGCGGCGCAGAACGTCGTTGCGCTGTTCACCGGCCAGCGGCCGCCGAACATGCTGAATCCTGAAGTGTTGAAAACATCGTAGCGAATTTTCAGGCGCCCTCTCATGCCGCAACTGAAGCAGCTCGCCCGGCAGATCTTCCAAGAAACCCTGGCGGCAATTGATATTCCCGAGACGATGCAGCGGAAGCTGCAGCGCAAGGGAGCGGTACTGAAGTGCGGCGACGCGAGAATCGATCTGCGTGATTTCGAAAAACTGCGCGTAGTGGCTATTGGGAAAGCCGCGCATGCCATGGTGGAGGGGCTTTCCGCCGTGCTGGCGCCCTTTGTGAATTTCGAAGGCGTGGTGTCTGCGCTTACGCCTGCGCGAAAGCAGTTGCCGGGAATCAAGTATTTCGTTGCGGGCCATCCGACGCCGAATGCCGAGAGCTGGAAGGCAGCGGAGGCCATACTGACGCTGCTGAAGAAATGCGACGAGAAGACGCTGGTTTTCTTTCTAATTTCCGGAGGCGCCTCGGCTCTTGTGGAATTGCCGCTGGATGCAGCACAGGCGTTGGAAGATGTTCAGACCCTGCACCGCGCGCTGGTTACCTGCGGCGCGCCCATCGAGGCGATCAATACCGTCCGGAAGCACCTTTCTGCGGTGAAAGGAGGCCGTCTCGCGGTGGCCGCCCACCACGCGACGAAAATCACGCTGGCGGTAAGCGACGTTCCAGTGGGAAAAGAGTCAGCGCTGGCGTCGGGTCCGACTCTGCCCGATCCCACGACCGTCGCCGATACCAAGCGCATCCTTACTGAGTATTCACTTCGCGAAAAGCTTTCGCCGGCTTTGCAGCACTGGCTCGACAAAACTACAATGCCGGAAACTCCGAAAGCGGATGCGGCGGCGTTTCGAAACGCCCACTTCGTGCTGCTACTGGGGATGGACGACTTGTTCCATCCCGCGCATCATGCGGCGGAGGCGAAGGGCTTTATTGCTTGCTGCGACAACGCGACCGATGACTGGCCAGTGGAAAAAGCGGCCGAGTACTTACTGGAGCAGTTGGAGACGCTCCGAAAGATTCACAAAGGGCGGCGGGTAGCGTTGATCGCCGATGGAGAGGTGAGTTCCCCAGTGACCGGAAATGGAGTCGGGGGCAGAAATTCGGCCTTCGTGCTGGCCTGTGTGGAACAAATCGCAGGCAAAAACATTGCGGTGCTCAGTACGGGCACGGATGGGGTCGATGGCAACAGTCCAGGCGCCGGAGCGGTGGCCGACGGAGAAACTCTCGCGCGTGCGCGAGCGATGGGACTGGATCCGGCTGATGCGTTCCGCCGGAGCGATGCGTTTACGTTTTTTCTCAAGCTGGAAAGCGCGATTATTACCGGGCCGACGGGAAACAATCTGCGCGATTTGCGAGTATTGATCGCGGAACCCTAAAGTGATTCATTTCAAAGAGGACGAATTAACGCAAAATTTGCAAAGTTCACGCAGGGCGCCCGCCGCTGCAGGCGCCCATACTGAATCCTCAGTAGCTCACTGCTTCGGCGGTGGAAGGCGCTTCTCCATGGATTTGAGGCGCTCGCTCATTTCCTGCAACAAGCGCTCAAGCTTCTCGAGGCGTTGTTCGGTCGTTTGCTTTTCACCACTGGCATTTGCGGCCGGCTCTTCTTCCGCATCTCCGTAGCCATGGGAGCCACCCGGTCTTCCATCGGCGGGATTCTTCAGTCGTGCGATCTGTCCTTTGATCATCGGAACCATTTCGATGCTGAGGTCGTCGCTCTTCAGCAGAGCTTCGAGCGCGGGAATGGCGGTGGCATCGCCGCGTCCTCCCAGCGCATAGATCGCCGCCATGCGAACGGAGAAGTGCGGCTCCGTGAGATAGGCAGCAATCTGTTTGGTGATGTCTTTATCGCCCTTCTGGAGGCGCCCGAGGCTGTTGATGGCCGCGGTTCGCGATTCGATGGGTTTGCCGGCAGCCGACCATTGCAAGAGAAGCGGCACGGCTTTATCGTCGCCCAGCGAACCGAGAGCGCGAAGAGCAGCGTTACGCAGGACTCCGTCCGGTGAATCGCCGGCAACGGCGGCGTTGAGCGTCGCATAAGCATTGGCCCCCTTAAGGCGCCCAAGCGCCTGCAAAGCGGCGACGCGGGCACGATAGGAGCCATCCCGTCCTGCAATGGCCTCGATCTTGGCGGCAAGGCCGGCGTCGTCTTTGAAATTTCCGAGCGCGTTGACGATTCGAGTGCGTACCTCGGGCTTGTCATTCGAATCCAGCGCAGCCAGGAGCTGCCTGGATGCGGCAGCGCCACCCATCTGGCCCAGCGTGTCTGCAATGATGGAGCGCACTCCTGAAGTCTTGTCATTGCGCAGCGATTCGCTGAGAGCCGCAATGACTTCTTCGTCGCCCTTCATCTTGCCAAGCGCAACAGCAGCATCGGCGCGGTCGGCAAGATCCTCGGCGTTTTTCAATTGATAGAGCCACTCTTTCTTTTCTTTATGAAATTCAGCCGACTTCAGAACCTGGCCGCCCTTATCGAAAAGAACCATCAGCGGAGCCGACTCGGCCGGCAAGGAGAAAATCTGCTTGTCCTTTGAAACAGTGATGTTGTAAAGCTTTGGCCCCGAAGCCGTTGTGACTTCGACTTCGACGGGAACGCGGAAGAGGCCTACCCCCCCTGCGATCTCCTGGGTTTGTTTGACGGCAAGCGCGACTTGGTGCTTCTCTCCGTCGTAGGTGTAACTCAAGTCAAATTTTGGCGCGCCTGCCCCATACAACCATTGGCTGAAGAATTGGTCGACGTTAGTATGGGTAGACTCTTCGATGGCTTTCGCCAAATCGGCGGTGACTGCGTTTTTGCCGCGATTCACCTCCAGATAGTGCCGCATGCCATGGTAAAAAGCGTCTTCGCCAATCTGGCGGCGCAGCATGTACAGGACCCAGCCGCCTTTGCCGTAAGCGTTTCCGTCGAACTCGCTGGAATCGTCAAAGTCATGGCGGACGATGGGCTTGTTCCAGAGATTGCTGCTCTGGAACCATTCGCGCCTGCCATTCCAGCGTTCGTAGTCGGCTTGATCTTTGCCGAAGTGCGCTTCGGTCCAGATGATTTCCATGAACGTGGCAAAGCCTTCATTCAGCCAGATGTTGCCCCAGTCCTTGGTAGTGACCAAATCGCCGAACCACTGGTGACCGAGTTCATGCGAGATCAAATCGTCTTCGCCCGTGGGATATTCGGGAGCGAGCTGGGGATGAACGAGAGAGCTGCTGGTGTTGGTTGTGGCGCTGGAATTTTCCATGCCTCCGGCGACGAAATCATCCACCATGACTTGGGCGTATTTTTCCCATGGGTAATCGACGCCAAACTTTTCACTGAAAAGCTCCATCATCGCCGGAGTGCGCCCATAGTTGATCGGCAGGCGGTCGCCGCGCCCTTTTGGCGCGTAATAGGTAACGGGGAGGCCACGCCAGGAATCTTTCACTTCATCGAATTCACCGGCGACCACGGTGATCAGGTAGGTGGAGCTGGGGACGGACTCTTTCCAATACCACGTTTTCAAGCCTTTGCCGGCATCCGTAACGCTCACGAGTTTGCCGTTTGAAACGGTGATCCAGGAAGCGGGGACGGTGAGGATAGTTTCGGTCGTGAGCCGATCGTTGGGGTAATCGTACGTCGGCAAATAGTAGTGTGTATCTTCCGATTCTCCTTGCGTCCAGATCTGGGTCGGGCGGTCCGGGTAATCCTTGTCCGGCAAAATGAAATACATTCCCTTCGTCGGTTTGCCTTCGTACCGGATGGTGATCTCAAATTTGTCGCCGGTCTTAGCCTCGGCAGCGAGGGGAATAATCAATTTCTCCGCGGTGGTCTCAAATTTCGCGGCGGCCTTGTTGACCGTCACTTTTTCGATGGTGAGGCCCGCCGAGTCGAAAACAATTTTCGCGGTGCCGTCGCGAAGAATGGAAAGCGAGTGCGTAACTTCGCCAAGAACTTTTTTCTGCTCGAGGTCGAAGCGCAAGGAAATCTTCGAATGCTGCAAATCATAATCGCGGCTGCGCGCATACGGTTCATCGGAGCGGAGTTGCGGCGCAGCAAAGAAAATCGCGATCACCACCGCAAGCCCAAAAAACTCCAGGCGACTGCGGCTATTACGGATACGGCGAAGGAATCCCTCGATCATTCAGCGTTGCTCCTGTTTATGGTGTGCCCTGCCTGTTCCAGCGCGGCGATGGCAGCCGCCAGAGTTTCGGAAGCGACAAGCAGGTAATCTGTGTCAAAAGTTGAGACAACAAACAAACTGATCTTTGCCTCGGCGAGCGGCGAGGCCAGCGAAGCCAAAACGCCGATTTCCGACAAGACGAACGGTCCATGAACTTTCAGGACGCGCCAGCCCGGCTGGGACTGTACGCCCACGGGAACGCGCGAAAGTTCGGTGACGACGGAAAGCTCATCGCCCGTGCGCGTAACCGAAAAGAACGGGCCTTGCTTCGCCCACTCGGGAATGGGCGAACTCGCGGCCAAGCGGGAAATGGCGAAGCGCTCGGGAAGCAAACTGAGTTGCAGATGACGGGTCGCGGCGGCCATTGAGGGCTAGAGCAGGCTCCTCACCAGACCACCATCGACGGCGACGGAAGTGCCGTTCACGTAGCCGGCGCGTTCTGAAGCGAGAAACGCCACGACGGCAGCAAATTCCTGCGGGGTGCCCAGGCGTCCAGCAGGGATTTCGCGTTCCCAATTGGCGAAAACTTCTTCAGGCTTTGCGCCCGTGCGCGCGGAAATCGAGGATGCCAGGCCATCGAGGCGCGCCGTGCGTGTGTAGCCCGGGCAAACGTTGTTCACGGTAATGCCGTCCGCGGCATATTCATTGGCCAGCGTGCGCGCCAACCCGGTCACAGCGGCGCGGATCGAGTTTGAAAGCAGCAAGCCCTCCACAGGCTGCTTGACGGCTGAAGAAGTAATCGTAATCAGGCGTCCCCACTTGTTCTTCTGCATGCGCGGCAGAACTTCCTTTGCAAAATAAATGGTGCTCATCAGAAGCTGGTCGAGGGCAGCGCGCCAAGCTTCTTTCGGAGTGTTCTTAAACAAGTTAGACGGGGGACCACCGGAATTGGTAACGCAGATATCGATGCGGCCGAAACGCGCTTCCACCGCCGCCACGAAATCACTAACCGCCTTGGAATCAGTTACATCCAGCACTCGATGAAACACTTCACGGCCCGTCGTTTGCTGAATTTGCGCAGCCGTTTCTTCGAGCGTGCTCGCCGTGCGCGAGCAAATCGCAAGGTGCGCACCTTCGCGAGCAAGTTCTTCGGCGACGGCGCGGCCTAGTCCTTGGCTAGCCGCGGCGACAATCGCTACGCGTCCTGTGAGCCCCAGATCCATCCAAACACCCCATTCAAAACCTTAATCGTCTCGCGAAACGCTGTGTGCGTCAATTGTTGCGTCTTCAGGTCCCTGAAACTCACTACCAGTCATTCAGCAGCGTCGCAAGATCAAACGCGATGCTCTTGCCCCCGAATGTTTGCGTCACGTGTGGGCGTGATTTGCGTCACAGCCGCGAGCAACACCGAAGTTCAGCATGGCGGTGTGTAGGAAGGTGCTAGAAATGGCCACCGCCCCAAAGCAGCTGGAGGCCCCTCCGGCGCGGCCGAACATCGTTCCCTTGCCGACCGCGGCAAGAACTGCTCGATCAAAATGGTTGCGATGGCCGGTGGCGGCCGGGCTCGCGCTGGTATTGATTGGGGGCGGGGCGCTGTGGCGCGCACATCTGCAGAGCGCGATCAGTTATGAAACGGTGCCAGTCGAGCGCGGGCCGATTCAGGCAAAAGTAACCGCGACGGGTAATCTCAACGCCGTCGTGGATGTGCTCGTCAGCAGCCAGGTCTCCGGAAACATCAAGGCTCTTTATGCAGATTGGAATAGCAAGGTGAAAAAAGGGCAGCTCGTGGCGCTGATTGATCCGGAGATCTTTCAAGCGCAGGTGGATCAGGCCAGCGCAGCGAATCGCTCGACTCGCGCGGCTACGATCACGGCACAAGCACAAATCCAAAAGTCGAAATCAGACTTGAGCGCCGCGATCGCCACGGAAAAAGATGCCGAGGCCATTGCCGCAAAAGACCTTGCCAATGAAATAAATGCAAAAGCTCAGTGGGAAAGGTCGAAAACGCTGCTCGATGAGGAAGTCGTGGCGCAGCAGGACTATGACACGGCGAAGGCAAACTACGACGCATCCGAAGCGCAAGTGACTGCCGACCAGGCCCAAATTGACGCCGCTCAACAAAACATCCAGTCGGCAAAAGCCTCCCTTCAAGTCGCGGTAAGCCAATTGGCCGCCACCCAGGCCCAGGAACACCAGTCACTAGCGGCCCTTCAGCAAGCGCAGATCAATCTGGACCATACGCGAATCATGGCTCCGGTGGATGGCACGGTCATAGCACGCCGCATGGATGTAGGGCAAACCGTAGCGTCATCACTGAACCCGCCCACGATTTTTGAGATCGCGCAGGATTTGACCAAGATGCAGGTGGACACAAACGTGGACGAGTCGGACGTGGGGAATGTTGCCATCGGTCAGAGAGCTACCTTCATCGTAGATTCCTATCCCGATACCACTTTCCAGGGAATCGTCGCCGACATCCGCAAGGCTCCCATCATCAATCAGAACGTGGTCACCTACGATGTGGTGATTACGGTGGACAACTCCGACCTCCGATTATTTCCCGGCATGAACGCCAATGTGACGGTTCTGGCTGCCAAGTTGGATGACACTCTCAAGGTACCGAACTCCGTACTGCGCTTCCGGCCCTCCGCGGCGGTGCTGAAGAAGACTGGCCTGCCCCCGACGCAAGCCGACAAGCAGCAGGTTTACGTCCTTGCAGATGGAAAGCTCAAAGCTGTGCCCACAAAGTTTGGGCTCTCCGACGGAAAGTACACTGCTGTCACTTCCACCCAGCTCCAGCTCGGAGCGCAGGTTGTGGTACGTGCGACGATGACCGGAAGTTCTTCGAGCGGTTCAACGACCAGCTCCGCGCCTACCGCTCCGAGAATGTAAGGAGCAAACATGCCGTCCCTGATTCAAACTGACGGCCTCACGAAAACCTACCAGCTTGGCGAAGTAACGGTCAATGCTTTGCAAGGTGTCTCGGTCACCATTGAACGAGGATCGTTCGTAGCCATCATGGGCGCATCGGGCTCGGGCAAGTCAACGCTCATGAATCTTCTCGGATGCCTGGACCGGCCCACTTCGGGACGCTATCTGCTGGATGGAGTTCCGGTGGAAGGGCTTGACCGCGACCAGCTTGCGGAAATCCGGAACCAGAAAATCGGCTTCGTCTTCCAGAATTTCAATCTCCTGCCACGCATGAGCGCGATGGAGAATGTGCAGTTGCCCCTCTTGTACTCCAGCGACGAAGGGAAAGATGCCGATGAGCGAGCCAAGCGCGTCTTGGCTCTAGTCGGTCTCGCTGGAAGAGAGCATAGTCTGCCTACGCAACTTTCCGGAGGGCAGCAGCAGCGCATCGCCATCGCGCGGGCGTTGATCAATAACCCGGAAATCCTCCTGGCCGACGAGCCTACCGGCCAGCTCGATTCACGCACCAGCGCCGAGATTATGGGAATGATTCAGCAACTGAACCGAACCCGGGGCATCACCATCGTAGTGGTGACACATTCCGATGAAGTCGCCCGGTTCGCGAACCGCATCATCACCTTTAGGGATGGACGCATTGTCGACGACAGGAAAGAGCAAACTCTTCCGGTGCAAATTGTGGAAGCGTCCAGTTCTTCTTCTCCTATGGAGGTCTCGCGATGAAGCATTTGATTTCATCCATGCGCATTGCCTTCCGGGCTTTGAAAGTCAATAAGCTTCGCTCTGCACTCACGATGCTGGGAATCGTTATCGGTGTCGCTGCGGTGATCGCCACCGCGGCGATTGGTTCTGGCGCTAAACAACGCATTCAGCAGCAAATCGCAAGCATCGGGAGCAATACCATCATTATTCTGCCGGGCAGCCTGACCAGTTCCGGGTTGCGCATGGGAACCGGCAATGCCGTGACACTGTCGGAATCCGATGCGCGAGAACTTCCCGCACAGTGTCCCGACATCGCCCTCGCGGTACCCGTAGTCCGCGGCGGCGCGCAAATCGTCTACGAGAGCAACAATTGGGCCACCATGATTTACGGCAGCACTCCGCGTTTCCTTGAAGTGCGCGAGCTCACCGTGGGCGAGGGCGCTCCGTTTTCGCAGCAAGATGTGGATTCTGCCAATAAAGTCGCCTTGCTGGGCAAGACCGTGGTGACGAACCTCTTCGGCGACGTAGATCCCGTCGGCCAGTCGATTCGCATCAAGAATGTCCCCTTTACGGTGGTGGGTGTTCTCGACCCCAAGGGCCAGTCTCCCACAGGGCAAGATCAGGATGACGTCATCCTGCTTCCGATCTCTACCGCGAAGCGCAAGGTGATCGGGATCAAGTCGGCCAACGCCGACGCGGTCGATTCGATTATGATGCAGGCGAAAAGCGGGAACCAAATTCAGGCAGCCCAAGACGCCGCGACAGCACTTCTGCGCCAACGCCACCATTTGGCGCCCTCCGAGGATGACGATTTTTCTATTCGCAATATGGAAGAGATCTTTGCCGCACAAGAAGCTTCTTCGCGGATTATGTCCATCATGCTCGCGGCCGTGGCTTCCGTCTCTCTGATCGTCGGCGGTATCGGGATCATGAACATCATGCTCGTCTCCGTGCGCGAGCGGACCCGCGAGATCGGGCTTCGGCAAGCGGTCGGGGCAAAAACCCGCGATATCCTGACGCAATTTCTGGTCGAAGCCGTGACCTTGTCGATTGTCGGTGGGTGCGCTGGCGTGGTTCTTGGGATTGCGGCGTCGGCCGTCGTTTCACGGTTGGCGAGTTGGAATACCGTGGTCAGTTTGGGCGCCGTTTTTCTGGCGGTATTCTTCTCTGCTTTAGTGGGCATCAGTTTTGGATACTATCCTGCCCGGAAGGCAGCCTATCTCGATCCCATCGAAGCTCTCCGTTCCGAATAGCTGGAATGCCAAGGGTCACTGCTCCGGGACATATTTCTGTATCCCACTCCAAAACCCCAATCTTCTCGCAAACCGAGAGCTCGCCATTGATGCGTCCCCCGGCGCCCCCTCAAAGGAGGCGCTTCGTAGAGGATTTTGTTTGCGTGGCGGGGAGGGCGGCACTAAGATGCAGTTCTTGCCTGCGCCAGGAGGTGCCTATGCGACACAGCAAATGGTTGAGTGGTGCGCTATTTCTTCTCGTTTGTTCGGCTGGCCCCGCGTTCGGTCAGCAAATCGGCAAGTTCGTTCCGATTCAGGCGGGTTCGGAAGTGGACCACGCCTTGACGGAGATCAGCGCCGCGACGGACCTCGCCCAGAAACTGGCGCTGATCGACAAGTTTGCGGCTGGAGCGGGCAGTGAAGGCGACAATCCCATTCTGGCCGACGGTCTCTATGTTGACTATTACATCGAGCAGAAGAACTACGATAA
>Ga0209415_10019546_pt1 | contig 10594 bp, 12 predicted proteins | sample PeaSoiSIISIP2007_FD_187696 | JGI IMG/M metagenome (GOLD analysis project Ga0209415, IMG submission 187696) | Peat soil microbial communities from Weissenstadt, Germany - SII-SIP-2007 (SPAdes) (version 2) | ecosystem: Environmental > Terrestrial > Soil > Wetlands > Peat | place: Germany... | reverse complement strand
CCGCGAGGGCCAAAGTCACCACCGCGCCGATGTCGTCAGCCACCTCGACCACGATATACCTTAGCACGGGCCAGAACGCCAGATACTTTGAGAGGGAAGTGTCGCCGGTGACGTTCCCACCCCCCGTCGCCTGCACGAATTGGACGAGGAGGGACACGAGGTCAGGCCGGAGGACCGCGGCCACCGCCCCGGGGATAACGACGACGGCGGGAATTGCGAGGCTGGCGAAGCTGACCTTCTTTTCGAGCACGAAGATAGCAAGGGGTAGCGCGACCAAAGCGGGGATCACGGTGACATACGAATAGTGAGAGAGATACCCGCTTCCAACCGCAAGAACGAGAGCCACAAAGACCCCGGGGTTCTTGGGCTGCTTCAGCACCGCCGGCACCAAGGCGAAGAGGAGCAGGATTGAGAGGATCCCGTAGAAGTTCGCATACAACCCTGCGTCAAAGACGCTCCCGAACCAAACGAAACCGGTCGAGACATACAGCAAGGTCGCGATGAGACCCACTCGCTTTGACTGGGAGAGGGAGTCCACGGCCACGAAGACCAAGAGCGGCGAGAGCACCGTGAGAATCCCCATCGCGTACTGCGTGGCCAGCAAGACCAGGTCGCCTGAAAGCGCGACGAGAGAGCCCATGAGGAGGTGCGCACCATAATACAGGATCCCTCCAGGGAGCATGGTGAGTCTGCCTGCCTGCAGGTCCGCCGTGATCTGGACGTGCTGTGTAAAGTCGACGCTCTGGAACTGGGGGAAGATAGGATACTTCGAGAAGTGCACGGCGACCAGGATCGCCTGCGCGGCGATAAGCCCAAGCACGTAGAGGTCTGTCCGCGTGGGCTGGACGTAGAAGGTCGTCTTCCGCCTTAGCGCGACGGGCGCGGCGAACGCGATGAGTGACGCCCCGAGCATCAGTTCGAGCGTCCCCGGGAATATCCCCACCATCAACTGCGAGCCGATGAGGAGCCCGCTCGTCCGGAAGGCGAGGACGAGTACGTCCAAGGCCATGCTCAGGCCGAAGGCGAGAGCTAGGCGCTCTGCTAGGGAGAACTCGCCCCCAAGCCGGAAGAGCTCGATGAAGGCTACCCCGGGGAGGAAGAGGAGGGCGACGAACTCGATGTACCCGAGCAGCAACCTGTGAGTGCCTTCGCCGGTCCGCTATAAATTCAGAAGGTAGGCCGGTCCGGGTTTCCATCAGCGCTGCTGGGCTGGCTCCCATTTCTCTTTGGGAGTGAAACCGCCGCCATGACTACTATGAGGGCGGACACGGTCGCTACGAGGAGCCCCACGTGCTCATAGTCCGGCGCCAGAGGGTCGGAGATCTGCTTCCCGGGCGGGCCTTGCGGGAGAGGACCTAGGACGGTCCCGTTGGGGAGCGTGAGCGGATAATGGTTCGGGATGTAGGGCCCGGGGAGGACGAGGTGGCCTCTCGGGTTCTGGTCGAAGTTAAACGCCTCGAGGAGGTCGCTCGCGTTTACGTCACGAGTTCCCAGGGAGGGGAGGTGGAAGACGGTCTCGATCAGCTTCAGGGTCGATGCGTCCTCGGAGACCGTGTTGTCCACGAACCCTTGTTTTGCGTAGGGCGAGATTATCAGCGCGGGGACGCGGAAGCCGTATCCGTACTGGTCGACCTGCGGCGGGGAGGCGTTGTCATACCATCCGCCGTAGTCGTCCCAGGTGAGGATGATCGCGCTCGAGTTCCAGTACCTGCTCGCCATGATGTCGTTGATCTCGCTCACCACGCTCAGCTGCCCCGTGGTCACGTTGTACGGAGGGTGCTCGCTCAGCTGGTCGGTCTCGGGCATCAGCCACGCCACCGAGGGGAAGTTGGCCTCCTGGATCGCAAACGGGAAGTTCGTCGTCTCGCTGAGCCCCTGCAGATTCGGGTGGGCTTGCCTGTAGGGGAGGTCGGAGGGGAGCGGGTTCCACCCGTTGGTGCTCGCGTGCCCCCCGGCGTAGTAGACCCAGGAGACGTTAGCGGCATCCAGCAGGGTGGTTATCGTGGGGAAGGTGAAATTGAACTGGTCGTTGTTGGTCGTGATGCCCCCGCCTTGCCCGGCGAGGAGGTAGATGTGGTTCGGGAGGCTCGGCCCCATGAACGGGGTGTACCAGTTGTCCATCAGGACGTACTGGTAGGCATAGTCCCAGTAGTAGGGGATTAGGTCGGGGTTGAAGTATCCCATCGTCATGTTCGTGTTCTCGCCGTCCTTGGACAGGAACCCGTTCATCCTCCCGCCGTTGAAGTCGGCTTGCGCGCACGGCGCCATGTGGCAGAGGTCCTTCGGGATGGTCGCACTGTTGAGCTCAAAGGGTGAGATGGTGGAAGTGGAGTTCGGGTTGGGCTGGGGCAGCGCGTTCCCGAGCCCGTTGACGCCGGGGTAGTACCCGAAGTAGTTGTCGAAAGTGTGGTTCTCCTGCACGATGATGAAGATGTGCTTGATCGGGGTGCTGCTGGGGGCGCTGGTGGTCGCGGCGACCACGGGCGCGAACGGCGAGATGAGTAGGAGCGCGAGGAGAAGCAGAGGCATGAGGCGCCGTCTTGTACTCAAAAGCTGATTGTCCGACGTCCCCGCGTCTATTTATTGTGTGACCCGGCGTTCGGCCCTCGGGAATACGCGAAAGTGTGGTTTTGCACGAGCATGCTAATATACGATTTCCATCAGACATAAATATAGTGTGAAATTATTTCACAGAGACAGGAAAGCTGGAAGAAGATGGGCAAACTTGACGAGATAGACATGAAGATACTGGGTGCGCTTCACCGCGACGCTTCGATTTCCATCCCCAAGCTAAGCACCGACCTGGGCCTGAACCTCTCGGTCACATACAGCAGGATAAAGCGGCTCATCAGGAGGGGGATCATCCAGCGCTACACCCTGGAGATCAACGAGTCGAAGCTCGGGCTGCCCGCGGGCGTTGTCGTGGGGCTCAACCTCGACCCCAAGCAGAGGGAGCAGGCGATCGGGGAGCTCATGAAGCTGCCGCAGGCTAGGGAGCTCACCGAAGTGACGGGCAGGTTCGACGCCTTCCTCACGCTGAGGGGGCGCACGATAGAGGAGCTGCACAAGACCATCTCCGAAGTCATAGGGAGGGTCCAGGGCGTCACGCACTCTGAGACGTTCGTGGAGGTCTCGGAAAGGGAGCCGGAGGTCAACTACAACCTGGCCTCGGCGCCTTCGATACAGGCCTAGTGACTGCTTAAGACAAGCCCCGGCGAGGGGAGCCTTGATGCGAAGAAGCGCGGTGTCCTCGGTCGAAGTCACGTTCGGGTTCTGCGTCGCCCTCGCGCTGGCCATCTGGGCGGCCTTCGGGTTCTACGACCCGGGGCAGGCAGGGCGCGGCCTCGTGCTGATAGCGGTCGGGCTCTTTGCGGTGGCCACCGCCGTCTGGTCCCGCGTCCGACGGAAGAAGGACGAAGAACTCTAAGTATGGATTTATAGGCTCGGGGCGGAAACGAGCCGTTGTGGCAGACCCCTTCGTCCTCGTGGACCAGTTCGCGGCCCAGGGGAAGCTCAAGCCCGCGCTCGTCGCGAAGGTGAAGGCGAGAGGGAGCTACCTTTCCGGGGCGGTCGGGCGGGTCGAGAAGGCGACCGGCCTGAGGTACCCGCCCTACTACGTCGAGCCCACTCTCCCTCTCGCGGTCACCTCCGTGGAGTACGGCAGCGTGGGCGCGTTCTTCGCGAGGGTGATACCCACAGCATTCGAGGGAAAGATATCAATCATCATCCAGTTCACCGCGCCGCTCCTCCTCTTCGGGACGAAGGGGACAATTGAGGCGGTTGCGGCTCACGAGTTCACCCACTACGTCGACCTTGTCAGGAGGCTGAGCAAGATGAGCATCGTCAGCGAGGAGAGGGTAAGCACGCTCTTCGAGGCAGGGTACGCGGACGAGGAGAGGGTCTTGAGCCCCTCGAAGGTATTCGCGAAGGACAAGCCCCTCGCGCGGCTGGTCAACAAGAAATTCACGCCCAACCTGACCGACGCGAAGCTCGATGAGAAGGTTAGCAAGGGCTGGATGGCGAAAGGCCAACCTACGCGGCGGGTGACCACCGAGGAGAACAACGTCAGGCTGGACATGGCCATGGTGGCAAGGACGAGGTTCGACCAGACGCTGCTCGAGAGGATCAGGGCGATGGAAGCCGCGCAGACGGAGCGGAAGTGAGGGGGCGCCAGGCTGAACCTCCACCGGCTGGGGGACGACGAGAGGCGGCAGCTCCTCGAGGTCGCCGACGACGTGGTGGGCGACGGGGGGAAGGCGCTCGCGGTCGCGGCCTACGGCTCGAAGGTGGCTGGTTACGCGAGGCCGGACTCGGACTACGACATCATCGTCGTGGCGAAGAAGTTCAGGGGGAGGATCCGATACCAGTACGTCCACTCGCCCGTCACCGCTGCGGCCCTGGTGGTCGAGGCCGAGCTGCTCGAGAGCGACGCGGTCAAGGCGTACCTAGGGGAGTTCGTCTCGGGGAGGCTCCTCAACGTCTACGAGCCCCTGCTCAACGGAGACCTCCTAAGGAAGGCGGAGGTAGAGTCGAAGAAGAGGGTGCTCGCCGAGGAGATCCTCGAGATGGGCTCGCAGCAAGGCGAGTTCGCGCAGGACCTGCTCATACCGCTGGAGTACTTCCTGTTCGACAAGCTGCACAAGAGGGCGCTGATCTACCCGCCCGCGCTCTACAGCTACATCAAGACCTACACCTGCCCCTCTGCGGACGAGAACAAGGCATTCACCCTGGAGGGCTTCGCCGAGGGGGCGCTGTCTCTGCAGTCGGGCGGGATACTCAAGCTGGAGGCGAAGGGGGACACGCCCCACGTCAGGATACTCGGCGAGGGCCTGAGGGGGAGGGCGTTCGCGCGCACCCTGTCCCTGTTCAACCTCACGAAGAGGGGCGTGAGGCAGTACGCGGTCCACGGCTACGCTGGGAGGGTGGGGTTCAACGTCTTCAAGGACGAGGCGCTCTCGAAGGTCAAGAGAATGCAGGAGAAGGCCGACCCGCCCGCGGAGCTCGTGGAGCCGAAGCGCCTAATCGGGCTGGAGGAGGGGGTGGTCCTCCCGAAGACCGAGCAGATGGTGCAGAGGCTCGCGACCATCTCGGGGATGATGGCGTACACAAAGAGGGAGAAGAGCCTCGGAGAGATCTACACGACCGCGAGGCTCCTCACGCTCACGGACGCGACGGGAAAGGAGGCGAAGTTCGTCCTCAAGCACTTCGCGGACATCCGCTCGGTCAAGTGGGCGCTCCTCAACGTATGGTCCCTCTCGCGCAAGTTCAGCACCTCGCCCCAGGCGAGGATGCACAGGGAGTACAGCGCCTCCATCGCGCTCAGGTCGAGGGGCGTCTCGACCCCCCTCATCATCGGGGCGGTCCTGGACGACAAGGTCCTCGTAAAGGAGTACGTCGAGGGCGAGAGGCTCTCGGACATCGTCCAGGGCGTCCTCACTGGGAGGTCGGAGGAGACGGGCACCGTCGAGAGGTTCGGGGAGGCGTTGGGGGCGATCCACAGGGCGGGCTATTCGCTTGGGGACTCGAAGGCGACCAACGTCATCGTGAAGGGCGACGGGGTGCTCTGCTTCACCGACCTCGAGCAGGCCGCCGAGGAGGGCGACCAAGCGTGGGACGTCGCGGCGTTCGTCTACTACCAGGCCAAGCTCTCGTTCAAGGAGGCCGGGACGAAGAAGGTCGCGGAGGCCTTCCTGAGAGGCTACAAGAGGGCGAACGGCACCGAGAACATCGTGAAAGCGAAGAGCCCGAAGTACGTAGTGCCGTTCAGGCCCCTCACCGCACCCCAGATGCTGAAGACTGTTAGAGAGACGATAGACGCGAACTCTGGTTGAACGGCCTGAAAAGAATCCGTCGGGTCCTCAGTTCTTCGAGGTGAAGGTCGTGTATCCGCAGTTGCCGCAGGAGAGCCGGTCCTTGTGCTCGGCCATGAAGTATCCCTTGCCGCAGCGGGGGCATTCCTTCTTGAGCCTCTCGAGGCTCTCGCCGCTCACCTTGTAGAGCTTCCAGACCTGGACGTTGGCGCGCGGCTTCCGCTCCTTCCGTACCTTGCGTACCTTCGGCGCCTCCACCACGGCTTCTGCTCCGGGGGCCGCGGGGGCCGCCGCGGGCGCGGCTGCTGGAGCTGGAGGTGGCGCCTTTGCCTTTTGTGACATCTACTTCTTCTTGCCTGCCTTTTGCTGCTTGGCCTGCGCAGCGGCCTGCTCTGCCTTCTTCTTGGCCGCCTTCGCCGCCTCCCTCTCCTCTTTGGTCATGAGCCTCACCTTGAGGTAGCCCGGAGAGACGTTCTTGAGGTCGGCCTCCGAGTCGTAGACCCTGAATGTGCCGATAAGGTCGCGCGAGCCCGAGCCCGAGGCGAGCTTGAGGAGCGCCACCTGGTTCTCTCCCACCTTCATCGACTGCGCTACCTCCCTGACCGCGTCCCTCCTGGTGAGCGCGCCGGCCTTTTCGCTGAAGAGCACGTCGAGGTCGGTCCGCCCGAGGAGCTTGGACTCCTTCTTCTCTAGGATCTGCAAACGGGATTTCTAGCCACCCCGCGCGGCGGGGAGATTAAAGGCGTTTCGCCCAGGTGGGCTTCCACCCCGCGGTTCATGCTCGGCGGGCTGGAGGAACTTGTGGCAGGGCTGGGAGCCTGAGTAGATCGTCATTTGCCGGGGTGCCGTGAGGCGCTGGCGGAAGGCTGGTAGCCCGACAGGATGCTGATAGCGAGCGCCAAGCCGTAACCTTGGACGTTGACAACGAAAGAGACCCTTGGGATCATTGCGCCATCTTCCGGAGGACCTCCCGCGCGCTGGCTCTGGACTTCTCGTCGACCATGATAGCGACGACCCCCTCCAGCGGCTGGCCGTAGAAGACGACCGCGCCGACGGGCGCCTCGATCACGGCGGAGATGGTGAGGAGGTCCTCCTCGCCGTCGATGAGCACCATCACGGGCTTTTCGCCTGCGAAGGCCCTCTTCATTGCGGTCCGGGCGGCCTTTGTTATCGTTCCCGCCGGGTTCTTGGCCCTGATGGTCGAGCCGTGGGCCACACGGGGGACCTCGCGGGCGACCCTGCGCTCCATGCCGTCGACGACGAACACATCTGGGGACTTGCCCATGGTCTCTTGGAGGGTTTCGGTCACCCTGTCTCCGACGGTGACGACCATCGATGCGCTGGCGACGAGGGCGAGGAAGTCTTCCCCACGGACGTCCATTGCGGGGAAGAGCCGGCCGAGGGGCTTCTTGAGCTTCCGTCTGAGGTTTGGGGTTAGGACGTGGTCGCCCGCGGACTGCCTCGAGGATGTGCCCGCCTTCAAGGCCCTAGCTTACCTTGAGAGCGTATCGACCGGGGACAGTGATGCCCAGTGTCTGGGCGACGTTGGAATGGCCCACGTCAAGCACGATTATCAGCCCGGACCACTCGTTGCTCAGCTCGTTGGACTTGTCGTTGGGGCACACCTTGTCGTGGGTGAGCATGTGGCATTTCCTGCATGCTTGCTCTCGCGCCAAGCTCTTCTCACATTCCCCTCTGGTCTCGCGCTAAGCCGCTCTGGCGGCCGCCTTCGCCTGCTTCTGGACCTTTGAGACCTCCTCCTCGACCCACTCGAGCGCGCCGAGGAAGGGCTGGCGGCACGTCACGCCGATCTTGCCCATCGAGATACCGTGGCCTAGGCTCACCGCAGTGATCCTGACCCTGACCTTGCTACCGACCTTGAGCGTCCTCTTGCTCTGAGACGCGGTTATCACTCCCGACTTTACGTCGCTGGTGAGGTAGTCGTCCATTATCTGGCTGAGGTGGAGCAGGGCGTCCGTGGGACCTATCCTGACGAACGCACCAAAGTCCGTGATCTCGACGATCTCACCCTCGACTATCTCTTGCTTCAGGGGGAAGAAGGAGAGGACCTGGAACCTGACCTTGTGGTAAGTGGCGCCGTCACCCGGGATTATCTTCCCGATTCTGTCGACCTTCACGTTGTTGACCAGCACCAGGTAGCCGTTCTCGGGGCTGATGGTGCTCTCATACTTCTGCTTGAGCAGCTCGAGGGCGACGTTCTCTAGCGAGTTGCCGAATTTGTCAGGGGGGACCCTGACCACATCTTCGAGTTCTACGAGCTGAAACATGATATACCCTAGGGAGAGTTTCCGTTTTTTCCAACCCTACAAAAAGATTTCGCTATTTGCCTGTTAACTCTTCGGCGCGCTGCCGATTGAATAGGATTACCATTGTAACTGCTAGTTGCTGGCGACGAAGTGCGTAGCTCAGTCTTATCCAGGCGGCCTTGACGATCTTCTTGCTCAATGCCTAACCAACACCTACAACGCCATCCATTATGCCGAGGAGCATGGAATCGCCAACCGTAGAGGGATGAAAGGGTTCTATCAGACGCTCAAGGACGACAATCTTTCTTCTTGCTACAAGGTAGCGTCCATAACGAGAGCGTGCGCCGTTGTCAAGAGCCGGAAGAAGAGCGAGAAGCGGGGAATCAAGGCAATCCATGCCAAGCCTCTGAAATCGATGATCTGCGTCATTTCAGGTTTCTTTGTGACCATGAAAGGGAGGCTGTTCATCCCCTTGAGACGCGACAAGTATTTCGACGTACAGCTCAATCAGCACACTCTAAAGCGGCTCGCCGGCAAAAAGGTCAGGAGCCTTACCGTGACTCCTGACTTACTCTCATTCTGCTACTCGGAGGAGATAGTACCTGCTCCTGTCAGTAGAGTGTACGGCGTGGACAGGAACGAGGAGAACATTACGTTCGGTGATAGAGATGCGGTCGTACGAGTCGAGATGAACAAGGTCGTCAGGATCAGACAAATGACCAGAGAGGTCATCAGCTCCTTCGAGAGGAGCGACGCAAGGATAAGAAAAAGGCTCGCCCGCAAGTTAGAGAGCTCATGAGATGCTGTAAGCGGGCTCTCCCTATTCTCCTTGTCATCGCATCAGAACCCGCTATTTGTTGGATTTCCGTTCGCAAACTTCGGAGCGCGCGCGTTTCCACGGTGCAAACTCAAGTCGAGACCCTTCCGCCTCGTAGCGTTATCACGGTCTGGACGCGGGAGGCCCGGAGGCTCTTGGCTAGCCCCGAGTCGATGGTCGCGACCGCCGCCCCTTCGCGCAGGGCGAAGGAGATTATTTCGTCGTCGGGTTTCCCCTTGCCGTCGGGCTCGAGCGTGAAGGTGCCCTTCTCGATGAGCTCCAGCGCAAGCGAAGCGAATTTCCCCCTCTTGTCCCCCTTCTCAGCGAGGCGTGCGAGCTCGTCGCGCACTGAAGATAGCACGACCGGCGTGAACGCCCCCACGCTCTCAGTGATGTCCTCGCTCCAGGTGGTGGGGCGCTCCATGACAGCCATGAGGAAGCTGGTGTCGAAGGCCACGGCCCTCCTCTTCCTGGCCTCGGCCGAAGTCCCGGTCGATTGGCGACTCTGCCTAGCGGACGAGGCCTGAGCCAATCAGGCGCCACCTCTCGGCGATCCTTCTGCTTATCGCGACGCGGCCGCTCTCCTCCGTGACCACCGGCTTCTTCAGGTCGAGCTCTGCCACCATGTCCCTGGCGGAGGTGACCGTCCCGAGGGTGGAGGCGGTCCCGATGTTGAGCCTCAGGGTCTCCGTGGCCTTCACCTTGTCCACCTTGATAAGGGCCGACGACCCGACCGCCTGTTCGAAGAGCTGGAGGTCGACCGTGATGTGAGTCCTGATGGGCGGCAGGCTTCCCGGCTTGCCGACGAGGTTCCCCACGAGCACGTCGCCCTTGGTCAGGCGCGGGTCGAGCGAGGTCCCGAGCGCGATGAGACCTCCCGGTCCGACCTTCTCGGTCATGCCCGCGCCCGTCCCGAGGCTCGATACCTTGGTGAGGATGGGCGAGTACTTGCCGCTCCTTTCCTCCGCGATTCCAGGCGAGATCTCGATCTCGTCGCCCACGCTGATCTCCCCGCTCACGAGGCTGCCGCCCAGGACGCCTCCCACGAGGGACTTTACGTCCGCCCCAGGCCTGTTGACGTCGAAGCTCCTCAGGACATACATCTGGGGGGCTGCCCCCAGGTCGTGCTTAGGGGTCGGGATGTTCTCCTCGATCGACTCTATCAGCGCGTCGATGTTGATCCGGTTCTGCGCGGAGACCGGGATTATGGGGGCGTCTGCGCCCACCGTGTTAGCAAGAAATTGCTTTATCGCTTCGTAGTTCTTCTTCGCCCCTTCAAGGTCCACCCTGTCGATCTTGTTCTGGACGACGACCATCTTCTTCATACCCAGCATCTGGAGCGCTAGGAGGTGCTCCCTCGTCTGGGGCATCGGGACGGGCTCGTTAGCGGCGATCACCAGGATGACGCCGTCCATCAGCGCGGCACCCGCTAGCATGTTGGTCATGAGGCTCTCGTGTCCCGGGCAGTCGACGAAGCTCACGGCCCTGAGGAGCTTGGTCTCCTTCCCGCAGACAGGGCAGACCGGAGACGTGGAGTAGGCCTCCGGGGGAGGCGTCTCCGGGCACTTGTAGAAGGCGGCGTCGGCGTACCCGACCTTTATCGTGATTCCCCGCTTCAGCTCCTCGCTGTGGGCGCTCGCCCAAACGCCTGTTATGGCCTGGACGAGGCTCGTGTTGTGGCAGACAGTGGCACCCTTGCC
>Ga0209415_10019544_pt1 | contig 10595 bp, 7 predicted proteins | sample PeaSoiSIISIP2007_FD_187696 | JGI IMG/M metagenome (GOLD analysis project Ga0209415, IMG submission 187696) | Peat soil microbial communities from Weissenstadt, Germany - SII-SIP-2007 (SPAdes) (version 2) | ecosystem: Environmental > Terrestrial > Soil > Wetlands > Peat | place: Germany... | reverse complement strand
ATTTACCGCCGCGTCGACGACGATTTCCTCGATCCGCTCGCGTTCCGTCCCGATTCGATCCTTGGCGTGCCGGGCCTGTTCTCCGCCTACCGCGCAGGCCGCGTCACGCTTGCCAACGCGATCGGTACCGGCGTTGCCGACGACAAATCGACCTATATCTACGTGCCCGGCATGGTGCGGTTTTATCTCGGTGAAGAACCGATCCTGCAGAACGTGCCGACCTATCAACTCGGCAAACCCGACGATCTCAAGTACGTGCTCTCGCATCTGCCCGAGCTGGTGGTCAAGGAAGTCCAGGGCTCGGGCGGCTACGGCATGCTGGTCGGCCCTGCCGCGAGTAAAGCGGACATCGAGGCCTATCGCGCGCGCATCCTCGCGAATCCCGCAAACTATATCGCGCAGCCGACGCTCGCCCTGTCGACCTGCCCGACCTTCGTGCAATCCGGTGTTGCGCCGCGCCACGTCGATCTGCGCCCGTACGTGCTGGCAGGCAAGACCGTCACGCTGGTGCCGGGTGGCCTCACGCGCGTAGCGCTGCGCGAAAACTCGCTGGTGGTGAATTCGTCGCAGGGCGGCGGCACCAAAGACACGTGGGTGCTTGAAGACTAAGGATGAATTATGAAGGATGAAACAGGTCAAAAACGTCGTGGTTTCCGCCGTCGTCCTTCCGCCTTCATCCTTGTGCAGGAGGCCGCAGGACTGCACTGATGCTCGCCCGTGCCGCCAACAACCTCTACTGGATGTCGCGCCACATCGAGCGCGCCGAAAACACCGCGCGCATGCTGGATGTCACTTACCGCATGTCGCTGCTGCCCTATCGAGTGCTCGAATCGGGTCAGGAATGGGCCGCGCCGTGGGCGCTGCCTCTGGTGATCACGGGCCGCGCCACCGCATTCTACGAGCGCTACCCCGGGCCGCTCTCTCCGCAAAACGTCCTGCGTTTCATGGTCCTCGATCCCGCGAATACATCGAGCATCTACTCATGCATCCAGTCGGCGCGCGAAAACGCGCGCAGCGTGCGCGGCGTGATCACCTCCGAAATGTACGAGGCCCTCAACGAGGTCTGGCTCAACATGCGCGACGTCGATTATCCGCGTATCGAGTCGAAGGGCGTCAGCGAATTCTTCGACTGGGTCAAGCTGCAGTCGCATCAGTTTCGCGGCGTGACATTCGGCACCATGCTGCGCGACGAAGGCTACCAGTTCATCCGCCTCGGTACTTTCATGGAGCGCGCCGACAACACCGCGCGCATCCTCGACGTAAAGTACCATACTCTGCTGCCGTCGGTTGCCGATGTCGGCGGCGCAGTCGACTACTACCAATGGAGCGCGCTGCTGCGGTCGGTCAGCGCTTTCGATTCCTACCGCAAGGTCTACCGTGACGTGATCACGCCGGTGAAGGTCGCCGAGCTCCTGATCCTGCGCGATGACGTGCCGCGCTCGCTGCACGCGTGCATGAACGAAATCTACGACATCCTGCGCATGCTGTGCGACGATTCGCAACGCGAGGCCGAGCGCCGGGCGGGCGAGCTGCATGCCAAGATGCATTACGGGCGCACGCAACAGATCTTCGACCTCGGGCTGCACGAGTACCTGATGGAATTCCTCGAAGGCATCAGCAGGCTGGGCGAGGAAATCAACAAGGACTTCCTGGTGCCGGTCTATCCATCCCACGCCATCCACGCGGTCACCGGCACGCAACATCAATCCGGTTTCTCAGCTTGAGGCGCAACCATTACAATAGGCGTTTTTACTCCAGCCAGCCGGGGAATTGTTGTCATGACGTATTGTGTCGCCGTAATGCTCGATGCCGGGATGGTATTTGCCTCGGACTCCCGCACCAATGCCGGCGTCGACCAGATCGCGAGCTTCCGCAAGATGCACGTGATCGCCAAGGACGGTGACCGCCTGATCGTATTCCTGAGCTCGGGCAACCTGTCGATAACGCAAAGCGCGATCAACCTGCTCGAGCACCAGTCGCGCAGCAGCGATTCGAACAAGACCATACACAACTCGACCTCCATGTTCGAGATCGCCGAGCTGATCGGCAACGCCTTGCGCGAGGTACGCCGGCGCGACGGGCCTTATCTGATGCAGAACAACATCGAGGCCAATGCGTCGTTCGTGGTCGGCGGCCAGATCCGCGGTGAACCGCAGCGGCTTTTCAATATCTACAGCGAAGGCAATTTTATCGAGGCAACGCCGGAAACACCCTACTTTCAGATCGGCGAAAGCAAATACGGCAAACCGGTGATCGACCGCGTGATCACCCGCGCGACCGGTCTGCTCGACGCCGCCAAATGCGTGCTGGTGTCGTTCGACTCGACCATGCGCAGCAATATTTCGGTCGGCCTGCCGATCGACCTGCTGGTCTATGACAACAACAGCCTGCGCCCCGGCTTCCAGCGTCGCATCGAGGAAACCGACGCTTATTTCAACATGATACACACTCAGTGGGGCGAAGGTCTGAAGCGCGTGTTCGCGCAAATTCCCAACCCGCAGTGGGATGACGCCGGCTAGTCTTCATCGCGGACCGCCGCGCGTGCCGGGAGGCGGCGGCGCGTGAGCATCCACGTCGCCCTTCACCACCGCACGCGCTACCGCTACGACCGGCCGGTCGGGCTGTCGGCGCACGAGATCCGGCTGCGGCCCGCGCCGCATTGCCGCACGCCGATCCTCTCCTATTCGCTCACCGTGCTGCCGGAAAAGCACTTCATCCACTGGCAACAGGACATCTACGGCAACTTCATCGCGCGCCTGGTGTTCCCCGACAAGGTGGGCGCGCTCGACATCACGGTCGATCTGGTCGCCGACATGACGGTGATCAACCCGTTCGATTTCTTCGTCGAGAGTTATGCCGAGAAGTTTCCGTTCGCCTACCCGGAGCCCTTGGCAAGGGACCTGGTGCCGTTTCTCGCGGTCGAGGAGCAAGGCCCGCTGCTCAGGCAGTGGCTGGCCGATTTCCGCGCGCGCGGGTTTTCCGCCGGAATCAACAGCGTCGATTTTCTGATCGCGCTCAACCGCCGGCTCCAGCACGACGTCAAGTATCTGGTGCGCATGGAACCCGGCGTGCAGACGTGCGAGCAGACGCTCGGTTTCAAAAGCGGCTCGTGCCGCGACAGCGGCTGGCTGATGGTGCAGATCCTGCGCCACTGCGGGCTCGCCGCGCGCTTCGTATCCGGCTATCTGATCCAGCTCGCCGCCGACGTCAAAGCGCTTGACGGCCCAGCGGGACCGGCCCGCGATTTCACGGACCTGCATGCGTGGGCCGAGGCGTTTATACCGGGCGCGGGCTGGATCGGGCTCGATCCGACTTCCGGCCTGCTTGCCGGCGAAGGCCATATTCCACTCGCGTGCACCGCGTCGCCCGCCGCTGCGGCGCCGGTCAGCGGCAACAGCGAGCCCGGCCAGTCGCAATTCGATTTCGAGATGAGCGTGACGCGCATCCGCGAGGACCCGCGCGTGACCAAACCCTATACCACCGTGCAATGGCAGGCGATCGATGCGCTCGGCCGGCAGGTCGATCAGGAACTCAAGGCCGGCGACGTGCGCCTCACCCAGGGTGGCGAGCCGACTTTCGTCTCGATCGACGACATGAACGGCGCGGAATGGAACTACGCCGCGCTCTCTCCCGCCAAGCTCGAGCTTGCCGAAGCGCTGCAACAGCGGCTGCAGCAACGCTTCGCGCCCGGTGCGTTGCTGCATTTCGGCCAAGGCAAGTGGTATCCGGGCGAGCCGTTGCCGCGCTGGGCGCTCGGCATCTTCTGGCGCAAGGACGGCAAGCCGGTATGGCGCAACCCGCACCTCGTCACCGGTATCGGCAACGGCACCGACCATGACACGCGTCACGCCAGGGAGCTGATCGCCGGCATCGCCGACCGGCTGGGGCTGGCGGATGAATTCGTGATGCCGGCGTTTGAAGACACCTGGCGCGCACTCGATCTGGAAAGCAAACTGCCGGTCAACGTCGATCCGCTTGCTGCCAACCTCACGGATGCAGGCGAACGCGCGCGGCTCGCGAATCAATTGCGGCGCGGACTCGGCGAGCCTGCCGGTTACGTGCTGCCGCTGCGCGCGGCCAAGCAAGCGGGCAAAAACCAGTGCGCCGGCCGCGCAGCAAGATGGGAAAGCAGCCGCTGGCCGCTGCGGCGCGAACATCTGCTGCTGATCGCGGGCGACTCGGTGCTCGGGTTTCGGCTGCCGCTCGACAGCCTGCCCGCGACGGATGAGCACGACGAAGATTTGCCGCGCGACCCGTTCGATGCTGTCGATGCGCTCGTTGACGCCGATATTGCAACTGCGACGACACGCGCGAAAAGCATACCCAAGACGGATCCCAGGCCGCGCGAGATCGTGCGCACAGCTTTGTGCGTCGAGGCGCGCGGCGGACGGCTGTACGTATTCATGCCGCCGCTTGCGCTACTCGAGGACTATCTGGCACTGCTGGCCGTGATCGAGACGACCGCCGAACACCTGAACCTGCGGCTGCGCATCGAAGGCTACGAGCCGCCTGCCGACGTGCGCATGAACGCGTTAAAGGTGACGCCGGACCCGGGCGTGATCGAAGTCAACATTCATCCCGCCGCAAGCTGGGAGGAACTGGTCGCGAATACGACCGCGCTCTACGAAGAAGCGCGCCTGACGCGGCTAGGCACCGAGAAATTCATGCTCGACGGCCGCCACACCGGTACCGGCGGCGGCAATCATGTCACGCTCGGCGGCGCAACACCGGCCGACAGCCCGCTGCTGCGGCGTCCCGACTTGCTGCAAAGCCTGATCACCTACTGGCAGAACCATCCGGCGCTGTCGTATTTGTTTTCGGGATTGTTCATCGGGCCGACCAGCCAGGCGCCGCGTGTCGACGAAGCACGCGACGACAATCTCTACGAACTCGAAATCGCGTTCCAACAAATGGCGCATAAACAGCAATCCGGCAAGGAAGCGCTGACGCCATGGCTCGTCGACCGGCTGCTGCGCAATCTGCTGGTGGACCTCACCGGCAACACGCATCGCGCCGAATTCTGCATCGACAAGCTGTATTCGCCCGACACCGCGACCGGCCGCCTCGGGCTGGTCGAATTCCGCGCGTTCGAAATGCCGCCGCACCCGCAAATGGGACTCGTGCAAATGCTGCTTCTGCGCGCGTTGCTCGCGCGCTTCTGGAAAACGCCCTACCAAGGCAGGCTGATCCGCTGGGGCACGCAATTGCACGACCGCTTCCTGCTGCCGCATTTCGCCGCCTCGGACATACGCGACGTGGTGCGTGATCTGCGCACCGCCGGCTACGCGTTCGAATTCGAGTGGTTCGCGCCATTCATCGAATTCCGCTTTCCTCGCTACGGCACGGTCAGCTACAACGATTGTTCGCTCGAGTTGCGGCAGGCGATCGAGCCCTGGAATGTGATGGGCGAGGAAGTCAAAGCCGGCGCCACCGCTCGCTACGTCGATTCCTCGGTCGAGCGGCTGCAGGTCAAAGTCAGCGGCATGACCGGCACGCGCTATGCCGTCACCTGCAACGGTCGCCAGGTACCGCTCGCGCCCGCCGGGGTGCCCGGCGAAGCGGTCGCCGGCGTGCGCTACCGCGCATGGAACCCGTCATCGGCGCTGCATCCGACCATCGGCGTGCACGCGCCGCTCACGTTCGACATCGTCGATACATGGTCCGGCCGCAGCATCGGCGGCTGCACTTACCACGTGACGCATCCCGGTGGGCGCAATTACGAAACTTTCCCGGTCAATGCCAATGAAGCCGAGGCGCGGCGCATGGCGCGCTTCTGGAACCATGGCCACACGCCGGGGCCGCTCGCGTTGCAACCGGAGCCGCAGAACCCGGCGTTCCCGCTGACGCTCGACCTGCGCTGGCAACCTATCTGATGTTCATTCTCAGAAATATGTGATAAATAACTGATTACCATAAACTCACAAATTTTAAGACAATGGCTGCACTGGCTATATTCTCTTCAAGTAGCTGTTGAAAAAGTCACACCTTCAGGCTGATAATATGGCCACCCCGCCGGTTATAAGACTGTCCAACCAGGCCGGGTCTCGGCACTTGAGCGAGAGAAAGGACGTCATGAACGAATCGCGAACGCTGATGCTGCTGGCCGCAGCCACGCTCGCCGCGGGTTCGATTGCTACGGGATCCTTCGCGCAAAGCACGGGCACCACCGTGTCGCCGCCCGCCGATTTGCTCCCGCCGATACAACTCGACGCCGATACGTTGCGTGCGAAGCTCACACCCAGTCACCTCGGCCTCAAACCTCAATCCGGCAGCTCCGCCAATTATGGCGTCGACTTGCCGTTCGGCCTCAACTACAGCCGCGAGGCGAAGGGCCTCGTAGTGCCGCTCGACCAGAAAAACGAGTGGGGCGTCGGCGTCGGGCTCAACATCAATTCCTCGAGCACCGTCGAATTGAGTCCGAGCAGCACTATTGGCCTGCAGCCCAGGCGCACGCCCGGCCTCCTGTTGCACAAGAACTTCTAGGCCGGCAAGCGCTCGCCGCCGCCGTTGTTACAATGGGGCCTCCAGGGGAGGTCCCATGGCCGTTCCAAAATCATTCCAGTTCGACACGCTGAGTCTGCACGCGGGCCAGCAGCCCGATCCGCTGTACGGCGCGCGCGCGACCCCGATCTACCAGACCACCAGCTTCGTCTTCAAAGACACCGATCACGCGGCGGCGCTCTTCAACATGGAGCGCGCAGGCCACGTCTACTCGCGCATCTCGAATCCGACCTGCGCCGTGCTCGAGGAACGCGTTGCCGCGCTCGAAGGCGGCATCGGCGCGATTGCCGCCGCGAGCGGCCAGGCCGCGCTGCACCTCGCGATCGCGACGCTGATGGGCGCGGGTTCGCACATCGTCGCGTCGCGCTCGCTCTACGGCGGCTCGCACAATCTGCTGCATTACACGCTGCCGCGTTTCGGCATCGCAACGACGTTCGTCGATCCGCGCGAGGTCGATGCATTCCGCACGGCAATTCGTCCCAATACGCGGCTCATATTCGGCGAGACGCTCGGCAATCCCGGCCTCGACGTGCTCGACGTGCCGCGCGTGGCGGCGGTCGCGCATGATGCGGGGCTGCCGCTGCTGGTCGACTCGACGTTTACCACGCCGTATCTGATGCGGCCCTTCGAGCTTGGCGCCGACCTGCTCTATCACTCAGCAACCAAATTCCTCGGCGGTCATGGCGTTGCGATCGGCGGCGTGCTGGTCGACAGCGGCAAATTCGACTGGGAAGCCTCGGGAAAATTTCCGCCGCTGTCGGAGCCGTACGACGGCTTCCACGGCATGGTGTTCGACGAGGAATCGACCGTCGCCGCATTTCTGCTGCGCGCGCGGCGCGAAGGCTTGCGCGATTTCGGCGCCTGCATGAGCCCGACCAACGCATTCCACATCCTGCAGGGAATCGAGACGCTGCCGCTCAGGATGCAGCGGCATATCGAGAACACGCGCAAGATCGTCGCGTTTCTCGCCGGCCACGCAGCGGTCGAATCGGTGATTTATCCCGAGTTGCCGGATCATCCCGATCACGCGCTCGCGCATAAACTGCTGCCCAAAGGTTGCGGCGCGGTATTCAGCTTCGCAGTCCGCGGCGGGCGCCCTGCCGGGCGGCGTTTCATAGACACCTTGCACGTGTTTTCGCATCTCGCCAACGTCGGTGACGCCAAATCCCTCGTGATTCATCCCGCGTCCACTACCCATTACCGCATGGACGAAGCGGCGCTCAGGGCTACCGGCATCGGTGAAGGCACCATCCGCCTGTCGATCGGCCTCGAAGACGCCGACGATCTGATCGAAGACTTGAGCCGCGCGCTGCATGCTTCGCAGAAAGCGTGAAGCGTCAGGCGTGGGGTGCGAGGCGTAAAAACTCGCTGCTTTCATTCCGCGCTCCCCGCACTTCAACATGGAACTTCAGATTCAAGGCAAAAGAGCCTACGTCTACACTGCCGGCCACGCGATTGATCCGGCGCTGCCGGCGGTTGCGTTCATCCACGGCGGCGAACAGGACCACAGCGCATGGGCGTTGCAAAGCCGCTATTTCGCTTACCACCGGTACAACGTGCTCGCGCCCGACCTGCCAGGCCACGGCCGCTCGCCGGGTCCCGCGCTCGCATCGATCGCCGCAATGGCCGGGTGGGTGATCGGTGCCATGGATGGCGCCGGGGTAAAGCAGGCGGCGATCGTTGGCCACAGCATGGGTTCGCTGGTAGCGCTCGAACTCGCCGTGCGCTACCCGTCGCGGGTCGCGAAGATCGCCCTGCTCGGCATATCGGCGCCGATGCCGGTTGCCGAACCGCTGCTCGACGCCGCGCGGGCGGACGATCATGCGGCGCTCGACATGATCAATGTCTGGTCGTTCAGCAGCCGCGCGCAGATCGGCGGCAACACCGCGCCCGGCCTGTGGATGCTAGGCATGAATTTGCGGCTGCTGGAGCGCCAGGCACCGGGCGTACTCTACGTCGACTTCAAGGCGTGCCACGATTACGTGGGGGCTGATGCGGCGGCGAGTATTCAGTGTTCCGCGCTGGTCATCGCCGGCAGCCGCGACCAAATGACCCCGCCGCGCGCGACGCACGAATTCGTCAAGCGTCTGCCGCACGCGCAAACCGTCACGCTCGAAGGCAGCGGGCACGCCTTGATGGCCGAGCAGCCCGATGCGGTACTCGATGCGCTGATCGGTTTCTTGTGATCACGGCACTTCATCACCGGGCAGATCGGGATTTTCGAGCGGCGCGTGCCAGTAGCGCCGGTACAGCGCCCGGTAGCGCTGCACGCTGACCGCACCATCGCGGCCGACGTCGAGCAGCAGCGCGCCGTCGTAATCGGTGCGATAGATGCGGCTGCCGAGCGCGCGGTAGCGGTCGAGCACGTCGTCTTTCGGATGTCCGAACCGGTTGCGGTACCCGGCGGCAACGAGCGCGATGTCGGGATTGACCTGCGCGACGAACTCGGGCGATGACGAGGTGCGGCTGCCGTGATGCGGCACGAGCAGCACCTGCGAACGCAGCCTGTCCGGGACCGCCGCCAGCAGCTCGCGCTCCGATTTACGCTCGATGTCCGCGGCGAGCAGCACGCTCGCGCCCGCGGTGCCGATGCGCAGCACGCAGCCGCGGTCGTTGACGCGCAACTTATCGAGCGCGTAGCTCTCCGGCCTCGGGTGCAGCAATTCGAATTCGACGCCATCCCACTCCCAGCGCTCGCCGGCAGCGCAGCGTTGCGACGTCGCAACCTGCGCGAGCAGCGGATGCGTATCGGGCAGCGATGACAACAACCAGTCGACCGGCACCGCCTGCAGCACCGAACCGGCGCCGCCGCTATGGTCGGTGTCGCTGTGACTTATCACCATTCCCGTCAACGTGCGCACGCCGGCCGCACGCAGATACGGCACTACAATGCGGTTGCCGCTGTCGATCTGCGGCCCGAACGCGGGGCCGGCGTCGTAGAGCAAAGCATGGTTGCGGGTTTGCGCAACCACCGCGAGCCCCTGCCCGACGTCGAGCACGGTCAATCTGAGGGCGCCCTCGGCGAGCGACGGCGGCTCGACCAAAAATAACGGCAGCAGCCCCGCCGCACCGATCCAGCGCGCCGGAAAACCGCGCGGCAGCAACAGCCATAGCACGCCGATCATCGCAACCGCCACGGTCCATGCGGGCGGCGCGTGCTGCTGCCAAACTGCGGCGGGCAGCGCGCTCATCCATTCCAACAGCGCTCCGCACGCGCCCATCACCGCATGCGCGAGCTGCAACACGAGGTCGAACGGCAACATCACGCCGATCAAAGTCAGCGGCACGACGACCAGGCTCACCACCGGGATTGCGACGGCGTTGGCGAGCGGTGAAACCAGCGACACCTGCTGGAACAGCGCGAGCGTGAGCGGGATCAGCCCCAGCGTCACCGCCCATTGCACGCGCGCCCATGCGGTCAGCCAGTGCGGCGGCGCGATCCGGCCGGTCGCCACCAGCAATATCAGCGCCACCGCGCCGAACGACAACCAGAACCCCGGCGCGAGCACCGCCCATGGATCGATCGCGAGCACGACCAGCAACGCTGCGCTCAATACTGCCGATGCCGACGTGAGGCGTCCCAACCACAGCGCAGCTGCCACCACCGCCAGCATATAGACGGTGCGCTGCGCCGGCACCTCGAATCCCGCAAGCCAGGCGTACACAAACGCGGCGGAAAGACCCGCGACCGCAGCCGCCTTGCGCGCCGGCAGCCACAGCGTCAAACGCGCGCTGCGCCTCCACAGGTAATAAGCGAGCGCGAACGCAAGACCCGAAATCATCGTCACGTGCAGGCCCGAGATGCTTATTAGATGTTCAGTTACACGTTATTCCGCTATTGCTTGAAGGAACCATTTCACGGCAGAATGTAAACGTAACTCGTCGATCAACAACGAACACGACAAGCAAACCGATTCGCAGAAAAAGAAACCCCAGATAGGTGCCAGCCTATCCGGGGCCGAATTACCACTATCCGACTTGGAGGTCAGACATGAATAGTATAGAAATTCCTGAGCTGCTACGCCAGCTCGTCATCAAACTGATGCCCTACTTCGACTCAATAACGTCCGGCAGCTCGCGCCATCTTAAAGAGT
>Ga0209415_10019541_pt1 | contig 10596 bp, 9 predicted proteins | sample PeaSoiSIISIP2007_FD_187696 | JGI IMG/M metagenome (GOLD analysis project Ga0209415, IMG submission 187696) | Peat soil microbial communities from Weissenstadt, Germany - SII-SIP-2007 (SPAdes) (version 2) | ecosystem: Environmental > Terrestrial > Soil > Wetlands > Peat | place: Germany... | reverse complement strand
ATTCCTGGGCAATTCTGTGCCGGCTAACCAACCCTCAAAGTTGCCCCTGGGTGCGACCGGTCCGGCATGGAACGGCGGTTTTGTAGAGGCCCACTACAACCCCAACCCTCGACTTATCGCCATCGGGAGATACGAGTTGATTCGAATGTCGCAACAGGCAAATCCGGCTATTCGCGCCAACGCAGGAAATCTGGACACCTGGACGGTGGGGTATCGTTGGTATCCGATCATGAGTCCTCGCGCTGGCTTCGCTTGGATACAGGAGTATTCCCGCATTATCAACGCGGGAGCGGCACCGCTTTCCGGCAAGGACGACATCAGTAACAGCTTCCTGATGGGATTCGATTTTGATTTCTGAGGAGAGAGGAGAACGGTTCATGCGCATCAAGATCAGTTTGGCCGGCAGCGCGGTTTTCTTTGTCCTCCTGTCGAGTCTGACCACAGTCGCGCAGCAGACCCGCGTCGGCAATCTGGTAGGCAATGCCAGCCACGGCAAGGCACTCTACCAGCGCTATTGCATTTTCTGCCACGGTCCGTATGGCGACGGAAACGGAGAAAGCGCACCTTATCTCGATCCCAAGCCACGCGATTTCACCAAGGCCACGTTCAAGTGTCGATCCACGCCCAGTGGAAGCTTGCCTTTGGACAGCGACCTGTATGACACGATCAGCCGAGGCATCCATGCCACCGGAATGCCTTCCTGGAAGCCTCTGTTGCGCCAGGAGCGGGTGGACTTGGTCGCGTATATCAAGACGTTCTCTCCGCGATTCCAGGAGGAGAAACCGGCCGCCCCATTGGTGATACCTCCAGAGCCTCCGACTTCGCCGGAGAGCGTGAAGCGCGGCGCAGAACTTTTTCAGAGCATGAACTGCTGGCTTTGTCATGGTAAACAAGGGCGGGGCAACGGTCCGTCTGCCTCTTCGCTCACCGACAGTAAAGGCTTCCCGATCACACCTTTCGATTTCACTAGCGGAACCCGGTTCAAATGTGGAGAGTCGGACGAGGTGATATTTCGTGATTTAATGACGGGCCTCGATGGCACTCCTATGCCCTCTTTTGCCGATGCTTTGAAGCCGGACCAGGTATGGGATATCGCGCATTACATCAACGCGCTTCGTACGGGTAAAGGGATACCGGTCGAAGCACCGGCCGAGCCAAAAGTCGAACCCTAGGCGGACTGAGATTCATGCAACATCCAGATCCGGTGTCCGACATCTGACGCAATCGGTTGTACCTGAGATATTCAACAGCCCTCGCAAGCGCGAGTAAAAAGAAAGCAGGCTCTATGAGAACCAAATACATTTTGGTCGCAATAAGTGCGGCCTTTGCCCTATCCATGGTCGCTCACCTTCCTGCAGGCGCCGCAGATTCGGCGGCCGCCGGATCAGTGAAGGGTACCGCGAAGTTCGAAGGCTCAGCTCTCAAACCCACTCGCATCGATATGTCATCCGATCCTAACTGTGCGAAAGCACATACAACGCCCGCCACTACTGAGGATCTCGTGATCGGTGCGAATGGCGGCCTGGAAAACGTCGTGGTTTATGTTTCAGACGGTTTGGGAGATAAGGCGTTCGAACCGCCACAACAGCCTGCCGTTATCGAGCAGAAAGGCTGCCAATACAAACCGCACGTACTCGCATTGCAAACCAATCAAAAGCTCGATGTCGTAAACGATGATACGACCACGCACAACATACATCCCATGCCCAACAACAACCGCGAGTGGAATAAGACCCAGCCCCACGGAATGCCGGTGGAAGAAACCTTCCCGCGGGAAGAGATCGCTATTCCGGTCAAGTGCAACGTGCATCCGTGGATGCGAGGCTATATCGCGGTATTCAAACATCCGCATTTTATGGTGACGGACAAAGACGGTAACTTCGATCTGAAGGATCTTCCGCCCGGCACCTACACGATCAAGGCATGGCAGGAGAAACTCGGCACCCAGAGCCAGAAGATTACGATCGGGGCGGGTGAAAGCAAGACCGTCGACTTCGTGTTCAAGTCGGGTTCGTAACGCTGTCTCATCCCTCGCGACGGGGGATGTGCAGGGAGCACACGCACCGCCGACAGATCGGGTTCGTAGCGACGTCGAGGTTAGCTCGAAACTTCAGCGCTTCGGGACTATTCATAATCTCGTGCAGCGTGTGATTGTGAATATTCCCGAGCGATGGATGGAAGAAGCAGGGGCGCACCTCGCCCGATGCTTCGATCACGGCGGAGACCCAAGGCGCATTGCAGCGCGGTGCAACGTCCTGCGCCTGGCCAAGGTGGGCGCGGAAGTGGAGAACGATTCGGCGCAATTTGCTGGCTGATTCAACCACGAACCCCGTGTCCAAATCGCTTTGGTGTTTGCTGATCAGCCGCTCAACCTCTGCATCCAGTTGCTCGACCTCCGCAACATTCAGTGCGACCCTGTCCTGCCGTTCGGGCAACCAGCCCTGCGGACGATTAAAGGCGTCCGACGTGAGATCTGCAGCCAAGAAGGAAATCGAGTTCAAGCCTGTTTCTTTCGCCGACTGAACGACCGCGCCGAGCACGCGGTGGTTCGCCTTCTGTACAGTGCAGCGGGCTCGGACCGCCATCTCCGGCCGGAACTTTCGCAATGCTGCAACGCCGGCAGCCATTCGTTCAAACGCGTGGGGAACACGCCGTATGTGATCGTGTACGGCGGGTGGCCCGTCCAGGGAAACGATTACATCGTCGATGGTCGCGGCGATGGATTCAGCGTGAGATTCCAACAACAGCCCTGCGGTAAGCATCGTCACGCGAATTCCCTCGGCGCGAATTATTCGTGCCAAAGAACTCAACTGACCGTTCATCTGTGGCTCGCCACCGGTAAACACTATCCAGCGGACACCTAATTCACGAAATGAAGCGAGTTGTTGCTCGAGATCCGCCGGGGTGATTTCTCTGGGCTCGCGAATCCGCCAGATGTCACACATCACACATCGGCAGTTGCACTGATTATGCGGAGAAATGACGACGACAGGCATAGTGCTGATCTGATGCGCAGAGAGGTCAAGGGCGTCAGCGCCAGCCGATTCAAAAGGGACCGAGATGGATACGAGGCCGTTCATCAGCAGCTGTTATTCAGGCCGGCGGTCCTTCACGCCGAAATTCCAGCAAGATGTGGTCGGCAAGCGTGCGAATGCCGGGGCAGCGTCCCATGAGCGAATCGGCTCGCACACTCAAACCGAATAAGCCTGGAAACCGATTCGCCCACGTTTCGAGATAACTGGGTGGCACAAAAACGCCTATTCCTTTGACGGATTTGAGCTGAAATTCGGGAGCGAAAGTTTGTGCAAGTAATCGCACCGACGGGTAAAAGACGCGAACGCTCGCTCCCTCTGCCAGTCTCGCGGTGACGCCTTCACGATGAAATCGCCGGAGCGCTTTGCCCGGTTTTCCCCGCGCGAGATTCCACGTGATTTCCCACAAACAGCATCGACCCATCCAACAGAGCAAAGCCGTGGCGCCGGGCCTCAGTAGAATCGACAAGTCTTTGGCCAGTTGCCGGAGATCCTGAACACAGTTGAGTGCTCCGAAGTTCGAGAAGGCTCCGTCGAAAAAGTCGCTGTGTCGCAAGCCGGCGATGTCTTCAGCGGCCAGCAAGCACGGGTGCACCGACTCCTGTTTTCCAGTTTTTTTGACTCTGCGAGTCGCCACCGCGATCATTTGAGGCGAGCTATCGCACGCGAGCACTTTCATGCCACGCTCCGCCAGAAAACAAGCATCCACGCCCGTGCCGCAGCCAATTTCAAGAACGCGGTCGCCCGAGCGGAACGCCTTCCCAAGCTCTCGCCACACCGATGCGCGTTGAGCCCGACCGATCGTTGACGTGGTAAAGGTCTCGTCGTAGCGATCGGCAATCGCATCGAACGCCGCTAAGTAAGGTTCCGCTTGAGCGACTGCCATGGGCTAGGCCTCCACCTCGTGGGCAGTCGCCGTCAAACCAGCGCGGAAGTCAGAGACCTTGGATTGCAATTCCGCAATAGCCGACCCGTCAACACCAGGCCCGTTCCGCAGGCGTTCCAGTTCAACTTCGCTGCGAAGCAACTTATCGGCAAAACTGTAAAACTGCCGAGAATGCCGTTTGCGAATCCGAACCTCCCGATCTGAACCCACGTTCCACGCCTTGAGGTTTTCAACGCGATCTGCAACCTCGGCGAAGTAGGGAGTGCCCTTGATTGGATAAGCAACGGTCGTAAAGAAAATGTCGGGATCTGTTCTCTTTACATGCTCGATCGTCGCTTCGATATCGCCGAGTTCCTCGCCTTCATAGCCCCACATCAGAAACATTCCAGTCTTGATGCCGCGTGATTTACACATTGCGACAGCCAAACGCACTTCTTCAGCGCTGACGCCCCGTTCCATGGCATCCAGGATGCGCTGCGAACCGCTCTCGGAGCCGATCCACACCCGAAAGCAATCAATTTCGGCAAGGGTGTCGACAACCTGAGGAGTTAACCGGTCGGCGCGTGAAATGCACTCGAAAGGCAACTTCAGTCCTCGCTGCTTAAGTTCCGCGGCATACTGAAAAAACCACCCGTGATGAATGGTGAAAACGTCATCGGCCATCCACGCCATTTCGGGTTGGTATCGATCAATCAACCACTCGAGTTCGTCGGCCACCGATGCCGGCTTTCTCCGTCGGTGCGTCTTGCCAAATACTTCGTGGCTGCACCAGCGGCAATGGTAAGGGCAGCCTCGAGCGGTGATAAGCGACACCGATCCCATCCCGTGGTGCTCGCGCCAAACCGCCAGGTACCGCGTCAGATCGATCGATTCGCGCGCGGGCCAAGGCTGGGCATCGATGTCTCGGATCTGATTTCGCGGAGGTGTGCGGACTACCGTGCCGTCCGAGCCTCGGAAAGCAATGCCGTTAACTTTTCGCAGCGCCTCCGCGGAATGTGAGGACAGAACTGGTACCAGTTCTTCCAGCGTGACCTCTCCCTCGCCGATCACGATGATGTCTGCCCCGGCTTCGAGGTATTCATCAATGTATGCACTGGGCTCTGGCCCTCCGACAACCGTCTTCCATCCGGCATGCTTTGCGACGCGCAGGATCTCGACGACGTTAGGGCGCGTCATGAGATTCGCGTAGATGCCGACCACGGACGGCGGACCCTGCTGAAGCAGATCAAACAACTGCTGGCGCGACGAGAATGTCGAATCGAATACCTCGACGTTCAGGCCTTTGCTTCGGAGATACGCGCAAATGTAAAGGATCCCCAGTGGAGGGTACGGCTTCATGATTTGAAGCTCTTTGGGATCCTCGTAAAGGAAATAACCGTGGGTAAGGAGTATGTCCATTTTGCAGTTTGGGTTCAGATGACGAATCTAGTCGTCTCCGCACGTCATGCCAGGTCCAGCCTGCAAATGCACGAGGCCCGGCCTTGCAAAACTTGGCAGAACGGTGGATCGAGCGTTGCGACATGATTTCTCAAGTTGTACGACTTGCTTCCACAATTCGTCTGGGCTATCTCCCGCATCGCGATTCTCCCTGGTAACATGCGCGCTGTTCAATTTCCAGGAATCAACTTGCGCGTGCAAAGCATCGTGCAAAGCGCGATAGAACTCGTCGGTGTACGCGCCCTGGAACATCATTGAAAGATCCTCGCTATCCGACCAATTAGTCTTGTCGCCCAGTTGTGCTTTCACTCGGTCGAAAAACTTCGTTCCAGGAAGAGGGTAAGAAACCGAAACTCCTATATCGTCGGGCCGGGTGTCTTGCACCAGTTTCGCGGTTCTTTGAATGTCCTCCCAGGTCTCGCCTTGGTACCCAAACTGAAGGAAATAGCAGGCCCGGATGCCCTCATTCTGCAGGTTCTCTCGTGCATTCGCAATCTGCTCGACTCGAGTCCCCTTATCCATCGCGTCCAGAATCTTCTGCGATCCCGACTCGACCCCCAGCCAGACTTCCGCGCAACCGGCTCGGCGCAAAGCGCGCACAGTATCGATGGTCATCAAGTCGACACGGGACTGCATTTTGAAGGGCACGGCAGCGTGCAACTTCTCGACTTCCACGGCAAGTTCCCGGACCCAACGTGCGCGCAGACCGAAGATGTCATCCGCGAACCACAAGTGTTCAGCACCGAAATCGTATTTCAATCGCCACATTTCTTGTGCAACGCTCCACGCCGACCGGAGAGCGAACGAGTCGCCATAAATGGGTTTCGCGCACCAATTGCACCGGTAGGGGCAACCGCGGCTGGCAACAATGTTCATGGAGAAATAGCCGTGAGAAGTCTTCCATGCAGCGCGATACTGATCGGCATCGATCAGATCGCGCGCAGGGAATGACAGGAGATCAAGATCGCGCGTCAGCGGGCGATGCGCCGTCCGCACCAAGCGTTCGGTTTCATCATCCAGATAAGCGAGCCCGGGTATCTGCGCTATTCCCCGATCATCTCCTTTCAAGAGATGCTGAACTGTTTCCAATAACGTCCACTCCGCCTCGCCAAGCAGCACACAGCGGAAGCCCTTGCGCAGATAGTCCAGTGCGTGGTCGGAGGCGTCGGAGCCATTCACCACGACCGTTGCGCCAGCCTGGCGCGAGACCTCAAGAATGTGATACGCGACTTCTCGCATGCGGGTGAGGCACATCTTCGTGAGGAAGTTAAAGTTATCCTCGTAAACGACGATGACCCGAGGCCGATGTTGGTTAAGGGCTGCTTCAAATCCTTTTTCAGGATCGTTGAGCATGGTGTCGAACAACGCGACCGAGACGCCTACGCTTCGAAGCAGAGCCGCAGCGTACAAGGTTCCCAGCGGAGGATAAGGCTGCATTTTCCGCGTCTGCTTGCGGTCGTAATAAAGATGATAGGAATGGGTTAGCAGAACGTCAGCCACGCTACTTGCCCCTCATTTGTGCAACAGTAATGGCCAAATTTAGGACGGTATGGCGAAGCACTTGTCAGTAGATTGTCAAATTTGTGTCACTTCTTCTTACATCGAGCGATAAGAGCTGAAGACTGGAGCATGTCTGAGGGATTTTGCAGAATGTTGACAAATTAGAGACAAGTCAGCTGCAGTCGATTGGTACGTTGTCTGTTTAGCTTACAAAGTCGACACCTGGCAGATGATCGTCTTCTATAACCCAAAAGCGACGAAGCCTCGCAATCGGCGCTTGCCACTATCGATATTGGCGATCGCGGCAGTTCTCGAAGGCAAAGAAGAATACGCCATTGTCGACGGCAACATCGATCCCCACCCTACCGAATCTCTGATCGCACTGATCGTAGAGCGCCCGGTGGAACTGTTGGCGGTTACAGTCATGCCCGGACCGCAGACGGTCGGCGCGGTCGCAAGTTGCCGCGAGGTTCGGGCGCGCTTTCCGCATCTGCCGATCGTTTGGGGAGGTTACTTCCCCACGAACTACACAGCTGCGACACTCAACGCGGGCTATGTGGATTATGCAGTCCGCGGTCAGGGAGAGCAGACTTTCCTCGACCTGCTGGAAGGCATTCGCGGCCACCGCGATCTGAAGAGTATTAACGGCCTCTCCTACAAGGACGCAGACGGAACTCCTCGTCACAATCCTGAACGCCCGATGAGAAGTCTCGATGAATTTCCCTGGTACCCGTATCGCAAGCTCCCCGTGGAAAATTATCTCCTGCCTACGTTTCTAGGCCGGCGAACCGCGGTGCACCAGGCCAGTATCGGATGTCCCTATCGATGCAATTTCTGCGGCGTCGTTAACTTTTCCGGCAGCCGCGAAAAAATGGAATCGCCTTCTCGGACTGAAGGCATCCTGCGGCACCTCGCCCAGAACTACGGGGTCGATGCCATTCAGTTTTACGACAACAATTTCTTCTTGCGCGAGGACCACACTCGCGAGCTCACGGATCGCATGGCCCCGCTCAAGATGCGATGGTGGTGCGAAGGACGCACCGACATCATGATGAAGTATTCGGATGCCACGTTCGAAGCCATTCGCCGCGCCGGTTGCACCATGATCTTCTTCGGCGCGGAATCGGGATCAAACGAAAATCTAAAGGAGATGAACAAAGATCTATGCGCTGAGGACACGTTAGCGCTCGCCTCACGCATCCGCCGCTTTGACATCATCCCTGAGTTCTCCATTATCTTCGGAAACCCGAAAGATCCCGAAGGCGACACGCGCGATTGCATCAAGTTCATTCGACAACTGAAGCGGCTAAACCCCGATTCGGAAATCATAGTTGAGCACTACACTCCGGTTCCGCAGCGGTCTCGAATGTACGGAGGTATCGAGGACAAATTTCAATTTCCTACCACTCCCGATGAGTGGGCAGCTGACTCCTGGCAACGGTTTGCTACTCAAAAGGATCCCCAAACACCCTGGCTCCGGCCTCGTACCAAGCAGTTAATCGACAACTTTGAACTGGTAGTGTCCTCCAGATGGCCGACGGTTCAGGACACTAGACTGCCCCACTGGGGACGCCTTGCGCTGAAAGCCCTGAGCAGTTGGCGATATCGATTGGGTGTCTATGCCGCGCCACTGGAGCTGAAATGGACGCAGCAGTTTATCGACTTGCGAAAGCCGAAAGCAGAGAGTCTGTGAATCAGGCCTCCATTACGCCGGTATCTGCCGTAATCCGATCATCGAAACAAGATGCAGGTCTTTCGGTTGCTCCAGTTTGTGTTTCAGTCGAGGAAGGGTATGAACGTTGGGCAGCAACTTACGATGACGCTCCCAATCCGTTACTGCATCTCGAAGAACGCAAGCTCAGAGCGCTTCTTCCCGACTTGGGTGGCAAATGTGCCCTTGATCTCGCTTGCGGTACTGGAAGGTGGCTGGAGAAGCTTTCGGGGATGGGCACGGGTCTCCAAGTAGGTGTCGATTGTTCAGCTGCGATGCTTCGCGTGGCAGGGAAGAAAGCTGCCGTTCAGGGGCGACTCGCCAGGGCCGACTGCCTGAGTCTTCCATTTCAAGATTCCGTTTTTGACCTGGTCGTCTGCTCATTTGCTCTGAGCCACATTTCTGACTTGGGGCAGGCGTTGAGTGAGTTAGCTCGAGTGACGAAGACTGGAGCGGATGTTGTCGTCAGTGATCTCCATCCGGAGGCATACGAGCGAGGATGGCGAACCGGTTTCCGTGATTCGCGCAATATCGTCCGAATCGAAACGACGCCTCGCTCGGCGGAGCAGATTGTCCGAGCCTTTTATTCCGCGGGATTCGAGTGCCTTACGCACCTCCCGCTATGCCTCGGAGAACCGGAGAAGCCGATTTTCGCCCGGGCAGGAAAGGGTCATTTGTTTGCGCGAGCCTGCCAAGTGCCCGCTGTCCTGGCCTGGCACTTTCGACGTACCACACAGACTAAGTCGCGAGGCGCGCCGTGAGAACTTTGGTCGTGACGGTCGAGAAACCCGAACTTTTCAACGCGGAGGGCCGTTTTTTTCGAGATTCGCTTGAAGAATTTGCCGAGGTGGGGTTGTGAAGCGAACCGTTGCTGAAGCTGTCGTTAATTTCCTCAGTTTTTCGGGAAAAACAAGTGCTCACGTCGGCGAACTGGCGGGATTCCGCGACCGTGAATGGAAGCAGGGCGTCTCGTGGCTGCATGATGCTGGCCTCGCCCTTTATCTATTACAAAAACTAAAGCAGGGAAATGTCCCCGATATTTTTCCGACAGCGACATTGTCTCGCCTCGAGGAGAACCTGGCCGCCAACCGGCGGCGCGTAGTCTACATGGCGAGTCAATTTGAGTTTCTCAACCAGAAACTCAGTGCCGGTGGCGTGAGATATGCAGCCGTGAAGGGTTTTTCGTTGGTCCCTCAGTTTTGCCCCGATGCGTCTCTGCGCCACCAGAGCGATTTCGATTACTTGGTCGATCATCGATCGCTGCCACTGGCACAAACCGTATTGGAGGAGGCTGGATACTTTCTCAGTAAGCACAAGACAAACGAATTCGTATTCTTGATGCCATCAAGAGCGATACCGCCCCCTGACGATGAACAGTACGAGGCGCATGCTCCTCACGCGGTCGAATTGCGTGTTGCCTTCTGGGACAGTGATTTTCACGGCGTAATCTTGACCGGGCCCAGGTTTTCTGTGGACAACACAAAAACTCAGAGATGGCAGGATTCGGTGTTTCCGGCGTTGCCGGAGGAAGACGCTTTTCTGCTCCAAGTCATCCACGCTTTCAACCACGTTTTGACAGGCGGGGTTCGAATGGCGTGGCTGTACGAGATTGGATACTTTCTTAGTCAGCGATCGACAGACGAATTGTTATGGCAACGCGTCGAGCGCCGTATCGGAGAGAATGCTCTATTGCGCGAAATTGTAATCGTAGTTACGGACTTATCCGCGCACTTTTTCAAAGCACCCCTCCCGACGACATCTATTACTTGGGCACAGAAGCTTGATCCCGCAGTTCGAATTTGGATTAAAAACTATGCGCGGACGTGGGTGTTCGCGAAAAATCGAGTGGACCAACTCGGGCTTTTTTCGGCGGCCAAAGTTGTCCTCTTTCTTCATCAGCAGTATCTTCCTGACGCAAGCGTCCGGAGACACCAAATGCGAGTTCGGCTGCTGCCTTGGGAGCAACTCTTTCGGCGAGCCGGGTCGATAACAAGTAAATCGTTAGCAAATTCCGGAGAACGCCGCCGTCA
>Ga0209415_10019540_pt1 | contig 10597 bp, 10 predicted proteins | sample PeaSoiSIISIP2007_FD_187696 | JGI IMG/M metagenome (GOLD analysis project Ga0209415, IMG submission 187696) | Peat soil microbial communities from Weissenstadt, Germany - SII-SIP-2007 (SPAdes) (version 2) | ecosystem: Environmental > Terrestrial > Soil > Wetlands > Peat | place: Germany... | reverse complement strand
TCTCCTGTCCTTCTCGGATCACTCACGACGCGCGGGTCCGTTCGAGAAGGGGAAGACCACGAGCGACTCCCGCCCGACGTGGGCGGCTGTCCCCTAGGGTACCCCAATTCCGGAGAATGACGCCGTCCGCCCCGGCCTGGTGATGGCGGGTGAAGCGTTCGGCGTGATCCGCCCGTGGATCAGTGGAAGGCCCCTGGCGGCGGCCGCGCTGGTCAGGCGCGCGTGGCCAGCAGGACCGGGATCAGCCGGGAGGTCTTGGTCTGGTACTCGGCGTACGGCGGGTAGGCGGCGACCGCCCGATCCCACCAGGCAGCGCGCTCGTCCCCGCTCAGCTCGCGCACCTCGACGTCGAACGGCGCGGGGCCGTCCTGGATCGTGACCTCGGCCGGATGGGCGATGAGGTTGTGGTACCACTGCGGGTTCTCCGGGGTGCCACCCCGAGAGGCCACGATCGCGTAGTGGCCGCCGTGCTCGACCCGCATCACCGGGATCTTGCGGACCTTGCCGCTGCGCTGCCCGCGCATGGTGAGGATGATCACCGGCCAGCCGGTGTCGCGCAGCGTGTTTGCCCGCGTGCCCCCGGACGCCTCGTACTCGGCGACCTGGTCGCGGACCCACTGGGCGGGGCTGGGCTCGTACTCGCCCTCGACCGGCATGCCCTGCATTCTAGGGACCCGGGCCCCGCCACCGGACCGGCCGGCGTGATCCCTCGACACCGGCTCAGCGCGCGGCCACCGCCGGGGCCGGCGCCGCCGCCGCCCGAGCCGCCCGCGGAGGGCCGGTCAGCAGGCTGGGGTCGTGGCGGCGGAGCAGCCACGCCGCGCCCGCGACGCAGGCCACGGTGAGGACCAGGAGCACGAGGATCTCGCCTGACCAGGGCCAGAAGCCGCTGTCCCACTCGGGATGGCTGCTGGGCAGCCCCGTCGGCTGGATGACGTTGAGGTTGACCGTCGACCCCACCGCGTCGACCCCCCAGCGAGCGCTGCTCAGCCAGCTGATCTCCCCGAGCACCGGCTTGTGGGCGATGTCGAGGATGGGCATCGCCATCACCAGCTGCGCGACCAGGACCAGGATCAGGACGCTGATCGCCTTGTCGGTGGAGCGCATCATGGCCGAGACCATCAGCCCGAGGGCCATCGCCGCCAGCCCCGCGCAGCTGGCGTCGACGATCAGCGCCAGCTTCGAGGGCCCGGTCTGGGAGGCGAAGCCGAGGAGCACGATGATGATGGCCTGGATCACCGTGAAGGGCCCGAGGACGGCCAGCTTGGAGAGCACGTAGGCGGGGATCGAGAGGCCGACGAAGCGCTCCCGACGGTAGGTCGGGGCCTCCTTGACGATCTCCCGGATGGAGTTGAGCAGCCCGGTCATGGTCATCACCAGGACCAGGATGGTCACCGCCGTCTGGGCCAGGGAGGGCGAGCTGCGGTGGGCGGCGCGGACGAAGGTGCCGCTCCCGATCGCCAGCAGCATGATCAGGGCGAGGACCGGCGCCTGGAGCAGCAGGAAGGCGAGGTTGCGCCGGTCGGCGACGATGGTGTCGAAGTAGCGCCGGGTGAGGATCCAGGCCTGGCGCGGCCAGTCGCGGGGCGGGCGCAGCGTGGTGCGCGGAGGCTCCACCGTGCTCGGCGCCGCGGGCAGGGAGCGGAGCGGCTGGGCCACGAAGGTCGCGTACTCCGGGGTCGACCAGAAGCGCTGGTCCCAGGCGGTGTCCCGCCCCGCCTCGATGTCGGTGAAGACGTCCACGAAGTCGGTGCGCCCGAAGTAGGTGAGCGCGGCCGCCGGCGCGCCGTAGAAGGCGACCCGCCCGCCGGGGGCGAGGACCAGCACCCGGTCGCAGAGGTTGAGGCTCTGGACGGCGTGGGTGACCACCACGATGGTCCGGCCGCCCCGGGCGAGGTCGCGCAGCAGCGTCATGATCCCCCGCTCCAGACCGGGGTCGAGCCCTGACGTGGGCTCGTCGAGGAAGAGCGGCGACGGCTTGGTGAGCAGCTCGACCCCGATGTTGACCCGCTTGCGCTGGCCACCGGAGAGCTTCTCGATCATCAGGCTGGCACGCTCGGTGAGCCCCAGCTCGCGCATCACCTCGTCGACCCGGTGCTCCCGCTCGGACGGCGGGACGTCCTGGGGAAAGCGCAGCTCGGCCGCGAAGCTCAGCGCCTGCCTCACCGTGAGCTGGGCGTGGACGATGTCGTCCTGGGGCACGTAGCCGATCCGGCGGCGCAGCTCCTCGTACTCGGTGTAGAGGTTGCGGCCGCCGTAGAAGACCGCCCCCTGGTCGGCCGGCCGGAAGCCGGTGAGGGCGTTGAGCAGGGTGGTCTTGCCGGCGCCGCTGGGCCCCACCACGGCGACGAACGCCCCCTTCTCCACGCTCAGGCTCACGTGCTGCAGCAGCGCTCGACCGTCCGGGGTGTGGACCCCGAGATCCACCGCGTCGAGCCGGACGTCACCGCTCTCGTGCTCCTCCAGCCCGCCCCGGACCAGGCGCAGATGGCGGCGGCCGACGCTGAGGACGTCGCCCTCCCGGAGCGACGCCGTGCTGACCTGCCGGCCGTTGACGAAGGTCCCGTTGTGGCTGCCCAGGTCGTGCACCTGCCAGCCCTGCTGGGGGTCCCAGCGAAGCTCGGCGTGGTACCGGGAGACGTGCGGGTCGGCGAGCACGATGTCGCACACCGGGGCGCGGCCGATCCGGACGGCGCCGGCCGTCAGCGGGTGGAAGGCGACCCGGCGGCCGAGGTCCACCGCTCCGGGCCCCGCGTCCGCCCCCTCCGCTGCGGGCGCCGGCCGCACCAGCGCCACCGTCATCTCCGGGGAGGGGCGGGGCGGAGGCGGAGGCGGGGGCGGGGAGGCGGCGACGTCGGGCTCCACGTCCACGGTCGGGCCGTCCGCGCTGCCGAGGCGCAGCTGCACCGGTCCCACCACGGCGTGGGTCGTGATCCGCTTCCCGTTCAGGAAGGTGCCGTTGCGGCTGCCGAGGTCCTCGACCAGCCAGCGCCCTCCGTCCAGGCGGATGGCGGCGTGCTGACGCGACACCCGGGGGTCGTCATAGCGGACGCCGGCCGACGGGTCGCGACCCAGCACCAGCGGCCGCTCGCCGGTCAGGACGAGGTCGAGCCCCCCGGTCCGCACCCGCAGCTGCCCCACCCCGAACGCTCCCCTCCGGCGACCCGGCGCCGGGCCATCGCCGGCCCCTCGTCACACCTGCCGCACCGCGAGGATTCTGACGGATCGAGGTCGGGTCAGCGCGCCCTGCGGCTATCGTGTCCGCGTATGAGCGGCGGCCTCTCGGTGGTCTGCGGCGCCAGCGGCGGGCTGGGTCCCGCCGTCCTCGACGCCCTCTCGGCGGCGGGCGATCTCCGGGTTGGGGTCGCCTCCCCGCGCTCCGACCCGGCGCGGCTGGCAGACGTCCGGCCCGGGGTCCGCTGGGAGCGCGCCGACCTCGCCGACCCCGCCGCGGTCGAGAGCCTCTGGAAGCGGATCGACGCGCTCGGCGAGGTCCGGCGGCTCGTCAACGTGACCGGCGGCTTCGCCGGCGGGACGGTCGCGGACAGCTCGCCGGAGCTGGTCCGGGAGATGCTCCGGATCAACCTCGAGACCGCCTGGTGGTCGAGCCGGGAGGCCGCCCGCCGGATGGTGGCGGGGGGCGGCGGGGTGATCGTCAACGTCGGCTCGGTCGCCGGCGTCACCCTGGGCGGGGGCGCCGCCGCTTACGCGGTCTCCAAGGCTGCGCTCCACGCCCTCACCCACGTGCTCGCCGCCGAGCTGGCCGGGACCGGCGTCCGGGTCAACGCGGTGATTCCAGGGACCATCGACACCCCCGCCAACCGCGCCTGGATGAGCCCCTCCGACCTCGCCCGGGCGGTTCCCCCGGAGCAGGTGGCCGCGGTCATCGCGGCCCTCTGCGACGGCCGCCTCGGGGCCGTCAGCGGAGCGGCGGTGCCCGTCCCCGGCCCGGGCTGAGCGACCGCGTTCACCCGCCACCCGGGCCTCCACCGCGCCGGGGTGCGGGAGGCCGGATCAGTGGCCCGCGAAGAACATGTTCACGATCGCCGGGCCCAGCAGGATGATGAAGACGCACGGGAAGATGCAGCTCATCATGGGCAGCAGCATCAGCACCGGGGCGCGGTGCCCCGCCTCCTCCGCGCGCTGCTTGCGCTTGCGACGCAGCTCCTCGGACTGGATGCGCAGGACGTTGACGACGCTGACCCCGAGTGGCTCCGCCTGCACCACCGCGCGGCAGAACTCGGTCAGCTCCTCGACCTCGTTGCGCTCGGCCATCGCCATCAGGGCCTCACCGCGATGCCGGCCGAGCCGGATCTCGTTGAGCAGCTTCTGGAACTCGTGGGCGAGCACGCTGTCGTCGGATTCGCCGATGCGCATGATCGCCATGTCGAGGGAGAGCCCCGCCTCCATGCAGACGGTGAGCAGGTCGAGGACTCCGGAGAGCGCCAGCAGTATCTCCTTCTGCCGGCGCTTCGCCTTGCGCTCCAGGGAGAGGGTCGGGTACATGTAGCCGCCGACGACGCCGGCCACCACGAGGAGGATGTTGTCGGGGGGCGTGAGGTCGGCCAGCTCGGCGAGGCCGAGGCAGACCGCCGCGCCGGCGAAGGGAAGGATGAGCCGGAGCGCCAGCAGGGTCTCGGGGCGCTGCCGCGAACCGGACCTGGCCACCAGCCGGCGGAGCTGCTGGAGCTGGCCCTCCCTGGTCCGCTTGGCGATGATGTTGCCGATCCCGCTGAGGATCGGAAGCACGATGCGCTCGAAGGCGGGCTGGGTGAACTCGCCGGTCTCCAGGTCGATGTCGTAGGCGTTGGCGTTGGGGACGCTGGCGAGGCGCTGCTCCAGGATGCTGGTAGCGGGCGTTGCCGGGACCAGGCGCCAGACCGCCAGGAAGACCACCAGCGCGATCAGGGCGCCGGCGCCGAGCAGGACCACGAGGCTGCTGGTCATACCTTGATGTTCACGATCCGGCGGATGATTCCGTAGCCGCAGAGGATCATGAATCCGGCGATCCCGAGCAGCACCTGCCCGGCGGTCCTCGACAGCATCGGGCTGAAGTAGCTGGGAGCGATCAGCATCAGGATACCGGTCATCCCGAAGGGAAGGCAGATCAGCACCCAGCCGGAGGCACGCGCCTGGCCGGTGAGCGACTTGATCTCGCCCTTGATCCTGATGCGCTCACGCACCGTGTACTCGATCGTGTCCAGGATGTGGGCGAGGTTGCCGCCCACCTGCGACTGGATCTGCACGGCGATGAGCATCAGCCGGAGGTCCTCGGACTCGTTGCGCCGGACCATCCGGCTGAGCGCTTCGTTCATGGGCAGGCCGAGCTGGCACTCGCGGGTCACCCGGCCGAGCTCCGATCCCATTGGGGACGGCATGTTCTTGGCGACGAGATCGACAGCCTGGGCGAAGGTGTATCCGGCCTTCATCGAGCTGCTCAGCTGGAGGATGGCCGGGGAGAGCTGGGCGTTGAACGCCTTGGTCCGCTTCGATTGCCGGTAGCGGAGGAAGATCTGCGCGCCGACGTATCCCACCACGGCGCCGATGGGGGCCACGAACACCGCCCCGAAGCGAAGGTACGCCAGGGCGCCAACGACCACGGCGGCGCCCGCCGACATCAGCATCCACTCGGTCGGGCGCAGCTTGAGGTCGGCTCGCGCCAGTCGGTCCGCCATGCGCGAACCCCGGTCGGTGCGCTCGAACCGGGCGCCGAAGGCCGCCTGGACTGCGTGGCGGAGCTGACCGAGCGGATCGCGCGGCCGTTGCACCTCCTTGGGGACCAGCGGCGCCACCTCCCCGAGCTGCCGGAGCCGGTTGTGGAGCATCGAGTCCGCACCGGGGAGGATGAAGACGATGATCGCGGCGAAGAGGGCAACAGCCCCGACGCCGGCCAGCACGACGGCGGGCGATGTCATCTCGGATCGCTCCGGGCGCTCAGGCCCTCAGCCTCCAAAGAAGCTGTTGGGGTTGCTCCCCGAGACCGGCTGGGGTGGGGCCGTGGCGGGCGGCACCGGCGCGGCACTCGGGCTCGGGTAATCGCTGGAGGAGACGACCAGGTACTGGATGACGGCGCCGGAGATGTCCTCGACTTCCGCCAGGGCGGCGGCATCCTGCCGCGGCAGCTCCACCATGATCAGAGCGGCGGCGCTGGTTGACCCCGCCGAGGAGGCGGTGGCCGACGCGTTCGGGGAGCTGCCCGCCGGCACGACCGGGGTGCCGTTGCCCGCGCCGACGGCCAGGACCAGGACGTCCTGGTACGCCCAGGTCACGCTGCCGTCGTCGTTCACGAGGATGTCGATCCGGTCGGATGCCTGGATGTAGCCGCCCGTGCCCTCACCGGTCCCGGAGGCCGCTGCGGGGCTGTAGGGCAACGACGTCGCGACGTAGCCGGCCGGCAGCTGGTCGGGGATGCTGCCGCCGCTGTTCGGCGTGGAGGCCGGCGCGGTGGTCGTGACCATCGAACTCAGGATCGGCAGCCCGGCAAGGACGGTGGTGGCGGCGTAGTGCTTGGGCTGGGTGAGGGCGGCGACGCTCGCGTAGTCGGTGCCCCCCGCGTGGGTGAGGGTGGTCAGCACGTCACTGTCCACCGGCGCGGTCTTGAGGTTGCTCGTGGTCAGCACGTCACCCTGAGGGATGGCGCTGCTGGCCACCACCACGGTGACGGTCTGGACCGGAGGCGCGGTGGTGGTGGTCGACGTCCCCGGGGTGGTGGTCGGCGTCTTGCCGGCGTACTCCATGGCGAGGTAGAAGGCCCCGGCCGCGATCAGGGCGGCGACGATGGCAACGAGAGCGCGGCGGCGCCGCTGGGCACTGACAGCCACGGTTTCCTTCCTGTGGTTCCGCGATGGGCACCCCGCCCGGACCGCGACTCGCGCGGGCGACCGGATGGGCCTTGGGGTCCTGTGGGGATCCGCTCCGACGATCGTGCGGGGACGTCAAGGCGGGCGAACGATCGCGTCATCGAACTGTGAACGCCCTGCGGCATCTCGGGGACCCGGTGACGGACGGGTGGTTACCGGGGGACAGGAGGCCCCGCCTCCGCTGCTAGCATCGGGCGGTGCCGCAGCGCGCTCGGCTCTATCTCGTACGCCACTGCGACGTCGCCAATCCTCGTGGGGTCCTCTACGGCTACCTGCCCGGCTTCGGGCTGAGCGAGAAGGGCCTCGCCCAGGCCGACGAGATCGGCCGCCGCCTGGCCGGCCAGCCGATCCGGGCGATCCGGACCAGTCCCCTGGAGCGGGCCCGCCAGACGGCGGCGATCCTCGCTCGCCACCTCGACGACCCGACGGTCATCCCCGACGACGATCTCGTCGAGGCCCGGTTCAGCCTGTACCTCCAGGGCGTCCCCTACGCCCAGGTGCCGTGGCGCCGCCCGCTCTGGTGGGTCCACATGGTCTGGCCGGGCCTGCTCCGCCGGGACGAGACCGTCACGGCGATGGCGGACCGGATCGAGCGCGCGCTGCAGCGCCTGCTCGAGAGCTTCCCGGAGGGAGGAGGCATCTGCATCAGCCACGGCGACCCCATCCAGGCGTTCTGGATCCGCCACCTGGGACGCCGGCCCTGGGCCCTCCACCACCTCCAGTGCGCCAAGGGCGGGCTCCTCGTCCTCGACTACCTGGATCGCCAGCTGACCGCTGTGCGCTACGTCCGCCCGGCGGTTCCGGGTGCTGCTGCGAACGCCCCGGCGAGCCCGACGCCGCCGCCCGGCGCCTCGCGCGCCTGACCGGAGATCGCCTCAGTTGCCGGCGAGGATCCCCTCGGGATCGAACGTGCCGGCCAGCTCGTCGACCGCGCGCGCGCCTGCCGCCTCGGCCACCTCCACCGCGGCGCCTGCCGGGACCAACCGGAGGTGGACCGCGACGATGGCTGCCAGCCTGCCGCGGCTGCCCAGCAGCAGAGCGGTGACGTCGTAGCCGACCACGTCCTTGAGGACCGGCGCGCCCACCATGACCAGCTCGCCCCCGGGAAGGACGGCCTCGATGCCGGTGAGGCTGCGCCGGGGGAGCTGGCCGCGGGCGACCAGGGCGCCGACGTGCCCGGAGCCGGGTGCGTCGGTGAGGCCGGGGACGGCCACGCCCGCTTCGGCGAGCGCCACCCCCAACGCGGCGAGCGTGGCCCCGGCCTCGGCCCTCGCGACGCCGCGGGCGGGATCGACCCCGATCGCGGCGAGGTTGGCGAGGCTGAGGACGGCACCACCCCCCGGCACCTGCACCGAGTCGCCAGGAGCGCTGGTGAGGCGCAGGGGCAGCCGGTGCTCCCGGGCGATGCGCAGGACCGCGGCCACCCCCTGCTGGGAGATCGGGGTCAGCAGGGCGCCGCCCTCGAGGACCGACGCCGGACCCAGGGTCGCGATGAGCAGACGGTTGAGGCTCGCCTCCACTGGCGGCTGAGTGTAGATGTCACCGGCGCGCGGTCAGTGCCTGCACCGCGAGCTGGGCGACCTCCGCGCCTGGGGGCGGCTCACCGCCCCGCGAGGCGGGGCACGACGCCCGGCGGCCAGCGCCTACGGGTTCTTGGCCCAGGTGACGACGGTGGTCTGGCCCGGGCGCTCGCAGCGCGAGACCATCTGCCATCCGGCATCACCCAGCACCTGCGCCTCGGCCTCCAGCTCGGCGTCGCTGTCGGCACGCTCCAGGATGAGGGAGCCGTCGGGCAGCCGCTCGGCCCTGGCGAGGTCGTCCTGCGAAACCACGATCCGAGCGTAGGCGGCCCCCTCGAGCCATCCGGGGATGGAGCGGTGACGAAACGCCGAAGGCGGGTCACAACCAGCCTCACAGATCGCACGGCCGGTGGCACCGAACGCCGGGGTCGCGACCGGCGACGACGGGACGAGCGGCACGCGGTGGAGACCCGCGCACCCGGGTACGAGCGCAGAGCCCTCCGCCCGGTGTCCGTGGGTCGACGGACCGACGTGCGCGTACACTCCTGGACACGCTGATGGGAGCGGGTGAAGGGGGGAGTCTGACGGTGTCCGATCGCGGAGTTGTCCGGGAGTGTCAGGGCGCTGGTGAGCTCGTCCGCGGGCACGGCGAGCGCGGAATCCCCGCAGGGCACCGGAACCGCCTGACGGTGGCAGTGTCCATCGCGCTGGGGACCCTGATGGTGACCCTGGCGAGCGGCTGCGCCTCGTCGGGCCCCCATGGCCCCACCGGCCAGGCCCGGGCTGCCACCACCGCCATGGCGTCGCCCAGCGCCACCGCGGTCGCGCTGCCGGCAGCGTCCCCGGCCCCTGGCGCCGCGACACCGGCGCCCGCCGGCCCCCGCGAATTCCCGGTCGGCGCCGGCACGAGCACGTCGCTCCAGGGGGTGACCTGCGTGGGCGCGAATGACTGCTGGGCCGTCGGCTGGTCGACGTCGGAGACCACCGGTTACCCGCAGGCGATGATCGCCGAGGACACGGGCATCGGCTGGGAAGTGGTCTCGAGCCCCGCGCCATCCGGCAGCGTGAGCAGCCAGCTCGACGGCGTCGCCTGCGCCGGGAGCGGCGACTGCTGGGCGGTTGGCAGCTACTGGCAGGGTGCCCAGGCCGCCACCGGCATCTCGCTGCCGCTGATCGAGCAGGACACCGGGAGCGGCTGGAAGGTCGTCCCCGGCCCCTCCCCGGCTGTTGGGGAGGCGAGCTCCCTCAACGGCGTGACCTGCCTCGGCGCCGGGGGCTGCTGGGCGGTCGGCTACTCGTCGGGAGCCGGCTCACCGGGCGCGGCCTCCCAGACGCTGATCGAGCAGAACACGGGCAGTGGCTGGAACATCGTCTCCAGCCCTGATCCCTCCTCCACCGGTGATGGCGGTCAGCTTGCCGGCGTTTCCTGCGTGAGCGCGGCCGGCTGCTGGGCTGTCGGCTACTGGGACGCAGTCAACGGCGTCCCGCGGACGTTGATCGAGCAGTACGCCGGCGGCGGCTGGAGCATCGTCTCCAGCCCCGGTCCCAGCCCCAGTCCCAACCAGTCCGGCGGAGCCGGGAGCATCCTCCTCGGCGTGACCTGTGCCGGCGGGAGCGGCTGCTGGGCGGTCGGGTACAGCAACGGATCCAAGGGCACGACCGAGGGCCTCGTCGAGGAGTACGGCGCGAGCGGCTGGAGCATCGTCCCCAGCAGCACTCCCGCGGCGCAGCTCCTCAGCGTGGCATGCGCCGGCGCCGCCAGCTGCTGGGCGGTCGGCGCATCCACCGCGGTCAGCGGAGGCACCCTGGTCGCGGAGAGCACGGGCCTCGGGTGGAGCACCGTGTCCACCCCCAACGCCTACGGCACCACGGCCCCGCAGCTGAACGGCGTCGCCTGCGAAAGCATCGGCGAGTGCTGGGCCGTCGGTGGACCCTCAGCACGGACCGGCAGCGGCCAGATGGTCCTCGATCAGCTGTCGGGGTCGACCACCTGACCGGCCGGCCCCTACAGCCTCCTCCGAGATCAGGTTCCGAGATCAGGTTGACGCGGGCGGCCGCCCGCCACTATGCTTCCTCGACGATGCAGTTCGCGCACGCCTCGAAACAGCTCGCCGGAAGCAAAGCCCTCGCAGGGGCCAAGGCCGCCGGAACGAAGTAGAGGCGCGCGCCGCAAGGCGCTCCCGCCGCCAGCGGAAGAGGGCTCCCCCAGAGCGAGGG
>Ga0209415_10019539_pt1 | contig 10597 bp, 7 predicted proteins | sample PeaSoiSIISIP2007_FD_187696 | JGI IMG/M metagenome (GOLD analysis project Ga0209415, IMG submission 187696) | Peat soil microbial communities from Weissenstadt, Germany - SII-SIP-2007 (SPAdes) (version 2) | ecosystem: Environmental > Terrestrial > Soil > Wetlands > Peat | place: Germany... | reverse complement strand
GACGGTGGCGGTGCCGCTGTTGTCCAGCGTCGTGCCGTTGTCGATCCTGACCCCGTCGAGCGGGACGCTCCCCAGCGACGCCAGCGTGCCGGTGCCGGTGAACAGCGTGGCCGGCGCATCGGCGAGATGGCCGGTCAGCGTCAGCGTGTTGCCATCGAGCGAAACGCTGCCGCCAGCGCCTGCAACGATCTCACCCGAATAAGCCAGGTTGGTTGCCAGCGCCAGCGCGTTGTCCAGGTCAAGCGTGCCGACCGAGAGCGACGCGCCGGCCTCCACCGTCGTCGCCTCATTGATCGTCAGCGTGTTGACCGAAACTGCTGCGCCGGCCTCCAGCGTCGTTGTGCCGCCGATGCCCGATGCCCCGATGATCAGAGCCCCACTGCCGGTGACATCCCCGGAAATGATTTCGGAAAAGAATTCGCTTACCAGCTGCAGCGTGCCGCTGCTGACCAGAATGGTGCCGCTGCTGTTCACCCCCACCGACAGGACACTGGTGCCGGTCCCGCCGGTCTTCTCGATCAGCCCGGCGTTGATGACTAGCGAGCTATCGATGCCTGATATGCCGACATCGCCGAGCATATCGAACACCGCGCCGGCTTGGTTGATCAGCGTCGCGGTGCCCGCGCCGTAGTTGCCGAGGGTCAGGCTGCCCGTGGTGACGGTGGCGGTGCCGCTGTTGTCCAGCGTCGTGCCGTTGGCGATCGTCACGCCGTCGAGTGCCGACATTGTCTACTCCTCTTGGAAAATCACTTTGCGCTTGCCCGCGCGACCGAGGCACCGTGGCACTCGATCCGCACACTGCGGCCGAAGGTCGTCCCTCGGACGGTTCGGCGCGGGCACCGTGCACCAGGGGTGGCGTACGCGCCTATCGAATCCGTGCCGCAGTCGGCGGCCATGGCGCAATCTCCGAGGATTCCGACAATCCGACTGATTGCCGCCACGGTCGCGTTCCTCCGGGTTTATTCATAGTCGTGCATCAAACTTAGCGCAGACGCACCATTGCGTGCAGTGTATTTCGCACCGTGGGAATTCATCGAATGTCCCGAAATGTTCCCCTCCCTGGTGGTACTCGCCTGGCGGTCGTGGCCCTGAAGCACCCGGTGGCCGACCAACCTCCCCCCCCTTCCCCCCGCGCAACCCCGACAGCACCTTCCCGTTTGCCCCGGAAAATCCTGCCCTCCCACAACGGAAGGGCAGGATTTCAACCCACTCCGCGCCGCCCTGGCCATTAATCCTTCTTAAACCCCCCGCGCCTACGCCTCCCGGCATGGAGCTCACCGTCTGCATCTGCACCCACAACCGTCCGCGCTACGTGCGCGATTGCCTCGACGGCCTGGCGCGCCAGAGCGCCAGCCAGGACGCCTTCGCCGTGCTGGTGGTGGACAGTTTCTCGACCGGCGACATCTCGGCCGAGCTATCCCTGCTGGTGGCACCGATCCCGAACGCCAGCCTGATCCAGGTCGACCAGCCCGGCGTGTCCCTGGCGCGCAATGCCGGCGCCTGGGCGTGCCGCACCCCCTACATCGCCTATATCGACGACGACGCGATCCCGGCGGAGGACTGGGTGGCGCGCATCCTGGCCGCGCTCGCCGAGACTGCATCACCCCCGGCGGTGCTCGGAGGCCGGGCGCTGCCGCTGTGGGAAGCGCCGCTGCCTGGCTGGTGGCCGTCCCGGCTGCGCGGCGTGCTGTCGATCATCGAGGCCGAGGGCCAGGGCGAGTACGGCGACCCCATCCTGCCCCCCGACCTCGCCCCATACACCGTCAACATGGTGGTCAACGTGCGGTCATTGCTCGCAGCCGCCGGGTTCGGCAGCGGTGCCGGCCGTTACGGCGCCTCGTTGCTGTCCGACGAGGACGTTCAGCTCGCGTGGCGGCTGCGCGCGGCGGGGCAGTCGGTGCGTTACGATTCCCGCATCGTCGTCCACCACCAGATCCAGGCCGCCCGGCTGACCCCGGCGTGGCTGCTGTCGCGGCTGTACTGGCAGGGCGCCTCCACCGTGCTGACCCGCCGGCTACTCCAGCACCCGGAGGAGGTCTGGCGCGAGCTGCCGCGCCGCATCGCGGTGGCCGCGCTGTGCGCCCCGGCCGGGCTGCTGCCGCGCTACTCAACGCGGCTGATCGAGGCACGCTGGCGGCTGGCCTACGCGCTCGGCTTCATCCGGGCGGCGTTCGGCTGGCATGCCGACGCCACGGCACGGCGTGTCGCCGTCCTACAACTGGATGCCACGGCCAGGGTCTGATCCGGGCGCGGATCGCGCTTGCACCGATGCCGGGATTCCGCCTACCACCGGGGGCTCGCCGGCGGATCGCAAGCGGGTTCCACTCGTAACGATCAAGGTGCACGCCAGCGCATCGCCCCGCCCATCCTTCTGACAAGAGCACCCCTCGCCGATGCCTGCGCGCCCCGATCTGCCCAATCCCGACCTTCTGGAGCGCATTCCGCTCAGCGCCCGCGTGGTGCTGGATGTGGGCTGCGGCACGGCATCGCTGACTGCCGCCTATCGCAAGCGCAACCCCCGCGCGCGGCTGCTCGGCATCGACAAGGACCCGGAGGTTGCCGCGCTCGCCGTTGAGCGGCTGGACGAGCTGGCCACGGTCGATGTCGAGCAAGACCCGCTGCCGTTCGACGTGTCCGAAGGTATCGATTGCATTGTCTATGGCGACGTTCTGATGCACCTGCGCGATCCCTGGACCGTGCTGCGGCGCCAGGCGGAAGCGCTGACGGCGGATGGCGTGATCCTGATCTGCATTGCCAATCTCGAGCATTGGAGCTTTGCCGAGAAACTGCTGCGCGGCACCTGGGACTATGAAACGACCGGGCTGCTGGACGAGGCGCATCTGCGCTGGTTCAGCCTGCGGACCATGCGCGAGGGTCTGGAGCGGCTTGGATTCCATCCATGCGACGTGACACCGCGCGTGTTCGACCGCGAGCAGGCCGGCAGGTTTTCTCAGGCCATCGCGCCGGCGCTGGCCGCACTCGGCATCGATGCCGACGAATACACCAGACGCGCCGCGCCGCTGCAATACGTGTGGCGCCTGCGCAAGACGCCGCAGCAGCGCATGACGATCGCGGCCAACATGCTGAAGCCGGTCGGCGGTGTGTCGCATGTGCGGATCGTGCACCCGCTGCGGGCGATGGCGACGGATCCCATGGTCGGGACCATGCTCACGTCAGCGGTCGATGCCAAGGCGCCGAGCGACGACACGCCGCGCATTTTCATCCTGCATCGCCCCGTCCTGGCCGGCGAGGCGGGGCGCGCCATGATCCGCGCCTTCCTCGAGTCCGGCTGGCTGGTGGTCACCGAGTTCGACGACCATCCGGACTTTTTCCAGATCATGCAGGACGGCGCGCAGCTAACGTTCCGCGGCGTGCACGCGGTGCAGACCAGCACGCGCGCACTGGCCGCGGTGTTGCGCCAGCGCAACCCGGAGGTCGCCGTCTTCCCCAACGCAGTGGTTGCGTTGCCGGAGGTCCGCAATTTCGCTGACCCGAACGGCCTGACGGTGTTCTTCGGCGCGCTGAACCGCGAGCAGGACTGGCAGCCCTTGATCGGCGCGATCAATGCGGTGGCAACGCAGGCGGGCGACCGGCTGCGCTTCTCGGTGGTGCACGACCGCGGCTTCTTCGACGCTCTGGAAACCCCGCACAAGCGGTTCACCGCGATGTGCGAATACGACACCTACATGGATCTGCTGGGCGAGTGTGAGGTGTCGCTGATGCCGCTGGCAGACAACGGCTTCAACCGCGCCAAATCGGATCTGAAGTTCATCGAGGCTGGTGCTTGCCGCGTTGCGTCGCTCGCCAGCAATGTGGTGTACGGCGATACGATCGAGGAGGGGCGTACCGGCTTGCTGTTCCACGACGCCGCCGAGTTGCGGGAGAAGCTGACGCGGCTGGTGGCGATGCCGGACATGGCCCGCGACCTGGGCGACGCGGCGCGCGACTACGTGGCGCAGAACCGCATGCTGGCGTATCAGGTTGCGCCGCGCATCGCCTGGTACCGCTCGCTCTGGGCGCGTCGCGAGGCGCTGACCGCGGCATTGCACGAGCGGCTGGCGGCGGTACCTGAACCGGCGCTGTGATTGTGCGGCTCCCAGGCTGACCGTAATCTCCTGCTGTCATTGCGAGGAGTGTAGCGGCGCAGCAATCCCCTGCGTGGGGAGCTGCTGCTCCCCAGGCGCGAGATTGCTGCGTCGCTGCGCTCCTCGCAATGACGGTTGCCCAGGAGCCTTCAACTGTGCTGCGTGCCGGCGACCGCATCCTTTCCATTCGCGCATGCCTCGACGAGATGGATGATCGATCGATACGGAAACCCAGCCTGCTCCGACAACCCGATTTCACACGTTCTGCTCGACGAATAGCCGTGCGTAGAGCCGGCCGGAAGGGCTTCCTTCAGATGCCGCAGCGCGTGTTCGTTGAGCTCCGGGCGGGTGAAGCCCTTGTCGCCGGCAAATCCGCAGCACAAGACGTCGTGGACAGTGACGACGTCTGCGCAACAGCTTCTGGCGATCGCCGTGAGCTTGTCCAGCGTGCCCATCTTGCGCACGCTGCAAACCGGATGAATGGCGACGGGCTCGCGGACCGGCGCAAGCGTCACGCGCGGCAGCACGGCATCGTTGATGAACTCGATGCTGTCATGCACCGGAAGTCGCGCGTCGCAGAAGCGTCGCATCCGGTACGTGCACGGACTGGTGTCGAAGACGATCGGCCACCGACCGTTTTCGCTAGCCTCGCAAAGGACGGTTTCCAATTCCGCCGACTTGCGGTCGGCGGCCGCCATCAGGCCTTTGCTTTCGAACGGCTGGCCGCAGCACAACACCGCCAGATCCCGTGGATAGACGACATCGAATCCCGCCTTGCGGAACAGCCGCTCGGCCACGATCGGCAGCGCTTCGGCGTCGTCGCCACGCTGTGCGCCCATCGTGCGCGCGGGGCAGCTCGGAAAATAAACCATTCGCTCCGCGCCAGGTATCGCGCGCGGTTCCGGCGGTTTGAAATGCACCGCGCGAGGCAGCGTCGGCGACCACTTGGGCAACCGGCTTCCCGACACACGGCGCGCGCCGTCGAGCGCGCCCTGCATGACCCGCGTGCCCAACATCCCATGCATCAGGTCGGCCACGGCGAGGCCGGCGCGCACGCCCGCGGAAACCGCGCCGAAATGATCGGCGACCGTCGTTGCCATGCGCCGTGCAACCGGCCCCTGACGCTGCCCGCGCAGCGACTTGATCAGCAGGCCGGTTTCGATATCGACGGGACACGCCGTCGCGCACAAGCCACAGGCAGCGCAGGTGTCGATGCCGTGGTAGTCGTACAGATTGCGCAGTGTGCCGAGCGCCGCGCTGTCAGGCGCCTCGCGGCCGAGGCGCGCGATTTCCCGCCAGCCGACAATGCGCTGCCGCGGCGACAGCGTCAGTCCGCGAGACGGACATTGCGGCTCGCAGAACCCGCACTCGATGCACTTATCGACCAGCGCGTCGCATTGCGGCAGCGGCTTGAGGTTCTTGAGATGCACGCCGGCATCGTCGTTCATGACCACGCCGGGATTGAGCAGTCCGTGCGGGTCGAACAGCGTTTTGATCTGCCGCATCAGCGCGTACGCTTCGGCACCCCATTCGAGCTCGACGAATGGCGCCATGTTGCGGCCGGTGCCATGCTCGGCCTTGAGCGAGCCGTCGTATTTCGCGACCACCATCCGGCTCAGCGCATCCATGAAGCCGCGATACCGCTCGACCTCGGCCGGCACATTGAAGTCCTGGGTAAATACGAAGTGCAGGTTGCCTTCCAGCGCGTGGCCGAAAATGATCGCGTCCGGATAACCATGTGCCGCAAGAAGCTGCTGCAGCTCCAGCGTTGCCTCGGCGAGCCGCTCGATCGGAAAGGCGACGTCTTCAATAATCGCCGTCGTGCCGGCTTTGCGTACTGCTCCCACCGATGGGAACATCCCCTTGCGCACATTCCAGAACCGCGCGCATTCGCCAGGGTCGGTGGAAAAGCCAACCGGCGCGAACGTGTGGAGGTCCGACAACGCCGCCTCGACGGCACTGATCTGCGCCGCAAGCGTCGTCGGGTCGGCCGCGCGAGTTTCGACCAGGAGAGCCGCGCCGTTCAGACCCAGCGCACGGATGCCTTGCGGCATGCCGGGCTTGTTTTCGACCGAGCGCAACGCGGCGCGGTCGGCCAGTTCGACCGCCGCCACCGGCGCGGCTTTCAGCGCCGTGACCGCACGGCAGGCGGTTTCGAGGTCGTCGAACAGGATGAGCGCGCTCGCCTTGTCAGCATATTCCGGCACTGTGCGGTAGGTGACCTCGGAGATGAAGCCCAGCGTGCCCTCCGAGCCGATCATCAAATGCGCAAGAACGTCGAGCGGGTCGGTGAAGTCCACCAGCGCATTCAGGCTGTAGCCGGTGGTGTTCTTCATGCGGAACTTATGCCGTATGCGCGCGGCCAACCCGGTGTTGTCGGTTGCAGCCTTGGTCAGCGCGGTCAGCCCCTGCATCAGGTCCTTCCGCTGGTCTGCAAATGCGGCCCGGCTCGCCGGATCGCGCGTGTCAAGAACCGTACTGTCTGCCAGGACGACCCGTATTCCTGCCAGAGTGTTATAACTGTTCTGCGCCGTTCCGCAGCACATGCCGCTTGAATTGTTGGCGGCGATGCCCCCGATCATCGCCGTGTCGATCGATGCGGGATCCGGCCCGATCTTGCGCCCGTATCGCGCCAGACGCCGATTGGCTTCGGCGCCAATGACGCCTGGCTGCAGCGTGATGGTGGCAGTGTCCGCGGCAACCTCGCACCGGCGCCACTGGTCCCCTAGCAGCAGCAGGACCGAATCGGTGATCGACTGCCCGGATAGGCTTGTGCCCGCCGCGCGGAACGTCACCGGCGTTCCAAGCCGCGCGCACTCGGCGAGGAGCCAAGTCACTTCCTCCTCGCTTTCGACCACGATGACGAGCTTTGGCACGAGGCGATAGAAGCTCGCGTCGGTTCCCCAGGTGAGCAGGCGCAGCGGATCGGTGATCAGCCGATAAGCAGGGATGCGGGACGACACGCTTGTCAGCAGCCTGTCATATGGCGGCGGCAGCGCATACGCAACGCCGCTAAGACGTCTGGGCAGCATCGGAGCCGACATCGGTCGTGACCTTCAGATGATCATCAGATGATCAGTAGGAGCTGGCTGACGCGGCATCGTGAGCGGCGCGACGGCGATCATCGCTAGCGCCGGGTTCTGGATGCATCATTGATTTGGTTGTTCACGTCGCGCCGACATTGCGACTAACGCAGGAACTCAACGACGAAACCGTTCGGCAGAGCATGCACGTCGAAGGCGTGCTGCTCGCACGTGAGCAGCGGACGTTCACCGAAGCTCGGCATTGCGTAGGTCGCGACCAAGGCACACACGCCGCAACGCACCACGGTGCGGTCGACTGTCGGCTCCTGCCAGACCAGATTCGGATCGATCCGGATGTAGATTTCACGCTTGTGCAGTTCGAGCGAAATCACGTCAAGCACTGTCGACACGCGGCAGATGGGCTGTGGCTCCCCCGCCCAGGGGGATCCTCTGGGCGCCAGCATGAGCATTGCCGTGAACGCCATCGCCATTCTGACCATCGGCAACTCCATCCGTCGCTCCATCGTGGGCAGGTTACGCGCAACGGGCACGATTGCCAATTTCGTCACGCGCCCGCCAGACCATCCAGGCTCAACGTCCGCACCCCAAACTGACGTTGCACACATAGCCGCCGATTTCCGCGGCCGTTCGCATTGATCCAGATCAACGCCAGCACTTTCCTTTCTCCACCCCATGCACATGCGATCAACCTGCGGGCCTGCAGGGCATCAGGCATTGTCGCGGCACCACTCCGCCACCTGCGCGTGCGTCGCGAACCAGCATTTGCCGCGCGCCTTCATGTGCTTGATCAACCGCTCCAGCACCGGCATGCGCGAGCGGTGGCCGGTGATGTGCGGGTGCATCGTCAGCAGGAACAGTCCGCCTTCTTCCCAGGCACCGTCAAACTCCGCGGTGAAGATCTCCCCCACGGCGGATGGCGGCGTGTATGGCCGCAGCGCCGAGAACCGCACGAAGTTATAATATACCGCGTCATCACGAATCCATTCCGGCGGCAGCTCGATGATGCCGGTCGGTTCGCCGCTGTCCATCAGTTCGTACGGGTCGTCGTCGGCCATCAGCGAGCTGTCATAGAGCAGCCTCAGTTCACGCACGATGTCCAGTGTGTTCACTGAAAAATCCCAGCTCGCGGTGCGCATCCCGACCGGATCGCGGCCGGAGAGGCGCGACAGCGTCTCGGCGGCGCGGAAAGTCAGGTCGCGTTCCGCGTCGCGCGGCAGGGTAGTGTTCGCCTCGTGGATCCAGGAATGGATGCCGATCTCATGGCCGTCGTCCGCGATGCCGCGCACCTCCTCCGGATGCAGCATCGCGGACACCGCAGGGTAGAAGAACGAGGCGGGGATCGCCTCGCGCTGCAGCAGCGCACGGATGCGCGGCGTGGCCTGGCGTTGGCCGTACTGGCCCTGGCTGATGCGCATCGGGCTTTCGTCGGCGTCACGCAGCGGGATGGTCTCGTGATCGGCGTCGAAGCTGATCGCCACGGCGCAGCGCGCCCCGTTCGGCCACGCCTTCGGCTTCATGCTGCGGCCGGCGCGGGCGCGGCCGACGATCTTGCGCCACGTAGCCTCGGGCCACTGCCAGGGCTCGCCATCCGGATGCTTGCTGCTGCCACTCATCGAGGTTCCCTCCGCTGCGTTGGGCCGCCATGCTGCACGCCTTCACCGCGATTGGGAATGTGCTGGCGAAGGCCAGAGGCGTCCCACCGCTCCGTGTCGGAACTGCGCGGGCGGCAGGCCTTGAAGGCTGGCGTCAATTGCTGGGCTCGGCGGCACTGATCCCGCCTGCTTCCGGCGGACGTCTGCCGCATTTATGGGGCAGCGGTGTCGGCGCGGGTAAAGTCCTCGCCCTTGAACAGCAGCGGAAGGCCGGTCTCGACCGCCAGCACCTAGGTGCAGCAGTCGCCGGAGTTGAGGCCAGCACCGAATCGCCTTCCCTTGCCGTAGCGTAGGAAAGCATTCACTGCCTGATGCGCATGGCTCCCCGTGAACGCCTTCAGCTCGGCGCGCAGCGACTGCACGAGACGGCGCAGCTTGCGGCGGCACAGTATCGCGACGGCGTGGTGTTGCGCGCGGCGCGGGTGCTGGAGTTGGCCGAGCCGTTTCCGGTCGCCGACTTGTCGTGATGGGGCCGCAGTACAACCCTCCCGCGCTACGCGCGGTCCAGGCGCGAACCGGCGAGGGTGTGAGCCGTCCGGTCGGCACGCGACACCTCCCCGGCGTGCAAGGGCAGGCCGAGCTCTCGCGCCGCCGTTGGGAGAGGTCAGGCCACCTGCGACACGAGTTCCAAATTCCGACCGCGCGTTTCCTGTGTCAGCCAAAGCGAGATCAGCCCGCACCCAGTTGCACCGCCGCCAGGCCGGCGCCGGCGGCGGCGAAGATGCCGATCGGCCGGCACAGCAGCAACGCGGCACTGACCCGGTCGCGGATGCGTGCGGGTGCGAATTCGACGACCAGTTCGGAATCGATCGGTATCATGCCGTCCGGACCGAGGCCGGTGAGGATGCCAAGCAACATGAATGCGCATCGCCGAGTTCTGCTCACGGAACATTGCTGATGTCGCGGGAAATGCTGACGCCGGCATAGCCAAGCTCTGCCACACGCAGGACGAGGCAGGCCAGCGCATCCGCGGCGTATGGCTTGTAATCCAGGCAGGACGCGAGGGCGGAATGTCCGTCAATCCGAGGCTTATCGCTACGTATGACAGGTTGCTCCCGGCGACTGCGTGCACCTGCCATGGAGGGCGTATGTGCGTCGTTCGATTTCAGCAGCGTGACAATCCATCCCGGGACGTAGGTTTGCGGAGTGAGCGTCCTTCGACCTACTCCTCTCGTGGGACACCACTCACCCATTCGATCGGAAGGTCCAGGGCTGCCGCCTGCTCCTCGACCCATCGTCGGGCCTCATGCGGCGAGGAGCAGACCCGTGTAGCAGGTGCTCGGCCCGGTGAAAGTCTGTGACCATCACGCGCCGCTTCGCCGACGAAGGCACCAACAAATTCGACCGGGCTGCGCGGTTCGATCCAAGCAAGAAGGTTGCCATCGATTTTCATGACACGAGCCACCGTCATTTGTGCAAGTGCGAGATACCAACCTGTGCCAACCTTGTCTAGCTCAGGGTGCGCATCCTTTGGTTGTATTATAGCGTCATACTCAACCATTGGTAATGAAGGTTTCCGCCCCGGTTGCGTTTCGCCGGATGGTCAACTCGGCGGCTATTTCGGTAGATAGGCATGGATTTGCACGGCGGATCTGCCTGATGCGCAACATGATTCCGAGATCCATTGACCTTTCGGTCTCCCAGGCCTCCAGCAACAGCAGGTCGGCGACGGACGCGCTGTTTGCTGCGGCTTGCAGTGCGCGGTGAAGAGCCTTCGTACAGGGCAATGAGCCGATTATTCTAGCAGCCTGTCGGACTGAGTTTTCCGGCTGTCCGGCCGCGCGGCCCCGACACCGCGCGCACCGGGGTCATCGAC
>Ga0209415_10019538_pt1 | contig 10598 bp, 5 predicted proteins | sample PeaSoiSIISIP2007_FD_187696 | JGI IMG/M metagenome (GOLD analysis project Ga0209415, IMG submission 187696) | Peat soil microbial communities from Weissenstadt, Germany - SII-SIP-2007 (SPAdes) (version 2) | ecosystem: Environmental > Terrestrial > Soil > Wetlands > Peat | place: Germany... | reverse complement strand
GAGCACGGGGCCGACGCGGCCTTCGCCCACCTGATGAAGGACCCGGAGCCGCCGAGCGCCAAGGCTCCCCGCGGCTGGGTCTCCAAGGAGATCGACGCGTTCGTCCTGTCGCTCCTCAAGAAGGATCCCACGCAGCGCCCCAAGGACGCGCAGGCTCTCCTCGAGTCCGTCGAGATGCTGGGCCGCGCGGCGCAGTCCGCCTCCAAGGCTCCGACGATTTCTCCCGAGAAGGTCGAGAGCCTCCTCGACCTCATCATCGCGTCCCCCGACGACGCCGAGAGCGCCATCGCGCTCGAGAAGGCCGTCGAGGAAGGGGCCGACGCCGCCAAGGTGGCCGAGGCCTTCGTGGTCGCGGCCGCCGAGTTCACCGACGACGGACCCGAGGCGAAGGAGACCAAGAAGAGCCTCTACTACCGCGCCGCCCGCCTCTACGAGACGACGCTCCGAGACAAGACCAAGGCCGAGGAGGTGTACACCTCCGTCCTCGAGGTCGACCCGACCGACGAGATCGCCAAGGCCGCGCTCGAGGAGGTCAAGAAGCAGCTCGGCAAGTTCGAAGACGTGGTCGAGATGCTCCTCGCCCGCAGCCAGGAGGCCGCGTCCGGCGAGGAGGAAGCTCCGCAACGGGCGAGCCCGGCGGCCGCCAGGGAGGCCATGCTGGCGGTCAACTGGATGCTCGACGAAATCGTCGACGACGAAACCGGTCTCGGCTTCGATATATTGGACTACATCCTGCTCGGCACCCCCGCGGCGCCGCTCTACAAGGCGCTGATCGATTCCGGGCTCGGCGAGGCGTTGACCGGCGGCGGTCTCGACGACGGGCTGCGCCAGCCGATGTTCTCGGTCGGCCTCAAAGGCATCGATCCCGCCGACGCCGACAAGATCGAGCTCTTGATCGTCGATACGATCGGCAAGCTCGCCGAGGAGGGCATCGATCCGCTCACCGTCGAGGCCGCGCTCAACACCGTCGAATTCCACCTCCGCGAGAACAACACCGGCGCGTTCCCGCGCGGCATCGTCTTCATGCTGCGGGCGCTGCGCAACTGGATGCGCGGCCGCGATCCGCTGTCGCCGCTTGCCTTCGAGGCGCCGCTCGCCGCCGTCAAGGCGCGCGTCGCCGCCGGCGAGCGCTATTTCGAGGGCCTGCTTGACCGCTGTTTCATCGGCAACCCCCACCGCACCATCCTGCTGCTGCGGCCGGACCGGACGCAGGCCGAGCGGGAGGCGAAGGAGGAGGAAGCACGGCTGGAGCGCGTGCGCGCCGCCATGACCAAGGCCGATCTCCAAGAGGCCGTCAAGGCGACCCGCGCGCTCAAGCACATGCAGGAGACGCCGGACTCGCCGGCGGCGCTCGCCACCATCCCGACCCTCAAGCTCGCCGACATGCCGCGCCGGAACAAGCTCATTCCGATCGAGGTGACGACGCTGCGCGACACGCGGGTGCTGTACCACGATCTGTTCACCAACGGCATCGTCTATCTCGACCTCGGCTTCGACCTGCATACGCTGCCGGCCGGCCTGTTGCCCTACGTGAGCCTGTTCGGCCGTGCGCTTCTCGAGACCGGGGTCGGCAACGAGGACTTCGTGCGGCTGTCGCAGCGGATCGGCCGCGCGACCGGCGGCATCCGGCCGCTGCGATGGACCTCCGCGGTCGCCGACCGCAAAGGCGCGACGGCGTGGTTCAACCTGCGGGCCAAGGCGCTGCCCGGGCAGACCGGCGAGCTGTTGGCGATCCTGCGCGACATCCTGAGCGCGGCGCGGCTCGACAACCGGGAGCGATTCCAGCAACTCGTGCTGGAGGAGAAGGCATCGCTCGAATCGCGCCTGGTGCCGGCCGGATCGAACTATGTGGATCGGCGCCTGCGCGCCTGTTTCAATGAATCCGGCTGGGCCGACGAGCAGATGGGCGGCATCAGCTACCTGTTCTTCCTGCGCAAGCTCGCCGATCAGGTGGTGACCGATTGGGACGGCGTCGCTGCCGCGCTGGAGCGGATCCGCAAAACGCTGGTCGATCGCGCCGCGATGGTGGCGAATGTCACCGCCGAGCCCTCCCATTGGAGCCGGCTGCAGCCCCAGCTTGCCGATTTCCTCGCAACCCTGCCGCTCACCGCGGCGTCGCCGGCACCCTGGCAGGTTGGCGACGGCCCGCGCGACGAGGGGCTCGTCGTTCCCGCCAAGATCAATTTCGTCGCCAAGGGCGCCGACCTCTATGCGATGGGATTCAAGGCGAGCGGCTCCAATCTCGTGGTCCAGCGCTACCTGCGCACGACCTGGCTTTGGGAAAAGGTCCGGGTGCAGGGCGGCGCCTATGGCGGCATGTGCATGTTCGACCGCTACGGCGGCGTGTTCGATTACGTGTCCTATCGCGACCCCAACCTGACCGCCACGCTCGATATCTATGATCGGACCGCGGATTTCCTCAAAGGCGCCAGCATCGACGACTCCGAATTGACGCGCAACATCATCGGCACCATCGGCGACATCGATACCTACCGGCTGCCCGACGCCAAGGGCTTCGCATCGATGCAGCGCCACCTGATCGGCGACACCGAGGAGGCGCGCCAGCGCATGCGCGAGGAGATTCTCGCGACCACCGCGGCGGAGTTTCGGAACTTCGCCGACGCCGCGGCGCAAGTGGCGGCCAAAGGCCGCGTGGTCGTGCTCGGCTCCGAGCAGGCGATCGCGGCCGCCAATGCCGAGCGTCAGGGCTTCCTCAGCGTGTCCCGGATCATGTGACGCGAGCCTCGTCTTGCTCCCCGCAAGCGGGGAAGTTTGTAGGGTGGGCAAAGCCAACGGGTCCGGCCTTTGGCCGGCCCGATGACAGGCTCCGCGTGCCCACGCGGACGCGGACCCACGGTGACGCGCGAGGGCGTGGGCACGGCGCCAAGAGCGCCTTTGCCCACCCTACGGATTGTGCGCGGCCATCAGGTCCTTGCGGGCTTCGAACGTCCGGATGGCGTCCTCGACGCTGCGGAAAATGCGGTCCGATCCCAACAGCTCGTCGATGCGAAACCGCGCCATCGCCTCCTGGGCGCGCGTCGATTCGAGCCGCGCGATCGCGAAGGCCGTGCCGGCGTCCTGACACTCGCGGATGACGTCGCGCAGCGCCTGGGCGGCGGTGAAGTCGATCTCCACGATGCCGGTTGCCTCCAGCACGACGAGCCGCGCCTTGCGCTCCGACGACCGCAAGGCGTCCCGCATGCCGCGGCGAAATTCATAGGCATTGAGGAACGACAACGGCGCCGGGAATCCCACCACGATGATGTCCGCTTCCCGCTCGCCGGCGATCCGCGGGCTGCGCGGCCACCAGACCGTCGTTCCCGGCAGGCGCTCGAACATGATGACGCGGGCGTTGCGCGTCGTGGTCCAGATGCCGTGCAGCAGCGACAGCCCGATGCCGATGCCGACGCCCTGATCGATCGGCAGCACCACGATGGCGGCCGCGGTGGCGACCACCAGGAGGAATTCGCCGATCGACTGCCGCCAGACGGCGGCGATCTGGCGCACCCGGACGATACGGAAGGCGATGAAGAACAGCACGCCGCCGAGCGCCGCATCGGGGACGTGGCGCAGCAGCGTCGCGCCCGCCGCCACCAACGCGATAACGATCCCTGCGGCCACGAGGCCCGCGAGCTGCGACCGTCCGCCGGTCTCCGCCACGATGGCGGTGCGCGGCGGGCTTGCATTCACCGCAAACGCCCCGACCACGCCGGACAGGATGCTGCCGGCGCCTACTCCGACAAAGTCGCGATCGACTTCGGGCGGCTCATCGGGGTCCGACGGGAACGAGCGCGTGGTGGCGGCGGTCTGCACCATCACGACGACGGCGATGAGGAGGCTGAGCGGCACGAGGCCCGCCAGCCGCGCGACCGGAACCGCCGGGATTGCCGGTACCGGCAGCGCGCCCGATACATCGCCGAGCACCGCGACGCCGTGGGTTTCGAGCCCGGCCAGCACCACCGCCGCGGTTGCGGCGACGAGCCCGATCAACGCGCCGGGAACGCGGTGGTCGACGAGCTCGGCGCCCGCGATCGCGGCCAGCACGCCGAGGCCGATGATGACGGTGAATGGATTCGCATGGCCGATCTGGCCGGCGAGCGCCGCGATGCGCGCCAGCATCGGGCCGCCGGGCGCCGGCACTCCGAGCACTGCCGGCAACTGCGACATGAAGATGTGCACCGATATGCCGGCCAAAAAGCCGATCGTGACCGGTATCGACAGCAGATCGGCGATCCAGCCGAGGCGGAACACGCCGCCGAGGACGAGCAGAACGCCGACCATGACGGCGAGCGCTGCCGCGAGGGCTAGGTAGTCGGCCGAGCCGCTTGCCGCCATCAGGGCGAGGCCGCCGGCAAAGATCGGCGTGATGGTCGAATCGGCGCCGCTCGACAGCAACCGGCTGCCGCCGAATATCGCGAATCCCAGCGAGCCCGCCACGAAGGCGAAAAAACCGAACTGGGGGGAAAACCCGCCGAGCCGCGCGGTCGCCATCTGCTCGGGGATCGCGATGGCGGCGAGGGTAAGCCCGGCCACGAGATCGCTCATGAGGAAGCCGGCGCGATAGCACATGAACGAGCGGAACAGCGGCCACGCACGATCCGCGGCCGCGAGCCCGCGAGGGGGAGCGTCTTGTGTTTCCGCCATGACTTCGTCGCCTCGCCGGACTCCGCGCCTGCGCTCAAGGGCGCCGCCGGTGCGCCTGCGGCAAACTAAAGCCATCGGTGGCGGCGATGCAATCCGCCCGCAGCGGGACGGCGGCCGACGCCGCCGCCGGCCTGGATCAGGCGCCAAAATGGTGCATCCTTGCATCGGCGACAATCAATGCGCCGCAGGCCGCGTTCCCGCGGTTTTGGCGGCGCGCGCGGCGTCCCACCACCAGATCGTCGGAAACGCCGGCTGTCCGAATTCCGGCATCCGGTCGGGCTTGGCGAAGCGGTCCCAGCGGGCGGTGCGGGCTTTGTCGTAGGTCCATTGCGGCACCACATAGTAATGCCACAGCAGCACGCGGTCGAGCGCTCGCGCGGCGGCGATGAGTTCGTCGCGGCTTTGGGCGTCGATGACGCGGGCGATCAGGGCGTCGACCGCGGCGTTCCTGATGCCGACGAGGTTGCGCGATCCGGGCGTATCGGCCGCCCGCGTGCCAAAGTAGTCGCTCAACTCGTTGCCGGGCGTGAGCGATTCCGGCCATGTCTCCACGACGATGTCGAAATCCCACTGCCGCAACCGGTTTTCGTATTGGACATCGTCGACCGAGCGGACCGTGACGCCGATGCCGAGGCGCTTGAGAGACTCGGCGTAAAACAGGACGAACCGCTCGAAGCTCGGATCCGGCAGCAGGAACTCGGCGGTCAGCGGCTGGCCCGATTTCGTCTCGACGAGCTTGAGGTTGCGCACCCCGTAGCCGGCCGCCTCGAGCAGCCGCGTGGCCTCGCGCAGGTTGTTGCGCACCAGGGGCGCGGTGCCGCCGACCGGACTCGCATAGGGCGTGGTGAACACCTCCGGCGGCACCTCGCGCCGCACGGCTTCGAGGATTTCAAGCTCGAGGCCCTGGGGCAGCCCCGACGACGCGAGCTCGGTGTCCTCGAAATAGCTGGCGATGCGGGTGTATTGCCCGTAGAACAATTCGCTGTTGATGCTCTCGAAATCGAGCGCCAGATTGAAGGCCCGGCGAAGCCGCGGATCGCGGAACTTGTGGCGGCGGATATTGAAGGCGAAGCCCTGCATGATCCCGGCGTTGCGGATCGGAAACTCCTCCTTCACCACGCGCTTGTCCTGCGCGGCGGGAAAATCGTAGCCGGTCGCCCAGACCTTCGCCGCGCTTTCGTAATGCCAATCGAATTGGTCGGCCTTGAAGGCCTCGAACTCGACCGTGGTGTCGCGGAAATAGTCGAAGCGCAACGTATCGAAATTGTCGCGTCCGGCCCGGACATTGAGATTCTTGCCCCAATAATCCGCGATCCGTTCGTAGACGATGCTGTGGCCGGGCTCGAACGACTTGACGCGGTAGGGTCCCGAGCCGATCGGCACCTCGAGCGTGGTCGCGGCCGCGTCGCGCCGGTGTCCGGATTTGCCGGCCGCCTCGAACCAATGCTTCGGCAGCACGGTGAGCTCGCCGACGATCTGCGGCAATTCGCGGATGCCGGCGCGATCGAACGTAAAGGTGACCTCGCGCTCGCCGGTCCGCTCGGCCTTGGTGACGCGGCGGTAATAGGCGGAAACCTGCGGGCTGTTGGTCTTGAAGGCGTCGAAGGAGAAGATCACGTCCTGCGGCGTGATCGGGCGGCCGTCATGCCATCTCGCTTCGGCCCGCAGCCGATACGACACCGAGGAGCGATCGGCCGGAAAGCTCACCGCTTCGGCGATCAGCCCGTATTCGGCCGCTTCCTCGTCGAGCGACGGCGTCAGCAGGGTTTCGAACATGAGCTCGGTGCCGGTCGCGAGCTGCCCCTTCAATCCGGCGATCACCGGATTGAAATTGTCGTAGGTGCCGGCGACGCTCTGGCGCGCGGTGCCGCCCTTGGGCGCCGCCGGGTTGACGTAATCGAAATGGACGAATCCGGCGGGATATTTGAGTTCGCCGAACACGGCCGTGCCGTGCCGCCAGGATCGCTCCTCGGCGCTTGCGCGCGGCACCGGCGCGCTCCCGATCGCGGCGACGGCGGGCGCGACGATCGCGCCACCGGCTGCCCGCATGAAGGTGCGGCGCGTTGTTCTCATGCGTCTCGATGCCTTTCGCTGCCTCGGGTCCGATATCGGGCCGTCGGCCGGATAGCCCCCGATGAAGCCGCGCAGCCTGGACGATGCCGACGTTACCGCGTCCCGCCGGCGTTGTGAAAGTTTCACGCCGCGCAAGCGGCGCATTGTAGTAGCAAAATTGAGGTGCCGCGGTCGGACGCCGCGCTTCGCCTGCATGGCCGTTGCGCGGGAGCAGGGCCGCCCGCCGCAAGGGAGCCCCGGCCGCTCTCGCGTTGATGGCGATTTGCGGCGGACGTAAAGTCCGCGGGTCCGGCACCCGGCGAGCCGCGCCGCCGGGCTGGTGCTGCGATCGAGGTGGCCGTCCGGTGAAAAACCTGCTGGTCGAATTCGAGGTCCCGAACCGGCTGCGCGCTTTCGTCCGCGCCCGCGAATCGAGTGTCATTGTCCTCGGCGCGGCCGTGGGCGCGCTTGCCGGCGTGGTGACGGCGCTGATGAGCTACGGCGTCGACCTGCTGCACAGCCTGTTCTTCGGCCTGCGCATGGGCGAGCGCCTGTCGGCGGTCGCCGCGATCGATCCCCTGCCGGCGCTGCTGGTGCCTGCGCTTGGCGGCGTTGCGCTCGGCGTCGCATCCGCCGTCATGGCGGCGCGGCGCCCGGCCCGCGAGGTCGATCCGATCGAGGCCAATGCACTGCATGGCGGGCGCATGTCGCTCATCGGCAGCCTGGTCGTGGCGGCCCAGACGGTGTGGTCGAGCGGGGTAGGGGCTTCGGTCGGGCTCGAGGCGGGCTATACCCAGTTGGCGAGCGGCATTGCGTCGCGCATCGGCCGGGCGTTCCGGCTGCGGCGCGCCGACTTGCGGATTTTGGTGGGCTGCGGCGCGGCCGGCGGCATTGCCGGCGCGTTCGCTGCCCCGCTCGCGGGCGCCTTCTATGCCTTTGAGCTGGTGATCGGCAACTATTCGGTCGCGAGCCTTGCGCCGGTCGCGATCGCGGCGCTGATCGGATACTTGGTTGCCGACAAGCTCGCGATCGCCCATGTCGGCATCGTCGCCCCGCAAGCCGCGACGATTACCAACCAGGATCTCGTCGTCGCCGCCGCGCTCGGTCTGGCGACGGCATTGCTCGGCATCGCGATCATGCGCGGCGTTGCGCTGTGCGAATCCCTGATGATGCGATTCCTGAAGCATCCGGCGCTGCGGGCCGGTCTCGGCGGCCTCGGCGTCGGGCTGCTGGCGCTGGTGACGCCCCAGGTCATGTCGTCGGGCCACGGCGCGCTGTATTTATCCGGCATGCTCGACCTGCCGCTGCGCGCGGTAGTGACCATCCTGGTGTTCAAGGCGGTGGCGTCGATCATCTCGCTGGGCGCGGGGTTCCGGGGCGGCCTGTTCTTTGCGTCGCTGCTGCTCGGCGCGCTGATCGGGCAATTGTTCGCGACCGTCCTGGACATGGCGTCGCCGGCTTCGTATTTCGATCCCAACGCCTATGCGGTGATCGGCATGGGCGCGCTGTCGGCCTCCGTCATCGGCGGCCCGCTCACCATGATCTTCATCGTCCTCGAAACGACGGGCGATTTGTGGCTCACCGCCGCCGTGCTGGTCGCCGTCATCGTTTCGGCCCAGGTGACGCGGGAGCTGTTCGGCTATTCATTCGCGACCTGGCGGTTCCACCTGCGCGGCGAGACGATCCGCAGCGCCGCCGACGTCGGCTGGATCCGCGATCTCACGGTCGGACGGATGATGCGGCGCGACGTGCGCACCATCCCGGCGGAGACGACCGTCGCGGCGTTCCGCGAGGCGTTCCCGCCGGGCTCGGCCTGGCAGGTGGCGGCGACCGACCCGCAGGGCCGCTATGCCGGCCTCGTGCTGGTCGCCGAAGCCCATGCCGCCGAGCTGCCGGAAACCGCCTTCATTTTCCAGATCCTGCGTCATGTCGACGACATGCTGACGCCGCGCATGACCTTGCAGGAGGCCGTCGCGGTGTTCGACCGCACCGAGGCGGAGGTGCTCGCGGTCGTCGATTCCCTGGCTTCGCGCCGGGTGCTCGGCCTGTTGAGCGAGGCCCACGCGCTGCGCCGTTACGCGGCCGAGCTGGAGCTGCGCCGGCGCGAGCTGGTCGGCGAGGCGTAGAGGCGCGGCCGCATCCTTTATTGACCCCGAGCGGTCATCGATGCCCCCCAATCGAGTGTTTCGGCGTCGGGCATCGGCGCGGTCACCGCACCGGCTAGGCATCCAGCTCCCGATAATGCCGGAAGATGCCCTGCTCGTTGAATGCAATCCGCCGCTCCGAGGCGAGATAGGCGGCGATACGCGGGCGCTTGGCGACGCGGTCGTGCAGCATGATGACGCGCGGGATGTTCTTTTCCAGGCGCGTCATCGCCTTCGGGAACGCGTAGCGCAGGCCCTCGACGATCTGGAACAGCGACAGGTCGGCATAGGTGAGCTTGCGGCCAAGCAGATAGGCGCCGCCGCCGTGCTCCAGCACGCGCTCGAAATAACGCAAGAACTTCGGCGCCCGATATTTCAGGAAATCGGCCGTGCGTCGTTTTGCTTCATTGCGCTGATCCTCGAAGTAGAGCCGGCCCGAGATCGGGTGGTGGGTGTCGTGGACCTCGACCACGAGGTCGGCGATCGTGAGTTGCAACTGATGCGTCCATAGCCGCCCGGCCGCATCGCGCGGCGCCAGCCCGTGACGCCTACCGAGGAAGCAAAGGATGTTCGCCGTCTGACCGATAACGAGCTTGCCGCTCTTGAGGAACGGCGGCGCGAACGGCGGATGCTTGACGCGCTTGCCGTCGAGAAATTTCATCATCGCCGGCACGCCGCCGCTCTTGCTCGGCTTGCGCGCCACGTCGACATAGCTGGCGCCGATTTCTTCGAGCGCGAGGCGAACGAATTCGCCGCGGCCCAGAATTGCCGGCCAATAGTACAACTCATAGCGCATCGAGATCAGCCTTCCGCCGCGTGCCGATCAATTCCGCATGCTCCCCCGGCGGCTCTGCGGTCAAGCTACATCAATTGCCCGGGCCTCCGGAAGAGGGCAACATATGCTGCGCGGCGCCAGAGTTGGCGCCGGAGGACGCCAGGAGGACGCCATGTCGATTATCCGCCTCATTCACATCAACATCGATCCGTCGGAGACCGAGACCGCGGAGCGCATCTGGAAGACTGAATGTGCCACCCTGATGATTTCGCAGAAGGGCTGCATCTCGGAAAAGTTGTTGCGCGCGCGCAATCGCGGCGAGTTCATCTCCTATTCCGAATGGGAGACGGAGGCCGACATCGAGCGCTACAAGAACAGCGCCGCGCACAAGCAGATCGTCAGCCACACGCGCGGCGTGAAGGGCGCCAGCACTGTGATCAAGCTGTATGATCTGGTGAATTGAGCACCAAACCAATTCACAAAACGATGTTGGGTTTTGTGCTTTGGCCCGAGACTGCGGTTCGTTGCAATGCAACGCTTCGGCAGCAGTCGGAACTGAACCCGACGCGTTGCGATACGGCCGGCGGCGACGTAAAGCCCCTCGGCTCTGCCGGGGGATACTTAGTCCGAAGGGTGTGATCTCAGATTCTCAATACTAAAATCTCTATCTGGATTTGGGAAGGATTAATGTCCTAGCGAGTCGGATGAGTACACATCGGCGCGGGAATCGTATCGGGGCACTTGGCGCGGAACGTAGCCGTATTTGCGCTCGAATGCACGTGGAAGATGCTGGGCGCTAGCGCGACCGCTGGCTCGATGCTCTGCACTTGCCGCATTTGCCATGAGCAAGACTGCGCCTATTACAATCGCCGCTGCTGCCGCTCGATACCCACAGGTGCCGCGCATCCGGGCCGGGGAACACCGGCCCGCCTGCGCCAAGCGGCCCGGGTGCCTCGCGGGCAGGCTCTCCGTCCGGGATGAGG
>Ga0209415_10019537_pt1 | contig 10598 bp, 6 predicted proteins | sample PeaSoiSIISIP2007_FD_187696 | JGI IMG/M metagenome (GOLD analysis project Ga0209415, IMG submission 187696) | Peat soil microbial communities from Weissenstadt, Germany - SII-SIP-2007 (SPAdes) (version 2) | ecosystem: Environmental > Terrestrial > Soil > Wetlands > Peat | place: Germany... | reverse complement strand
CTCTTACGTCGACTTCAGGAAGCTTCCCAGCGCCAATTTCATCAAAAAATGCCCGCAACTGTTCGGCATAGCCTTTCTCGGCAAACCAACTCGAACGCTTGCTCACCCGGCTGCCACGCACAGTAAGGCTCTTGAAATCTTCAGCGATCGCGCCCATTCCTGAAGCGTAGGCCTCCACGCGTTCACCGCCCGAAGTCTTGCTGCCCACCGTGCAATAGGTGAGATTGGCCACGGAGTCATCTGCAAAACGGAAGCTGGCAACCAGGTTGTTTTCACCGATGGGATCCTTCTTGCCGGCGGGAAGGGAGATTGCAGAGACCAGCACCGGCTCGGAATCGAGCAGCCAGTACATGAGGTCGACGAAGTGGCAGGCCTCACCCAAGATTGCGCCTCCGATGGCCGGGTCGGCCATCCAGTAATCGCCAGCAATGCCTGGAGAATTTACCCGCAGGTTCAGAACGGCCGGCCCGTTGCGACGCGCAAGTTGCTGCTTCAGTCCGCGATAGGACGGCGAATAACGACGGTTGAACCCGATGGTGAGACGCTTTCCCGTCTCGTTGGCTGCGCGATACAGCTGGCGGCACTCGTCGACGGTAAGCGCCATTGGCTTTTCGAGAAACACGTGCTTTCCGGCCTGCAGCGCCATTAATGTCTGGGGCGCATGTTGTGCGTTGCGGCTGACGATCACGACGACGTCGATGTCCGGGTCCTTCAGAATCTCGTCGTATTCGGAACAGCAGTAGTCCGCGCCGAAGCGGAGCGCATAACTCTTGCCGCGTGGACCGTTGGCGGAAAACACGGCGCGCAGGTGGGTGTTGGGAACCTTTTTCAAGTTGGGTAAATGTACCCAGCGAGCCAGATTGCCGGCTCCGGCTAAGGCCACTCCCAATCCCCTGTGCTTCAGGGAAGAAGCCGGAGTCTCAACCTTTCGCGCGGGGTTGAAGGCCGCCACCACATCCGGAACGTCAGCGGCGGGATAGCTGAGCAGGACCGCCAGGCTTCCCGAGGACGCGTCCATGATCGTCTCATAGGCCTTGGCGGCGTCGTCGAGAGGGAACTGGTGCGTAATCAGCGGTCCAAGCTGGATCCGGCCAAGCGAAACCAGACGCAGGAACTCTGCCATATTGCGGTTTTCAGTCCACCTTACATAGTTGATGGGATAATCCTGCCCCTGCTTTTCGTAAACCGGATCGTAGCTCCCCGGACCGTAAGCCCGGGCCATAAAGAACTGGATCTCCTTGCGATACATGTCGTACCAGGGGAAACTGAGTTCCACTGCGCCCACATCGACGATTCGGCCGCGATCCGCGCAGATTTGCACGGCCTGTTGGCAGGGAGCGGAGGACTTGGCCGCGGCCGCTACGATAACGCAATCTAAACCACGACCGTCGGTGATGGAACTGACCTGGTCCAGAAGTGAGGCGCCGCCCATAAGAGCGCGATCTGCGCCAAGCTGGCGGGCCAGTTCGACGCGTTGCTCCTTTAAGTCGATCGCGAAGACCCTCGCACCTTGAAGCCGAGCCAACTGGGCAATCAGTTGCCCGACCAACCCCAGGCCCAGCACTGCGACGGTTTCTCCCAACTTGAGATCTGCGATGCGAACGCTATTGAGCGCGATGCTGCCCAAGGTCGCAAAACAAGCATGTTCGAAGGCCACTGCATTCGGTATGTGCACGGCCAGATTGGTGCCCACCAGGATGGTTTCCCCGTGTCCTGTGCCTTCACCGCCGTAGGCCACTTGATCGCCAATCTGAAGGTTCTGGACGGTGGAATGCTTGTCGACGACGATTCCTGCGCCTGAATAGCCCAGAACCGCGTACTCGCTGAATTTCGCTTTGACTTCGGCAAAGGTGCTGCGTGCACCCTGGACTTTAAGTACCTGCCAGATCTTTGCGAGCTGGGAAGGGTTCTCGGCAACCGCGCGCAATACCCCTTCCTGGTGCAGGCTGGCTGTTTCAGTGCCACTGCTGATCAACGAGTAAAGCGGGCGCACCAGGATGTGGTGAGGGACCACGACCGGATCGGGTACCTGGTCTACGATGATCTCTTTTAGACCCTTGCGAATAACCTGTTTCATTCGGTTCCGTCACTTAACCGCGCGATTTTGACCTTCGGTCGATAGACAGCAGCTCACCCTAGCAGAATTTTCAATCCCGGACAGGGACAATGCCAAGTGGAATCTGGTCAGGGGTGATTACTGGGGATCACTGCGCGCCCGCGGTTGCGGCTTCAATGGCGTCGATATCGGCTCCCAGATCCTTACCGTCGGTCCCGGCCTTCGCGTATTTCGAGGCGCCTTTGCACGAAGCGGGTTGTTTGGCCGCTTTGCACAAGTGGTAGTCGCCCCCGTTACCCTTGTTGAAGTTCACGAAGCCAACATCGGAGAAACTGCCGGGAAAGAAGTTTTCTTTGGGCCACGCGCCAACCGCGCCCACGACGACGTCATGAGTGAACTTGATGTCCTGGAAGCAGTTGTCGAGAAGAGCCGTAGGCTGGGACTGCCCGCTGGCGCAGTTGGTAAGGCCGCCACCGGTCGTCGTGAGCTGGCGTTCTCCGGCGCTGACAATGCTGTTGCGGAACACGAAGTTCACGATCTTGGTCTCACCCGCGTTGCCTCCTACGCCGAACATAACCCGGGGTGGGAAGGCGGTGATGTGGTCGAGCCATACATCATGCAGCTTGGGCACCTTAGACATGATAAGGGCAAACATCCCGAAACCCTTGTATACGGTGCCATCGATATCATCGAAAACCATGTCATGAACGCTGATGCGTTCGCCGGCGGTGGAAGGTCCCCCGGTACCGGAAGGGACGTCGGCAATGATGATGCCGCCCGCCATGTGGGACACGCGGTTGTACCGCAAGGTAATATCCGTGACCCGGCAGAGCGGGCAAACGTTAGGAGACTGGTTTTTTGGAGTCAGCGCAATCGCGAATCCCTGCTGAGAGAAACCACCCCAGGTATTCTCCAGAATATTGCCTTCGAACAAGACGCGTTGAGCGTTCTTGAGTTCGAAAATATTCTTAACGATGAATGGCTTTCCTGAAGTTCCACCTACAAAGCCAGGCTGGTCCGGCTTCCAGGTAATGGGCTTGTACATGTGGTTGTGGCGGATCTCGATGTCGGCGGGAGTTGTGGTGGCCGGTCCGCCACCAAAGAGAATGGCCTCGCCGGCGGCTTCGAGAAAATTGTTGACGATCTTGTACGGCCCGCCGCCCGAATCGCCACCGCCTCCACCAACCGCTTGGGCATCGGTGCATTCGCCGGTAAGGGAAACGCAATGAAAGTCGGAGAAATAAGAATCGACCACCGAAACATACGTGGCGCCTGAGAGGTAGATACCCCGGGTGGTTTCCTCCTGCGCAGTTCCGTGGATCCACAGTCGATCGAAGACCAGGTGATCGGTGGGAGTGCGGGCCGCTGGAGTGATCAAGTTGTGCACGCTGGCTCCAGGCACCGCGCGTGTGATCTCAAGCCCCACCAGGCGGTAGTGATTCGCGCCCGCGTCGAGAAAGATGGGACCCGATGCACCCCTGCCGGTGTAAGTAATCTTGGCCAGCACGTTGCGCGGCGAGGAGCAATGAAAGTCAGGGCGGGCGGGCAGGGATGCGACACCCGCATAGCAGGGGGTGAGACGAGTACCCTCGGCAGGCAGTTCGTTGTCAGGCGCACTGGTGCGGAGGATGATCCAGTGAGAATCGTCGCATGATTTGTTGGACAGGCGGAAGATTCCGCTGAACGTTGCGCCAGCTTCCAGACGGAGCGTATCGCCGCAGGACGCGTGATTCAAAGCCGCCTGAAGATCGTCTCCGGATTTTACGAGCTGGGTGCTTCCGGGAGCGGGGGTGTCGGCGAGGGAACTACGCAGGTAGATACGAGGCAACTCCGCCGGACCGTCAAACTTCGCGTTCGCCGAAGGCGATTGCGCGACAGAGGCGGGGCACAGGATGACAAGAGCGAGAAAAAAAAAGAGCAGAGGCTGGGCAGAAATCTGGCTACGAAGACACATTTGCGAGCGAGCGTCGGTCATCCGGAATCCTTAATCAGTTGGCGCGAAACCTGGGTAGAAATTTGCGCCGAGAACGCCCGGCGACGGTTCTTAGAACATTCCAGCAGACTAATATCACGCAGAAACCCTAAGTGAATTCTAGCACGGCCCCAGCAGGCGGGGAGGATCCGGGATCGTAAGGCAAATCTGCGGGGTTAGTTCTTGCGGATCATTTCTGCCACTCCATAGCCTAGCTCGTCGCAAACATCCCAGATCACTCTGAAGCCAGTCTGGCCCAGGTGCTGAAAAATCTGTTGCTTAGAGTACGGGGCGCTATCCCCATGGTACTCGAGAGCGATTCTGCCAATCTGTGCCAGCGCCTTCTGAGGAGTGGAGAGGAGCACCTCATATTCGCTGCCTTCGATGTCCATTTTGAGGAGGTCAACGTGAAGCAGGTTGTTCTCGTCCAGAATCTGTTCCAACGTCTTGCCGAATACCTGGGTTCCGGACAAGCCGTTTGCGGGAGGCATTAGGCTGCGTCGCTGGCTGGGCACATGGAGGTCCCGCATTACCCGGACTCCACTGGCGCCAGTCGCGGCGCAGTTCAGGCTGGTCACTCGCGTGTCCAGATGGTGATCGCGCACAATCGTCAGTAGGCGATCAAAAGTGGCCGGGAACGGTTCAAGCGCGACGATGCGGGCTTGGGGTGCACAGCGCGCTGCGTAGAGAGTAAACAGGCCGACGTTGGCGCCTACATCTAGAATCACGCGGTCGGCGGCATGAACGCGATAGACCCGGCGCAGGAAAACTTGCCAAAAGGTCTTCAAGTCAGTGTGTTCTTCAAGGGGAATTTGCTCGCCGAGTCGCAAGCGCAGGATGTAGGGATATTGAAGACTAGAAAGACCCAAGTACGCGGCAGCCACGGGTGCCCATTGAGCTGTCTCTCTGATACAACGCAAGATTTCCGGCGCCCGGTTCGCGTGCTTGAGAGCCTTCCAAAGCTGGCTGGCCATGTGTTCTTAATATTTCAAAGGTTCGAGAACGCGTCAACCAGCGGTTTTTCCAAAACATATCTGCGCGTGAGGGTTGGTCATCCGGATCCTTCCGTTGGAATACGCGCTGAAACGTCGGGCCACAGCTCTCAGGACATGAAAGCGGACGGGTATCGCGAAGAAACACTGAGCGAATTTTGGCGCGGCCACTGCCTTACTGCAGGAGCATGCCCACAACTTCGCACCGGCAACTCGCTCCGGAGCATTTTGATCCGCCGGTTATGGAACCGAACGCTCCCTCTCCGTCGGTCTCCCAGATCGCGATCGTACCGTCTGTCGAAACGGCGCCAATTGCGTACTGACAAGAGAACATGGAGGTTTGCTTACCACTGTTGAAGGTATGCGCTTCCCGGTAAACAGTCCCAGCCGAAGGTAAACTGGAACCGACCCCTGCCGGACTCACCAGGTCAATTTCGTGCTCGAAGGGGCAACTCACAGGGTTTCCCGGCAAGCCGGTTTCGGTGCTGCTGCCAGTGGTTTCGTAGTAGGGATAACTGTCCAGGGCGTCCACATTTGCCCAGCCCAGGTGTGTTCCCCATCCCCCTGAGGAGCAAGTCGCGATTCCAGCTTTCGTATCGGTTGGCGGGTTCGGAGCGCCCGCGAGGGCGCGAATTTCCTCCTGATAAGTATCTGAGCCGCTCGAATTGATTTGATGGCTGACGCCCTCGGTCCAATGGCCGGCGCACTTTCCGCCCGAGGCTGGGCAGGCGACCTGGACGGTGGTCGTCCCGATCAGCCAGTAATACGTGCTGTCTACGGGAGCGCTGCAATTTCTGAGACAGCTTTCATAGGCAATGATCATCCAGACGCCGTCTTTGCTTACGATAGCGTTGTGCACCAGGAAGCGGTCTGGGATGCCGATGGAGCCAGTTGTGCCCCAATCACCCGAGATGACGCCGGTTTTCGTATTGTAGTGGGAACAGCCTGACCCAGGCTTGTAAGCGACCACATCGAAGCCGGTATTCTGTATTCCGGCGTTTGAGAAAGCCGCGCCGAACATTGAATCCGGCGGATACTTGGAGTTGGTGATGTGATCTGCCCATGTGACCGTATAAGGCTTGGCCGTCTTCAACAGGCAGTTGGCGCTGGCAAAGTCAAATTCGTTGGCCGGGGTAGGCGCGGTTGCAGTGGGGCCAAAGCCGGTGAAATCATAGCTCTGAATCTGGCTGCCATTTTGTGCGTACATCAGGTTCGGAGTGCTTGCATTAAACGACGGAACAACGCTGTTCACGGTTCCAGGGAAATAAAAGTTGTTGTCGATCCTGGAAAATGATAGTTGGCCGTTGGCCGTGCTCACTGCTTCCGGGCATATCCAATCCCCGGTCGAGCCAAGTACCACCAAAGTGGAGTTCACGTTGAAGTGCGTTTCGTCGCCCGAGCCGCTGTTGGTGACTTGGCCGCTGGTAAGTAAAGTCGCCGCGTTCGGATTGCAGTTGGTGCTGAGATCGGTTAAGCGAAAGATGGTTGTAGGGGAACCAAATTCGTTGGTGGTGGCCGAAACCCCCGCTCCGTAGAGTGGATTGCCCGCATTCGGCCCGGTGCTGGCCGTCCATGACGGCAGCGTCGCGGGAAGCTGAACCACGGTGCTCGGATTGGTTGATGCCGCGCAGCTGTACAGCGGCGGACCGCACACGCCCTTAGTATCGGCGGAAACGGTGAAGACCAGCGCCTGATTCGCCTGATTTGAAGACGCGTCCTTGACGCTCACGGTAAATGGGAAGGTTCCGATCTTGCTGCTGGATCCGGAGATAACTCCGCTCGTAGCGTTTAGTTGCATTCCCTGAGGAAGTGCGCCGGAAGAAATCGACCAGGAAAAGGGAGCCGTTCCGCCCTCCTGATTCAACTGCTCGAAATACGAAATGCCGCTAATGGCAGCTGGCAGCTCCTGGGTAGAAATACTCAGCGCTCCGGTGGGGGTTACCACCACATAGGCCCTCGCGAACGACTTGGGCCGATCCAGGTTTTTCACCGACACAATCACGGTCTCCGAACTTGTGACCTTGGGCGCAAAGAAGAGGCCGTTTGCCGCGATCGTTCCCCCGGTCGTGGACCAACTCACGGCGGTATGGCTCGAGTTCTCGATAACCGCCGAAAATTGCAGCTGGGCCCCAGAAGATACACTGGCGCGGGTCGGCGACAACAGGATGCGCGCGGAGGGCCCAGAAGAGTCCAGCAACATCAGGCTGCTGCAGGAAGTCACCGCACCCAAGCAAGCCAGGAGTGTGACCGCGGACAGCACTCGCACAAGAATAGGAATCTCTGCCATCCCGTGCGTCTGGCGCGTCTTAAAACTTGACATCAGGAACTTCCCTCGAAGCGAAGTTGGGGGACCTGTTACGTTCGAGTCCTGATTAAAGACTTTAGCGGGGAGCGCTCGCGGACACCATATAACCAACGGCCTTGGCCACTCAGGAGTTTTAAGTACTTTGGAAGGTCAGGTATCGAAAAGGTAACTGGCTGACCTGTAGTCACCATTCCCGCTGTGCCGGATGCTGAAAACACCCGTTGTTTAAAGTCAGACCTGATTCCACGCCGGACGATTTGTGGCTACGTCTTACGCAGCAGGAGAGTACGTAAGCGGTCATAGAGCGTGTTGCCCATCGCCCGCTTCGCCGCGCCTCGCAACGATTCTCCCAAGCGCATCTGCCACAACAATTCAGCCGTGCAGACACCTGCAAATGTGGCCTCGCTGGTACCGCGTAAAACGGCGACGCGGCCCAGTAAATATGGATTCGTTGCTGGAGAATTGGCGTGCGTCCGGCTGGTGGCCAGTGACCGGTAGCCGGCCTCGCGCGCCAAATTGGAGGTTCGATGGTCGTATCGGCCGCCGGGGCAGGAGAAGTGCTCGATTTTTCCGCCGATCATGTTTTCCAGATTCTTCCCCGCCTCGAAAATCTCGCGGCGCAACGCCGGCGGATCGAGATCGTCGAGATAGGCGTGAGTCATCGAGTGGCAACCGATTTCAAAGCCGAGACCGTGCAACTCTCGCAACTGGGCTGACGACATATAGCCAGGTTTGCCGACGAATCCGGCGGTCACGTAGAAAGTGGCGTTCAACCCATTTTCTTTCAGAATGGCAGCCGCAGTCATCAGATCGGTTTCGCAGCCATCGTCGAACGTGATCGCAACCGACTTTCCCGGCGGATAAGCAAGGGCCTCACCGACACTCAGGCCGCGCCAGCCGTTCTGGGCAAGCCAACTCATTTGTGTACGGAAAGATTCTTGGGGAAGAATGTAGCGCACGTATCCCGGCTCGGACTGGCACAGAGGCCGTCCCGGAAGTTCAAGTTCGTGGTACATCAGGAATACGATGTCGGGGCTGGCCATCAGAAAATCCTGCGGAGTTGCGCCTTCAGCGCTTCCGGGACCCGGATGCCCAGTTGGTCCAGCGTATTTTTTGTGTTTTTCAGGAAGCGCCACATGCGATTGGAACGCGCGTTTAAGCGGTCGAACTCGTCGAGCTGCGCCTGGGGCAGAACCCCGGAAGAAGGCAGCTGAAGGTCGTCTTTCTGGGCCGTGTAACGGCCTCCGGCCAGCGCCGCCAGAATCACGTTTCTCTCCGGGGAGTCACACTCGAGGTTCACGAAGAAATTACGAAACTGGTTCTTCCAGTGCAGATCGAGTCCATAGAAAGCGTGCATTCCTGGCGCCCGCTGCTTGAGCCTCTGCAATAAGACGAACGTGCCTGCGCGGGGAGCGTAGCGGCCGTCGTACTTCGAGTTCCAAGTCTCGATTCCCTGGGGCAGAGCGGCAAAGCTTTCAATCCACGCGAAAAATTCGTTCTTGGGATGGGCAATCACGGAGACCGTTCCCTGCGCGTCGATATGGCGAATTACTTCTTGAGGATCTTTCGACGCAGTGAGCGCGGTGGCACAGTAGCCGAGAATGTGCATCTCGCGATCGCAGCGGTATTCCAGGCCCGGCACCATGCGGAATTTCTCGTCCGAAAGTGATTCGCATTCCGCGATGTAACGCCGGATGGAATCTTCGTCGAAATACTCGGAATGGTCGGTCATGCACACAAACGAACAATTCTCCGCGCGGAAGATATCGCGCAGTTCCTGCAATGTGAACTCGCCGTCCGAGTACGTGCTATGAATGTGGAGAACGCCTTTGAGCATAAGAGCCTAATTTCCCCGCCCGTTCCCGGCCAGGCGCCGCAGCAGAATGAGCCAGTCGGCCAGTTCGGGCAGGGGGTCGCTCCATTGAAACAGATCGTGATACGTCCCCGGAACCGGAGTGAGCACATCCAGCAAAGTGCGTAACCGCCCAGGATACTGGCCAGGATAGCCGGCGGGCGGTCCCTTCCAGACTTCGACTAGGTGGCGCGCATCGCCCAGCAGCCAGCGGCAACGGACACCGGTGCGATAACCACTACTCTGATCGATGTCTCCCTGTTCCGCCATGCGCGCCAGCAGCGCGGGGAAGTCCACGCCCGCGTGGCACGCCAAAGCCAGGGAATGCCAAAAGCGCCCGTTCACTTCCATGAACACCGGTGGGCCATCTGCGGGCTTGCGGTATTCGACCATGGCGACTCCGTGCCAGCGCAGAGCGGACAAAATCGCTAACGAAGTTTTCCGGATCTCGGGATCGGGCTCAATACTAACTCGCACCGCGCTGCCCGAGCCGGTGGGATGAACATCGCGAATGCGGCGATGAGCAAACTCAGCGCGCAGTTCGCCGTGATGCATGAGCGCGAAATATCCGGTCCCTTCTCCAGCGACAAATTCCTGCGCCAGCACCGCCGAGGAGCGCGCACTGACATCGTCGTAAGCCGCGTCGAACTGGGCGGCGTCGCTGGCATAGCGTGGACGGCCACCGGTGCGCACTTTTCCTCCTAGTGAGAGCTCTTCCGAAGAACGCGGTTTCAACACCACAGGATAGCTTATCGACCGAGCCAGTTCGCGAGCTTGTTCGCGGGTAACGACGGTTAGAGTCTTAGGGACGGCTACACCCAGCGACGCGGCCAGGCGCGTGGTTTCTTCTTTGTCGTAGGCGCGAAGAAGATCGCGATGGTCAGGCAACACCAGACGCGCTCCGGCGGAAACCAGCGCATCGCGATGGCTCGACACCGGCAGCGTGGTGGCCTCCGTCATCGGAAGAACGAGCGTTCCCGGGCGCTGCGCGACGAAACTGTGGATGGAGGCGATGAATCCATCCACCTGCCCTTGCGGGGCCGGGTACTGGAAACTGCCTGCGCCGGCGCGTGACCAAGCGGCTTTGGACCAACTCGTCGCCTCCGCGGTGTAAGGAGTGTGGCCTGCGCGCGCCAGTGACCTGACGCAGGCGACCGCCTGGTTCTGATTTCCATCCAGCACCAGAACATTCATGGTTGCACGGGAATACCGGCTTCCAGCGATTTTCCCGCAGCACCGCCCGCGGCGTTTTGTGGCGTAACCTCCTGCACCACTTGCCGCAACACGTCGGCGAACCGCTGGACAATGTTCGACCAGTCGTATTGGGCTGCAAGCTGAGCTGCGGCCCGCTCATATTTCTGGCGCAGGGTAGCATTCCGAAGAAGCGACATGATGGCTTCCGCGAAACTGGCGGGATCGTC
>Ga0209415_10019536_pt1 | contig 10599 bp, 2 predicted proteins | sample PeaSoiSIISIP2007_FD_187696 | JGI IMG/M metagenome (GOLD analysis project Ga0209415, IMG submission 187696) | Peat soil microbial communities from Weissenstadt, Germany - SII-SIP-2007 (SPAdes) (version 2) | ecosystem: Environmental > Terrestrial > Soil > Wetlands > Peat | place: Germany... | reverse complement strand
GGCCGGCCGGGCTAGACGCGCTGGCCGGGCTGGACGGGCGGCTGCGGTACCGCAGCGACCTCTTCGACCCGCAGACCGCGCTGCGGTTCGCCGACGGGCTGCGGATGGTGCTCGCGGCGATGGCCGCAGCCCCCGGCACCAGGTTGTCCGAGGTGGACATCCTGCCGCCTGACGTCAGGGAGCTGGTCAGCCGCGTCTGGCCGGCCGGCCGAGCCGGGCCGCCGGCCGCCGGCCCGCCTCCGCCGGGCGAGGCCGCGCCGGTCCAGGCCGGGCCGGGTCAGGCCGGGCCGGGTCAGGTTCCGCCGGGCCGGAACCCGCCGGGCCGGAACCCGCCGGGCCCGGTCGCGCTGACCGTCGCGGCGTGCGCGGGGGACCGGGTGGTGATCCGCGGCAGCGACGGCGAGCTCACCGGGGCGCAGCTTCGCGGCAGGGCCGAGGCGATCGCCGCTGGCCTTTCGGCGCTCGGCGCGGGCCTGCAGGACACGGTCGGAATCCTGCTGCCGCGCGGCGCGCGGCTGCTGCCCGCCCTGCTCGGCGCGTGGTGGCTGGGCGCGGCGTACGTGCCGATCGACCCTGGCCAGCCGCCGCTGCGGATCCGCGGCATGCTGGCCGACGCCGGGGTCCGCGCACTCGTGTCCGACCGCGCCGCGCTCGGGCCGCTGCTGTCCGAACTCGGCGGTGACGTGCCTGTCCTCGATCTGGTCGGCGCACCGCGGACGGCGGCGGGCGGCCCGGTCGCTCCCCCGCGGCTGCCGCCCGACGCCGCGGCCTACGTGCTATTCACCTCCGGGTCCACCGGCCGGCCGAAGGCGGTCACCGTCACCCACGGCTCGCTCGCGCACCTGCTGCGGGCGTTCGCTGAGATGGTGCCGCTCGAGCCGGCCGACCGGGTGGCCGCGGTGACCTCGTTCGGCTTCGATATCGCCATCATTGAGCTGCTGCTGCCGCTGATCGCCGGGGCGCAGGTCATCGTGGCCGACGCCGACCAGGCCAGCGACGGCGGCCTGCTGCGGCGGATGCTGGCTGCCGCCGGCGCGACGGTCCTCCAGGCGACCCCCGCCACCTGGCGGATGCTGGCGGACTCCGGCGGCGTACCCGAGCGGGTGCGGCTGCGCCTCTGCGGCGGCGAGGCGCTCCCGCGTGACCTGGCCGACGCCCTGCTGCGCGGCCCCGACACGCGCCTGTGGAACCTGTACGGCCCGACCGAGACCACCGTATGGTCAGCCGGCGGCCCGGTCGCGCCCGGTCCCGGGCCGGTTGACGTCGGCACGGCGATCGCCGGCTCCCGGATCTACGTGCTCGACCGGTGGGCGAACCCGGTGGCCCCAGGCGTGACGGGAGAGGTCTACATCGGCGGCGTCGGTGTCGGCCGCGGCTACCTCGGCTCACCCGGACCGACCGCCGAACGCTTCGTGCCCGACCCCTTCGGCGACCGGCCGGGAGCGCGCCTGTACCGGACCGGCGACCTGGGCCGCTGGCGGCCATCCGGGCGCCTTGAGATACTCGGCCGCGCCGACCGGCAGCTGAAGATCCGGGGCTTCCGGGTCGAGTCGGCTGAGATCGAGGCCGCGCTGCGCACCCACCCGGACGTCGGCGACGCCGTGGTGACCGCGGTCGCCGGCGACGGCCCTGGCGACGTCCGGCTGGCCGCGTACGTGGTGACCGGCGCCCCCGAGGTGTCCGCGACGCTGCGCGAGCACCTGGGCCGCTTGCTGCCCGAATACATGATCCCGTGGGTCTTCGTGCCGCTCGCCGAGCTGCCGAAGACCGCGAGCGGGAAGGTGGACCACCGCGCTCTTCCGCAGCCGCACCCGGGCGTGGCGGCGGGCGGGCCGAGGATCGCGCCGCGCACCCCGCTCGAACTACAGATCGCCGACCTCGTCGCGGCGGTGCTGCGCCGGTCCGAGCCGGTCGGCGCGCTTGACAACTTCTTCGCCCTTGGCGGCCACTCGCTGACCGCCACGCAGCTCATGGCCAGGATCTGGACCGCACACGGGGTGGACCTGCCGGTGCGGACGCTGTTCGACGACCCGACGGTGGCGGGCCTCGCGGCGGCAGTCACCGCCGCCGGCGCGGGCCTGGCTGGCGCGGACTCGGTCGGCGCGGGTGCGGCTGGCACGGAAAGGGCCGTCGCGGATCGGACCGTCGCGGCACCGCCGGACCTCACCGGTTTCCTCGACGCGCTGTCCGACGCCGACATCGACGACCTTCTCCGGCCCTGACCGAGGCGGTCACCGGGCCGGGCGGCGGCGAGCTGGGGTTCGACGTCGAGCACCGCGGCCAGGACCTCCCGTTCGCCGATCTTGGGGTCGGCCAGCGCCCACAGGATCGGCATTCCGGCCGGGGTGCAGATCAGGTACAGCCGCAGCCCCCAGAACCAGCGGGAATGGGAGGCGCAGTAGCCGTAGTTGGCCCACCCGGCCATGTCCGAGCGCTGGACCGTGGGCCGCGAGCGGCCGTATTCGACCGGCGTGGAGTCGGCGATCCAGACATCATCGAGCCAGAAGTCGCTGTCGGCGGCCAGGTCGCGGATCACCTGCTTGACCAGCGGCTTGTCGTCGATCTTCACGTACAGTGCGGTGAGCAGGGTGTCCAAGGTGGCGTCCACGGCAGGGCCTCCGGGTCTGGCGGTTGGGTTAGCAACGCCGATCTTGGGCACGCTCGCCCGTTATGGGCGGGAACGACACACCGTGAGCTCCGGCTGCCGGGCAGCTTTCGCGGTTGCGGCCCGGGGGACGGATGCGAAGAGGCTCAGTGCTAGCGTGACGCTGTGGCTGCGCACCAGGCGCCGGTGTATGACCGCATCGGCGGGAGGACCCGCAGATAGCGGCCCGGCTCTGGGCGGCGCTTTCAGACGCGTCGCCGGTGGTGAACGTGGGTGCTGGCAGCGGGTCCTACGAGCCCCGGGACCGGCCGGTCGTGGCGGTGGAGCCGTCGGCGGTGATGCTGGCGCAGCGGCCGGCGGGCGCGGCTGCGGCGGTGCGCGCGGTGGCCGAGGCGCTGCCCTTCGGCGATGGGGCTTTCGGCGCCGCGATGGGCGTGCTTACGCTGCATCATTGGCGCGACCGGGCCTGGGGCTGGCCAACGCCCTCGCTCACGGCCGGGCGTCGCTCGCGGTACGGTGGGTGACCTGGCCCGTCCGATCATTTCCGCACGCTCCTCCGAATCGTTCCCCTGGACAGACGCATGAGACGGCCGGCCGCACTGGCGGACCTCCTCGCCCGGCTGAACGCCGGACCGGCCGGCCGCGACGCCCAGGACCTGGACACGCCGGCCTGGCTGGCGCAGGTGGTCACGGCGCTCTTCGATGGCCTGGAACCCGCCGCCGCGCGCGACTGGGCCGCGCGCATCCACGCCCAGCTCGTCTGGCTCGATGACGCGGTGCCGTTCGCGGTCGTGCACGACTGGCACGCCCGTACCGTCGCGCCGCTGCTCGGCGAGGTGTGCGATGGCCAGGCCGCGGTCGGCGCGCTGCACGCCAGGGCACTGGCCGGATCGTCCGTCGCGGAGCCGCGATGGGCGGCGGCGCTGGAGCCGGCGCTGCGGGACGTCTACCGCCGGGCATACGCCTACGACGACGCCTACCGGGTCAACTACGACAGCGCGCACGCCTACGGGACCGCCAACGGCTTCGGCGACGAGGGCACCCGCGAGTACGCGACCTACTACGCCGAGCTGGCCACCGGCGCGAACCTCCGGGCGTACGCGGACGCGAACGCGATCGCCGGCGCGCATGCCTGCGCGACCGCGTTCGCCGCGGCCGACCCGGTCGCGTACGCGCAGACGTACCCGTACGCCGCCGCCCGCGCCTACGCCCGCGCCCTGGCGAGCGCGGAAGCCGACGCCGACCGGAGCGCGCGGGAACGAACCGCGCACGCCCGTCTTGCCGACGGGCTCGCCGCCAGTCTGGGCCGGGCGGCGCCAGAACACCCGCGAACTGGCGGCTAGCGCATCGATCCGGACCCGCCGCGGTGGACGACCCGCCGGCTCACTCCGGGCACCCGGCCGCTGCGCGGCCCGCTGTGCCGCGTCGCCCGCCCGCCCGGCGGTCGAGCCCGACCCTGGCGTGCGGTGGCAACATCATTTATTTTGAGCCTACGGTCCGGGGAATCTGATCACTCCGGCGGAGACCGAGGGCCGGGGGAGGCGGGTGCGTGCCGGACAACCACCTGCTCGCCGAGTCGGCCGCGGACCGGGCGACCCTCGGGCGGGGTGGCATCGAGCCACTGCCGGACCGGACCGGGCACCTGGCGCTGTCCTTCGCCCAGCAGCGGCTGTGGTTCCTGAGCCGCCTCGCGGGCGTCAGCGAGGCGTACCACATGCCGCTGGCGGTGGCGCTGACCGGTCCGCTGGACCGCGCCGCGCTCGCCCGTGCGCTCGACGCACTGGTCGCCCGCCACGAGGCGCTGCGCACCCGGTTCGTCAGCGTCGGCGGCGAGGCGTCCGGCCTCCTCGACCCGCCCGAACGGGGATTCGCGCTGCGGTTCGACGACCTCTGCGGCGAGCCAGACGCCGAAGCGCGGCTCGCCGTCGCGGCTCGAGACGAGGCGAGCGCGCCGTTCGACCTGGAAGCCGGCCCGCTCGCCCGGGGCCGCCTGCTGCGGCTGACCGCCGGCCGGCACGTGCTGCTGATCACGGTGCACCACATCGTCTCCGACGGCTGGTCGATGGGCGTGTTCACGCGGGAGCTCGGCGTGCTCTACACCGCGTTCTGTGACGGCGACCCCGATCCGCTGGAACCGCTTTCGATCCAGTACGCCGACTACGCCGCCTGGCAGCGCCGATGGCTGGCAGGCGGCGTGGCCAGCCGGCAGGGCGCGTACTGGAAGCAGGCGCTGGCGGGCGCGCCGGCCCTGTTAGAGCTGCCTACCGACCGGCCGCGCCCGGCCGAGCAGGACTACCACGGCGGCCAGGTGCGGGTGGAGATCGATGCCGAGCTGACCGCGCGCCTGGCGGCTCTCGGCCAGCGGCACGGCGTCACGCCGTTCATGACGCTGCTGGCGGCGTGGGTCCTGGTGCTGTCCCGGCTGTCCGGTCAGGACGACGTCGTGGTCGGCACGCCGACGGCCGGCCGGCGCCGCGCAGAGCTGGACGGCCTGATCGGCTTCTTCGTCAACACCCTGGCGGTGCGGGTCGACCTGTCCGGCGCGCCGACCGTCGGGCAGCTGCTCGACCGGGTGCGGGACGTGACGCTGGCCGCCCTCGACCACCAGGACATGCCGTTCGAGCAGGTGGTCGAGCTGGTCAACCCGGCCCGCAGCCTCGCGTACACGCCGCTGTTCCAGGCGATGTTCACCTGGCAGAACGACGAGGAGGGCGACCTTGCGCTGCCCGGCGTGACGGTAACCCGGATCAGGTCGTCGTATGCGGCGGCGAAGTTCGATCTGAACCTCGCGCTCGCGCAGGAGGGCGAGGCGATCACCGGTAACCTCGGCTATGCCACCGCCCTGTTCGACTGCGGCACCGCGGAGCGGTACGTGCGCTACCTGCACCGGGTGCTCACCCAGATGGTCGCCGACCCGGGCCGGCCGGCCGGGGCGATCGCGCTCGCTGACGAGGCGATGCGCCGGCAAGCGCTCGCGCTCGGCGACGCGACCGCCAGGTACCCGGTGCGGCAGCCGGTCCATGCGCTGTTCGAGGCGCACGCCGCGGGCACCCCGGACGCGGTCGCGGTCGTCGGAGACGGCCGGTCGCTGACCTACGGCGAGCTGGACGCGTGCGCCAACCGGCTCGCCCACCACCTCCGCCACCTCGGCGTCGGCCCGGACAAGCTGGTCGCGGTCTGCCTGGACCGGTGCCTCGACCTGGTCGTCGGCCTGCTCGCCGTGCTCAAGGCCGGCGGCGCCTACCTGCCGCTCGACCTGGCGAACCCGGCCGAGCGCCTGTCCTACCTGGTCGGCGACGCCGGGCCGGTGCTGCTGCTGACGCACGCCGCGGCCCGCGGCGCGCTGAGCGGCGTCGACCTGGCCGGCGGCGGACTGCCCGTCGTCGACCTCGACGCCGACCGGGACGCCTGGGCTGGCCTGCCCGCCAGCGCGCCGCCAGAGAGCGGCGTCACCCCCAGCCACCTCGCCTACGTCATCTACACCTCCGGCTCGACCGGCCGGCCCAAGGGCGTGATGGTGGAGCACGCCAGCGTGGTCCGGCTGCTCGCCGCCACGCAGAAGTGGTTCGGATTCGGAGCCGACGACGTGTGGACGCTGTTCCACTCGTTCGCGTTCGACTTCTCGGTGTGGGAGATCTGGGGCGCGCTCGGTAACGGCGGGTGCCTGGTCGTGGTGCCCCGGCTGACCAGCCGGTCACCCGCCGACCTCTACCGGCTGCTGGGCGAGCAGGGCGTCACGGTGCTTAACCAGACTCCCAGCGCCTTCCGCGGGCTGGCCGCCGCGCAGGCCGCGAGCGCCGCGCCGCACCGGTTGCGCACCGTCGTCTTCGGCGGCGAGGCGCTCGACCCGGCGATGCTGCGCTCCTGGTACGCCGATGCCCGCAACGCAGGCACCGACCTGGTGAACATGTTCGGCATCACCGAGACCACGGTGCACGTCACGTACCGCCCGCTGACACCGGCCGACACCGATCGGGCCGGCCCGAGCCCGATCGGCCGGCCCATCGACGACCTGCGCGTCTACCTGCTCGATGAGCGCGGCGAGCCGGTGCCGCCCGGCGTCGTCGGCGAGCTGTACGTCGGCGGCGCGGGTGTCGCCCGCGGCTACCTCAACCGGCCGGAGCTGACCGCGCAGCGCTTTACCGAGAGCCCGTTCGTCGCCGGCGACCGCCTCTACCGCACCGGCGACCTGGCCCGCTATCGCGGCGACGGTGACCTGGAGTACCTCGGGCGCAACGACTTCCAGGTGAAGATCCGCGGCTTCCGCGTCGAGCCGGGCGAGATCGAGGCTGTCCTCGCGACCTGCCCGGGGGTTCGCGACGCGGTAGTGCTCGCCCGGCACGACGCGCCGGGCGACGCGCGGCTGGTCGGCTACTACATCGTGGCGCCGGGAGCGGCGCCCGCACCCGAGGGGCTGCGTGCCAGGCTCGCCGCTGTCCTGCCCGGCCACATGGTGCCGGCCGGGTACGTCCGGGTCGAGGCCTGGCCGCTTACCGCCAACGGCAAGCTCGATCGCGCCGCGCTGCCCGCCCCCGACGACACCGCGCTCGGCAGCCGCGGGTACGACCCGCCCGAGGGGCCGGTCGAGGAGGCCATCGCCGCGATCTGGGCGCAGGTGCTCGGCGTCGAGCGGGTCGGCCGGCACGACCACTTCTTCGCGCTTGGCGGCCACTCCCTGCTCGCGCTTCAGGTGCTTGACCGCATGCGGCGCGAGGGCATGCCCGCCGACGTCCGGGCCCTGTTCGGCACGCCGACGCTCGCGGCCCTGGTCGCCGCAATCGGCACGGGACCGGCCTCCGTCGACGTGCCGCCGAACCGGATCCCGGCCGGCTGCGCCCGCCTCACTCCCGACCTGCTCCCGCTGGCGGAGATGAGCCAGGACGAGATCGACGCGGTCGTCGCCACGGTTCCCGGCGGGGCCGCCAATGTCGCCGATATCTACCAGCTCGCGCCGGTGCAGGAAGGCATCCTGTTCCACCACCTGATGACCACCGGCGACGACCCGTACCTGGTGGAAAGCCTGATCCGGTTCGACGACCGCGGCCGGCTCGACGCCTACCGCGCCGCCCTGGAGGCGGTGATCGCCCGCCACGACGTGCTGCGCACCGCGGTGGTGTGGCAGGGCGTGAGCGTGCCCGTTCAGGTGGTGTGGCGCGAAGCGCCGCTCGCGGTGGAGGAGGTCACGCTCGACCCGGACGGAACCGACCCCGGCGCCCAGCTGCGCGCGCACTTCCGGGACTCCCGCGGCCGAATGCCGCTGGACACCGCGCCGCTCCTCCGGCTGCTGGTCGCGCGCGATCCGGGCGACGGCCGGTGGTACGCCCTCGAGCTGATTCACCACATCATCGACGACAACACCTCGCTCAAGCAGCTCCGCGCGGAGATCCGCGCGCACCTGACCGGCCGGGCCGGCGAACTTCCGCCAACCGTCCCGTTCCGCGACTTCATCGCCCGGACCCGCCAGGGCCCGGACCGCGGCGAGCACGAGACGTTCTTCCGCGAGATGCTGGGCGACGTCGACGTCCCGACCGCGCCGTTCGGCCTCACCGATGTCCACGGCAGCGGCCGGACCATCCGGTCGGCGCGGCGGCGAGTCGCCCCGGCCGTCGCGCGGCGCATCCGCGACCGGGCGCTTGCCGACGGCGTGAGCGCGGCCAGCCTGCTCCACGTCGCCTGGGCGCAGGTGCTCGCCCGCGCCTGCGGCCAGCCCGACGTTGTTTTCGGCACCGTGCTGTTCGGCCGCCTGGAGGGCGCGGCAGGCAGCGACCGGGCCCTCGGCCCGTTCATCAACACACTGCCGCTGCGGGTCACGCTCGGCGCGGCCGGCACCAGCGAGTGCGTCCAGCGCACCCACGCGGCCCTGATCGGGCTGATCCGCCACGAGCACGCCTCGCTCGCGCTGGCCCAGCGGGCCAGCGCAGTCGCCCCGCCCGCGCCGCTGTTCACCGCGCTGCTGAACTACCGGCACGCGGCACGGGCGGCCGACCTCAGCCCTGGCCCGGCGGCCGGGCACGACACCGGGATCGCCTACCTCGCCGCTGACGAACGCGGCAACTACCCGCTGGCGCTGGATGTGGACGACTACGGCGACGGCTTCGGGCTGACCGTCGCGGCCGCGGGCGACGTCGACCCGGACGCGGTCGCCGCGATGGTGGACCGGGCCCTTGAGACCCTGGCCGACGCGCTTGACCATGCGCCGGATACCCCGATCGGCCGGCTCGAGGTCCTGCCGCCCGCCGAGCGCGCCCGCCTGCTGGCCGCGGGCGACGGCGGCGCCGTCGCCCGCCAGGACCGGCGCCTGCTGCACCAGCTGTTCGAGGCGCAGGCGGCGCGTGACCCGGACGCGGTCGCGGTGCTTGGCGACGGCCCGGCGCTGACCTACGGTGAGCTGAACGCGCGCGCCAACCGGCTCGCCCACCACCTCGCCGCGCGCTGCGTGGGACCGGACCGGCCCGTGGCGATCTGTGTCGAACGGTCGCCGGAGATGGTCGTCGCCATGCTCGCGGTGCTCAAGGCCGGCGGCGCTTACGTGCCGCTCGACCCGGCCTACCCGGTCGGGCGGCTCGCCGCCATGCTGGCCGACAGCGCGCCGGCAGCGGTGCTGACCCACGGCCCGGCCCGCGGCGCGGTGTCGCAGGCGCTCGCCGCCGTCACCGTCCCGCGGTGGTCCCCCCCGCCGGGCTCGGCCAGTGGGACATCCCCGCGGGACCGGTTGCCGGGCTCGGCCGGCGGGACGACCATGCGGGACCGGTTGCCGGGCTCGGCCGGCGGGACGACCATGCGGGACCGGTTGCCGGGCTCGGCCGGCGGGACGACGCCGCAGGACCGGTTGCCCGGCTCCGCCGGGGAGACGACGCCGCAGGACCGGTTGCCCGGCTCCGCCGGGGAGACGACCCCCCGGAACCCCCCGCGCTCACCCGCCGGGGCCGCCTCGGCCGGGCAGACCTCCTGGAACCCCCCGCCCGTGATCGACCTCGGCGCCGACGCGTCGGCGTGGGCCGGGGAGCCGGAGACCGACCTGGCCGCCGACAGCCTGACCCCGGATCGCCTCGCGTACGTCATCTACACATCGGGGACCACCGGCGCACCCAACGGCGTGCTGGTCGAGCACCGCCACCTGGCCGCAGTCGCCGCCGCCTGGGAGCCTTCCCTCGGACTCCGGCCCGGCCTGACCCACCTGCAGATGGCGAGCCCGTCCTTCGACGTGTGCACCGCCGACGTCGTGCGCGCGCTTGGCTTCGGCGGCCGGCTCGTGCTCTGCCCACGCGAGCTGCTGGCCGACGAGGCCGGCCTGTACGCCCTGATCCGGCGGCACAAGGTGGACTTCGCCGACTTCGTGCCCACGGTGCTCGTGCCGCTGATGTCCTACGTCGAGTCGGTCGGCGGCACCTTAGCCGGCTTCGAGACGCTGATCTGCGGGTCGGAGGCGTGGACACCGGCGAACGCCCGCCAGCTGCGCGCCCTGACCGGCCCGGGAACGCGGATCGTCAACGCGTACGGCGTGACCGAGGCGGCAGTGGACAGCACCCACTACGTGCTGCCCGCCGACGGCCCGGACGGGCCCGCGCACCTGCCGATCGGCCGGCCGCTGCCGGGCGTGCGGCTCTACCTGCTCGATGATGCCGGTGATCCGGTGCCGGACGGCGCCGTCGGCGAGATCCACATCGGCGGCGCCGCAGTGGCGCGCGGCTACCTCAACCGCCCTGAGCTGACCGCCCGGCGGTTCGTGGCCAGCCAGTTCGTCACCGGCGACCGCCTTTACCGCACCGGGGACCTGGGCCGGCGGCGGCCAGACGGCGACGTCGAGTTCCTCGGCCGCCGCGACTTCCAGGTGAAGATCCGCGGCCTGCGCGTCGAGCTTGGTGAGATCGAGGCCGCGCTGACCGGCATCACCGGGGTCCGCGAGGCCGTGGTCACCAGCGGGGGGTTCCGGGGGGTCGTCCCTCCGGGTGGGTACAGCGGGGGGTTCCGGGGGGTCGTCCCTCCGGGTGGGT
>Ga0209415_10019535_pt1 | contig 10599 bp, 7 predicted proteins | sample PeaSoiSIISIP2007_FD_187696 | JGI IMG/M metagenome (GOLD analysis project Ga0209415, IMG submission 187696) | Peat soil microbial communities from Weissenstadt, Germany - SII-SIP-2007 (SPAdes) (version 2) | ecosystem: Environmental > Terrestrial > Soil > Wetlands > Peat | place: Germany... | reverse complement strand
CACGGCACGAAGGTCGATCCGTCGTTGCCGCCGTTGGTGGTGCCGACCTGAAACGGGATGCCGCCGGCCGCCGCCAGGGCGACGACGCGGTCGATCTCCGACGCCGGGGTGACACTGGAGTTGTCGAGCGCACGCAGCGCGGCCCCGCTCCCGAGTGGCGCGTAGGCGAATCGCTGGTTCTCGAGCGGCGAGTCGGACGACACGAACGTGTCGATGGCGTGCACGCGATGGACTGAAATGCCCATCGACCGCGCCACGACAGCCGCGCCATCGAGCCCGACTTCCTCCCGCACCGACCACACGAAGATGATCTTGTGCGTGAAGGTGCTGGGATCGAGCGACCGTAATGCCATCAGGAGTGCCGTACAGCCGGCGCGATCATCGATCGATCGAGCGGTGAAACGCACCTCACCGAGCCGCGACGCGAGCTTGTAGCCGGTTACACGGACGCCGGGTACGACACCGCACGCCGCCAGTCCAGCCGAATCGACGCCCGCCCAGACGGTCAGCGAGTCAGGCTGCTTGGCTGTGGCACGATCGCGGGGCACGAACACACCGGCCAGCGTGCCACCAACGACCGGCATGCCAGCCGCGCGCGCGCCCGCGGTCGGCAACAGTGCACAGTCCGGGCGCGGGCTGGAGGTCCCTTCGAGGTGCAGCAACGCCGGCTGGCCCTCCCACAACGACGCGTAGAATCCGCCGAGCGGGGCCAGCGTGGCCAGCCCGGCCCCACTGATGTGCGTCACGCGAAACCCGATCTCATCGAGATGAGCGACGATGACGGTCGTATCCCGGTCCGGACCGGCTTCCACGATCAGATCGCCGGCTGTATCGACTCGCGTCGGCTGCCGCTGCCACGACGCCGGCAACGCCTCGCGCACGGCTGCGCGCATCGCCTCTTCCCGGCCGGACACACTGTAGATGTCGCTGAGACGCCCGAGGAGACTCGCCACGGGAGTGAGCGAGTCGGTCACCGCCGCGGGAGCGGGCGGGCCGGGGACCCCGCGCAGCGCAAATGGCGCCGGCCCGGGTGGTGTGCGAGCGTCGGCGTCGCTGGAAACCCCGGCGGCGCGCGCCGCCTCGTCCACTAGGGCGACGATATCCGCTCCCCGGACCGATTCCGCGAGCGAGCCGGGAAATCTTGTCGGGACACTGAGCGCGACGGCCGTGATACCGCGGGCCCCGATCCAGGGCGCCTCGACCGGCATCACGAGTGCGTGACGGGCGATGCCCAGCGGAGTGAGCCCTGTGTCACGGGCAATCGAGGGATCGACGACGAACAACGAATCCACTCGTCCGATCCTGGCCAGTGCGGCCGCCAACCCCTCGTAGGCGAACGCATGGCGGGCGCTGATCACCCAGATCGTCTCGCCCCTGGCGGGCGTGCGTCGGGCGGTCGCGGCGATGGCTGCGCAACTCGCGCGATCGCCGGCTCCCGGTCCGGCGACGACATCGGCCATGCGCCAGGGGGGCCATTCTCGAATCACGGGGTCGAGCACCGCAATACCGAGGCGTCCGACTTCCGCGCGAGAGCGGGCGCCGACGTCGACCCAGAGATCGTCGACTCCGACCAGGCTCTCGCCCGCTGGGCGCGCGCGCCAGAGGTGCGTGCTGCGCACGGCGACGACCGCGGGCCGGTCGCCGGAGCGGCTCAGGATCCGCACCCGCTGACCCTCGTGGCTCTGGTCCCAGAGGGGCGAGCGGCGGGCGCGGCCGTCCATGTGCAGCCGGATGTATCCATCATCCGTTATCTCGCCGACGACGTACGCGGCCTCGTCCAACCCGCAGGCGACCACCCGTCTCGGCGAGCCCGACCCGCGGCGCGCAATCAAGTTGCCGGCTGGGTCCAACGTCCAACCCGAGAGCGACGATGCGATAATGTCCATCGCCGCGCGCTCGTGGCCCGTGGCGGCCGGCAGTGCGATCCATTGGGCGACCCCATCGGCGTATGAGGACGGTCCCGCCCCGGCGGCCCGGTCGGCCTGCGCTCCGGCCAGCGCCACCGGCCACCACAACCAGGATGCGGCGCTGGCCAGCGAGCACCGCGCGATCGAGCGGCGACTCACCCGCATGATGGGCTCCCCTCGTTCTGCAGCGAAAAGGCGGCCGTGACGGGCGCGTCGAAGAGGCGGCCACGCACGCGACCATCGGTCTCCAGGGCAACCCGGCCGGCAGCCACTGCCTCGACAACCTCCGGATAGAGTCGGTGCTCGACCCGCAGGACTCGCTCGGCGAGTGCGGTCGGCGTGTCGTCGCTCCACACTGGCACTGGCCACTGCGCGACGATCGGACCGTGATCGTAATGCGCGTCGACGAAGTGCACCGTGACTCCGGTCACGCGGACGCCGGCGTCGATCACTGCCTGGTGGACTCGCGCACCGTACATCTCTGGCCCCCCAAACGCTGGGAGGAGCGCCGGGTGGACGTTCAGGATGCGCCCGCGCCACGGCTCGGTCACGTCCGGCGGAATCCGTTTGAGGTATCCGGCGAGGGCCACGAGGTCGATCTGGTGGTGCGCCAGGAGCGCAACCAGCGCCCTGCCATCGGACGGATCGCTGAGTACGCTCGTCGGCACCCCATGTCGCGCGGCGATCGCGAGCGCGCCAGCCGACGCCCGATTGGACACGACCAGCGACACCGCGGCGCTCGCGGGTCGAGGGGGCGCCGGCGGACCGAGATGCCGGAGCAATGCCTCCAGATTGGAGCCGGTGCCGGAGGCGAACACGGCGATACGGGCCGTCACGCCGTCAGTTTACCTTGAGCGGCGCGTCCGGGTAAGAGACCCGTCATCGCCATCCACTCGCGATACGAGCGCGACTAACGCTCGCGATCATCGTTCGACGATCATGTCAACGGCGGCAGCCAGGGTCGGCGCGACCACCGCTTCGCGTCGTGCCTGGTCGATGTCGAGGTCTGGCGTCTCGGCACTTGGCACCAGGATCCCGCGGGCGCCCAGTGCGCCTGACGCGGCAATGTCGCGCCACCGATCTCCGATCAGGACCGACCGCGATAAGTCGAGGCTGAGCTCGCGCGCCGCGCGGATGAAGAGGCCGGCCCCGGGCTTCCGGCAATCGCATGCGCGATCGACATCGGGGTGATGCGGGCACATGTACGTCGCATCGAGCTGGGTACCGGCAGCCTCGAGGAGCCCATCGAGTCGGGCCTTGACCGCCGTGTACGCCGAGAGCGTGATTCGGCCGCGCGCGATCCCCGACTGATTGGTGATCACGATGGCGGCGAAGCCGGCCGATCTCAGGCGCGCCACGGCGTCGGCTGCGCCCGTGACCAACGTGACCGCGGCGGGATCGGCCAGATAATGCACGTCCTCGATGAGCGTCCCGTCGCGATCGAGAAAGACCGCCGGGCGATCCATCAGGACAGGGCAGCGATGAGCGCCGTGCACAGACCGGCGTCATCGCGCACCGGCACGCTCCGCATGTCGAGTAGGACCCGGTCGTCGGCGATGCGCGCCACGATCGCCGGGCTCCCTCCACGCAGCCGAGCTTCGGTCGCCACGGGATCGCGGGTGAGGCTCACCGCAGCCGAGGGAATGCGGGCGGTGGGAAACGCGCCACCGCCGACGCTGGCGACCGAGGACACCACGTCAGCCTCAATGCCGGCCGAGCACAGTCGATCGACGAGTGCCGACGCGCGCGCGCGCACCGCCGGCTCCGGCGTGGTGAGCATGGCCAGTGCCGGCACGAGGCGGACCGCCCGTTCAGGGTCCCGATAGAGCGCCAGCGTCGCCTCCAACGCGGCAATCGTCAGCTTATCGACCCGCAGCGCACGCAGCAGCGGATTCTTCCGGCAGTGCGCGATGATGGCGGTATCACCGACGATGAGGCCGGCCTGTGGGCCGCCGAGCAGCTTGTCGCCGCTCATGGCGATCGCGTTGGCGCCGGCGCGCACAGCATCGCTCACCGTGGGCTCCCCAGCGAGCCCGTACCGTTCGAGGCTGAGCAGCAAGCCGCTGCCAAAGTCGTGGATCAACGCGATCCCGTGTGCCCGAGCCAGGCCCGCGAGGTCGCTCAGGGTCGCCTCGGCGACGAACCCCTCGACGGCGAAGTTGCTCCGGTGGACCTTGACGATCCCCGTGGTCTGGTCGGTGATGGCGGCCGAGTAGTCGGCGGCGTACGTGCGATTGGTTGTTCCCACTTCGACCAGACGGGCGCCGCTCTTGGCCATGATGTCGGGCACGCGGAAACTGCCGCCAATCTCGATCAGTTCGCCTCGCGAGACGATCGCCTCGCGTCCATCGGCGAGGGTGTTCAACACGAGGACGAGTGCGGCGGCGCAGTTGTTGACGACGATGCCGTCCTCAGCGCCGGTGAGCTCACGGAGCAACGTGACGCAGTGGTCATAGCGCGATCCGCGAGCCCCGTGCTCAAGATCGTACTCGAGATTGCTGTAGCCGGCGGCCGTCTGCTGGATGGCTGCCAGCGCGGCGTCGGCCAGCGGGGCGCGGCCGAGATTGGTGTGGAGCACGATCCCGGTCGCGTTGTACACCGGTCGAAGCGATGGACGCAGGCGCTCGGCGAGTGCGGCACCGACGGCGGCGGCCCAGGCCGCGCTGTCACGCGGGGCGGTCGACGGGTCCCGGCGCGCTCTCTCGATGACCGCGCGGGCGGCATCGGTGACCAGCGGACGCGGCGTGTGGTCGAGCAGCGGTCGCATCAACTCGTCGTCGACCAGCGCATGCACGGAGGGCAGGGCTCGGCGCGCGTCCATCACCGCTCCCGTGGAGGCGTGCCCGCCGGCGGAGCCGTCGATGCCGGCGGCGCCGGTGGCGCACTGCTCGGGGGCACTGGAACCGGTGGAGTGCCGGACGGCGTCGGGGATCCGCCCGATGACGGAGCCGCCGGCCCGAGGGGGGCACGGCGCCGTCGACTCGCGCTATCGGCAGCGGTGCGGGCGCGCGTCGAATCCGCCGGCGTCGGCTTGGGAAGGCTGAAGACGCGGTCATTGGTGTGGGCTCTGCCGAGGAGACCGCGGATGTCGATCGCCCGCAGGCGATAGTACGTGCCAGGATGCAGTGGGGCACCGAGCTGGATCACCACCTCGTGGACCGGACTCGGTCGACTTGGCCTCGGTCGCCGGAGGCGGGCGAGGGAATCGCGCCGGGCGGCAATCTGGGCTTCGCGGCGCCGGGCGGCAGCGGTATCGCTGATGCCGCGGCCGGCGGCAGCCCGGCGCAGGGAGTCACTGCGGAATGCGGAATCGGTGCGGTAGCGGGCGGCCGAGTCGGTGGCCGAATCGAAGGCCGCGGCAGAACGCGCGGCCGAGATCGGGATCTCGGTCGAATCCTTGCCCTTGAGCGTGAACAGAGCGGGGGTGATCTGGAGTGTGGGGTCGATGCCCCGGTCGAACGTCACCCGCAGTGTGACGCTATCGTGCACGGCGACATCCATGATGCGCGGACCGATCGTGTCGTGCAGGAACGTGAGGAACTCGAGACGGGCGGTGTCCACCAGGTTGATGCGGGTGGTGTCCCAGAGTTCTGTCCGGTCGAGCTTGCGATTGTGGTTCCCGTCGATGAAGCCACGCACGATGTAGGTGCCGGTCACCAGATGCGGGAGCGCGAAGGCGCCGTTGGAGTCGGCCTCGGCGACGTAGACCACCGTCGTATCGGTCGGCGCGAACGCCTGGACGAATGCCCTCGGCGCGACCTGGCCGGTGAGCCAGTCGAACACGCGCCCGCGCACGATCGTCGACGGGATCGTCGGCCCGGTCGAGAACGTCAGGCTCGCTCCGTTGCGCCGCACGTTGTTGTGCAGATCGAGCATGCCAGGGAGCATCGTGATCGTGTAGACCGTGTTGGGTCGGAAGCCACGGCGCGGACGGATCGTGACCCGGCTCCGGTGCCAGCTCACGTGAGGGTCGCCGTCACGCGGAGAGATGAGGAAGAGGCCAGCGAGGTCGGGCGCGCCCTGCGGGCGTTGACTGACGACCTCGTCGAACTGGATGGCGGCATCGTGGACCCGGACATTGACCGCGTTGGTCTCCGGCGTGAACGACAGCACGAGCGGCGGGGCGTGCCGTTCGGGGCCTCCCGGCGGCGGGGTCGCCGACGCGCACGCGGCGACCGCTGCTGCGGCGGTGATCAGGAGGTAGCGCGCGACTGCGGGCTGCACCGAGCGATCGGGGATCGGCGGCGGCCACTCCGCCGGCCGACCCGGCGCACCGCGCTCTGTCACCCGCCGCACACAGCGCGCACCCGAACGCGCAACTGGTCAGCTCGCACCGCCCACTCCTGTTCTTTGGCCCGCTCTCCCTCGACGATGGCTTCGGGCGCGCGAGTGATGAACCCGGGGGTGGCGAGCCGTTGTCGCAGCTTGGTGAGCTCGGCGTCCAGGCGAGAGAGCTCGGACTGCAGGCGCTGGCACTCTTGCGCCAGATCGATGACGCCGCCCAATGGCACGATCACCGTCGAGCCATCCCCCAGGACGCTGGTGGCAGCGGCACCGCCGGTCCGCGCCTCCGATGGCGCCGGCGCGACGTGCACGCGGCTCCGCGTGAGTCGGCCGATCGCGGCAGCTTCCTCGGTGAACACAGTGTGGGCGCTGGGTGCGGGGTGGATCAGCGCGTCGACCATGATCGCCGGTCCAATCCCGTAGTCCGCCCGAATCTGGCGGAGCGCCGAGACGGCGTCGCGCACCAGCTCGTACTCGGCGGCGGCGGCCGCACGGGCGGATTGCTTGGGCGCCCCAGGCTCGGCGGCGGCAGGCCACGCGGCGCGCGCGAGGACCGCGCCATCAGGACGGGCAGGGAGGCGCTGCCACAATGCCTCCGTCACGTACGGGACGACTGGGTGCAAGAGCCGAAGCGCCGTATCGAACGCGTGGACGAGCACCGCGCGTGCGGTCGCCGCATCGCGCGGCTCGCTATCGACCCCCAACCGGCCCTTGCAGTGCTCCAGATACCAGTCGGCCAAGTCGCTCCAGACGAACCCGCGGACCACCTCGACGTACTCGCTGAGCCGCATGCCGCTGTCACGTACTGACGCGGCCCACCGCCCGTCCGGCCCGGGTCGCGGGGGCCCGAACGCGGCATCGCTGCTCTCGATCGCCGCGTCGAGGCGGGCGAGGATCCAGTGGTCGGCGCGCGTGAGCGCTCCCCGCTCGGTCACTCTGTCGAGGTCGGTCTCACTTCCCGATGAGCCGACGTTGGTGAGGAGGAAACGCCCGATGTTCCAGAGCTTGGTGACGAAGTTCCGTCCCGCCGCGAACGAACGCTCGAGACTTGCGGGATCCAACAGGACGTCAGTGCCCAACCCCATGCCGGCAATCAGCGTGTAGCGGAGGGCGTCCGCTCCGTAAAGGGCCACGACATCGAGCGGATCGATGCCATTGCCAAGCGATTTCGACATCTTCCGATGCTGCAGATCACGCACGATCCCGTGGAGCAGGACCGTGTGGAACGGCGGCCGTCCATCGAAGTGCAGGCCGGCCATGATCATGCGGGCGACCCAAAAGAAGAGAATGTCCGGTCCGGTCACCAGCACATCGCCCGGATAGAACGCGCGATACGACGCGGTGTCCTTGGGCCAGCCCAGCGTGGACAGCGGCCAGAGCCACGACGAGAACCAGGTGTCGAGGACGTCCTCGTCCTGTCGAAGCGCGGCGCTGCACCGCGGGCAGCTCGTCGGTTCGCCGCGCGACGCGCCCTGCCACCCGCAGGCATCGCAGTACCAAACCGGCACGCGATGCCCCCACCACAGCTGCCGGGAGATGTTCCAGTCGCGGATGTTCTCCATCCAGTTCACGTACACCGCCACCCATCGCTCGGGCACGATTCGAATCGCGCCCGATCGGACGGCGGCCAGTGCCGGCGCGGCGAGCGGCGCCATCCGGACGAACCATTGATCGGACAGCCGCGGCTCGACGACCGTATCGCACCGGTAGCAGTGTCGCACGGCGTGCGTGTGGTCTTCGACGCGGTCCAGCAGGCGCGCCTCGCGCAGTGCCTCGACGATGCGTGCGCGGGCGTCGTCGCGACTGAGCCCGGCGAAAGCCGGGGGGACGCGGCCGGCCGCGCCGTCGCCCTCCTCCATCTCGGCAGCCGGGTTCATCACGACTGGCGCGTCGAGCCCGTGGCGCTGGCCGATGTCGAAATCGTTCGGGTCGTGCGCCGGCGTGACCTTGACGGCGCCGCTCCCGAATGCCGGATCGACCGCCGAATCAGCGATCACCGGGACCTCGATCCCGATGAGCGGGAGCATGACTCGCTGGCCAACGAGGTCGCGATAGCGAGGATCCTCCGGGTGGACGGCCACGGCAACGTCCCCGAGCATCGTCTCGGGCCGGGTCGTGGCAATGGTGATGGCGCGCCCCGGGTCGCCGACCAGGGGATACCGGACGTGATACAGCGCTCCACGCGTCTCTTCGTGCTCGGCTTCCTCGTCACTGAGCGCCGTCAGACATCGAGGGCACCAGTGGATGACCCGGTGGCCACGGTAGATCAGGCCTTCCTCATAGAGGCGGACAAACGCTTCGCGGACGGCCGATGACATGGCCGGCGAGAGCGTGTAGGCCGTCCGTGACCAGTCGGCGGAGGCCCCAATCCCACGCAACTGGTGCAGGATTTCGCCGCCCGTCTGTGCCACAAAGTCGGCGACGCGATTGACAAACGCCTCGCGGCCCAGGGCGCGTCGCGTCGTGCCTTCGCGCGCCAGGATTTTCTCAACGGCGTTCTGGGTGGCGATGCCGGCGTGATCCGTCCCCGGCTGCCACAGCGCTTCGTCGCCTGCCATCCGACGCCACCGGATCAGGACATCCTGCACAGTGAACGTCAGCCCGTGCCCAACGTGGAGGATCGCGGTGACGTTGGGCGGCGGCATGCAAATCACGAACGGGACCCGGTCTCCTCCGGCCCGAATCGTGCGATCCTCATCCGCCCCAAACGCGTGCGCGGTCTCCCACCGGCCGGCCACTTCGCGCTCCGTTGCGGCCGGATCGTATTTGGCTGAGAGCTCGACGTCGCGCGGGGTCGCCGCAGTCATCGCCGAAATGTAGCGGCCAACAGCCGGGACGAAGAGGAGCCGGGACGAAGAGGAGCCGGGACGAATAAAGGCCGGGACGAATAAAGGCCGGGACGAATAAAGGCCGGGACGAGGTACTACCGGGACGAAAAGAAGCCGGGAACTACAGTGGTTCCCGGCTTCACCTCGTCCCGGCTTCTCTTCGTCCCGGCTTCTCTTCGTCCCGGCTTCACCTCGTCCCGGCTTCACCTCGTCCCGGCAGTTGCCGTCCCGGCGTCACCTCATCCCGGTTGTACCTCGTCCCGGTTTTTTTTCACCCCCGTCGTCTCTCGCTCCGTCGGCACCTCGTCGGCGGCGTCGCGGATCGCTTCGGCGTCGCTGAGGTCGCGGCTCTTGCGGGGGCTCTTGCCTCCGGTATGCCGGCCGACGTCCTCCGGCGCGCCTTGGCGGGCGCGGCCAGTACCGACGCGCTCGTTCTCCCACGCCGATTCGGTGGAGCGAGGGTCGCCGGCCGCATAGCGTTGCGCGGCGCGAGTTTCGGCGGCTTCGTCATCGCGGATCGCCAGCCGATTCACGACCGTCTCGACCCCCGGAACGCCACGGGTCACGACGGTGGCATGCTCGTATTCCACGTCGGTATACACGGCGCCGGTCAACTCGATGGTGCCCGGGTTGACGGCTCCAATGTCGATCGCGCGCTCGGAGAGGACTGGATCGTTGGTGAATGCGGTGAGCACGCGGTCCTCGAGCTCGGGGTCGGCGCTTGCAAACGCCTCCAGGTCGTCGTCGTCCGCCATGAGATCATCGTCGTCATCGATGTCGCGGGATTCGCTCAGATCGTCGTCGGACTCCTCGTCGTCGGTCAGGTCGGCCCGCGAGAAATCCTCTTCCTCGTCGTCGTACTCGTCGTCGATGGCCGCGCGCGTGCCCGGCCCGGGCGAGGGTGTGGGCGACCGCACGGCTTCCGGTCCGCGAGCGGCCTGCATCCGGCGGCGTACCCGTGCCGAGATGCCAGCCATGCCGCCCAGTCGGTGCGCGAGATACGCGCCGGCGGCCAAACCTGCCACCAAGCCGACGGCGAGAAAGGCGAGTCCTGCCCCTCCGGACCGTGCATCATCGTGATGCCGCACGTGCCAACGCGCCATGAGGACTCCCTGCTACGTCCGTAGCGAGTGCGAAGGGTCCGCGGTTAACTTTGGCCACACATGGAGCCCGTTCAATATACCGGCAAAGCGAACACACCGCAGGGCGACCCGTCGTCCGGCGATCGCCCCACCGCCAAACGGGGTGGCGGCAACGCGATGCGCATCATGATCTGGGGCGCGGTCCTGGTCATACTCGTTGCCGGGCTCGTGATGTACTTCCGTTACGAGCGCGCGGTCGTGCCCCTGTTTGGTGGGGGGCGGTGACAGCCCTTCGGCTCACGCTCCCCGATGGGAGTGCCCGCGAAGTGCCGGTCGGTACGCCATCGCGCGATGTCGTGGCGTCGATCGGCCCGCGGTTGCTTCGTGATGCGGTGGCCGTCGAGGTCGACGGCCACGTGCAGGACCTGATGACCCCGCTGCGCGCCGGCGGGGCGTTTCGCGTCCTCACGGCGGCCGATCCACGCGCGCTCGACGTGC
>Ga0209415_10019534_pt1 | contig 10599 bp, 11 predicted proteins | sample PeaSoiSIISIP2007_FD_187696 | JGI IMG/M metagenome (GOLD analysis project Ga0209415, IMG submission 187696) | Peat soil microbial communities from Weissenstadt, Germany - SII-SIP-2007 (SPAdes) (version 2) | ecosystem: Environmental > Terrestrial > Soil > Wetlands > Peat | place: Germany... | reverse complement strand
CGGGGGAGAATGACCCCGTTGGTTTTCAAAACCAACGAATTGCCGACGCGACTGTCGGGACCCGGCTGAACGGTTACGATTCGTCTAGCGAAGCGCCAGTCCCACGAACAGGGTGGGACTGCGCTGGTTCTGGCCCGCGTAGTGCGTGCAGACCAGATCCTCCTGGATCCGCAGCGCCAGGTGCGGCGCCAGCCGGGACTGCACCGCCAGGCCGGGAGAGAAGGCGAAGCTGACGCTCTGGGTCTGGGCGTCGCCGCTGGAGGCCTGCAGCAATTCTCGGCCCACCAGCAGATGGGCCGCCCCCTGCCAGCGGCCCCCCTGCCCCAGGGGCAGGGTCCAGCGCGGCCCGGCCATGGCCCCGCTCTGGCGCAGGTTCACCCGGCTGGCGCCCAGTTCGGCCTCGGTGCCGGTCTGGTGGCTCAGGGCCAGTTCCGCGGACCAGGCCGGGGTCAGGCCGTATTCGCCGCCCAGGGCGATCCCGTTCAGGCGCTGGTCGTGGCCCGTGGCCGGGCGCAGCTGGCAGGTGTCGTAGCCCAGGGTCCAGGTCATGGGCGGCACCAGGGGCGGGGTCTGGGCCTGGGCCAGGCCGGCGCTGGCCAGGAGGGCGAACAGGAGGTGCGGGCGGGGTTTGCGCATGGTCGGATCCTGGCTCATTGAACGGTCAGCTGGATGGAGGTGGTGACGGGGGTGGCGCCGGTGGCGCTGGCCGTGACGGCGACCGTGTAGGTGCCGGCCGGGGTGGGGGTGCCGGCGGTGGCGCCCTTGCCGCTGCTGGTGCTGCTGCAAGCGGTCAAACCACCAACCAGGACCACCAGCAGCGCGGACAGGAACAGGCCCATCCGCCGCCGTCGGCGCCGGCCTCCGGGCAGGGCGAACACGCCGCCGATCAGCAGGGCCCCCGCGCCGGCGCCGAGGCCCTTCATGGGCGGCAGCCCCTGGAGGCCGCGATTCCGGCCGAGGATGGTCAGGGACGGGGTGGTGGTGATGAGCGCGGTCACCTGCACGGCGCCGCTGGACACGTCCACGCTCTGGCTGGACAGGGTGCAGGCGGCGCCCGCCGGCAGTCCCGTGGCGCTCAGGGTCACCGGGCCGGCCAGGGCGGCGCCGGCATTGGCCACCGTGAGGGTGACGCTGGCGGACCCGCCGGACGCCACGCTGACCGTGGGGGTGGGGTTGTTGAGCACCAGGACCGGGGCGTTGGCCACCACCTGGGACAGCGCGCTGCTCAGCGAACCGGCGTCGATGGTGCTGCCGCTGTAGCGGGCGGTGATGGGGTGGCTGCCCGCGGCCAGGGCCGCGGTGCTGTAGGTGGCCACGCCCGCGTCCAGGGTGCCGCTGCCCAGCACGGTGGTGCCGTCCAGGAAGGTGACCGTGCCGGTGGGCGTGCCGGGCACCTCGGGGGTGGTGTCGGTGGGAGCGGAGCCGCCGCCCGTCACCGTGACCGTGGCCGTGAAGGTGACCGACTGGCCCACGGCGGCGGGATTCTGGGACGAGGTCAGGCCGACCGTGGTGGCCGCCGGCCCCAGCGCCGTGCCGCCGCCGGCGATGATGGCTTCCATGTTCTGCCGGAAGGGGATCTCATTCACCCCGGTACTGCCGGAGGGTGCGGTCATGACGAAATTGATATCGTAGACCACCACCAGCCCGCCGTGCAGGGCGTTGGCGAGGGTGCCCTGGCTGAAGTAGATGGCCCCGCCCAGAGCGCCACCGTTCTGGGTGCAGATGAAGGTGCCGCTGCCGGGGGAGATGGCCATGGCGCCGGCGGCGAAGGTGACGGTGGAGATGGCGTTGGGGGTGGTGTTGAAGGGCACGTTGACCGTTTCAGGGGCGGTGGTGTCGTTGGCCGGCAGCGGCACCGGCACCGTGCCGCCCCCGGCCAGGGTGATGAACGCGCTGATGAGGGTGTTGCGCGCGGTGAAGTTCGCGGCATTCTCCCCCATCAGGAAGATCATGTGGCCGGTGCCCGCCTGCAGGAAGGCCAGGTACTGGTTCTCCTCCCCCACGGTGAAGACCGGGGTGTTGAGGACGCGCAGATCGTAGATCTGGTCGTAGCTGGAGAGATCCCCCGGCACGTCCGCTTCGATATCCACGGCGCTGGCCCCCAGGTCCGAGCTCAGGTGGCTGGCCGCGGTCGTGCCATAGTTGCTGCCGTCGTTGCCCGCCACGATCAGGATGTGGGGAGGCGGCGTCGCCCAGGCGGGCCGGCCACTCCCGGCCAGCAGAACGGCCACCAGGGCCATGAACCACGAAAGCATGGGGGATCGCTGCATGGGGAGATCCTTTCTGGGTGGGCGGCAGGCGGAAACCAGGGGCCCAAGATCTCGTTTCGACATTCGACTATTCGGATCTTTAATTCTTTTTTCAAGATTCGCCCACGGCGATTCCCCCGCGCCAGCCCTGCTTCTACGGGCAACCAAGCGGCTCAACCAGCAGTCGAGCGGATGACTGGACAAGGCTCCGGCTTACAGCCTCGCAGGCGCTGCGGGGTTCCGGCCCTCAGCCGCGCAGGCGCTGGGCGGCCCGCCCAAGCGCCTGGCGCAGGGTCCGCCCCCACTGGCTCATGGCGGCGAAGGCCAGGCCCACCACCCCGGCGCTGGCGGCGCCCGCGGGGCAGCCCGGCCGGCCGCAAAACGGGCAGACAGCACTCATGGCGTACAACCCGGAAAAGCCGGCAAACCAGGCCACGAAGCGCACGGCGCCGGCCATGGGCCGGGCGCCTGCAGGCTTGGCGGTGGCGTCGCCGGCGGCGGCCGGAACGGGGCCGGCGGCTTCGGCATGGGGGTGATCGCAGCAGTGCGGATGGTCGGACATGGGCCGTCCTGGAGCAGGGGACGCGGGGAGCGGGAACGCCTTGCCGCGCCGGACCGAGTGTAGCACCGGAAGGGACCCCGGCTCAGCCCAGGAAGTAGGCCAGGGCCGAGGCCAGGAACACGCCGGGCAGCAGGTTGCCCACCGGGAAGCGCTTGATCCCGGCCAGATCCATCCCGATGGCGGCGATGAGCAGCCCGCCCGTGGCGGTGAGGGTGGACAGCACCGGCAGGGTGAGGAAGTGGGCGACACTGCCGGCGGCGAGGGTGATCCCGCCCTGGTACAGGCACAGGGGCAGCACCGACAGGCCCACCCCGATGCCCAGGGTGCTGGCCAGCATCAGGGAGGAGATCCCGTCCAGCATGGCCTTCACGTACAGCACGTGGGGCTGGCCGACGGCGTCCTGGATGGGGCCGATCACCGCCATGGCGCCGATGCAGAACATGAGGGTCGCGGTGACGAACCCTTCCACCAGGTTGTGTCCCTGCCCGGCTTCCGGACTGGAACCGGCGGACACCCGGGCCTGGATCCAGCCGCCGAGCTGGTCCAGCCGCTCCTCCAGCCGCAGCAGTTCGCCGATGATGCCGCCCAGCACCATGCCGCCGATGACCACCAGCAGGTTGGTGTGGTAGGGCAGCGGCCCGGTGTAGTGCACGCGGCCCGGATCGACCCGGGGATCCAGCGCCATCTGCATGCCCAGCAGGAAGATGGTAAGGCCGAGGGCCGACAGGGCGATCCTGCGCACCCGCTCCGGGATGACCTTGCCGAACAGCAGGCCGAGGGTGGTGCCGCCGATGATCGTGGCGGCGTTCACCACGGTTCCGATTCCGGTCATGGACTCAGGCCTCCAGCACGAAATCGACCACCTTGCCGCCGGTGATCCGCGCCAGCTGCGCCAGGGTGGTGGGCACGCCGGTGGCGTCGGTGCCGGCCGCCGGAAACACGCTTGCGTGCGCGCCCAGTTCCCGGTCCAGCAGGATCTCCACGCCGTCCAGACCGAACGGGCATACGCCGCCGGGGCGGAAGCCGGTGACCCGCTCGGTCTCCTCGGCGGTGGTCATGGACACCTTGGCGCCGATCACCTGGCGCAGCACTCCGGACGGGATGCGCTTGTCCCCGGGGCAGACCACCAGCACATAGGCTCCGGCCTTGGTCTTGAACAGAAGCGACTTGGCGATGCGGGCCGGGATCACGCCCAGGCGCCGGGCGGCCATTTCGGCGGTGGGGGTGCTGCCCGGTTCGAACTCCAGGGCCTCGAGCCCATGTGCGCTGAGCACCTTCTGCACTTTCTCCGGCACCATGCTGCCCCCTCCATCCGAACCATCTGTATCCAGGAAGTTTCAGTCTAGCCTGAGCGGAGGCTCAGCGCCCAACCGCACATGCAAGCGGCCTGATCTGGGTTCGGGGCGAGGGTCGGGACCAGCGGGCGAAGCGGCTAGCTGACCTGTTCCTGGGCGGCCAGCACGAAGGTCACCATCGGCCGGTCCTGGCTGCGCACATGCTCACTCAGCCAGTTCTCCATGAATCCCAGCAGTTCCATGGGCGGGAGCCCGCCGTCGGCGTTGAAGCGATCCACCAGTCCATCCACCTGGCCTCGCAGCTGGGCGTGGGCGGCCCGGTGACTTTCCAGCCCCGGGCAGTCGTACTGGACCATGAGGCTTTCCTCCTGCCAGAAGTGCGCCACCACGTACATGGACAGGGTGCCCAGCATGCGGCCCACCTCCCCGTGGCCGCCGTCCTCGGCCATGGCCGCGCGCAGCGCCTCCAGCATCCGAAAGATCTGCTCGTGCTGATCGTCGATCTGTCGATTGCCGGTGATCAGTGCCGGATCCCACGCGATGCCCATGCCCGCCCTCGAATCCAAGAGTATGCCCGATCCACCGACTCCCCGCCAAGCAAGCCGTTCACCACTTGGCGAGATCAGCCAACCAAGCGGCCACGGCCTTGCCCAGCTTGGCCCGGTAGTCGGCCAGCAGCAGGTCGTCGGCCTGGAATTCGGTCACCCCCACCCCCTTGGCGGTGATGCTCATGGACTCGTACTCCTGGCCGGTGCTGTCCACCAGGGTGAGCCCCAGGGAGCCCTGGGCGATGACGAAGTCCGGCGTGCGCTTGCGGTCCCACCAGGCCGAACGGCCCACCAGCACCCCGTTGTGCCCGCTGCGCACCCGCAGGGCGATGGTGAACAGGGGCTCCCGGTCGGACCAGCCCATGCCCTGCTTGAGCACGGCGGTGCGCACCACGGCGACCACGTCCGGGTCCGGCTCCCCCCCCGCGCCCGGGGCCAGGCCGAAGGTGAGCGCGCCGCGCGCCGCCACCATCCGCCGCTCCAGGTCCTGCCGGGTGCGGAGCACCTCGGCCCGCAGGGCGGGATCGCCGCCGCCGCCGCCGAGCAGCCCGGCCAGGTCGTCGAGCTTCAGCACCTCCGCATGGGCCTTGGTGAGCGCCTGGGCGGCCACCAGCTTGCCACGCACCCCGCCGGCGCCGCGGTCCACGTCCAGATCGGCGCGGAGGGCGTCCAGCCGGGTCCGCAGTTCCCCCTGGGCCAGGCCCAGGTCCAGGTAGGCCAGGGCGTAGCCGGTCTGCCCGGGCCGGTCCAGGTAGGTCTCCTCCACCACCAGGCCCGGCAGCTCGCTGGCCTGGGCCTGCACCTGGGTGTCCACCTCCGTGTCCTGGGTGCGGTTGCCGGTGGCGGCGGCGCCGCTGCTGCGGCTTTCCTGGCTCCGGGTGGTGATCCGGGTGTCGCCCTTGACGTTGGCGCGCATCCGGGCGATCACGTCGGTCCGGGCGTTGTCCGTGGCCTGGCGCAGGCCGGCGGCGTCCCCGCCCTGGGCGCCCAGCGGCGCCACCCCCAGACCGTAGACCCGGCCGGGCTGGGTCGGCAGCACCGAGATCCAGATGGGCTGGATGCTGGGCTTCGGGGCCGGGGCCGCCAGGACGGGGACCAGCAGGAACAGGGTGGGCAGCATGGCATCTCCTCGCAATCTAGGCCCCGAACAGCCTGCGCACGCTGTCCTTGCGGATCTCCAGGTCGTCCGCCCAGACGATCACCGCGGATTCGATATCGGTGGCCTGCAGGGTGATCTTGTAGTAGACGTCCTTCTTGCTGCCGGTCTGCTTGACGATGGAGGAGATGCTGCCGTTCAGGATGTACTTGCTGCCGATCTGCTTGCCGGCGGCCTTCTGGGTGGCGCTGTCGGCCATGATCCCCTGCAGCTTGTACTGGTCGGCCAGTTCGCCCTGCATCTCCAGCCCCGAGAAGCGCACCTTGCCGGACTTGATGAGGGCGGTGCGGATCTTGTCGGTGATGGACTTGGTATCGATGTGCTCGGAGGTCTCGTTGCGCAGCCGGGTGACCGAGACCAGGGGCGGATTGCCCGGATCGGCGGGATCGGGCTGCAGCCGGTTGCTGGCCATGAGGCTGGACACCATCTTGTCGGCGATCATCTGCAGATCGGTGGAGCCGAAGTCGGCGTTCACGGTCTCGGTGGCCTGGGCGTTGCCGTAGCTGGTGACGGGTCCGGAACAGCCCAGTCCGAGGGCGGCCAGGGCCAGAAGGGGAAGGGTCAGCTTGTGCATGGTCATGTCCTCGGAAGGCAGGTGTGCGGGAAGGACCCGCGACGGCTCCATCATTGCAGCATTGCGGGAGTACGGGCAGCCGGGTCAGTGCCGGCGGGCCCGGGCGGGACCGCCGGCGGCCCGGATGCGGCCGGCGGCGGCCCCGGCGCGACGGGCACCAGTCCGGACGTAGCGGCCGGCGGCAGTTCGGGCGTGGCCGGCGGCGGCACGGCGGCCAGGAAGGTCCGGGCGTCGATCCGCCGGTAGCCGGGAAAGGCGCGCACCAGCAAGAACGTGCGGCTGCCCGGGGCGATGTCCAGATCCACCGATCCGGTCCAGTCCGGGCCCCGCAGCTGCACGGTCTGCCGCCCCGGCGCCAGCTCGCCCTGGGCCACCTGGATCTCGGCCGGCAGGCTGAGCCAGGCGCGGCGGTCGGCGGAAGTGAGCACGTAGCCCGCCACCCCGGCCAGGAATCCGGCCACCGGGCCGTAGCGATCCCCGCTTTCCTTCTGGACGGCGCCCTTGGCGATGGCGCCCAGCAGGCCGCGGGTGAGGATGCCCGGCAGCCGCTCCTGCAGGGCCTTGGCCGCCAGGGCGCGGGTGTCCAGCACCGGGGCGGTGCGCCAGACGTCGCCGGCGCCGCGGCCGGCGGCGGCCCGGAGCTCCAGCGGAGGCTGCGCCGGCCCATGGGCTTGGTATATGGGGAAGGCCAGGCTGTACAGCTGGTCCCCCACCGGCAGGGTCAGCTTCACCTGCTCCGGGACCGGGGCCAGGCCGGACTGGTAGCAGACCACCAGCGATCCGCCCACCGGCCCCGGCGGCGCGGGGGCCGGCCCCGGCGGCGCGCCGTCCCGGCCCAGCCGGGCCTGGGCCGTGTCCCAGGCGGGGCCGCCCTGGCGCCGGGCGATCTCCAGGTAGGCGGCCCGCACCGCCGGGACCTGGGGCGCCAGCTCGAAGGCCCGCTGGATGGCCACCATGGCATCGTTCAGCCCCGCCTCGCCGCGCATCAGGAAGACCTGGCCGGTCAGGTAGCAGGTGAAGGCGTTCTCCACGGAATTGCGCAGGTTGCGCACCGAGTCGAACATCCGGCCATAGGCGGCGGCCACGGCCGGATCGTCCGGGCGCACCCGGGCCGGGCCCGCCCCGGCCTCGGCCGCCGCCAGCTCGCGCCGGTGGCGCTCCCGCTCCAGGCGCTGGTATTCCTCGGCCTTGCGCAGCTCCACCCGGGCCGATTCCAGGTCTCCCAGCATCAGGTAGTTCAGGCTGTCGAGCGTGCGCGCCAGGACCTTGTCGCAGCCGGAACCTTCGTAGCGCTGGACCCGGTCGTTGCTCAGCAGGGCGCCGGCGCCGCGCCCCGCCGCGCCCGCCGACAGCACCGCCCGGCCTTCGTAGCCCCGGGCCACCGCGTCGGCGCTGCGGAACAGCTCCAGGCTGGCCTGGAACTGGCCGGCCATCTGGCGCAGGCTGCCCAGTTCGTACAGGGCCAGCAGCTGATCGGCGCCGGGACGCCCGGCGGTCTTTAGGAACGCCTGCTCCGCCCGGCGCAGGTTGCCGTCCCGGAGGCCGTCCAGGGCCCGGCGCACCTCCCTGGGATGGTCCGCCCGCGCCGGCGGCGCCAGGGCCGCGCCCAGGGCCGGAACCAGCAGGCACAGCGCGATCCGGGGAAGGCCTTCCCAGCGGCACCTGGCCAACCCCATCCGGACCCCTCCCAGGCAGCAACGAACCGGCGGCAAGGGCCAGTCCAGGAAACATAGGCGGCCACGACACGACTGTCCAGACATCCCATGCCATGCGTTAAATCATTCAGATAAAATAGGCACAAACTCATCATTGACGTTAGAATCGCCAACCACCGGAGGAAACCGTGAAGATTGCCGTCCCCTTGGAGATCCGGCCGGATGAGCGGCGCGTGGCCCTGGATCCCGACGCCTGCAGGAAGCTGGTCCGCATGGGCGCCCAGGTGGCGCTGGAGGCGGGGGCCGGCGTCCGGGCCCACTATCCGGACGCGGCCTACCTGGAGGCCGGCGCCCGCATCGTCCCGGAGGTGGCCCAGCTGCTGGGCGAGGCCGACCTGGTGACCAAGGTGAACGCCCCCATGGCGCGGCCGGACGGCAGCCACGAGGTGGACCTGATGCGGCCGGAGGCGGTGCTGCTGGCCTCGGTGTTCCCCACCCGCAACCTGGACGCGGTGCGGCGCCTGGCCGAGCGCGGGCTGACGGTGCTGTCCACGGACTGCATCCCGCGCATCACCCGGGCCCAGGCCATGGACACCCTGTCCAGCCAGGCCAACCTGGTGGGCTACAAGGGGGTCCTGCTGGGCGCGGTGGAACTGCCGCGCTACTTCCCCATGCTCATGACCGCCGCCGGCACCACCCTCCAGGCCAAGGTGTTCGTCATCGGCTGCGGGGTGGCGGGCCTCCAGGCCATCGCCACCGCCCGGCGCCTGGGCGCCGCGGTCAGCGCCACCGATGTGCGCCCCGAGGTCCAGGAGCAGATCGAGTCCGTGGGCGGCAAGTACATCGGCATCCAGCTGGGCGCGGCGGCCTCGGCCGGGGGCGGCTACGCCGCCGCCCTGTCGGCGGAAGACCAGGCCCGCCAGGCCAGGCTCCTGGCCGAGCACTGCGCCCAGGTGGACCTGGTCATCACCACCGCCCTCATCGGCGGCGTGACCGCGCCCCGGCTCATCGACGAGGCCATCGTCCGCTCCATGCGGCCCGGCTCGGTGATCGTCGATCTGGGCGCCGACGGCGGCGGCAACTGCACCCTGTCCCGCCTGGGCGACAGTGTCACGGTCGGCGATGTGCGCATCCTGGCGCCCCTGAACCTGCCGGCCACCGTTCCCTACCACGCCAGCATGCTGTTCGCCCGGAACCTGCTGAACGTGATCACCGCCTTCTGGAATCCCACCGAGGCCACCCTGGCCCTGGACTGGAACGACCCCATCCTGGCCGGCTGCTGTGTGGCCCGCGGCGGCCAGGTGCTGCACGGCCCTTCCCGCACGGCGCTCGCGTCCTAGTCCACCCCCCAGCCCACCCCTTCACAGCCCTCCAGGCCCGGCGGCCGGAAAGGAGCCCCCCTTGCGAGCGAACCACGGAATGGACGGAACCCCGGGCCCGGCGCTGGCCCTGCTGCTGGGCGGACCGGATGATCCGGCCCGCGCGCAGGGCCGCGGCGCGGGCGGCCACGGCACCCTGGATCTCATGGGCGCGCTGTTCGTGTTCATGCTGGCCACCTTCATCGGGCTCATGGCCATCCAGCGGGTCTCCCGGCTGCTGCACACCCCGCTCATGAGCCTCACCAACGCCATTTCGGCCATCGCCGTGGTGGGCGCCCTGATCGTCGCCGCCGGCCCGGACGCCCCGGTCTATGTCACCGCCCTGGGCCTGGTGGCGATCTTCTGCAGCACCACCAACATCGTCAGCGGCTTCCTGATCACCGACCGGATGCTGAAGATGTTCAAGAAGCGCCCGGGGGCGGCCAAATGAGCGCCGATACCCTGGTCCAGCTTCTGTACCTGGTGGCCACCGGCCTGTTCATCATGTCCCTGCGCTGGATGAGCGATCCGGAAAGCGCGCGCAAGGGCGTGTTCTCCGGGGTGGCGGCCATGACCCTGGCCGTGGCCGGCACCCTGGTGGGGGTGCTCGGCACCGGCGGCAGCCACTACCTGTGGATCCTGGGCGCCTTCGTGGCCGGGGCCGCGGTGGGCTACCCGCTGGCCCAGGTGCCGCTCACCGCGGTGCCCCAGCGGACCGCCCTGTCGCACGCCTTTGGCGGTCTGGCCGCGGGGCTGGTGGGCACGGCCAAGTTCCTGCTCTACTACGGCCAGGGCCGCCCGGAGGCGCTGGCGGCGCCCATCGTCGTGGCCCTGGTGCTGGAGGTGCTGCTGGGCTTCCTGACCTTCACCGGCTCCCTCCTGGCGGCCGGCAAGCTCCAGGAGATCGCCTGGGTGCCCCAGCGGCCGGTCACCTATCCCATGCAGAACGTCATCAACCTGGGCCTGTTCGCCCTGGCCCTGGCCCTGGGCGTGGCCCTGGTAGTGAACCCCCTCGCCGGCTGGGCGCCCGCGGCCTTCCTGCTGGTGGTGGTGCTGTCCCTGGCCTTCGGGGTGCTGCTGATCCTGCCCATCGGCGGCGCGGACATGCCGACGGTGATCTCCATCCTGAACGCCTACGCCGGCTTGTCGGCGGTGGCCATGGGCTTCGTGCTCAACAACAAGCTGCTGATCACCGCCGGCGC
>Ga0209415_10019533_pt1 | contig 10599 bp, 10 predicted proteins | sample PeaSoiSIISIP2007_FD_187696 | JGI IMG/M metagenome (GOLD analysis project Ga0209415, IMG submission 187696) | Peat soil microbial communities from Weissenstadt, Germany - SII-SIP-2007 (SPAdes) (version 2) | ecosystem: Environmental > Terrestrial > Soil > Wetlands > Peat | place: Germany... | reverse complement strand
GAGAGAGGATTTGAACCTCCGACCCCCTGGTCCCGAACCAGGTGCTCTACCAGGCTGAGCCACTCCCCGACGAACTCATCCGGCCCCGCGAGAGAGGAAGGGAAAGACCAGCACACGCGGGCGGCTGAGGCCACAACCGATTGCAATTATAGCATTCTGTGGTCTGCGCGACTCTGTGTAGCAGCGCTCAGGCCGGGCTCCGAAATCTCATCGATTCCCGCCACGCTCGCCCCTGCCTGATTTATTGCCGTGCACGAAATAAATACGGCGCGTGGGGAAACTGTCGTATAAAAGGGGTAGTGTTTCCGGGGCTGCGAGCCGCAACCGTATTCCGGGCATTCCTGCAAATTGTTGGTTAGAGTAACGTTTCAATAGATGATCGCCTTCACTGCAAACTGTCTGTACACTCCGCTCGAGCGGATCGCCCAACCCCTGCTTCTCGTGGAGGACGGCCATGTCTCGGAAGTCAGCTCACGCAGCGCGCGTCAGATTCCGCAGGGAGTCCGGCTGGTGGACTTTGGCGACGCGGTTCTCGGTCCGGGATTTGTGGACATTCACATTCACGGCGGCGCCGGCCATGATGTGATGGAGACCGACGCGTCGGCACTGCCCGTTATCGAGCGCCTGCTTGCCGCGCACGGCGTCACCGGCTATTTTCCTACGACCGTTACGGCTCCTGTTGATCAGACCTTATCCGCGCTGGACCGCCTGGCCACTGCGATGGAACGAGCCGCGATTGAACAAGCCGAGGCTGGCAAAGGCGCAACTGACCAGCGGGCCCAGCCGCTCGGCATTCACCTGGAAGGGCCATTTCTCAGCCACATTCGCCGCGGAGTGCATCCGCCAGGGAATCTTCTGCCGCCAACCCTCGCGATGTTTGATCGCTTCTGGCAAGCGGCGCGCGGTCACATTCGCATGATGACGATTGCACCTGAACTGGAGGGCGCGCCGGAAGTAATCGCGGAGGCCGCCCGGCGCGGCGTCTGTGTCAGTCTTGGACATTCGGATGCCGATCTGAAGGCGGCTCGCGCCGGTATCGCCGCGGGCGCTCGTCATGCCACGCATGCATTCAACGCCATGCGGCCGCTCGACCACCGGGAGCCAGGTATCGTGGGCGCAATGCTCACCGATTCCCGGCTTTCAGCCGATATCATCGCCGACGGAGTTCACCTCGATCCTGTGATTGTCGAACTGTTTCTGAAAGCAAAAGGGCCGGATGCCGCCGTGCTGATCACGGATGCGACTGCCGCAACGGGCATGCCGGACGGGCGTTATCGGCTGGGTACGATTGAAGTGGAAGTCAAAGGCGGCAAGTGTCTGGCCGGTGGAAAGCTGGCTGGAAGTGTATTGACCATGGATCGCGCCATTCGCAATGTGATGCAGTTCGCGCACTCGGACCTGCAGCAGGCGCTGCGTCTCGCGACCGTGAATCCCGCGCGAGTAGTGGGGCTGCACAACCGTGGCAGGCTGGAAGCCGGCTCCGTGGCCGATATCGCGGTGCTGAGTCCGAGTGGTGAAGTAAGAAACACGATTGTCCATGGCGTGATTTCTGAAGCCGTCAGCAAGTCTTGAGGAGAGAGGATGGCCGATAAGGGCGGATTTCCCCATTACATGCTGAAAGAGATTTTCGAGCAGCCGCGGGGCTTGCGCGATACGATTGCCCCGCGGGTCTCGCTCGAAGAAGGATTGGTGCGGCTGGACGATGTGCGAATTACCGCCGGCGAATTGTGCGCGGTGCGCCGCATCAACATCGTGGCCTCAGGGACCAGCCGCCACGCGGGGATGGCGGGTCAGTACATGATCCAGGATTTGGTGAACATCCCGGTGGATGTGGATTACGCCAGCGAATTTGAATATCGAAACCCGCTCATCGGCCGGGGCGAGCTTACCATCGTGATTACGCAATCCGGGGAAACGGCCGACACCACCGCTGCCCAGCGCCAAGCCAAAACCAGGGGTTCCCGCAGCATTGCGATCTCGAATGTGATGGATTCTACAATCGCGCGCGAGGCGGACGGCGTGCTTTACACCCACGCGGGTCCCGAGATCAGCATCGCTTCGACCAAGGCTTTCACGGCGCAGATGGCGGTGCTGTTTCTATTCGCGGTCTACTTAGGCCAGGTGCGTGGCAAGCTCAGCAGAGAGCAGGCGCGGCATTACATTCGGGAGCTGATCGAGTTGCCGGCGAAACTGGAAATCGCGCTGGCGTCCGCTCCTCAATGCGAATGGCTCGCCGGCAAGTATCACCAGGTACAGGATTTTCTCTATCTCGGGCGGGCGATTCATTATCCGATCGCCATGGATGGCGCCCTCAAGTTGAAAGAGGTTTCCTACGTTCATGCCGAGGGCTATCCCACCGGGGAGACCAAACACGGTCCGAACGCGCTGATCGATGAGAGCCTGCCGGTCGTCGTTATTGCCACCTGCGACCGGAATGATGCCGGATCAATGCTGCGCTATGAGAAGAGCGTTGCCAACATCAAGGGCTTCAAGCAACAGTCAGGGCGCGTCGTTGCCATCGCCTCCGAAGGCGATGAAGAACTCGGTAAGCTCGCCGATCACACGGTTTTCGTTCCTCAGACACTCGAATTACTGTCTCCGATTTTGGAAATTGTGCCGCTGCAACTGTTCGCCTACTACATGGCGGTGAAGAAGGGTCTGGACGTGGATCGTCCGCGCAACTTGGTGAAATCGGTGATGCTGGAATAGCGTGTCACTGGGGTGGTAGCGCCGGGACGGCGGCGCTACCGTGGTCGCCGCTCGCCACGATGTAAAGCTCGAAGTCCAAGATGTGGCGGATGCGCAGCAGGCCCGCAGTTGCCACATTCTCGTTATTGTCTATTTGCAGCTATTAAACTTGAAAGCGAAGACGTGGGTGTCCCAGTCCCCGCTCGAATTGCCTCCGTACTTCTTGTTGTAGTACTCCTGGCTGTACCAGAAGGTGCAATCGTCGCTGGGATCAATGCTCATGCTGCTGTAGTCGCCCCAACGCATGTCGTCACCGACTTCCACGGCGCTGCCTATCTTTGCAACCTGGGGTGCTTCCATCTTGCCCAGGGGATCGCCCGGAACCCGGCCCGTGTACCAGATGCTGGGATCCCGCGTGGTACTGGAGACGCTCATGCCCAAGGCAATATTCCCCTGCTTGTCCATGGCCGCGCTCCCCATCCAGAGACTGTCCGACTTGTCCTGGAAAGTTCCCGCTTGATACAAGGCAAAACCACTTCCCGGAGGTGTGGCGCGGAGTTCGTACCAGCGCGTTGCAGAGAGGCCGCTGGAACGGGGGCCAGGAGTAACGTTGTGCGCAACCACCATGGATTCGTGCGTGCCGAAATTGCGGTAGGCCAGGCGGAACATGAGGCGATCTCCAATTCCTTCGACCACTTCCCCGGGAGAGGGCTGTGGGATGCAGAAGCCCCAACCGCCGCAGGCTAAGGCATAAGTTGGCACCGTGATGTTGTGGGGGCCGGTAAACCTGGACTTCCGTGGGTGGACAAAGTCCACATGGAAATCAAATTCCTGTAGCAGGTTGGTGCTGTTGCCGAGTTGCAGGTAGTGATTCGGAGCCCCCTTGGGCGGCTTGGTGGAACCATCGAGATCGGAAGGCAGAAGACTGATGACGTTGTTGGGAGTGAAGCAAATCGCAGCCGCTCGCTTTCCTGCCAGCATGGCCTTGCGATCGTAAGCGCAGGGTTCTGCGGGATAGCCGCCAAGGTCCGTAGTGCCGTAGTATGCATCCGGCCAGACAGCATACTTAGGATAGTCGGGCAGTGTGTCGTAATCGTATTCATAGCGGCTGTACGTGCCGGTTGCGTCCGAACTGGTGGAGACCGCGATACATAGGGCGTAGGCGCCGCCCTGGTTGTTAAAAAACGACACCAGCCAACGGTTGGCGAGCTTGTCCCAAAGTACTACGGGATCGATAGCCCAGGAGTTTTCGCAGCGCTTACCGAAGCCTACAAATATAGTTCTTGTGCTGGTTGGCGGCAACACGGACTTCCCCGTGGCCTTATCGTAGACTGCGTACATGGTGTTCGTGATTTCGACGAACTGCCCGACTCCCACAGCGCCGTTCGAGTCGGGTACTTCGGGGTTTCCCAGATCCTGGCGGATGGCATCGAAACTCAGGACTTTCCTGGTGTGCACGACGGGAAGGTAAACGTCCTGAGCTACCGTATCCTCACCCGGAGGGCCCTGTGGCAGTGCCCAGTTGTGCCCGGGTTCGGGCGCTTCAATGTCGAGCCGACGCTCAGGCCGGGCATTCCGTGCCATTTCGCGGAGAGGCAAAGAGACATCGTGCTTCGTGTCATAACGAACAGTTGGATTGGTTTGAGCCTCCTGGGCTAGCGCTCGTACAGGCCCGAGCGCAAGACATGCGAAAACCAGCACACTCGTGGCCCGGAAGGGTGTTTCGAGCTTCATAAATCTTCCTCGGTTCGAGACTCAAAAGGCAAATACACACCGTAACGATAGTCCCAGGCCACGCTTCCGTCAATGAGAGTAGCTCCGCAAACAGAGCCAGACACGCTGCTACGCGGCGAACGAGTCCTCGTCCGGATCGGGGAGCGAAGAGGGAGGATCGCTGGCGGGAAATGTGTCCGCGATGGTCTTGTCCAGCATTTTATCTTTTCTCGCTCGCAGGTTGGCCTGGTCAATCTGGCGATCTTCGGGATCCCGTGCGTCTTCGGTCGATGGTACCTGCATGGAGCTGTCCTCCGTTCTTATGATGCTCCGACACCTCGGATGGAACCAGAACGTATGCGCTTCTACTCATACTCTTGTCATTCCGAGGAGCGAGAGCGACGAGAGCCCGTCCTGAGCGAAGTCGAAGGAAATCTGCAGTTTTCTGGCTTGTGAAGAACTGCAGATCTCTCCCCCTGGGCTTCGCTCGGGGCTCGACCTTCGGTCTCGGCAAGGATCGCTCGGGATGACAACAGAGGCGTTTTTCAACAAGCTATTAGTGCGTGAATGAAACGTTCAGACCCGTCGTCAAAATAATGTCGTTCTGTTTCGTGCCAATCGGCGGATTGCTCACGTAAATGTCGCCGAAGGCATTCTGCCATCCCAGCCACTTGCTGAGCTTGGTCACGGTGCCAAAATTGAAAGTCCCGCGATAGTTGAACTTCCCGCTGTTCTGGCTGTTCGGGATATTGCCGCTGAGCTCAGGGAAGAAATACAGCTTTTGCATCAGCACGGTCGATTTACCGACTTTCTGGGAGAGTTCTTCGCCCAGCGTGAGCGCCACGTACTGATCGGAGTACGCGGAATAGCTCTCTCGCGTGTAGTTCGGACCGCCGAGAAGATCGAGCGTGGTGCGGTCGTTGTTGATCAGGTGAAACCCCAGACCACCTGTGAGAACGGATCGAAGGTTGAGCTCCTGCAAAGCGTCGGTCTGGAAATCGGCGGCGCCAAAACCGAACAGCCTCGACGCGAAATTCCGGCTGTAGCGAGCGCCGCCTTGAGTTGTATCCGCCGTCGTGCCGGGCAACGCACCCGGGGCATCGTTGGTGGCATACACGCTGTTCGCATACATCGAGACGTCGTCGTGCAGTGTTTTCCGGTCAGCGGTGAAAGCGAGAGCAAGATTCTTGGTCTCGCTGTTGCCGCGAGTCAGGGCAAAGCCCACATTCGCGCCCACCGTCCACCCCTGTAAAAGGCCGGGATGAAGCGTCTTTTCATAGGCAGCCTGCTCGGCATCGCTGCGCAAGGCCGTCACCTCAGCCTTGGGGACATTTACCGTACCAGCGGTTGCCGTCGTCACCGCGAGATTGCTGTCGGATGCGGTGACGGGACCCACAACCGTCTTCCCGTTCTGCAGGGCAACATGCAGGGGTTGGCTGGAATTGATCTGCTGCACTGCAGGCCACTGGACCGTGACGTCGCCGGCCAGATCGGTCTTAATCAACAGCGTTTTCCCGTCGGACTTGGTAATTGTTCCGGTGAGTCGATCCCCGTTGTTCAGCACGATCTGATCGGCGAAGAGCGTTGGACAGAACACGAGGATAGACAGAACTGCCAAGAGCTGCACTTTACGCATAGCATTTCCTCCGATGAACCGGGTAATTTTGCTTTTACGGGCCCGCTGGGTCAACGACAGCCTGGGAACGATCAAATTACCTGAGATGCGAGAATTTCGCTACAGCCCAGGGACCGGCAGCGGCGTTCGCTTTCAAAGCCAGAGAATCTATTTGAAGCACAGACGATTGATGGGCGCGCTACTTCGAGGAAAGTTAAAGCGGCACCAAGTGCAATCTGCCGGATGGTTCGCCAGACTAGCTCTTCACTTCAGGATTCTTCACTTCCGTGGTCTTCACTTCTGTGGTCTTGGCTTGGTCAGAGGCACCTTCCTTCATGCCCTCCTTCAGGGCGCGAATGCCCTCGCCGAGGCCCTTGCCCAGCTCCGGCAGTTTCTTGGGGCCAAACACAAGAAGAGCAATGAAGAAGATCACCAGAAGATGCATGGGCTGAAAAAGACCTTCAAACATAAAAACCTCCACCTCGACACAACCAATTTAATTGTAACCTTACTGAAGCCCAATTGTTCCGTCAACCTTAGAATCGCGCGCATCCACCCGGATGAAGAATGACCCCGATCCGAACCGGACCAGCATTCTGGTTTTTATGGGGAAGCCACACCGACAGCGACGCTTCCGTCTCATTTTGAAAGGGCAATCCCGCCCAGTGTCGCGGATAAAGACATCGTGGTTCTTGTAACTTACTCATTTTACGGCGCTTCGTTTTGGCCGGACAACTGCTTGATCCACCTGCTAGGCAGTCGGAGCATGCACTTCCGTGCTGTCGGCAGGCGGGGCTTCTGGTCCTAGAATGACTTGAGCCCCAGGGTTGTCCATTGCCAAGTTCGCAGGGAGCATATTTATGAATTCGACGTCATCTACGGCAGTCGGGACCGAGAAACAGATTGCTCGCGCGGTCCCTCCACCAGCGGCCGACACGGCAGCGGGCGAACGCGCGGTCCGGGTCAACTCAGCGCAACCGATCGGCCGGAAGGCCGCGGGCTACGGACTGCCCTGCGCCAAGTGTAAGACTTATTACGCGGCCGATCTGAAGGCATGTCCGGTATGTAAGGCGGCAGAGCGCGTTTCTCCTCTGACAGCCTCACCTTCCAATGTATCCACAGTCGAAGAGCTGCCGGATCCGGTCGCGCTCGAAGAGGAACGCGAGCGTTTCTTACGCGAGTTCAAGGCTCAGGTGTTCGCCTCGCAAGTGCAGATCAACCCGACTGCGAATCTGCACTGCATTAAGCACGAAAACCACCAGGGTAGCCCGGAACCGGCTGTCGTGTGCCAGGCCTGTCACGACCGCCTGCAGGAGCGCGTGGATGTGTTGGAAGCCGCGCTGCACATGGATCTAAAGGAAGCGGCGCAGATCGTTTATGACGCCGTCTGGGCGGATCCGACCGACTCCAGCAAGACCTACCAGAACGCCGCACACGCACTGCTGGCGGAGTTACGCAAACGCTCCGGGGTAACGCCGATCTTCGGATTGCTGCAGCCTCTGACGGATTAAGCTACAAACCGCAATCTCCCGAAGCCGCTCGGAACATGAAAATTCGGCTGCGGTGTGTGTGTAGGCTGCCAAGCCAGATAGGCTCGTGGCTCATTCCTGCCTTCAACGCGGTAAAAGTTCACCCGCCAAATTGCAGCCGGATCAAACTTCGTGGTCAGGGATTTCATGGGGATGGCCAACTCGGCGATCCAGGTGCGCGATCCTTCCTGCAGCATCACGGATCGCTGCAGGCCGCTCTTCAAATCAGCCCGGCCGCCGGGAAAAATGTCCAGATCCACCCACATCCCATTGGGACTGACTTCAAATTCCTTGTAGAACCCGCCCTTGGAGGGATCGGGTTGCAGAAACGCTTCCGCTACATCGCGATCCCAGAGATGATCGCGCCGGCCGTTAGGATCGCAATCCTCGAACATGAACAATTCGCGATAGCGGCACTCGAATCGCAAATAGAGCATTCGTTGTGACCATAAGGCACGGACTTCCGTGTTCCGTCCCGGATCTGGGTTTTTTTCCTGCCAGTCCGAGCAGAAGGAGACCGGGTTGACGTTGTTCCATTCAGAGGCCAGATCAGCTGCATCGTCAATGTAATTGGCTACGATCTCGGAAGCGTCGTTGCTCATTCAGTCTGAGAACCAAGAACTGGAAACTGGGAACTGATTCAATACATTCCGCATCGACGGGCTGCATAAACAGAAAATTTGCTTTGACCGCAAGAACCGGATGGTCCGCCTTTGAGGGCCGTCTTAAGCTTTTCACATTATGACAGCCAATGCGATACTCAACTTGACGGAAACCGCGGAGATGGCCCGAAACACCCAGAGTCACGACGAAAGCCAGAGGTGGCAGGCAGTACTGGCGCGGGATGCCAACGAGGATGGGAAATTTGTGTTTGCGGTATCTTCAACTGGCGTGTATTGCCGGCCTTCCTGCCCCTCCAAGCGTCCCCGACGCAGCAACGTGGCGTTCTTCCAAAGACCCGATGAGGCGGAAAGAGCCGGCTATCGCGCCTGCTTGCGCTGCCGGCCGAAATCGGCCACAGGCAACGGCCAAACGGAAATGGTCAGAGCGGTGTGCCGCTACATCGAGCGGCACCTGGACGAACCGCTTACGCTGGCGCGCCTGGGCGCTGAATTTCGCCAGAGCCCGTTCCATCTGCAGCGCAAGTTCAAGGCGGTTTTGGGCATTTCGCCGCGCGCCTATGCCGATTCCTGCCGCATGAATCAGCTCAAGAACAATCTGCGGGCCGGGCATTCGGTGACTCGCGCCATGTACGACGCGGGTTACAGCTCCAGCAGCCGCCTGTACGAGCGCACCGCATCCCAACTGGGCATGACGCCCGACAAGTACCGCCGGGGGGCGATTGCCGCGCCCATTCGCTATACCTGCACCGATTCTCCCCTGGGACGCATGTTAGTGGCGGCCACCGACAAGGGAATTTGCGCGATTCAATTTGCCGATTGCGATGAGGAACTCGAGCAGGGACTGAAGCATGAATTCCCTTTTGCGATCCGGCGCCGCGATGACGATGCCATGCAGGCCTGGAAGGAGGACTTGCTCCGCCAGATGCGCGGCCAGAGTCTGAATTCCGCCATTCCGCTTGACATTCAGGCGACTGCGTTTCAGCGCCGCGTGTGGTCGCAACTGCAATCCATACCGTTCGGCTCTACTCGTTCCTATGCCGCCGTGGCGAAGGCGATTGGGCAGCCTACGGCCACACGAGCCGTGGCCCGGGCTTGCGCAACCAACCCGGTCGCGGTCGCCATCCCCTGCCATCGGGTGGTTCGAAAGAGCGGAGACATGGGAGGTTACCGCTGGGGAATGGATCGGAAGAAGATGTTGCTGGAAATGGAGCAAAGGCAGGCCAGCATATACTGAGGTTTGCAAAATATTGTGACGTTCGTTCTATCTCACTCCATGTCATTTCGAGCGCAGCGGGATGGCGCGCTCGCGGGCCATCCGGCGAAGTCGAGAAACCTGCTTTGATCTCTACCGAACAGCAGGTTCCTCGACCGCGTTCCGTCACCCGCCACGCGGTTGACGGAACTCCGCTCGGAATGACAGGAACTGGAAATGTCACAATATCGGCCAATCCTGATAGTTCTGACCATGGAGGACGGGCGTCCCCGCCCGTCCTAACTTCCCAGTTCCCTTCTGCAAGTCGAAATAAACCCGGTGTCGTTGATCCAACACCTAGTGAAGATCCAACCGCCTGCAAACGGCGGTCCTCTCCGCCCGATATTCCCATTTCCGTACCAAAGTAATGGCTTGAATTACGAAAGCGCATGCACGTGGGACATCTGTTCGCGCAGGGTTGACGATGAGATGTTGAGTTGTACTTCTCGATCGGGAAAGCTGACCCATGGAAGACGATTTTCTGGACGACGTCCATATCCGAATCCTGCGCGTGACCGAAGACCTGCGCGCCATTCAGCGGGAGTTGAATTGCGCTGCCATGGAGGCGCCGGGCGATCCCGAACTGATGGAAACGCTCAGCGAATTGCCGGAACTGGAGTCGTTGCAGGTGTTGAAGTCGGCCCTCGATCAGATGCGGCACTTTCTCTGGTTCTACATGCAGGTGATGAGCAACGAGTCCGAGGACGGCGAGCGATTGCGGCAAACCATCCGGCAGAAGCCTTCCGAGGATAGCGTGCTCAGCCCCCGCGTGGCGGCTGCGGAAAAATTCAAGTACGCCGCCGATGCTGCGCTTCTGCGGTACCTCTCTGACGCAAAAGGCCGCAAGCCGAATTAGGCCCTCAGGCCAACCCCAAAAATGACTCCCCGCAAATGACCACGTGGGGACAGCGGCCCTCGGCTGTCCGGCCAGCGTTGCTCGCCAGGCTCACGTTCCCTCCTTGATTGCGGGCAGAGAGATTGCCGGGCGAACCCCAATGCGGGCTGAACCTTTCCTCGCCTGCTGTGGAGCTTTGCTGCGCTGGACAGCCGAGGGCGGCGGTCCCCACGCGAGTTTCGTCTCAATATTTCAAATACGACATCATAGGCTGTGCCGTAAAGGTTACCTACCTTGTCGAGAACGACTCCGCCAATCGGGAAGCCTCCGTCTGTGCCTGTGAA
>Ga0209415_10019532_pt1 | contig 10599 bp, 17 predicted proteins | sample PeaSoiSIISIP2007_FD_187696 | JGI IMG/M metagenome (GOLD analysis project Ga0209415, IMG submission 187696) | Peat soil microbial communities from Weissenstadt, Germany - SII-SIP-2007 (SPAdes) (version 2) | ecosystem: Environmental > Terrestrial > Soil > Wetlands > Peat | place: Germany... | reverse complement strand
CCAAGGCCCTGTTCAAGTCGCGCCGGCGGTTGTTTCCATCATGGCCGAAGGACTTTCGGTCACTGCCTGTGGAGGCTACCGCGTTAGCGGTCCGGTGAAGCAGGAAACGGGCGATCGCGAGATCGCACAGGTGGCGGCATGAGCCAACACCGGGAAGCCCCGTCATTCATGGCGGGGAGAAGTCACTCACTTATATTGCCGCTTCCGAGTTCGCAATCCACCTGTTCCAACTGCAATAGAATTGCATCGCGCTGCTTTACCAAATTCTCGCGCAACCTTTGCAGCTGCTCCAATCGTTTGGGGGTCAGGATTTGCCGCGTCTCCCGGGCGATCTCCCGTTTGAACGTAATGATTTCTTGACGTTTGACATCAGGGCGAATTAGGCACCGCTGGCCAGCCAACAAGAGTTGATCTTCCGATAGGGTGGTCAGCTGGTAGATGGTTGCGTAGCTATTTGGGAGCTCCGCAACGGGTAGCCGACCACCGTCGATCGCCTCGGCCACTTTTCGGAGCTGGTAGGCTACCTGATATCCAAACGGAAGCTCGTTTTCGACCATGGCTTGGAATTCCCCATGCTCAAGCTTGTCTGCTGCAGCAACCAAATAGCGACCAATGGTCAAGAAGGCATTTTGCGCGTCTTTCCAGAGGCGCCCTATTTCCTCGACATATTGTTCTCTGGTAGCATATGGGAGAACTGCCCCTTCAAGCCGGGCCATACGTTCATCGTGCGATAGGTGGCTACGCGCTTGCGCTTTGGTGACCTGTCGAAATCCAGCCATTTTCAAATTTCCATCTCAGCCCGAATGAACTTCCAGACGCCAGTCATATAATTTGACCCTTTACCACGCTTCAGCTCGAGCAGTCCTATGCCGCGACTGGCAGTAAACGTAATATCCTCGTAATCCGGAACTTCGATCGGACACACTCGACCATTCGATACGAGCGTTGATTTTGCATCCACAAACGATCGTGCATGGGGTTTCACTCTATTGAGCACGAAGGCCGCTGCGTTACCGCCCTTTTTGACAAAGCGCATCCACGGGCAAACGCTATCCAGATCATCGTCGGATTGGCCCGACGGAATGATTATAAAATCTGCCGCGTTAGCCAGCATTTTGAAACTTTCAGGGTGATCTTCAATCGAGGGAGGCGTGTCGATGATTAGCAATTCGACATTCGTGATGCTCTCAAGAGCGGTACGGACATCTTCTTCCTCCATGGTCCCCTCATAATGAGTAATGGGAGCCATGTCTTCGGGCCTCTTTGAAAACCATTTGGTCAGGCTTCTTTGAAGGTCAAGATCAAGCGTCGCCACCGCCAGGCCATCCATTGCCGCCGCTACAGCGATATTGCGAGTTAATGTGGTTTTGCCGATTCCGCCCTTAGGCCCGGCAATCAGGAGCCGTTTTACGCCGGAAGCCATCAGATTTGCTGTCATCAAAATATCCCCACAAACACATCTTAAATTGTTTGTACCATTTATGCCGTCGGCCGCATATTCCAAATATAAGACATGTCTTATATTTGGTAGGGTGGAGATGATATCCACCCTACTGAGCTATGCGTCAAAAAATGCAGGAATGGTGTGATGGCGTAGAGGCCAACCAGAAATATCGCAAGGTGGACGAGGGTTCTTATCGGCTCTTTGAGCCCAAAGCTTGGAAGAAAATCAAAAGCGCCTTGTATCTTCATGGCCGATGGACCTCCTCTGGGGTCAAACGGCAGTAATTTTCACGCGATAAGAAAACGCACCAACGCTGATGAGATTGGTCTCACTACCATTGGAAAGCGATATATCCCGTTCCCCGGATAATACTTTTGGTACTGTCGGCGCCCTGGTGGCAAAGGACGTGACGATGGCGTCCCATAGGCTAAGCGGATGCAATTCGTTCTCGCGATATTTGTAGGAAACGGTAACGCTAGTCACCCAATTGCTGGCGGATTGCATCAGCGCTCTCGGTTAGGACCGCGCGGTCAAAATGCGCATCAGCCGACAGGGCGGCGATCGCGGCCTCCTCGGCATGCAAGGCTAAGCGCAATGACTGACGCTCCCCATCGGTGTCGTTGTTTAACCGACACACATCTGCCTGATCGGCCGATTCCATGGCTTGACAATGCAGTGCTTTGATCGAAGACAGCGACATGACAGTTCATCCTCGGGTGTTCAGATAACAGAGGTCACATACGAAGCTTATCGGAGGCGTCTTGTGGCGCAGCCTCCTCTCCGAAAGATTTTTCCAAGTGCCCCATCGCCCGCGCCGCGGTATCAATGGCGGAAAATGCCTGCGCTAACTCAAGAGTCAACTTTTGTTGCCGGTTGGGATCGTTGATGTATTTGGCGGAAAGTTTGAAAGCGGTTTTGTAGCCCAACTACCTATCGAAGCGCTACTTGCAAGCTCACCTAGAGCCGACGAGGTTGCAGCCTCATCGTAGTTTGCTCGGTGCAGCCCCAGGGCAGAACTTACCGGGGCCGTGTTCGGTGTCGCCAAGTAGTTGGGCTACAAAACCGCTCCTTATTCAGATATATCGCAAACGGACGGTCACGGACTTGGCGACGCGGCAACTGATTGATTGCCGAAACGGGGAAAGAGTTCGATCTCAACACTTTCGGTGATGGTCATCAATCGTTCCACCAGATGTCCAACTCGACCGGAGATCGCGAGACAGGAATTTACCTCGGCAATCACCTGCGGGCCGACAATTGGATGTATCAACACTTCCCATGGGATGGTGATGCACCGAACGTCAGGATCAGCGACTTTCACCTTATCCGCATATGCGATTACCTTGTCGGCAGGACCGTGCTTGAGAAGAAATGGATTTTCAGAATCTGCGGAATAGGCAATGGCGAGATCAATATCACCGACGATGCGTTCATCGTCGCCGCTGTTGAAAAAAAGCTGGCCGACTTCGGTGTCGATCCGATATTTGGGGTCCTGATGAGAAAGCGCCATGGTGGTGATTCCGATCTTTGATGCCGATTGATTCTAGTCGCCTGACGTGAAAGAGACGCATTTTTCCGAGATCTCGGAAACGAAGGTCACATACTCAGACCAGAGGAACATGATTCTTCGTAGCTTGGGGTTTTGACAACAATGCCGAAAGTCTGCTCGATTTCAGTTCGCAGGCTATTCGCGGCAAACTTCAACATGCGGTACTGAAGATTATTATGCCAGTGGCCGGTTTCGTGAGCGTTTGGCTCCCTGCTTCAGCCACAAGGGCGTCAGCCTGTTCGAGCATCGTAAGCGCAGCATATTGGCTGAGATCGGCAACAGAGGGATATTGCCTCATCGTGGTCTCCAGTGGCCTAAAAAGGATGCTTCCGAAAGACGTTGGGAAACTAAATGCCGAAGAACGGCGTGGCGACGTCCAAAGGAACAACAACATCTTCCAAGCCAGTCTCTCTCCGCACAATGGAAATGGCATCGACCAAACCATTGAGATAAGCCCGCGTTTCATCGTTCGGAGATACTCCGTCCTCAGCGTGTTCGTCGATTCGCGCCTGAAGGGCGTCAATGATCACGATCACCTGCTCCCCAGCCACGTTAGCCACGCGCTGAGCAGCGGCGTTCGCCGCTTGGCGACGACGGTGCATGGATAAAACGGCGTGTGCGGTTGTGGTCTCGCCATCGGCCCATGCTTCTGGATCGATGGCGCGTGAAAACCCCTCAATAATGGCTGAATTCATCGAAAAAATTCCCTTGTGGTCCAGAAAACAGAGTCAGATGGTTGGCGCCGATGACCGGGGCATATCTTCCCATGGCGCCTCCGATGGCACGCCAGTCCGGCACAGGGCGAAAAACTCGTCGGAGTGATCAAGCATCGCGGAGAATTTACAGGGCACCCGCACTGACGCCGTTATCCCGAGCTTCCCACAATGCGGCGATGACATGGGCTTATCGCGCGGCGTCATTTAGCGCTACAGCGACAACAGTTTGGCGATTGAAGCGCGTGGCCATCGCGAAGACTCTCCTGCAAAACTCGATGACCCTATTGTCGCACAACTCGATGAAAGTGCGACTTTCAGCGGCTCGCAACCGGACGGTCAGGGAGCATAAGACGGAGAATTGGTATTTCTAACGATCTCATTGCGAGCGAGGTTGCAGCGTTGCAACAGATGGTCGTCAACATCGGTGCCAACGTCAATGATGTTGTGGACTTGTTCGGCGGCCGGACCGGTGAACCATTTTGCACTGGGTGCGGGGCCGTCGGCGCCGTCGAAGAGGAAGCTAACATCGATATCGTGATTATCGCGAATAACAACAGTGAAGAGATCTGATTTATATATCGGCACACACGTTGAAAGCTGAGCAATTTTCAGTAACTCGGAAGTAATAATAAAAACCCCTGAGGCGGAAGCCCCAGGGGTTTTTAGGTGGGACAGTATCCCTTACGGGTTCAGGTCCAGGCCGGCCAGTTCGTTGTCCAGATCAGCGAAGGCGGCATCATCGATCGGCACCAAGCCGGCGTCGTCGTGATGTGCTTCCTCGGCATGAGCCGCCGGAGCCTCTTCATGGGGGGCTGCAGCCGCCGGCACGTCGGCAGTGGGCTGTTCCTGCGGCAGGGTCAGATCGACCTTGTAATCGAGACCCAGAGCGGCGTGCGCCAAGGGCTTCGGTTGCGGATAGCTGAGCGGAATGGCCGCGCTCACGATGTACCGGGTGATGAACTCTTCCGGGGAGCCGCCCAGCTTCTTCAACTGGAGGGCCATTTTGGAACTGTTGTAGCCGGTGCCGGTCTGCGACTTGAACAGAAGCGGATCGCCGCCGACGGCGGTGAGGGCCTTGCTCATGGCTTTGATGTCGAACAAAGGCTGAATGGTGGTGAGCGCTTCGAGGACACCATAGTTCTTGCCGACACGGGTGGGATCACGACGGCCGCGCCACACGCTGGTTGCGAATTTGTCGACGACCATCGGGAAACGGGACTTGCTGTCCGGATTCTTCGGCGGTGTGATCATATTCTGCGAACCGAACATCCTGGTCACCGGGACGATCACGATATCGGTGGAGCCGGCCTTGATTTCGTCGGCAAGGGCGGCACTAACCCCCTCGATGGTTTCGGCGCGGAAGACGTCGACGTCATTGGGGACATACACTTCCTTGTCGCCGTCGAGGGACTTCTGCGAACCGACGCTGAGGATGGTCGACAACGGGTGGCCTTCGGCATTTTTGTAGGCGATCAGCAACCCGCGCTCGGAGATCGCTGCCGGAACGATGGTCGACGCCAGAGCGGCGTCCACGCCTTTGGCGACGTCTTCGGGGGAATGAATGGCAACCTTGTTGTCGAGATCGAGAATGGTGGCAACGGCGTTGGTCTTGCCCGTCTCGGGGCTGCTCAACAAGCGGATGCCGATGGCCGGCAGCTTGAGGGTCTGCATGATGCTCGGGTAACGATTTACCCAGTCGGAATAGCCGAGTTCCCACTCATCGCCCTTTTTGGTCATGGCGCTGACGGACAGGATCGACCCCGGACGAGTGGCCTCGTCGAACACCTGAATATCGGTGCCGGTCGTCTTGTTCGGAATGCCCTTCGGCAGAATCTTGTATTCGGTACCGGCTTCATCGGTGGCGATCATCTTAAAGACGCCACTCTCTTCGACGATTTCCTTGACCGTCAGGATGGTGACGCTGGCCGCAGCCGTCGCGGCCCTTTTGTTCAGACTGGCAAAACCACTCATGCTTTTAGCTCCTGGCAACGGACGGCGATTACGTCCGTTCGTTATGAACGACGGTCACCCTCTCCCAGAGATGCTGACCGGCCCGGTGCCCCGTAGGCACCGAACGTACATACTATAGCGAATGCACGATGAAAGTGGTGAAAGTGTTTTTTTAGAAAAAATGAGTCGCTGTTATCTTTTTTTCACCACGCCGGTTCACTCTTTCGATCGCATGCCGAGACGAGGCTGATTTGCATTACTCAGGAACCGTTGACCGGTTCCATGGATAGCGATTGGGCAATGGGCCAGGTATTTGCTGTGGGCCGTTCCTTGCCGTTCCGGGTATCGTTCAAGCATAATCGGTAAAGAAGACGAGGATTTGATCCAAGATCCCCGCTCTCAATAATTTTTTCTCAATCATGAATGTGGGCGGTAAATTCCGCATTGAAGATGTGTTGGCCCCCATATTTCAGGCGATGAAACTTGATGGGTGGGAGACCATCGATGATCTTCTGGAAAATCTAGAGGCGGCCGGCCATAAAAAGCAGGCAGCGACGGCAGCGTTCGCTAACGGACTGGTGGGGCTAAACTCTCATCCGAGTTAAATAATATGATGATCCTGCCAGAAGATCCATTGATCACCTCTTGGCGTCGGTGGTGGTCGCTTACATGCACAAGATCAACGTGACGTCCTAATAAGGAGTTTTTTTTATGTACGTCCAATATTCGGTGACGCTGATCGTCGTCGGCACGGCACTCATGGTTGGCAGCGTATTGGTTGCTCCGCACCAGCCAGCGTTTTTCCTTATCCCGGACAATCCGGACGCTCTGGACGCATTTCGGTCGCGCGAGTTTTGGACTGTCGTGACCGCAGGTGTTGGTGGCCTTGCTGCTGGGATCGGCGTGGGGATCGGCGCTCGCAAGAAGCGGTCTGCAGCGGAATTCTCTACTGAAGAGATTGCACAACAACACATTGCTGTTCTGAACAGCATTCCGGGAAAATCATCTCCGTTGCCACGCATTTGGTGACTTCACCAACAGACCACTTTCCGTTCTGGCGACTGAATTGCCTGACCAGAAAGTGGTCGTCAATGCGATTCGCGTCGCACGTGCAAACCACTAAAGAAGCAGGGCTCAGCCGCAGTGTTTCACTGCAGCACGCGCCCCACCATCAAGCCGCCTCCGGCCTGCACGGCCGCCTCCACCGCGGACTTGATCTTCCGGATTGAGAACCCCTTTACCAAAGCCGTTCGCAACGCATCGACGACCGGCTTTGGAAGTTCCGGAAGATCGGAAACGCCGTATTCGGTGGCCAGATCGCGGCGGATACCCTGCATCAAGGAGTCGAAATGCTCAGGTTTAGGGCGACCAACATGAATAACCCGCATCCGGTCGAGGAGGGGACCCCGCAACCGCGTTGCGTCATTGGCGCCAGCGATCCAGTTCACATAAGAAAGATCCACTGGCCTGCAAAGGCATTCGTCCGGCCACGCCTTGGCTGAGCCTGGCTCCAGCATGGAGAGCAGGCTGTCGAGAAGATTACCGTTCTGACGGTTTCCGCTGGTCTTGTCGATTTCGTCGACAAAAACAATCGGATTGGCGATCCGGTGCTGATAGAGGAGTTTCACGATCGCGCTGGGACTGGCGGAACTATAGCCGGCCGCCGTACCTTGCACGGAACGGTTATCCGCAGATCCGCCAGCGTTGATCTCGCCGAACCCGACTTTTGTCAGCTCGCCGATGCGGCGCGCTAAGCGCGACTTGCCAACTGACACCGGGCCGACCACCAAGGTGGGGCGCCACTTCAGCCAGGTCTGGCCGACGGAATAGCGGAGCCTGTAATCACCGACGATCGAAGTGATGACGTCGGATAACCAGGGAAATTCGAACAACAGGATTTGTTCCAGGGTATCGGGAGGAAGGCTTCCCGCCAAAGGAAGTGCGGCTGAAAGGACGTAGCCGATATTTTGATTAGATATCTGTGAAAATAAAAAGTTCTGTCCCTCACCGCGGCTCTTTGGACTGAGGACGCGCATATTTTGCGAAAGCATGTTTTCTTCGACGGGTTGTAGCGACAACTCATCCACCGGCTGGTCGATCGAAGACGTGCATACTTTTTTATCAGTTATCGCACCGTCACCGATCGGTGGTCGCCCGAGTCCGCCTGGCCGCGGTTGTGGGGCATGGAGGACTTTTGCTGGGCGTAGGGCAATTTCCTTTCCCTGTGCAACGGGGATTTCAGGAGCATCCAATGAGCACAGAGCTTTGAACGTCAGATCTGAGTCGAAATTGTAAATCAGATCATCAAGTTTCCTTTCAATGTCCGTAAGCGGCCGGATGCCCCGCCACTTTATTCGTCTGGCCGGGGAGATGGAAATTTGACGATCTGGATTGGTCATTCCGCCACCTCGCCACGCTTGGTGTGCTCCGCCGCCGTCGGCGTCGTCTCTTGTCCTAACAATGCCAATGGCGAAAAGACACTGAATTTTCTTGCCTGTTTGGCCACTGCGGTCTTACTCCGAAAGGGATTTTCTTCACCGAGCAGGGGGTACATGCGAACTTTTGGTGGAGCACCGCATGCACGATAAGCATCGGTATCTCCGCTTGGATCATTCCCGCCGTTGCGACGTGAGTGATCGTCAGGCGACAGACTGTGAACAAGGCACATCTTGATGGACAGAGGAGTGTCGCCGAACATGGACTCATAGCTATCAAGTAGATAAGCGATGTCATTATCGCCGAACTGACTTTGGTATTTTTTGAAATTGTAAAGAAGCCCCCCCATGAAGCAGAGAGCTAGAATTTCCGTCGTTTTGGCCCACGGCCCTTCCTGTTCACCGATCGTTTTATCGGTTGGCATGGCTTTCGCGTGACGGAACCAGCGCTCGGCAATCCGATAGAGCTTTATCTGACTTGCCTTATCGGCTCGGTCTGCCGCTATTTTCAGCTTACTGGCGACCATTAAGGCTGCGACATAACTTTCCACCGAAGTGTCCTTCGTGGTCGCCGCAATACAAATCCAGTCCCAGGCAAGCTGTGAAATGGGAGACGTGGTCTTATGGTAATAATCGTTGATGCGTCGAGCGATCTGCAGTCCGCAGTGACCGTCATCATATTTGCTAGCCTCAACGATCAACGATCCGAGGGGGTGTTTTTCCTTAAAGAAGGGTTGATCGCCGACGGGTTCGGCGGCAAAGGTGCCGCCGGCAAGGATGCCAAAAACGGCGCCGGTGATCGCGATGCTCAAAATCTTCATCAAGTAACTCCATGAAAATGCCTGGCTATCCCGGCACTAAATTTAATACCCAACATGGCTCCTATCGGGTGACGAGAACATTCTCACGTCATCACTAGGTCAGTGCTTCACGCCCAGCGCCGGTGATTTCCATCTGGCTTTCCGTGCGAGATTTCGCCCATCCGTTCCTGATGCATGTCCGCACGACGCTGGTGGACACCAACTTGCGAGCGATGATTCAGTTTAGGGCGCCAGTTGCATCAGCCGACCTCAGCCATGTGGCACATTTTTGATCGGGCTTGGTGAGATTCAGCATGATGGATTCCACGGTATTACTGCGCATAGACGGGCAGCATCGAAGCTGCGACATGCTTGCCGAATTCGGTCAAATAGAAAAATGCCCCCACCCATCCAGGCGTCTCGCCATGGGCCTTTTCGCCGAACGGACCACTGAAAATACCAAGCTCCCAAGAGAGTTTCAGAGCGTTCAAATCGCTTGGCGTCGTGCAATAGTGATCGCGGTAGCCATTGCCGTGTCGGTCTTGGCCGAAGGCGTGGGTGACCATGTGGCGTTGCTCAGGGGTCAGGTCCGCCACGATCCAATGCTCGTCCGGCAGTATTTTGTCGGCATAGGCGGCCCGTTTAACACTGATCTGCATGATCGTGATGTCCGGGAAGCAATCTTGAATGTTCAAGAAAGCCTGATAGCGGGCCTTACCGGCGGTGGCGGCATAGACGATATCTGACTCGTCGCACCAACTCACTTTGATCGTCCAAGCTTTTCGAACGCGGGCCATTTTGGCTGAATCTTTCGTTAAATCGTTTGCGGCAAGGGGCTAAAGGTTGGCTTTGCCGCTTGTTTTGCCCGGATTTGTTCAACTTTAGTCCAAATGCGGGTCAATTCGATTTCGCCGGCCTCGTGCATATTTTCGCCGATTGCCAGGCAGAGGGCTGCGAGGGTGACCATCACGCCACCTATTTCCTGATGCAATTCACCGACGGGCCGACTGAACACATAATCGACCAACTGATGCGCTTCGGTCTGCGTACACCCGTTAGCTTGAATGAGCTCGATCGACTCTTCCAAAAATCGATGATTGCGTTCCACGGAATCGGCACTGATTTCCGGGCCGAAACACGTTTGCATCCATGGCCTGACGCGGGTCTGAAAACTTCTCGGCGTAACCGGATCTTCGCTTTTATCGACAGCGACATCGGTGGCCGTTGGGTGGACATTCCGATGTGATTTTGTTGATAACGCGTCTTTCAATTGATCCCCTGTCTCAGATATCGGTGTGATGGTGATTTTGGTTTAATATCGTATACACTATATTGAACGCACGATATTTTGCAAGGAAATTTGACTCGGGGTTTTATCCCGTTTCCGCGGCGAGTTCGGCTAGCCATTCGTCCAGGAGATCCTGGTCTTCCGGTCGGGCGCCAATGTGCAAACTTTCGCTCATCCCGCCGCAAACGGCGCGGTCATCGATCAACTGGATAAAACCGGCGCCGAGGATTAACCCACGACATTTTCGTCGAGCGATCTCGGAATGCATTTCGTTTCGCCAAAAGACGATGATTGCCAGTTCGTCTTCGTAATCATCCTGCCAGACGATGTATTTTAGCCCGTGACATCCTCTCCGGCCTAAAGACCGGAGCTTCCCACTTGCGCTTTAGGCGCAATGCCATGGAGTTTCGACGCAGG
>Ga0209415_10019531_pt1 | contig 10600 bp, 11 predicted proteins | sample PeaSoiSIISIP2007_FD_187696 | JGI IMG/M metagenome (GOLD analysis project Ga0209415, IMG submission 187696) | Peat soil microbial communities from Weissenstadt, Germany - SII-SIP-2007 (SPAdes) (version 2) | ecosystem: Environmental > Terrestrial > Soil > Wetlands > Peat | place: Germany... | reverse complement strand
AATCTCCCCTTCAGGCTCATCTTGTGTGAGAAACAAGTTCCGGCTTCAGGCTCATCTTGCATGAGACAAGACTCTATAGCACGGGACGCCTTTGAGTGTGGTATGCTCAGGCTCGGAGCTCGGCGGCTCACTCGGCGAGGTCGGGAACCAGCTCCACGCGGTCCATCGCGAGGAAGGTGCGAATGTGCGGATGCGTGGACTTCTCCAGATCCGCAACCGGCCCAAAATAAATCGCCTCGCCCTGATAAAGCACCACCACCGTATCGGCTACTTTGCGCATCAGGTCCAGATCGTGGGTCACTACCACGGCGGTCAGCTTCAGTTCGCGCTTCAGCTTCAGCATCAGCTGCGCGAGAATGTCCGACATGATGGGATCCACCATCGTGGTGGGTTCGTCGTAAAGGATGCATTCGGGCTGCGCGGCCAGCGCGCGGGCGATGGCGACGGCGCGTTTGTAGCCGGTGGAAAGGTCGGCCGGGTAGGCGTCCTTGAACTGCAGCATGTCTACCATGGACAGCAGGCCGTCAACAACGTCTTCCTTGTTGTGCTCATCGTAGTCTTGGCGCAGCTCCAGCGAAAACAGGATGTTCTCCGCCACGGTGAGCGAGTCGAACAAAGCGCCGCTCTGGAACACCATGGTTACCTTTTTGCGGACCTCGCGGAGTTGCGCTTCGGTGTAGTCGGTGATGTCCTGGTATGCCACAAAGACCCGGCCCTGGTCCGGCTTCAGGAAGCCCATAATATGGCCCAGACTGACGGATTTCCCGACGCCGCTACGGCCGATGATGGCCACCGTCTCGCCCGCGTTGACGTAGAAATTGGCATCGACTAAAACCGGCCGATCAAACGTCTTATGAACATGGCGAAACTCGATGTAGTGGAGTTTGTCGGTCATGACGGCTTCGCCTCGAAATCCGCCCATTCGGCGGGTGTGTTCACATTGGCGAGAGCAGCGTTGTCGACGGATACCCAAACGGCACCGATCTCTTTCACGAAGTCTCGCATTCTCAGTTGTTTATCGCGAATCGCCCGGGTTAATGCGGGCAGGCAGCGTCGATGGTAGGCAGCGCAGAGTGGTTCGGGCTGGCCGTAGGGTCCGACGGCCGCCACGCATTTGCGCTCCGTTGTTTCGGCCCGGCGAAGGAGCTCGCGCAGAATGTCCGCGGTAACGGCCGGCATGTCGCACGCGACGAGAACATTCCATTCTGTTTGCGTAATCCGCAGTGCGGTGTAAATGCCGCTCGCGGGGCCGCAGCCGGGGAGTTCATCGGGAACGACCGGCACGCCGAGATGAGGGAGGCGGTCCGGGTCGCCGATGACCGTCACGAAGCCAACAGCTTCACTCACTGTTTTTGCGACGTGCTCCACCAGGGTCCTGCCGCCATACGGCAACAGCGCCTTGTCCCGGCCCATGCGCCGGCTTGCCCCACCCGCCAGCACAAAACCGGAGGCTTGCATGAGAGAATAATACCACTGGCATCCAGATGGCTCGGTGGAAAGAACAGCTTGCGGTGGGTAGAAATCCGGTTATAATCGGAGAGAACAAAAGGATGCGATTTTGTTTGGAACTTATTCTCGGAGCGGCGGTTTTGGGAGCGCTCAGTCTCGCTACCGCGCCCGCTGCCAGCCTGCCTGCAGGCGACGCGCTAGCCACCCGCGCGGTGTGGGTGGTGAAGGTGGACACTCGGACTGGAAGGCTGGTCCGGACCCTGGTGGCGCCGAAGCCGGCCGCTGGTACCGATGCCGATGTCCGCGGCCTGGTCGCCCAGGCGGCGAAGAGTTTTGACGTGAATCCGTTGTTGGTAGATTCCGTGATCCAAGTGGAGAGCAACTACAATCCGTTCGCCGTTTCACCGAAGGGGGCGCAGGGCCTGATGCAGTTGATGCCGGGTACCGCCCAGCGGTTCGGGGTCACCAACAGCTTCGATCCGAAGCAGAATATTGAAGCCGGCGTGCGGTATCTGAAGTTCTTGCAAGACACGTTTCAGGACGACCGTTTGGCGATCGCGGCCTATAACGCCGGTGAGAAGGCCGTGGCGAAGTACAAAGACGTGCCGCCGTATCCCGAGACCGTAAGTTACGTCGCCAAAGTGGGCAAGAAATATGGGCAAGCGAAGCGCGCGGCTCCGCAGTACGAAGCAGCGCATCGAGAGGAGCCCAAGCCGGCTCCAGAACAAGCCGAAGAAGCGCCGAGGCACATTCTGGCGTATGTCGATCCAGAGGGTAAGCTGCACATCGCAACTCGATAGGAACTCCATGCAACACCTACCCGGGAACAGGTCTAGCCGAAGTGAGTCCGGCCCCGGCGCGCGCGACCAAGACGGCGCGCGTTTGAACACCGTGTGCTGGTTACGTGCGGGAGCATTGCTGTTTCTCGCACTGGGCGCGACACTGGGCCAGGCGAGCGCCGCGGATCTCGGGGAGACACATCGCGTCACTGCGGTACGCTTCTGGTCGCTCAGCGGCGTGACCCGGATCGCCATCGAAACGGACGGCGATTTTCAGGTGAAGTCGGATCGTTTGGACAGTCCGGATCGGCTGTTCTTCGATCTGAAAGGCACCCGACCCACGCTGAGTCATAAGTCCATGACCGTAATACCTGTCTCGGATCATCTTGTCCGGCAGATTCGGGTGGCCGAGCCACAGCCCAACATCACTCGGGTGGTGCTGGATCTGGAATCGCCCGTAGAGCCCACCATTTCGCGTCTCGACAATCCCACCCGACTGATCATTGAGCTGCGTGCTGCGGGCGAGACTCCCGCAACCGGCATAACCCCCGCAAACACCCCGGCCCCCGTGAAGGCGCCTCCAACGCTGGTCGAGCCGCCGCCTGCCCGGAAGCCTGTCGACCGCCGGCCATTTACGCCGCCGGCCAATCAACCAGTTGCCATCCCTGTGGTGCAGTCGCAAGAAGTTTGGCTTGAGCCACCTCCCCAGCTGCCATTGAGGTACCGAGCGGCGCCAATTCCGGCGTGGCTAGCAGTGACCTTTCCAATAGCCCCGCCTCCGGCGCTCGCCATTCCGGCGAGTGTTCTCTCCAAACCAGCCTCGGCCTCCATTTCTCCTGCCATCGGCAACGTAGTTTCAACTTCGCCATCCGCTCCCACCGATACGGCTCTCCCCGCCAAGCGCAACTCTTCGGGCGACCGTTCGATGATTCGTGTGCTGGGGCTGAAGGTGGGGCGCATCGTGCTCGACCCGGGGCACGGAGGGCACGACACAGGAACCGTTGGGCCGCAGGGACTGCGCGAAAAAGACCTGGTTTTGGACGTCGCCCAGCGGTTGGGCCGGCTGATCGTGGCTCGAATGGGCAGCGAGGTAATTTTCACCCGCTCCGATGACACGTTTATTCCATTGGAACGGCGCACAGAGGTCGCGAACGAAGCGAAAGCCGACCTGTTTCTCTCGATTCACGCCAACTCCTCGCCGTTCCGCAGCGCCGCGGGCGTGGAAACTTATTATTTGAACTTGACCACTTCGCGCAGCGCACTCGATCTGGCTTCGCGGGAAAACTCCGGCTCGCAGATGACGGTATCCGAGTTGCAGGGGCTACTCGAGAAAATCGCTCTGAAGGACAAAGTGGAGGAATCGCGCGAATTCGCCAGCCGCGTGCAGACCGCTCTGTTCTCCTTGTCCGCGAAGACGACGGATACGCGGTCGAAAGATCGCGGTGTAAAGAAGGCGCCGTTCGTGGTATTGATCGGCGCGTCCATGCCGTCGGTGCTGGCGGAAATCGGGTTCGTGAGCAACGCGCACGACGAAAGCGTCATGCGTCGCGAGGAGTATCGCGAGCGCACCGCCGAGGCGCTCTATAAAGGGATCTCGAGTTACGCGAGTTCGCTGAGCCACTTTCAGGTCGCGCAGCGACATTAGTTGCAGTTGGCTTACTGAGCCGGTGGGCTACAGCGGCGAGCCTTCGCGAACCGGGGCGGGACGAAGCTGAGCGTCTTCCAATCGCTTGGCTTCCTGGTACGTAAACACCATCCGGTGAATCACCGTGACGTTGGCCAGCACGGCGATCACCCATAGAACCGGCGCCATTTTGTCGAATAGCGCGCCGATGATCAGGAGCACCACGCGCTCGGGGCGCTCCATGAAACCGACCTTGCAACTTGGAATCGTGTTTTCCGCGCGCGCCCGGGTGTAACTGACCATCACCGATCCGCTCATAACAATCGCGGTCAGGACCACGTAGAAATACCGGTTGATGGTGCCGTAGTAGACCAGCAAGCCCATCAGCAGCGCAAGATCGGAGTATCGATCCAGGACCGAATCGAAAAAGCCGCCGAAGCGAGTCACCTGGTTGGTCTCCCGCGCCACCCTTCCGTCTACCATGTCGAACAGTCCAGCGCCGATGATCACAAATCCCGCTGAACGGAACTGCCCCGCGGCCAGCAAAACAGCGGCAACGATGTTGATCACCAGCCCGAGAAAAGTGAGAACGTTGGGGTGAATTTTCGAGAGAGCTAAGCCGCGAACGATCAGCAGGATTACTTTGTTGCACGCGACGCCGATCGCGCGGGTGTATGTCATGCCAGCCGGCCCTTATCGATTCTAGCTCGAGACATCTTCATGCGGGCACATCGTGGATCGTAAAAAACTGAATGATTTCCAGCTCGCGGACGCCCCCAGGAATCATGACCTTCACAGTATCACCCACTTGCTTGCCGAGCAACCCTTTGCCGATGGGTGACGTCGTGGAGATGCGGCCCTCCGCCACGTTGGCGTCTTCGCTGGTCACCAGCCGGTAGGTGATCTCTTCTTCCTTGGTGAGATCGAGCACGGTGACCGAAGAGCCGAGTCCGACCCGATCGCGCGGGATGCGCGCCATATCCACCATCGACAGCTCACGCAGACGTGCCCGGACTTGCCCCAGCCGCATGTTCACGATGCCCTGGCGCTCCTTGGCAGCGTGATATTCGGCGTTCTCACTCAAATCTCCGTGGGCGCGCGCCTTGGAGATCTCACGAGGTAAGTCGACGCGCAATTCGTTTTCCAGCGCCGCTAGTTCTTCTTCGAGTTTTTTCTTTAAATCGAGCATTCCAGCAACTGCCTATATTATACGGAGGGTTTGAGCCGCGTGGCGCGGGTTTTGACCCGGGAATTTCCGCTGGGTTCGACCGCTCGCCGGCGTTCGAACAGTTCCACCACGACATCGCCGAAAGGTCCCAATCGTTCCCGGCGCCAGGTCGAGAACTCGGGCCGTATAGAAAACCAGTTGCGCCAGTAGCGAACTGCGCCCGAGCCTCCGTAAATCAAGAAGCGGCCCGACGCGATGAGGGTGCCATCGGTTAGGCTTTCGACATACTGCTTGGCTTCCGGTGAGGCTTCGAAGGGCAGCAGGTAGGGCTTGCCGCGGAACGGGTAGACGGGCAGATGGCAGTAGAGGAATCCTGGAAGAGCGTAGGACGGATGCCAAACAGGCGGCCGGGCTTCGATGAAAGGGCTGGGGCAGAGCACGGGCAGGGAGGGATCGTCGCTAGCCCACTGATCGATGGTGTGCGCCGCAAGCCGCCAGTCTGAGCCGTGATGCATCGGCCAATGCTCGCGCCATTGGCCCAACAGCAGCAGTACGCCTGCGGCGAAAACCAGTGCGAGCGGCTTCCACCAGGCTGGGGGGATGAAATAGGCCGCGGCGAGCGTTGCGGCCAGCGCCGCTCCGGGTAGACCGAGATAAAGGTAGCGCGCCACGAACATGCTGCTGCCGGTAACGTGAGACATCGCAAAGAGCGCGAGCGGCTGCAAGAGCCACCAGGCGCCGATCAGCGCCAGAGCACTGATGCCGGCAACCGGGGGCAAGCTCGGCCAGCGGAACAATCGTCGGAGAATGAAAGCGCCCAACCCGCAAATCAAGATCACTCCGAACTTGAGTTGCACGCGGAGATCGCGGAACGTCGGCAGAGCCACGATCACGTGCGACGTGGCCTGGCGAAAAAGATTCAACGCGTCGATGAGCACCGGAATCAATGCCAGACCGAGGAGCGCAAACACGGCGAGCGTCGCAGGCCAGCCGACGCCCGTCTCATGGCGGATCAAGCGAACAGCGGCATAGATCGCGAGCACTACGTAGAACGGCCAGAACAACAGATGAACGCGCCAGAGCGAGGCGGCCAGTACGACAAACAGCGCGGCATCCCACCAATGGGCCGAATCGAGCCAGCGGATGAGAAACCACAGGCTGGCCGTGGCAACGCAGGTGCCGAGCGCGTAGGGCCGGGCATCGCCGGCTTGATCGTTGATACCTCGCATCCCCAGACACACAAACACCGCGAACCATCCACTGCCGGGATGGATGAGCCGGTCACTTAAGCGAGCTATGAAGAAGAGGGCCATGCCCATGAGCAGGACCGATGGCAATCGATAGACGACTTCGGAAAATCCGAAGAGCGATTCGGCGGCGCGCGGCAGTTGGTAATAGATGGACTCGGGTACCTGCGGCGCCACCGCAAAGGATGGATGATCGGGATGGTGAACCACGAAAGCCGTGGCCATCTCGTCCACCCAAAAGCTGGAGGGCAGCGGCATTAACCACAGGCGCGTTATGCAAACGGCAAGGAGAAGCCCGAGGAGGAGGGTAATCGTGCGCTCGCGTTTTGCAAATTGCTCCGGGATATGCACTTACTAATCAGCTTACATCCTGTTCTGCGGGTTCTGAGGCCCATTTTCGAGCTTTACGGTGCGGCCAGGATTCCGAAATGTTACAATACCATTGAGGCATTCGTCACCCTCTATGGCATTTAAACCAGCTTTCGCGCAAGGCGCCCAGATCGAGCACTCCAAGTACGGTCTTGGTTCCGTGGCATCCTGCACGGAAGAGTACATCGTGATCAAATTCGACGATCACGGCGAGAAAAAATTCGTGTTGTCCATTGCCCTTCCAGCGTTGAAAAAGAGCGACCGGCAACCGCCCGTGGAGAAGCGCCGGGCAGCCCGCAAGAAAGCCACTCCCGCAGCGGCGCACTAAAAACCCGCAATTGGCTTTTGGCAATTAGCCTAATAGGCACGATGTGGTGATGAGCCACATCGCGCTGGGCTCTACGTAATTAGGCGGTCGGGACCGTCTTCAGCTTTTCGCGCTGCTCGCGGAGCACGGCCTTCCGGCTCAGCTTGATTTTGTTGCCTTCCAGCGCCAGCACCTTCACCAGGATCTGGTCGCCTTCTTTCAACTCGTCCCGCACCGCTTTGATCCGGTTCTCTGAGATTTCGCTGATGTGCAGCAACCCGTCGGTGCCGGGGAAGATCTCCACAAATGCCCCGAATTCCGCCAGCCGCACCACTTTGCCAAGATAGGTCTTGCCGACCTCGGCAACGGCGCAGATATCGGTGACGCGCTGGATGGCCAGTTTGGCGGATTCGCCGTCGGAGGCGAAAATCTTGACCGATCCGTCGTCTTCGACATCGATCTTCACGCCCGTTTCATCCACGATGCTGCGGATCATCTTGCCGCCCGGTCCGATCAGGTCGCGAATCTTGTCGGTCGGGATAGTGAGCGTGTAAATGCGCGGCGCATACTGCGACATTTCTCCGCGCGGCTTATCGATGGTCGCCACCATTTTTTCCAGGATGAACAGCCGGGCGCCTTTCGCTTGGGCCAGCGCCTCTTTCATGATCTTGGTGGTGACGTTGGGGACCTTGATGTCCATCTGCAGGCCGGTAATGCCCCTGCGCGATCCAGCCACTTTGAAATCCATGTCGCCGTAATGGTCTTCAGCGCCGGCGATGTCGGTCAAGATGGCGTAGTCCTTGCCTTCGAGCACCAGACCCATGGCGATGCCCGCTATGGGTTCGGCGATCGGCACGCCCGCATCCATGAGCGCGAGAATCCCGCCGCAAACGCTGGCCATGGAGCTGGAACCGTTCGATTCCAGGATGTCGCTGACCACGCGCAGCGTGTAAGGGAACTTTTTCTCGTCGGGAATAACGGCCGCAATGGATCGCTCGGCCAGCGCGCCATGCCCGACCTCGCGGCGTCCGGGCCCGCGCATGAATCCCACCTCGCCGACGCTGAACGGCGGGAAGTTGTAATGCAGCATGAAGCGCTTCGACGTTTCGGTCAGATCGAACATCTCGATGCGCTGTTCGTCGTCCTTAGTGCCAAGCGTGACTGTGACCAGAGCCTGCGTCTCGCCTCGGGTGAACAATGCCGAGCCGTGCGTGCGGGGCAGAACGCCCACTTCACAATCGATATTGCGGATCTCATCGAACGCCCGGCCATCCGGCCGCCGCCGCGCCTTCAGCATCTCGTCGCGGAAGATGCGCTCCTTCAGCATGTCAAACAGTTCGCCCGCTTCGGCCTGCTCTTCCTCGGGAGCCCCCTCGACGACCTTCTTCTTGGCTTCGTGAACGCGATGATAGCTTTCGAGCTTGGGATACTTCTTGGTGTCGAGCGCGTCGGTCAGTTCCGCGCGGATCTGCTTCTCTATGCTCGCGTACAGTTCCTTATTGACGACAGGCGGAGTCACTGCCCACTTCTTCTTGCCGACTTTGGCAACTAGTTCGTGGATCGCGGCGCCGATCTTCTTACAACAGGTATGTCCGTACTCGATGGCTTCGAGCACTTCCTCTTCGGAGGCGTGCTGTGCTCCCGCTTCAACCATGACGATGCCCTGCTCGGTGCCCGCGACCACGATATTGACCTTCGATTCGCGCGTTTCGTCGTAGCTGGGGTTCGCCACCAACTTGCCGTTGACGGAACCGACCCGCACGCCGCCCAAGACATGGTGGAAGGGAATATCGGAAATCGCGAGCGCGGCGCCGGCGCCGATAATCGCCAGCGTGCTGGGATCGCGTTGTGGATCGGCCGACAGCACCATGGCGATCACCTGCGACTCGTTCATGAATCCTTCGGGGAACAGCGGCCGGATAGGCCGGTCAATCAGCCGGCTGGTGAGGATTTCCTTCTCCGAAGGGCGCCCCTCGCGCTTGATGAAGCCGCCCGGAAATTTGCCCGCGGCGTAAGTGTATTCGCGATAATCGACGGTGAGGGGGAAGAACGCGGCGCCCGCCTTGGGCTCCTCATTCGCGCACGCACTCACCAAAACAACGGTGTCCCCGGAGCGGACCACGACGGCGCCATTGGCCTGTTTCGCGATCTTTCCTGTCTCCAGGGTAATTTTTTGACCATCTAGGTCAATCTCTACGGTATGTAGCATCTAAATTCCTTTTAATCCAGACCGGGCTGTCCGCCCGTCTGTTTTTGGACTAAGAGGAGACTTTGGAGTGTTGGAAACTGTGCGAACGCCGCCCACCGGGGCGGTTTACCTGTACCGGAGCACCTAACGGCGGATGCCCAGGCTTTGAATCAGGTTCTTGTACCTTTCCGGGTTACAGCTTTTCAGGTATTTCAAAAGGCGGCGTCGCCGCGCGACCATCGACAACAATCCCCGGCGGGAATGATGATCTTTGCGGTGCGTCTTGAAATGATCCTGGAGTTGCAAAATGCGCTGACTCAGGATCGCGACCTGTACTTCTGGCGAACCGGTATCCGTTTTGTGAACTCGGTATGTTGCGACTACTTGCTGCTTGGAATCGGTTGCCAGCGCCATTCTCGAATCGATACTCCTCGTCTTAACTTAATCTCTTTTTTGTCTTTCATAGAATAGCATAAATCGTCCGCGACGGTCATCCATGGGGATTCGTTGTGCTAGTCGGATCGCAAAAACAGGAAATCTCGTAGTATGAGAGGATCATGTGGCTTTTTCGATAGCAACGCGATGCCGAACTTGAACTCCACCGACGCGCGGCTGCTCCAAATCGTGACTGCCCGGCCACCGGACTCCATCGCCGGCGTCATCGCGGTCCTTGAAAGCATCGATGCCTTGTTGTCCGGCGACGACGGACTCAAATGGTTCAATAAGCTCTACCTGGTGGTGACACAGCAGGTGGATACCGGTCCGCCGGCCGGCGGCTGGAAAGATCCCGCTTGGCTGACGCGGCTCGATGTGGTCTTTGCCGGCTTCTACTTCGGGGCGGTCGCAGGCGCCCTGCAACAGAATGCTAATACCGCAACCTCATGGGATGCCTTGATGGAGGCTCGACACACTGCCGGCATCGATCGGATCCAGTTCGCCCTGGCTGGGATGAACGCTCACATTAATCACGACCTCGCATTGGCCCTCTTAGAAACCGATGAAGCGCTACATGTGACGCCGGCCCTACAAAGTCCGGAACACGACGACTATGAGAGCGTGAATGGTCTGCTGGAACAGGTGCTTCCATCCGCGCTAACCCTTCTAGCCACGGGTATAGCCGGCGCAATCGCCGAGGACACCGGAAAAATCGGACGCCTGCTGGCGATCTGGAATATTCGGGCTGCGCGCGACTTGGCGTGGAATTTTGCCGATCACCTCCGCAACCTATCGGGCCCGAGCAGGTACGTGGCCCTGGCCGCTCAAGACCAGATCACCGGGGTCCTCGGTCGAAGCTTGTTGCTCCCATTGAGCGGCTGACCGCTTCTGAGAAAACTCCCGACCGGGCACGGTTCTAGCGGTCAGACGTATTGGGGCCTTAGCGCGGATGCGATACTAGCATTTTCTCATTGAAGAATGAGCCTGAAGGCAGGAGCGAAGCGATCCGCCGCCAGGGTCTCCTTTCTTGAGTT
>Ga0209415_10019530_pt1 | contig 10600 bp, 10 predicted proteins | sample PeaSoiSIISIP2007_FD_187696 | JGI IMG/M metagenome (GOLD analysis project Ga0209415, IMG submission 187696) | Peat soil microbial communities from Weissenstadt, Germany - SII-SIP-2007 (SPAdes) (version 2) | ecosystem: Environmental > Terrestrial > Soil > Wetlands > Peat | place: Germany... | reverse complement strand
TCGCTGTCGCTGGGCCCGGGCACGCGTCCGATCACGGTGACGAGGGGGGGCAGCACCACGGGGTCGTCGCCGGGGTCCACCCCGGTGAGCGACCACAGGTAGTCGGTGACGGGGCCGGGCCCGACGCCGGCCGGTGCCTCCGCCCAGGCGTCGACGATGTCGAGGCCGGCATGGCGGGCGAGGGCCGGCAGCAGCGCCCCCACGTCGGGGTGGCGGGCGCCGGGCATGGACAGGGGGGAGCCCCCCACCCGCCCGGCCGAGGTGACCGGCTCCTGGGCCACCACCCAGCCCCCGGGGCGCACCGCGGCGCGCATGCGGCGCAGCACGACGGCGGGGTCGACCACGTGCATGAGCAGGAAGCGGCAGAAGGCCAAGTCGACGGCTTCGGGGAGCAGGAGGTCCTCGCCGGCCTGGGTGATGGCCAGGACCTGGCTGAACGCCGCCGCCGCCGCGGCGGCCTCGTCGCGGGCGTGCGGGTCGCTGTCGACGGCGTAGACGCGGCCGTCGTGGCCCACGATTTCGGCCAGTGCCACCGACACGTCCCCGCCGCCGGCACCCACGTCGACGCAGCGCCAGCCCGACCCGATGCCGAGGCGCTCGAGCGCGGTGGCGAGGGGGCGCCGGTAGACGTCGTCGCGCAGGGCGTCGGGCACGGGGCAAGACGCTACCGGCTGTAGCCTGCCGTCCGTGAAGGTGACGATGTTGCTGTGCGACTCGGCGCAGGTCGCCGACGGCAAGCTGTTCGTGCTGGGGGGCGGGTGGTCGCTCACCGGGCCCGACCCCATGCCGTCGGCCATCGCGCTCAAGATCGACGTGGGGTGGAACGAGGCGGAGCAGGTGCACCACTGGGAGCTGTACCTCGAGGACGCCGACGGCGGGCCCGTCATGGTGGACACGCCCGATGGCACCCATCCGGTCGAGGTGCGCGGCGAGTTCAACGTCGTGCGGCCGTCGACGGTGCCGGTCGGCACCCCCATCGACGTGGCGTTGGCCGTCAACCTCGGCCCGTTGCCGCTCGAACCCGGCAACCGCTACACCTGGCGGCTGTCCATCGACGGCGAGGTCGAGGCCGACTGGGCCCTCGGCTTCACCACCCGTCCCACGCCGGCGCCATGACCACCTACGAACGGCCCTTCGGCCGGTCCTTCGAGGATTTCGAGCCGGGTGACATCTACCGGCACTGGCCCGGCAAGACCATCACCGAGTACGACGACCACCTGTTCTGCATGATCACCATGAACCACCACCCCCTGCACACCAACGAGTGGTTCGCCGAGCACGAGACGGTGCAGGGGAAGAACGTCGTGGTGGGCAACCTCGTCTACTCGCTCGTGCTGGGCATGAGCGTGCCCGACGTGAGCGGCTCGTGCATCGCCAACCTCGAGGTGGAGTCCCTCGTGCACCGGTACCCCACCTTCCACGGCGACACCATCTACGCCGAGACGCGCGTCATCGACAAGGTGGCGTCGAGCTCGAAGCCCGACCGCGGCATCGTCACGGTGGAGACGAAGGGGTTCAACCAGCGCGGCGAAGAGGTGTGCTACTTCCGGCGCAAGCTGATGGTGTGGATGCGCGACGCCGCGCCGGAGCGCCGGCGGCCCTACGCAGGCGACGTCTGGGACTGACGCCCGCACCGGCCGCATCGCCCCGGTCGCGTGCCGGCCCCACCCCCGGGGCGCTGCGCCGGGCCGTGCTGTCGTGGGGCGGTGACCGGCTCCGCCCGCTGCCGTGGCGCGCCACGCGCGACCCGTGGGCCGTCATGGTGAGCGAGGTCATGCTGCAGCAGACCCAGGCGGCACGCGTGGTCGAGCCCTACGGCCGCTTCCTCGACCGGTTCCCCACGCCCCGGGCCTGTGCCGAGGCGGGCCCGGGCGCGGTGCTGCGGGCCTGGGCCGGCCTCGGCTACAACCGGCGGGCGCGCCGGCTGCACGGCGCCGCCCGGGCCGTCGTCGACCGCCACAGCGGCGCCGTCCCGGCCGACCTCGCCGCCCTGCGCGCCCTTCCCGGCATCGGGCCCTACACGGCCCGGGCCGTCCTCGTCTTCGCCTTCGAGCACGACCACGGGGTCGTCGACGTCAACGTCGGGCGGGTGCTCGCCCGGGCCGTGGCCGGGGCGCCGCTGACGCCGGCTCGGGCCCAGGCGCTGGCGGACGACCTCGTCCCCGCCGGGCGCCCCTGGGAGTGGAACCAGGCGCTCATGGAGCTCGGCGCGGTGGTGTGCGGGGCGCGTGCCCCGGCGTGCGGGGACTGCCCGCTCGAGCGCCGGTGCGTGTGGCACAACGCCCCCGCCGGCACCCCCGACCCGGCCGCCCCGGCCCCGGCCCAGTCCCGCTTCGAGGGATCGGACCGCCAGGGCCGGGGGCGCCTCGTGGCCGCCCTGCGGGCCGGGCCGGTGCGCCCGGGTGACGTGGCGCGCCGGTGCGGGTGGCCCGACGACCCGGCGCGGGCCCGGACGGTGGCCGACGCCCTGGTGGCCGAGGGCCTGGCCCGGCGGGGCGGGCGGGGCGTGCTCGAGCTCCCCTGAAGCCCGGTCAGGTCCCGACGAAGCCCCGGTCAGGTCCCGAGGAAGCGCAGCACGGCCCGCCCGACGGTGTCGGGCTGCTCCAGGTGGAGGAAATGGCCCGTGCCCGGCACCGTCAGGAACTCCGAGCCCGGCGCCAGCACCGACCGCACGTCCCCGATGGCGTCGAGCCCCAGGCCCCCGTCGTCCGTGCCGTGCAGGTACAGGGTGGGCTGCGCCGGTACCTCGGCCGTGGCCGCCTGGGCCTCCTCGTAGGCGGGGTCGAGGCGGGCCGGGTCGAACACCGCCCGGTAGTAGCCGATCGCCGCCGCCAGGTTGGCGGGGTCACCGATGGACTCCCGCACCCGGGCCAGGTCCCAGGCGGCGTCGTAGCCCGGCGACCAGTCGGCCCACAAGCGGCCGATGAAGGAGCCGTCGTCGGCCGCCAGGGCCATCTCGGCGATGGGGAGCTGGAACAGAAAGACGTAGAAGCTGCGCTTCAACTGGGCGTAGGTGAAGAACGACTCGGCCGAGGCCGCCAGGGGCGGCACGGCCATGGTGACCACCCGACGCCACCGGTCGGGCTCGAACGACGCCGCGCCGTAGGCGGCGAAGGCCCCCCAGTCGTGGCCGACCAGCACGGCCCGGTCGTCACCGCCGAGCGCCCGGTGCAGCCCGCAGGCGTCGGACGCCAGGGCGCCGACCTGGTAGGCGCCGTTGGCCGGGACCTGGGTGGGGGCGTAGCCGCGCATCCACGGCGCCACGGCCCGGAAGCCGGCGTCGCCCAGCGCGGGCTGCAGATGGCGCCACGTGTGGGCGGTGTCGGGGAAGCCGTGGAGGCACAGCGCCAGAGGCCCGTCGGGGGGCCCGCACTCCAGGTAGCAGAACTCCACGTCGTCGACGGTGACCGTCCGCTGTCGCATGGGCGCAGGGTAGTGTCGGCACCGGATGGCTCGCCGGGGCCCGAGGGGTCGGCACCCGGCACTGGGGCGCACGACGGACGTCCCCGGGGCAAGACAGAGGGGGTCGTGCGCTGCGAGTCACGTTCTTCGGGGTGAGGGGCTCGTGCCCGTGCGCCGGCCGGCAGTACGTCCGCTACGGGGGCAACACCGCGTGCGTCACCGTCGAGGTGGGCGACGAGCCGCCCATCGTCCTCGACCTCGGTACGGGCCTGCGTCCCTTCGGGCACGCCATGGAGCACCGCTACGGGCTCGAACGCCCCCTCGAGGTCACGGCGTTCCTCTCCCACCTCCATTGGGACCACATCATCGGCCTGCCCTTCTGCACCCCGCTGCTGCGCGAGGGCGGCCGCATGGACGTGTTCGGCCCGCCCCAGGACGACGGCACCCTGCACGACGTCCTCGACCGGATGGTGCGCCCGCCGTTCTTCCCGGTCCAGGTGCACGAGCTCAACGGGAAGATCGAGTTCCACGAGGTGGCCGACGACGTCGTGGGGGTCGGTTCGGCCAAGGTCCTGGTGCGGCGGGTGCCGCATGTCGGCACCACCCTCGGCTTCCGCATCGAGGCGGGCGGCTCGGCGGTGGCGTTCGTGAGCGACCACCAGGCCGCCGACGACCGCCACGAGGTGGCCGACTCGGTGCTCGAGCTGTGCGACGGCGCCGACCTCGTCATCCACGACGCGCAGTACACCGAGGAGGAGTACCGGGCCAAGGCGACGTGGGGCCATTCGACCATCTCCTACGCCGTGCACGTGGCCGCCGCCGCCGGTGCCCGGCGCCTGGCGCTGTTCCATCACGACCCCCAGCACGACGACGACCACGTCGATCGCCTGCTGGCCCAGGCCCGGGCCGAGGACGAGGCCGTCCACCTCGATGCCGTGCTGGGCGCCGTGGAAGGCTTGGAGATCGATCTCGGGTGACCGTGACCGGTTCCGCCCCGAGCGCGCTGCGCACGACGAGGTGACGCCATGGGCGAGGTGACAGGGGAGACGACGACCGCGCCCGGTGCCGGGGACGACCTCGCCGCGGCCGGAGCGGCCACCTTCGACGGCGGGCGCTTCCGCGAGGTGCTCGGCCATTTCGCCACCGGCGTCACCGTCGTCACGGCCATGGAGCCCGGCGGCCCCGTCGGCTTCACGTGCCAGGCCTTCACGTCGTTGTCCCTGGAGCCGCCCCTCGTGGCCCTGGCCCCGGGCAAGAACTCGACCAGCTGGCCGCGGATCGCGGCGGCCGGCACCTTCTGCGTCAACATCCTGGCCGAGGACCAGGAGGCGCTCGGCCGGGACTTCGCCGTGTCGGGGGGCGACAAGTTCACCGGGGTGGGATGGCGTCCGGGGGGCAACGGTGCGCCCGTCCTCGACGGCGTGCTGGCCTGGGTGGAGTGCGCCTTCCTCCGGGCCCACGACGCCGGCGACCACGAGCTCGTGCTGGGCCGGGTGCAGGACATGGGGGTGGGCCCGGGCCGACCGCTGCTGTACTACCGGGGCGGCTTCGGCCGCTTCGAGCCGTAGGGCGGCGGTAGCCTCCTCCCCCGTGCCCGACATCTCCCTGTCCGACACCATCGCCGACGTGGTGGTGGTGACCCCCGACGTCCACGGCGACCCCCGTGGACGCTTCATCGAGACCTACCGCCGCTCGTGGTTGCCGCTGGGACGCGAGATGGTGCAGGCCAACCGCTCCGAGAAGGCGGCCGGTGCCGTGGTGGGCCTGCACTACCACCTCCACCAGGCTGACTACTGGTACGCGCTGCGGGGCCGGATGCGGGTGGTGCTCCACGACCTGCGCGTCGCTTCGCCCACCGAGGCGGTGACCATGGTGATCGACCTCGACGGCGACGAGGACCGCGGCCTGTTCATCCCGCCCGGGGTGGCGCACGGCTTCGCCTCACTCACCGACGTCCTTCTGTGGTACCTGGTCGACAGCTACTACAACCCCAACGACGAGCTCGGACTGGCGTGGGACGACCCCGAGGTGGGCGCCGACTGGGGCATCGCCGATCCCGTCCTGTCCGGGCGCGACCAGGCCAACCCGCGGCGCAGCGACATCGACCCGGGGCAGTTCCCCCGCTACGGCCTGCGCACCTAGTGACCCACCGGCCGGCGCGCCTTCGACCTCGGAGGGGCTGGACGGGCGAGGCGGGAACCGGCACGCTGACGGCGTGGACGAATCGCAGCAGTGGGTGGAGTTCGGACGCTGGCTGGTCAAGCAGCGTGAGGAGCGCGGGCTCCGCCGGCGCGACGCCGCCCGCCGGGCCAAGATCCCCGAGACCCTGTGGCGCGACCTCGAGACCGGGCGCAAGGAGGCCATCGGCGCCATCCGCCTGCTGCCCAACCCCAGTGCCGACGTGCTCGAGCGGGTGGCGGGCGCCCTCGAGGTCCCGGTCGAGGACGTCCTGGCCCGCATCGGGCGCCCCGCCCACCGACCCCGGCCGCTGGCGGCCGTCCCCGACGACAGCGCCCGCTCCGAGGAGGGCGCGCTGCTGGCGGTGAAGCTCCGGCGGCTGTCCGAGCGCGACCGGGCCGTGGTCGAGCGGCTGGTGGACGCCATGCTCGAGCACGACGAGCGCGGCTAGGCCCCGGACACGTGCGCTTCGGCATCTTCTACGAGCTGCAGCTGCCGCGCCCGTGGGACCCCGGCGCCGAGCACCGCCTGGTGCAGGAGTCCCTCGAGCAGATCGAGCTGGCCGATCGCCTGGGCTTCGACTACCTGTGGGCCGTCGAGCACCATTTCCTGGAGGAGTACTCCCACTCGTCGGCCCCCGAGGTCCTCCTGGCGGCGGCGAGCCAGCGCACCACGCGCATCCGCCTCGGGCACGGCATCGTCCAGCTCCCGGTGGGCTACAACCACCCGGCCCGGGTGGCGGAGCGCATCGCCACCCTCGACCTGGTCTCGAACGGTCGGGCCGAGCTCGGCACGGGGGAGTCGAGCTCCGAGGCCGAGCTCGGGGGCTTCGGGGTGCAGCGCGCCACCAAGCGCGCCCAGTGGGAGGAGGCCCTCGACGTCGTGACGCGCCTCATGGTGGAGGAGCCGTTCGCCGGCGTCGACGGCCGCTACGTGCGCATGCCGCCGCGCAACATGGTCCCCAAGCCGCTCCAGCGGCCCCACCCCCCGCTCTGGGTGGCGTGCAGCCGGCGCGACACCATCCACCTGGCGGCCACCAAGGGCATCGGCGCGCTCAGCTTCTCCTTCGTCGCGGCGGAGGAGGCCCGGTCGTGGGTGGAGGACTACTACGCCACCATCGCCTCCGAGCAGTGCGTGCCCGCCGGCTTCGCCGTGAACGCCAACCTGGCGTGTGTCCTGCCGCTGATGTGCCACCAGGACGAGGCCACGGCCGTCGAGCGCGGCCTCGACGGCAGCCAGTTCTTCGGGTACTCGCTCGGGCACTACTACGTGTTCGGCGCGCACGCGCCGGGTGGCACCGACGTGTGGCAGGAGTTCGAGCACAACCGCGACCGCTTCGGGTTCGGCCACGACGCGGCCGTCCGCAACGGCCAGCCGCTCGGGGCGCAGCTGTTGGAGGAGGGGATGGGCGCCCTGCGCGGGGCGGTGGGCACCCCGGCGCAGGTGCGGGACCTGGTGGCCGGGTACGAGGCGGCCGGTGTCGACCAGCTCATCTTCGTGAGCCAGGCGGGCCGGAACCGCCACGAGCACATCTGCGAGTCGCTCGAACTGTTCGCCCGGGCCGTGATGCCGGAATTCCACGAGCGCGCCCAAGCCCACGAGACGGCCAAAGCCGAGCGCCTGGCACCCGCCGTGGCCGACGCCCTGGCCCGCCGCCCGCCGCCGCGGTCCGCGCCGGCGGGGTACAGCTTCCCCGCCACGCCGCAGTTCTGAGCGGCCGGCGCCCGCGCACCCGGCGCCCGTGCCGGCGCGGCCCGCCTGTTGCACCCCGGGCGCAACTTCGGGCCCGCGGTGCCAAGGGCCGAGATGTTCGGTTGAATGGTGGCGATGACGACGGTGCTTGTCGCGGGAGTGGTCGTCCTCATCGGGGCGATGGCGGCCCGTGTGCTGTGGCGGCGTGACGCCGGCGAGCGGCACTCGGTCCAGGAGCACCAGCACACCCTGGAGACGCTGCGCCACATGGCGGACCGCCGCCAGGACGCCGAGCGCAAGGTCGGCCCGCGTCGTCGGCCACGCAGCGCCGCTCCCGGCCCGGTCACCCCCGCCGACCCTGCCGCGTCCGCCGATCCTGCTCGGTTCGCCGACCCTGCCGCGTCGGCCGGCCCTGCCGGCCCCACCGGCCGGCGCGCCACCGGCGCGGCGCCGACGAAGGGGGCCCGGCGCCGCGGTCGCCCGGTGGGGCGGGCGTCCTCCGCCAAGATCGAGACGTCGCGTCGGGAGGCCCTGGTCTTCGTGGACGACGCCCTCGCCGGCCCGGCCGCATCCGCGGCCCGGGGTCCGCTCACCAACGGCCGTCCGCCGTCCATGTTGACGGCGGGGCGGTTCGAGCCCGGGGTGCGGCCCCGTCCACCCCTGGTCGTCGTGGTGGCCGTGGTGGTGCTGGCGGCGGTGGCGCTCGGGGTGGCGCTGACGTGGTCGTCGCCACCGGCGCGGCGCGCCACGACCACCACCGCCGCCGGCCGTCGCCCCGTCACCGCCGGGTCCGGCGGCCGGGCGTCGGCGCTGCCGGCCGGCACCACCCTGACGCCGGCGGTCGAGACGGCCGACACCGCCACCTACCGCGCCCCCCCGGCCCCCTACACCGTGGTGCTCGACGCCTCGGGGTCGTGCTGGGTCCTGGCCACCGACACGGCCACCGGCACAGTGCTGTGGACGGGCACCATGGCGGGCGGGCAGTCCCGCTCGCTGTCGGCCTCGGGTGACCTGGCCGTCCGCCTCGGTGCGGCCAGCGACGTGCGCGTGTCGATGGACGGCACGCCGGTCCAGTTGCCGAGCGGCTTCCAGTCGCCGTTCACCATGACCTTCCAGGTCGCGTAGGACCCTCAGGCCCCGATCCCCACCGCCCCCAGGACGAACGACAGGACGAAGGCCTCGTCCCGCCAGGCCTGGTAGCGCCCCGACGGCCCGGCGTGCCCGGCGTCGAGCTCCACCTTGAGCAGCACGCGCCCGTCGGGATCGGCGGCGCGCAGCTTCTGGACCCACTTGGCCGGCTCCCAGTACCCGACGCGCGGATCCTCGAGGCCGGCGGTGACGAGGAGCTCGGGGTGCGGCCCGGGCCGGACGTTGTCGTAGGGGGCGTAGGCCTTCATCACGGCGTAGACGAGAGGATCGGCCACCGGGTTCCCCCACTCCTCCCACTCGATGACGGTGAGGGGAAGGCTGTCGTCGAGGATGGTGGTGAGGCAGTCCACGAAGGGCACCTCGGCCACGACGGCGCGGAACAGCTCGGGGGCGACGTTGGTCACCGCGCCCATAAGCAGACCGCCGGCCGATCCCCCCCGGGCCACCAGCCGGTCGGGCGACGTCCAGCCCTCGGTCACCAGGGCGCGGGCGCAGGCCACGAAGTCGGAGAAGGTGTTGGGCTTGGCCAGCATGCGCCCCTCTTCGTACCAGCGCCGCCCGAGCTCCCCCCCGCCCCGGACGTGGGCGATGGCGAACACCACGCCCCGGTCGAGGAGGCTCAGACGCACCGACGAGAAGACGGGGTCGATGCTCTGCTCGTAGGAGCCGTAGCCGTACAGCAGGCACGGGGCGCTGCCGTCGCGTGGGAGGTCGCCGCGGGCCACGACCGACACGGGCACGCGGGCGCCGTCGGGGGACAGGGCCCACACCCGGGTGGTGGCGTAGCGCGCCGGGTCGTAGCCGCCCAGGACCGGCTGGCGCTTGCGCAGCACGGCTCGGCCGCTGTCCATGTCGAGGTCGTAGACCGAGCGCGGCGTCACGAGCGACGAGTACTCGTAGCGCAACGTGGTGGTGTCGAACTCGGGGTTGGGCCCGCCCCACGATGCCGAGGGGGTCTCCGGGCACGGCACCAGGGACCCCTCGGGCAGCTCCCCGCCCCACCGCCCCGGTCCCGCCGGCAGCGCCACGACCCTGATGCGGAGGGCGCCCTGGCGTCGCTCGTAGAGCGCCACGTGGGCGGCGAACACGTCGAGTCCCTCGAGGCGGACGTCGGGGCGGTGGGGGACCACCTCCCGCCAGTCGTGGCGGCCGGGATCGAGGGCGGAGGTGGCCACCACCCGGGAGTTCTCCGCCCCGTCGTTGGTGAGCAGCAGGAACGTCCCGTCGTGGTGCTCGACGCCGTACTCCACGCCCTGACGGCGCGGCTCGATGACCCGCGGCGCCGACTCGGGTGCGGTCGACGCGATGGCGTGCACCTCCGAGGTGACCCGCGAGTGCATCTCGACCAGGACGTAGGCCCCGTCCTTGGTGCGGCCCACGCCGAGGTGGAAGCGCTCGTCGGGCTCTTCGACGACGAGGACGTCGGTGTCGCGGGCGGTGCCGATCCGGTGGCGCCACAGCTGGTGGGGCCGGTTGGCGGCGTCGGGGCGGGTGTAGAAGAGCGTCGACTCGTCGTCGGACCAGGCCACGCCGTAGGACGTGGCCTCGATGACGTCGTCGAGGTCGGCACCGAGCTCGAGATCGCGCACCCGCAGCGTGAAGCGCTCGTCCCCGGTGGTGTCGATGCCGTAGACGAGGCGGCGGTGCCCGGGGCTCACGGCGATGTTGGCCACGTCGAGGTAGGCCGACGTCCCCGCCAGCTCGTTCTCGTCCAGCACCACCTGCTCGTCGGGCCAGGGGGCCACGGGCGCCGCGCCCGGACCGGCCGGCTCCGGGGGCACGGGCGGCGTGAGGGGGTCGCGACCCGGGGCCTGCACCGGCAGACGGCAGTGGACGGGGTAGTCGAGGCCCTCGACGGTGCGCTCGTAGTACCACCACGGCCCCTTGCGGACCGGCACGCTCAGGTCGGTCTCCACGATGCGCGCCTTGATCTCGTCGAACAGCGTGTCCCGCAGGCCGGCGAGCGGCGCCATCTGGCGCTCGGTGAAGTCGTTCTCCGCCCGGAGCAGGGCGAGCACCTCGGGATCGTCGCGCTGGCGCAGCCAGAACCAGTCGTCCACCCGGCGGTCGCCGTGGGCCTCGAGCACCATCGGGCGCCGCGCCGCCCTGGGCGGCCCCGACCCGTCGGCCGTCGCCGGGGTGGCGCCCGGGGCGGTGGCGGGCGCCGGGGTGCTGGGCG
>Ga0209415_10019529_pt1 | contig 10601 bp, 6 predicted proteins | sample PeaSoiSIISIP2007_FD_187696 | JGI IMG/M metagenome (GOLD analysis project Ga0209415, IMG submission 187696) | Peat soil microbial communities from Weissenstadt, Germany - SII-SIP-2007 (SPAdes) (version 2) | ecosystem: Environmental > Terrestrial > Soil > Wetlands > Peat | place: Germany... | reverse complement strand
CGCCTGTGCGCTCGCCTTTTGCTCATCGTGCACACCGGTCTGCGCCTGTGCGCTCGCCTTGTGCTCATCGCGCACAACGGCTTGCGCCTGTGCGCTCATCGGCCTGAGCCAGCGCCGCCGCTCGAACTTCAGGATGTTAACAAATACTCCCAGCAGCACGTGAATGATGTAGTAGAACGACTTCAGCGCGGTGATGGTGCTGCGGCCGGTACGGCGCGGGCGCATCCGGCAGGGCACTTCCACGAACTGAAACCGCCGGCGCTGCAACACCACCAGCGCTTCAATCTCAGGGTACTCGAGCGGGAAGCTACGACTGAACACTTCCAGCGCTTCGCGATTCACGCCGACAAAACCGGACGTGGGGTCGTGAACGCTCCTGCCCAGAATCGGCCGCAGCAGTAGACGAAAAATGGCGATGCCGATGGCGCGCGGGGCGCTGGTATGGCCGTTTTCGTTGTTTTCGGAGAATCGGGAGCCAATCGCCATCTGGCACCCGGTGGTGCGCAGCGCGTCGAGGATGCGCGGGACATCCCGTGGATCGTGCTGGCCATCGCCGTCCACTCGAATCACGTACTCGAACCCGAGTTCGAATGCCAGCCGGTAACCCGCCTGTACACATCCGCCGAGGCCCAGATGGAATGGCAGCGAGAGCACCTCGGCCCCGGCCGCCAGAGCCACGCTGCGGGTCGCGTCAGTGGAGCTGTCGTCGGCCACGACGATAGCGGCCTGCGGGAGAACGGCGCGGACGTCCCGAATCACCTCGCCCACAGACGCCTCTTCGTTGAGGGCGGGAATGAGGATCAGCACGCCATCGGCCTGCCGGGGATCGATCACAGACGGGCCACCTGCCGGGGACTGATGGAGAAGCGGCGCAAAAGGCGCGAGTATTGCTTCGGCGTGAGACGCGCTCCCCCGAGGATGCGGCGGCGTTCCCGCCGGAGTGAGCGCAACCGGCCCAGCATCGCCATCCACGCGCGAAAAACGTATCGGGGAAGTTGCGTCACGCTCCCGCCCGCGCGGGTGAATTCCGCCGCCGCGCCGCGGCCCCTCCACATCCACCAGATGTGCCAGAAATAGCGCGCCAGCGCGTAGAGCGGCGCCAGCAACAGCAACCCCAGCGGGAAGTTCTTCACCAGCAGGAACAGCCGGTTTCGCTCGGCATGAAATGCCTTCAGCGGCGAAGCACGGCCAGCTGTGCCGGAGTAACCGTGCTCGACGATGGCGGAGGGAACGTACAGACATTCCCACCCTTTCCAGCGCGCGCGCAGACCGAGGTCGGTGTCCTCGCAGTAGAGGTAAAAATCGGCGTCAAAAAGGCCGACCTCATCGAGCATCTCGCGCCGGTAGAGCGCGGCGCACCCGCTTGGCAACAGCACCTCCTGTTTACGGGGATAGCGGTCCGCCGGTTCGCCGTGGCCGCGCTGGCGGCTGCTGCCATCGCCGCAGATCAGCATGCCCGCGCTGTCCAGCGTGGTCTTGCCCAGCCGAATCTGCGGGGCGACCATGCCCACATCGGGCCGACCTTCCAGCGCGTGCAGCATAGCGTGGAGCCAGCCGGGATCAGCCACGGCGTCGTCGTTCAGGAGCGCGACGAACGGCGCGGAGCTGGCGCGGATTCCCTGGTTCACGGCGGCGCCGAACCCGACGTTGTCAACATTCTCGATGATCGTGACCGGGCGCCCTTCGAGCGAGATGCGGGCCCGCCTGATGCCACTGTTGTCCACTACAATGACGTCGAAATCGCGGAAAGTCTGCGCCTCCAGCGAAGCGATACACGCCGCCAGCGGCTCGCCGGCCGCGAGCGTGGGCACTACGACAGTAACCTCGGGGTTCGGCAAGCTTCGATTCTATCGCTACCGAAGAATGGCGGCACAACGCAGCAGGCCGCTGCTGACCGACCGCTCCCTCGCGGTCGCGGCTCCGTAAATATCTCCAAACGCATCTCCCGGATTCCGAGCCGCGCGCGCCAGCAAGGTCTTGTGCCGGCTACTTACCCTGCCATTCGCCCATGTTTTCGTACCACTTGAGAATGCCGTCGCCGATGCAGACAATGTCGGGTTTCCCGTCGCCGTTGAGGTCCGCGATAGCGCAACCGGCAGCGGGAATGCCGGGGTCCAGCACCGATTTCTCCCATTGCTTCCCGTTGAACGAGTACAGACACACGTTGTGGGTTCCCCGAGCGCCGACGACGATCTCGTCGATTCCGTCGCCGTTGAAATCGACGGTGGCGATGGTGTGGGCGTCCTGTAGGTCGGCGTCGATCACCTCGCGCTTCCAGCCGTTCTTTTCCTCGCGGTAGACCACCACCTGATTCCCATGCCACGGCTCGATGGCGGCCAGAAAACGTTCTTTCTTCATTCGTCCGATGACGACGTCGCTCGATCCGCCTTTCGGCCACGGCGCCGGATCGCCCTTGCTGATCAGCGTCCGCTGCCATTTGCCGTTTGTGTCGAGAGAACGCAGAGCGATGCCGGAGAAGCCGGCGGTGAGAATCTGGCTGCGGCCGTTGTGGAACCAATCGACGATGGTGAGGCCGTGCAGGATACCCTCCTCCTCGTTGTCGATGAGATGGCGTTTCCACTCGCCTGGGCGGTAGTAGACGAGCGGAACATGATCGCGGAAATCGGGAGCCACGGCGTTCGGCCCCACCAGTGGCGCATCGATCAGCACTTTCTCGCCGCTCCCGTCGATATCGGCCCAGCGGACGCGGTGCGAGGTGGGAAGCTCGTCCACTCTGTTGACCGTCCAGGTTGCGGTGATATCGGCGGCGCAGTGCAGCACGGAGAGAGTGCCGCGGCTCTTGTGCGGGTCCGTGTCGAAATCGTGGGCGAGGATCAGCTCGGGCCTGCCGTCGCGGTCGAAATCCCACGGGCTCAGGTTGATCATGCCGTTGAAACCGGCGGAAATCAGGTGGCGCTGCCAGCCGGGGTTTTCGTACCAAACCAGGCTGATGCTGTCGTGGGCGACAGCGATGAGGTCGATGGCGCCGTCACCGTTGAGATCGGCGGTAACGACCTGATAGCCGCCAGGGACATCGCGAGCGATGATGTGCTCGCGGAAATGGGGCAGCGAGCGTTCGTGCGAAGCGCCTTCGAGCAGGGTCACCAGAGCGAAGCCGGCCAGCAAAGCGATTATCGTCCGGATGAACATTCGATTCAGTTTAGAATGCGCGGCGATACTGCGGCGGCACAGGCGGAACCGCGCCGAGTGTGTGCGCGGCGTGCAGCGGCCAGTTGGGATGGCGCAGGAACTCGCGGGCTAGCAGGACCAGATCGGCCTGTCCGCGGGCGATGATGTCGTTCGCCTGAGCAGGCTCCGTGATCATACCGACCGCTCCGGTGAGGATGCCCGCATCGCGACGAATGGCGTCGGCGAACGGCACCTGATAGCCGGGGCCGGTCTCGATCTTCGCCCAGGGGACTGCCCCGCCCGAGGAGCAATCGACCAGATCGACGCCCGCGGGCTTCAGCCGGCGCGCCAGTTCCACGGAGTCGGCGAGCGTCCAGCCGCCGGGCGCCCAGTCCTGCGCGGAAATGCGGACGAACAGGGGAAGATCCTCGGGCCACACGCGGCGGATGGCCTGGGCGACTTCAAGAGTCAGGCGGATGCGGCGGTCAAATGCGCCCCCGTAGTCATCGCTGCGTTGATTGGTGAGGGGCGAGAGGAACTCGTGCAACAGGTATCCATGCGCGGCGTGGATTTCAATGACGCGGAATCCGGCGGCCAGAGCGCGGCGAGCCGCGGCGGCGAAGGCCTCGACGATGCGCCTGATTTCGGGGATGGTCAGCTCGTGCGGAGCCGGATCGGTTTCGCGAAAAGGAAGCGGCGAGGGTCCCACCGGTTGCCAGCCTCCATCGGCGGGCGCGATGGCCTGTGCACCGACCCATGGGATCTGCGTGCTGGCTTTGCGGCCGGCGTGGGCGAGTTGCATGGCGGGGACTGCGCCCTGAGACGCGACGAACTGCGCGATGCGCGCGAGATTCGGGAAGTGCTCGTCTTTCCAGATGCCGAGGTCGGCGGGCGATATTCTGCCTTCCGCGGTTACCGCCGTCGCTTCGGTGAACACCAGCGCCGCCCCGCCGGCGGCGCGCGAACCGAGATGAACCAGATGCCAGTCATTCGCAAAGCCGTCCTCGGACGAGTACTGGCACATGGGGGAGACGGCAATCCGGTTTCGCAGGGTGACGCCGCGGATAGCGAGCGGGGTGAACATGCTAACAACATACATGGCGCGCCGAGTCGCTGACCTGGACTACAGGCGCGTCAACATTGCCAGCCCGACGCAGTTCCGCACGCCTTTTTCAGCGAGGATCTTCAGCGCCGCCGCCGAGAACGACAGGCTGTGCTCGAAGGTCCTGGCGGACGACTGGACGCCTCTAATCACCTGGTCCACGGCAAAGGACGACTGGTGAACGCCGGCGACACCGATGAGCAACGTTTGAACGATGGCGTTGTGAACCAGAAGCATGAGGCACTGATCGCGAACGGATTCGGGAGGTGGGTGATCGCCAGGTTCGCGCGCGTGCTCCTGCGGGCCGAGCGGGAACAGCGTGCGGTGGATGTAGCTGACCAGCCAGTGTTCCAGCATGTACTCGTGCTCGCACATGAACGGCGCATAGTGCTCCGCGAAGGCGTGCGCATAGCGGCCAGCGATCTCCTCCATGCTGGATTGCGAGGTCCAGCCGATGCCCTGCATGAATTCCCGGTAGCATTCGAGAAAACGGGGAGGCGTGAAGTCGGAACTGATGCGCTGAACGATCAGTTCGAGAACCAGTTCCAGTTGCAGGGCCGGACGGGGCGGCAGGCTCGAAAGCGCATCTCCGAAGAGATTGCGCTCGGCGATGTCGCGATACTCCTGGAGCAACTGCGGAACCTCGGAGAACGGCGCGGCCAGTTGATGAAGCCGATCGCAGAAAGAAGCCACAATTACGAGGCGCTTCCAGAGCGGATCGGCGCGATATTGCAGCAGCCAGATGACCAGGGCGCGGATTTCATGGAAGTAACCGTACGGCCTGGTTGAAGCATTGTTCGCCGTGTGCAGCGCGGAGATGCGCAGGGGAACGCGTGCATGCTGTGGACCTTTGTCTTCGTCAAACTCCATCGGCGTGGGATTAAGCAGAACGAGGCGCGCCGCTTCGGGACAGGATAGAGCCAGAGACCGCTGCAGGACATCGTCCACGCGATTCACGACGCGCGGATACGTGGAGCAGGCGGTGGAGAGATACTGCTCGCCAAGCTGCGCGTGAATATCGCAGAGTCCGCCGGAAAGGAACAGGCAGCCGGAATCGGCAAGAGCGATTTGCGCGAACGTGTCATCACCGGAGCCCACGGGGCTGATGGTGACCAGTTCGCGCAGCCGCGGGCCAAGATCGGGATGATCGCAGCCTTGCCAGGCCTCGTAAGTGAGCTTGTCCACGCTGACCGTCCAGCCCTTGCAGCAGGTGTCCTCGCATTCGGCACCGATACAGCGGAAGGCGTGATACGAGCGAGGCTGGAGCCATCGGACGGGTTCCGTCGGCACGGATTCAGGATAACAGCCGCGCGCCGCTTTTCTCCTTGACAGCTTAGGAGAACCTGAGCTACACTCCTTAGTGTCTTAGGAGGACACCATGTCCAACCAGGCGCAGATCCTTCCGGGAACGCTCGATCTTCTGATTTTGAAAGCGGTTTCGCTCGGGCCGCTGCACGGGTACGGAGTCCTGCTTCGCATCGGGCAAATTTCCGAACAGGCGTTGCTCATCGAGCAGGGAGCGCTCTACCCCGCCCTGTTCCGGCTGGTGCACCAGGGGCTGCTGAAAGCCGACTGGGGCGTGTCGGAGAATAACCGCCGCGCCAAGTTCTACGAGCTCACCGCCGCGGGGCGAAAGCGCCTGCGCGAGGAAACGGACGGCTGGAATCGCCTGGCAACGGCCATCGCCTCCGCTCTTGCGGCTCAGCCGGAGGAAGTATGAGGTTTCTGCCCCGGTTCTTCCGCCGCTCGGAGATTGAAGACGAGATGGAAGCGGAGTTGCGCTCGCACATCCAGTATCGCGCGGACGACCTGGAGCGCTCGGGGCTTAGCCGCGCCGAGGCGGAACGCCACGCGCGCATCGAGTTCGGCGGCCGGGAGCGCTATCGGGAAGAATGCCGCGAGAGCTTCGCCGGTAATTTCATCGAGATTCTGATGCAGGACGTGCGCTTCAGCCTGCGCGTGCTGAGCAAGTCGCCCGGATTCGCCGCTGCCGCCATCGTGACGCTGGCGCTGGCCATCGGCGCGAATGCGGTGGTTTTTGGCTTGCTCGATGGCCTGATACTTCGCCCGTTGAACGTGCCGCGGACGGAGAGCCTGTATGCGATCGGGAACCCCAACAACACGCTTGGCCAGTCTTATCCCGACTACCTCGACCTGCGCGATCGCAATCGCAGTTTCGACGGTCTGGCGGGTTTCAAGTTCGGGCAGGCGGGACTGGACACCGGCGACAATCCGTTGCCGTCCTGGTTGTTCGAAGTGACCGGGAACTACTTCGACGTCCTGGGCGTGAAGCCGTATCTGGGACGTTTTTTCCACAGCGCCGACGAGCACGGCCCCAACAGCGCTCCCTATGTCGTGCTCTCGTGGGCGTACTGGCATAGCCGATTCGCGGATGATCGGGCCATCATTGGCCGCGTGGTGCGACTGAACAAGCACCCGTTCACTGTTCTCGGCGTCGCCCCACCGAGTTTCCACGGGACAATTCTGTTTGTCTTCCCGGATTTCTACGTACCCATCGTGAACGCTCAGCAGGTGGACGGAACGGAAGCGTTCAACGACCGTCAAAGCCGCTGGCTCTTCATGGTGGTGGGACATCTGAAGCCGGGGGTCGCGCTGCCACAGGCGGTGGCCGACCTGAACTCGATCGGCTCGTGGCTGGCGAAGACGTATCCCAAAGAACACGGCCCCACTCGCTACACGCTGGCCCGGCCCGGTCTTTATGGGGATTTCTTTCGCGGTCCGATCGAGGCGTTCCTGACCGGCCTGATGCTGCTGGCGGGATTGATTTTACTGGCCGCCTGCGCCAATCTCGGCAGCCTGTTTGCAGCCCGGGCGGCCGACCGGTCGCGGGAAATCGCCGTTCGTCTGGCGCTGGGATCGGCCCGCAGCCGGATCCTGCGGCAACTGCTCACCGAAGGCATGCTGATCTCCCTGGCTGGCGGGGCGGCGGGGCTGTGGCTTAGCTCGACGCTTTTGAGTCAGCTCAGCGTCTGGCAGCCGATGCCGCGAACTCCGATTCAGGTGCCAGTGAGCCCGGACGCGAGCATTTACGGGATCGCTCTGGTCCTCGCGCTCGTGAGCGGGTTCCTTTTCAGCATGGCCCCCGTGCGCCAGGTGCTTCGAGTGGATCCATATCAGATTGTGAAAGCGGGAGCCAGCGGCGGAGCAGGACGGATCACCCTTCGCGACGTGCTGCTGGTGGCCCAGATTGCGATCTGCGCGGTGCTGGTGACCTCCTCGATGGTGGCGGTGCGGGGACTCATTCACTCGCTGCACAGCAACTTCGGATTCGAGCCGCGAGACGCCACGCTGGTGGAAACTGATCTCGGCTACGGGGGTTACCGCGGCGAGGCCGTTCCGCCAATGCAGAAGCGATTAATTGACTCCGTGGAAAAGATGCCAGGCGTGACGTCCGTTGCGTTGCTCGACTGGCTGCCGCTGCAGGGAGGTTTCGCGCGGGGGTCTCTCGTATTTCGCGAGGATGCCACGGATCTGAGGCGTTCGTCTGCGGCGGCCGAGCCTGGAATCTTCAGCGTATCGCCCGGGTATTTTCACACGGCGGAAACGACTTTGCTGGAGGGCCGGGACTTCAACTGGCACGACGATGCCACCTCGCCCCGCGTGGCCGTGGTCAACCGCACTTTCGCCAGGAAAGTTTTCGGTTCGGCGGCGGGCGTAGTCGGCCGGCATTACCGGATGGCGGACGGAACGCGTGTGCAGGTAGCCGGCGTCGTGGAAGACGGCAAATACGCGTTTCTGACAGAAGATCCCCAGGAAGTGATGTTCTTCCCGCTGCTGCAGTCGCCGTCGGCCGGAACTAATCTGGTGGTGCGATCGAGTCGCGATCCTGGGCAATTGGCAGCGGCGCTGCGGAACACGGTGCGCGATCTCGATTCCGGGCTGCCGGTCCTCATCGAACCGTGGACGGAGGCACTCGACATCGCGCTGTTTCCTTCGCGCGTAGCGACAGTCGCGCTCGGCATACTGGCGCTGATGGGTGCGATGCTGTCGGTGACCGGCATCTTCGGGATGGCCGCGTATTCCGTGAGCCGAAGGCTGAAGGAGCTGGGGATTCGCATGGCTCTCGGAGCGCAGAGTACCGAGGTGCTGAGGGCGGCGCTGGGGCGGGCGGTCAGACTGCTGGTTCTCGGGTCGGCTGCGGGATTGCTTCTCGGCGTGCTGGCGACGCGGGTACTGGCTCACCTGGTATATCAGGCCAATCCGCGCGATCCTCTGGTGCTCGCCGGCGCAGTCGTCGCCCTAACCCTGATCGGCCTGGTGGCTACATGGATTCCCGCGCAACGCGCGCTGTCGCTGGATCCTCTGACACTGCTGCGCGAAGAGTAGCTGCGCGGAGGACATATGAGATTCCTGGGCCGGTTCTTTCGACGATCGCAGATTGAAAGCGAGATGCAGGCGGAGCTTCGCTCGCACATCCAGCATCGCGCGGACGATCTGCAGCGCTCGGGGCTGAGCCGCGCCAAGGCGGAACGCCGAGCTCGCATCGAATTCGGCGGGCACGAGCGGTATCGCGAGGAGGTTCGCGAAACGTTCGCCGGAAGCTTCATCGAGACGCTGATTCAGGATTTGCGCTACAGCGTTCGCGTCCTGCGCAAGTCGCCCGGATTTGCCCTCGTCGCAATTACGACGCTGGCGCTGGCGATCGGCGCGAACGCGGTGGTCTTCGGCCTGCTGAACGGGCTGATCCTGCGGCCGTTGAACCTGCCGCATCCCCAGAGCCTCTACGGAATCGAGCGCTCGGACGAAGATAACCCGGTGGAGTCGTATCCGGACTATCTCGACCTGCGCGACCGCAACCGCAGCTTCGAGAGCCTGGCTGCTTATCGAATCACCGAGGCCGGGCTCGATGCCGGCGACACTCCATCGCGCCTCTTCGGATATGAAGTGAGCGGCAACTATTTCGACGCGCTGGGCATTCGGCCGTTCCTTGGCCGCTTCTTTCACGGCTCCGATGAACACGGGCCGAACAGCGCTCCTTATATTGTGCTTTCGCACACATGCTGGCACGTCCGTTTTCAGGACGACCGTGCGATGGTGGGCCGCGTGGTTCAGCTCAACAAGCATCCTTTTACCGTGATTGGCGTTGCCCCACCCGGATTCCGCGGCACCCTCGTATTCGCCAATCCCGATTTCTTCGTACCCATGGTGAACGAGGAGCAGGTGGAGGGACGGAACGTTTTGAACGAACGCGGAACGGGCTGGATCTATCTCGCGTTGGGACATTTGAAGGCCGGGGTCACTCCGGGGCGGGCGATTGAAGATCTGAACTCGATTGGCTCCTGGTTCCGCAAGTCGTATCCCAAAGAGCATGGCAATTTCAGGTATTCACTGTCCCGTCCCAGTCTTTACGGTGACTTTCTGGGCCGCCGTGTGGAGATGTTCCTTACCGGGCTCCTGGCGCTCGCCGGATTGATTCTTCTGGCTGCCTGTGCCAATCTGGGCAGTCTGTTCGCGGCGCGCGCCGCCGACCGAAGCCGCGAAGTTGCGCTGAGGCTGGCCCTGGGAGCGAAGCGCACACCCGTTCTGCGCACATTATTCACGGAGGCCGTGCTGATCGCAATCGCCGGCGGCGCCCTGGGACTCTGGGTCAGCGTCGCGCTTCTGAATGGACTGAGCGCGTGGCAGCCCGTACCCCGATATCCGATCTCCGTGCCGGTGGCCCCTGACGCCAACGTATATATCATGGCTTTGCTGCTGGCTTTGGTGAGCGGGATTCTGTTCGGCATGGTACCGGTGCGACAAGTACTCAGGACCGATCCATACCAGATCGTGAAAGCGGGATCAATCGGCGGACTCGGTAGACGAATTACCCTGCGCGACGTGTTGCTGGTGGTGCAGATCGCGATTTGCGCGGTACTGGTGACCTCGTCGTTCGTGGCCGTTCGGGGTCTGCTCCGTTCGCTCCACAGCAACTTCGGCTTCGACCCGCGAAATGTGACCATCGTCGGCACCGACCTCAGCATGGCCGGTTACAGCGGCGACAGAGTGCCTGAAATGCAGAAGCGGATGCTCGACGCGATGCGGACGATTCCCGGAGTCGAGTCCGTTGGTTTGGCGGACTGGCTGCCGCTGATCAGCGGCGCTTACGACGAGTGGGATGTCTTCACGGACCAGTCGTCGGACCTCAATCCATCCAATGCCGCGGCCACACCCTTCGCGCTGCGAGTCTCGCCCGGGTATTTCCAGGCGGCAGGAACCGCACTCTTAGCGGGCAGGGCCTTCGGGTGGCAAGACGACAAGACCGCGCCCCGTGTGGCAATCCTTAACCGCGAACTGGCAGTCAGGCTCTTCGGCGCTCCGGAACGGGCTCCAGGCCATTTCTACAAGATCGCCGATGGAACCCGGCTGC
>Ga0209415_10019527_pt1 | contig 10602 bp, 9 predicted proteins | sample PeaSoiSIISIP2007_FD_187696 | JGI IMG/M metagenome (GOLD analysis project Ga0209415, IMG submission 187696) | Peat soil microbial communities from Weissenstadt, Germany - SII-SIP-2007 (SPAdes) (version 2) | ecosystem: Environmental > Terrestrial > Soil > Wetlands > Peat | place: Germany... | reverse complement strand
ACCGCGTTCAGCCGCTTGTCCGACACCAGCATGTTTTTGTTCTTCACATCCAGCGCGATGCCGCGCGGCATCCGCAGGACGCCCTTCGGCCCGCCAATCGTCCATCTAGGTGGAACATCGCCGTTGTCGTTGATGCTCCAGACGCCGACGTAGGCTTCATCGGACGACATATCCGCGTTCGGACCCGTGCCCCGCACGCTGACGATAATCTCCCCTTTCGGCGGATACACGGTGAAGGGTCCGCCAAAAGCGTAGAGATGGCTCTGCGGCCCGCCGATCACCGCCTTGGGCGCGACATTGCCCGAATCGGTTCGGTTAAAGATCAGAAGCCGGGTCTGCCGGGTCTCGCCTCTTCCGGTCCTTCCGCCGGAGATCAGCAGGTTGTGAACCGGATCCACCGCGAGCGGCTCGTCGCTTCCCAGCATCGTATCGGGGCCTTTCAGCACCCGAATGGGAGCTACATCGCCCTGCCCATCGCGCGGAAAAACCAGGATAGCCCCGTCGCGCGTCGGAACAAAGATCTCGTTGTGGACCGGGTCGACATCCAAGTGCTCGGGAGCATCCAATTGGCTGTGCGGCCCCTGAATGATCCGGATCGGCCGCTCCTCGCCAGTGGCCGCGCCGCGGTAAGTAAGGATGGCCTGCCCAAACTGCTGCGGAACCGTGAATTCGTCGTGAATGGCATCATAGGCAATCCCGTGCATGGTCCGGCCTAACAGGCTGCCCTGTCCTTCCACCTTGCGAACCGGCTGTGCTCCCCCTTCCGCCGACCTGGCGAAAACCGCAATCTGCGGATGGGCCACTCAATTCGGCACCAGGATCTGCTCTCGCTTGCTGTCATAAGCCAGCGGATGCGGATTGCCGAGCCCGGGGACCGGCTGGTTGGGCGGTGCGCTGCGGATGACGCGAATCGGTGCGACATCGCCATTCGCGGTGGGGCTGTAAACCGCGGCCGTGTGGTCGCCAAAGCTCGCGACCCACAGTTCGTTGTTCGCTTTATCGAGGTACACGCCCGTGGGATTGCTGACCAAGCTCTTCGGGCCTTTTAGCACTCGGATGGGGGCCACGTCCCCGCTGGCCGACGCCTCAAACACCAGCACGGAACTGCCGCCATCATTGGCCACAAAAATTTCGTTGCGATCCGGATCCACGGCAATGGCAGTGGGCCAATCCATTTGGGTTTTCGGTCCCTGAATCACTCGCAGCGGCGCAGCGTCGCCCTTCACGTCCTTCGCGTACACCGTGATGGACGGCGGCAGTATCTGGCCGGAGCCCGGGACCGCATCGTCTCGCGTGAGCGGCCATCCCGCGATTACTTCGCCTCTTCTGCGTGTTCCCGCGGCAGGCGGGCGCACCTGGTGCGTGGAACCGTGATTGGTCACGTAAAGCAGATTGTTCTTGGTATCGAGCGCCATCCCGTGCGGATCCGCGAGTCCCGTATGGTCGCCCTGCACCACTCGCAGCGGAGCCTCCACTCCTTTGGCCGACTTGTTGAAGACCACGATGGCGTTATCGTGTTGAACCGTCAAAAACAGTTCTTTCCTCTCTTCATCCACGGCGATCCCGAATGTTCCATGCGGCGTGTGTAGTTCGCGGTCCGGCGCCACGTCGCCGGCGGCCTTGCGCGAGAAGATGACCAGCGTATCGATAGTGTCGTTGTTCACCGCGTAGATGTCGCCGTTGCCCGGGTCGATATACAGGCCACATTGAAACTCGATTTTTGTGTTCAGCCCGCCGATGATCCGCTTGGGTTCGGTCGATGCGTTCGGCGAGGTTTTTGCATTGCGGTCGTACACCCAAAGATTGAACAGGTTCTCGTCGGTCAGTACCACTTCGTTGTGTGAATTGTCGACGGCCACGGCGCTGTACGCTGCATAGGGGTCGCGAATCATGCGTAGCGGCTTTCTCTGGCTCACGTCCGAGGCGGTCGACAGGGCTTGGGCAACGCGGGCCTGCAGAAGGGCGGATCGCAAGGGAATTGTGCCGGCCAACAGCGGCCGCGTCTGGGAAACCGGTACGTACGCGCATGCTTCCCCTTCTTCGGGAGGGAGCTGGTCATAAGAAACCAGCCGGGGACCACCGGCCAGCTTTTGGACAAGCGCCAGGGACCCTTGCCAGCCCATGTCGCTGATCAACGCCCCGCCCGCAATCAGGCAAAAGACGCCGGCGCATGCAACCGCGGAGAGGCATATGAAAACCCTGGATGCTTGACCGATTCTCAACGTGCCCCCGAATGAATATATTGCCGCGGCATCCCGCTGTCAAGCGTGGTAGTCAAGCGCCTGTTTGACTTCATCGCCGCGCGGCGCTTAGAATCGAAGGCGCTCAGGTTTGCCCCAAAGGGAGATCGAACATGCGCGCCGTTCGCATCACGTTTACAGGGATTATCTTTGGCATAGCGGCGCTAGCCCAATCTTCCCCGCAAACGACCGCGGCCACGCTAGACCGGATGACCGCGGCCGGCAAGGGCCCGCGGGAACTCGCCCAGTACGTATTCGACACTCATGGTTGCAAGAGCTGTCACACCGTCGGCCAGGACGGCAAGCTGGGCTTTACGGAACGAGGAAAACAAATCGGCAAGGGCTTTGAAGGGTGCATTTCCATGCTGACCGCGATGAACCTCATCGCGCAGGTGCCGGACGCCCAGCGTTCCGCTCAGGAGCGGCAAAAGGCCGCCCGTTTTGAGGAGTTCGGCTGCACGTTTTGCCACAAGATCATTCCGGGCAAGATGGGCCTGACGGACGTGGGGACGAAGCTCAGCCATCTACATATAGGATGCGTCGACGTCGAGAAGCTGGTGGCCAGCAAAACGGCCTCGCAACGGTGAGGCCCTCGGGAGAAACCACCGAACTGTACCAACGACCGTCTCAGAAGCGCACAGGCCGCCGAGCGGCGGCGCTAAACAAAAGAGGAACTTCCGCGATGGCCGACCCTGAGGCGAGTCCGTTGTGGGCGAGTTCCTTAAAAAGATACGTCCGCTTAACTACGGGTTACTTGCCGGCTTTCGCGGCTTCCCGAGCATCCTGCCGCCGGGCGCCGCGTAAAATATCGCCGAGCGCGTAGTTGCCTTCGTGACAGGCGTATTCGTAGATGGGCTTGTCGATCGCCGGCCAAGTGTACTCGCCGGTCCAGGACCGATCCCAGGTGTCCGGGTCGTCCACGGTAAACCGATAGAGAAGCGTTTTGTCGTCAATGCGCGTCAAGCGTTCGATGACGTGGAGGTTTTCCGTCGATCCGCGAAAGCGGGTCTTGCCGCTGAAATTGGTCGTGTCGATCGCCAGAGTGTCCCCCTCCCAGTGACCCACCGAATCTCCCATCCAGCGGCGGATGTTTTTCGGAAGATGCTGCGCGTTCATGCGCACGATGCGTGCGTCGTGCACCATCTCGGTGAGAATCATGATCGAATCCGGAGTTTGGACGATCTGGTGCAGATCGTTATAGAAATAGTCCGGTAGCACGGGCGGACCGGACGTGGAACCGAATCCGAGCAGACAGCGCTCGCCGAGCGGCCGCTGCTCTGGGTTATCGAAGGAGCCAGGCGGCTCCGCGTTCGAATCCCGGCTCTCGCGCGTGTCCGATGTCGGAGTCGCTCGCGCCGCGTCCTGCCGCTGGCGCGCGGCCGCATTGTAGGGAGGCACATGGCCGTCCGGCGGATCGACTACGATGGATGTTCGAATCTGTCCATCCACCACGGTGTATGCCGAGCCCTGGTGCAGCCAGAAATTATTGTATCCGCCGACAGCGCCGCCCCCCGCCCTTTCCAGAACTTCAAAAAACGATTTTGGCGTGCTCGTGTCGCCGCCCACCGGCGGCGCGGGGCGATCGGCTGATGAGGGCTGGTTGTTTTTGGCCCTCCGCTGGACCTCCGCTTTCTGCAGAGTCTCGGCTTGTTCTTTCGTCAGGAAGGGCGGATCGCCGGGCAGCCGCTCGAGCGGCGTCATCATCGACAGATCGTAAGTACCCTGCAAGTCCGGATGTCCATCCGGCGTGCGGGGCAGGGCGGATTTCGCCGCGTCGAGGGTCGCTTGGCCCGCCAGCGGCAGAGTCGCCACAAACATCAACGCCAGCGCCAATCCGGCTACGTTGATCCATGCTGTGCATCGATTCCTCATATTCACGCCCCTTCGATCATTTACTAAGCGGATGCTTCCGGTACTGGCCATACAGCAGTTCTTCCACATACTCCACGCATTTGAAGTCCAGGAGCTGCGCGTTCTTCTCCTGCCGCCGGTACAGCGCCATGCTCATCTTCCAAGGACGCGTGAAGACATTCGGATCTTCGATGGTTGCTTCATAGGAGATCACGTCCGGGCTGGTTCGCGTGTACCGCTCCACCACATGCAGTTTGTCGCTGTGGAAGTTTCCGGCGCGGTCAAACCACGTCTGATCGTTGAAATCGGTCACGTCGATCACCAGGGTGTCCCCCTCCCAGTGTCCAACCGACTGGCCCATCCATGAGTCGGCAGGAGCCGGGCCCGGGTTTTTGAGGAAGATGTTACGCACCGCGCCCGCGTACTCGTAGACGAACGTGAGCGCGCTCGCGCTTTCGAGAATTTGGAACGGGTAAGGCATGTAAGTGGCGCGCGGCACGCCCGGTAGATAGCATTTGATCTCCGGATCCCGGTTCAACCAATCTTTTTCGTTCTCTCTTTTTCTCGCGAGGGCCTCGGGTTTATAGGGGATTTCGCCGCCTTCCACTACACCCAGGCCGGGCGGCACCGCGCCGACCGCGCCCAGCGCCAACACCGGAGCGGCGGGCACCGAACCGTAAGGCCCGCTGCGAAGCGCCATGGCCGGACTCGCCACGTGAGCCTCAATATCATAGTTGGCTTCGTTCAGCGCCTGCCAGATTCCATTCAGGTCGGGCTTACCGCCGGGCCCGCGCGGCGCGCGATAAACTTGCGCGACTAGCGGTATGCACCCCAAAGCGATCATCGCCGCCAGCGCGGATTTCGTGCTTAGTCTGAAAATGGTCGTCCCCACTGAACCGATTCTAGTTCAGACCACGATCTCCTCGCCGGTGAACCCGTGCTTGCCTCGGAATGAATCGCGCCGAAGTCTGATCGGGCGAGAACTTGGTCGCTCGCGGTAGCTATTTAGCGAGGCTGATTGCCGTGTACGTCCCGTCCGGCGTCATGTCGATGTTATGCACCTTTAAGACCAGCTTGGTGTCGGGGTTTTCCTCCGGCTTGGTCACCACTTCGGCAAACTCCGGGTCGTCGCGAACCGCTTTGAGACGCTTGTCGCGCTCCTCTTTGGAGGGATAACCGCGCACGTAGATGAAGGTGTTCTCGGCGCTGATGCCCAGCTCCGGGTCGCTCTGCCGCGGGATCCAGTACCCCACGTTCGTGATCCCGTGCCTGGCGAAGATGGCTGCGGTGCGAGTTGGGAAACGCTCGGCGAGTGCATCCCGCTTGCCCGGCTGGGCGCTGTATACGCGCAGTTCAAAGAATCCGGCCGCCTTCTTCCCTTGAGCGTCGCCCCAAATGATTCCGGCAACGCCGAACGTCAATCCCAGCAACGCTAGAATTTTCCATTTCAACATAACGGCTCCTTTGTCGAAGAAACATTTCAAACACGTACACTTTATCAAACCGGCGCTCGAAGATCCGCCCCCGGAATGGGAGGAGCAGGCTGCCGATCTCGTGCACCAGGCGAGCAGACCTTATGTCATCGCGCGAGGCTATACTATTGATGCTTGGATTTCCCGGATGCCGGGCAAGACATCTCACAGAATGCCGGTGGACATATGAGCGTCGAACGAAAGAAAAAGGCAATGAAAACTCTGATGGTGATATTCGTGGCTGCTTTGGCCCTGCCGCTGGCAGCCCAGTGGCTGAACTATCCAACTCCCGGAATCCCGCGAACGCCCGACGGCAAGCCGAATCTTTCCGCCCCCGCGCCAAGAACGGCGGACGGCAAGCCCGATCTTTCTGGAGTTTGGGATGAGGCGGACAAACTGCCTTGCCCGCCAGAAGGTTGTAATTGCGGAGGAGCTGCCCAACAGTTCCTCAACATAGCCTGGGGTCTCAAGGACGGCCTGCCCTATCGGCCTGGGATCGCAGAGCAGGCGAAGGCCCAGAGCGCCCCACCCAAGGTCGACGAGCCGATCACGCGGTGTCTGCCGCAAGGCATTGTGGAACGGCACACGGATCCTAGATTCAGGAAGGTGGTCCAGATCCCAGGGTTGCTCTTGATTCTCAACGAGTACGACAAGATGTTCCGGCAGATCTTCACCGACGGCCGACCCCTGCCCCGAGACCCGCAACCGAGCTTTGATGGCTACTCGATTGGGAAATGGGACGGGGACACGCTGGTGGTCCAGACAATCGGTTTTCGGGACGGCATTTGGCTCGACGTCACCGCCAACCCGCTCACGGAAGCCGGCAAAATCACGGAGCGCTTCCACAGGGTGACCTTCGGGCGCTTGGAAATCGAAATTACCGTCGACGATCCCAAGGTGTATACGAGGCCCTGGACGGTCAAGGTAAACCAGATCCTCGCACCCGACACGGACTTGATCGATTACATTTGTCTTGAAAACGAAAAAGACAGACAGCACATGGTGGCCAAGTGAAGACCTTAGCGGCCTGTCCTTCTTCATTTACCGCAACGAACACAGAAAACTTCTTGTGTGGGTCGCATCCGATGAACAGATCCATATTGCTTGCAGCACCTCCAATGTAGGGGTTTTGCTGGCAGTTTTACCCGAAACCCCGCTGCAGCGCTTTCATAGCATCATTGTCGGCGTCAAGGTCCTCGGAAGTTTTACGTTAGGTCTGGCGTTATCAAGCCGCAGCCGCAGTGCACTCGGGCTGCACTCGGCGCAATGCGGCTTGCCGAAGCGCGCGGTAACATCTTTCAGGAGAGGAAATGATCAAGAGAGGTTTCTTCGCGCTTCTTACGATTGCATGGCCGGCGCTCGCCCAGCAGACCGTACCCACAATCGCCTTCACGTCCGTCCCGGACTATCCCAATCTTCCAGAGGGAATGAATTTCGGCGAAGTTCCCGGCGTGGCCGTAAATTCCCAAGGTCATCTCTTTGTATTCTCGCGATCCAACAGCGCCACTGGTCCCGCCTTTGGCGCCGCGGCGGCACAGTTGTTCGAGTTCGACCAGAATGGCAACTATCTGCGCGAAATCGGTAAGGGGCTTTATGCCTGGTCGGAGGCGCATAGTGTTCGCATCGACAAGGACGACAATATCTGGGCGATCGACAAAGGCTCCAATATGATCGTCAAGTTCAACCCCCATGGACGCGTCGTGTGGGTGTTTGGCCGCCGCCAGGAAGCCGCGGACGGTGCCGAGCCGCTGGGACATCCTGATCCGCCCCTTCCGCCCGTGGATGGCCTTTTCCGTCAGCCGACCGATGTCGCCTGGGACTCGCAGGGCAACATCTACATCACAGACGGTTACGTCAACTCGCGCGTCGCCAAAATCGACAGGAACGGCGACTGGGTGAAGTCTTGGGGATCGAAGGGTACCGGCCCTGGTCAATTCGACTTGCCGCATTCGATCGCCATCGACCTCCAGGACAATATTTATGTTGGCGATCGCTCGAACCATCGCATCCAGATCTTTGATAGCGATGGCAATTTCAAGCGCATGTTTTCCATCAATGTGCCTCCCGATCCCGCGTCGCGCGCCGTTAATGGCGCTACACCGGCAGGCGATCGCCTTAAGCAGGTAATCGGAGCTCCCAACTCGATCTGCATTACGCCAGGTCCCAATCAAGTGCTGTTCGTCGGGGAGTCGACTTACCCAGGCCGCATCTTCAAGGTGGCGCTCGATGGCAAGGTTGTGGGCGTGATTGGCCGTTCGGGGCGCAATCTCGGTCAATTCTCCGGTGCGCACGCCCTCGCGTGTCCCTCGGAGCACGAAGTCTACGCAGCCGAAACGTCGAATTGGCGGGTACAAAAGCTGCTCCTGCACTGAACGGCCTCGCCGCTCGCTAAACAAAGCCCACTTCTGGGATACGCCCCCAACGCGAAGCGGCGAAGATTCCAGTTGGCATGCCGACTTCCGGGTACTGATCCGGGCTCAACTACCGGGCTGCCGAGGATACGCCCAGAACCACGGGTTAACAGCTCTGGGCACCACCATAGGCTAGGCTTGGAACATGGACTCACTGGACCGGTTTCAACAATTCGACTTGGGTAGGCATGGCGACCGCCACGAACGGGAATTCTGGCCGCTGCTGTCGAAATGCTTTCCGTCATACGAGATTCTGTGGCGGCGTCTGATTGTGCTGCTGACCTGCCGCATCGACCCGAAGATGGCGGATTCGCCGGAGCAATGGATACGGCTTCGACCAGGCATCCCGGATAAGTGGGAGCAAACCTCGATGGCCCACTATTCGGTTTTCTATTTCCTCGGCCGAGCGGTGAAGCGATATGCCGAAGAGAAGACTGCGATGGAATACCCAGAGGATGTCCTTTTCCTCCTGGACTCGGTTGGCGATAACTTCCAGCGTTTCATGCGGGCGATGAATGACCTTGGCACCGATTGCGGGCGAAAGATATTTGATGCCTCCGTCGATCAATTCCCAAAGGGCTTCGACCCGTTCAGGGAGATCAGCGATTATCGCGACACCTTCCTCCACAATACAGTCGTCGGACGGGGAATCTGCGTCGGCAAGACCTACATCCCGAAGTGGAATCCCGACAAGTCAGCCTCGCCCCTGGAGCGCGCCAAAGTATCATGGCGCGCGGCGGAGCAACTGTCGCCCGGCGATATGATCGGTACGAACGAACTCCTTGAACGGCTGATCCACGATGTCTGCTCGACCCTGGAAAGTTCCTGGCAGACGGCCATAGCAGCGGTAACTATGACCTCATTTCAAGCGAAAATGGTGAAGATTACCGAACTTGCACACTACCTTCCCCTGGGAGTTCCGGCAGCGGCGGTGGCATGCGTGGGGTCCTCCCCCATTTCAAGCTTGGGATGCAACACGACCTTCGCGGTGCCATCCGCCAGCGGTGATTACTCGCCAAAGCGGAATTCGAACACCTGACCTTTTGCTCCGGACATAACGATGTTGGCCCGGACTTTAGCAGGAGCCCCTCTTTTCGGGACCTCGCGCAACCCTTTGTGAACAACAAGGGCATGTCGAAAACGACAAGCCGGTGTCAAGCTAACCTAGAACAGGATGGACGACACAGCGGAATTCTCGACGGCTGCGCGAAGCGCACTTGCCGCATATCGCAACCTGCTGGACAGTCTCCCAAGCGGCCACCCGAACTTAGCCAACATGAAAGACGGCTTGGCTTGCTGCGAACTGGCGTTCACGTTCTACGAGGAGGCGAACCGCGCTGTTCAAGCGGAGGTGTGGTTCGCCGCTGCCGCGGTTGCTGCTGCTGCGCTCGAAGCGATGTTGTTGGCCAAGATGTTCACGAACACAGATGAGGTCGCGCAGCTGGCGTCGTTTAAAAAGCTGCTCGACAAACACCAAGGAGACTTCGGGCGTTTCGCGCGAAAAGAGATGGACCTGGGAAAGCTCCTTGACATGGCCAAAGAGCTTGCATGGTTCCGGCCCGGCGGTATTCCCATCCTTTTGACAAAAATGCTGGCGCAGTACATAGACCAAGACACTTTGACAGCATTAACAGTAATTTTCGAAGACACCCCCAGCGCTGGGTATACCAGTGCCGACCTGCTCCGACAGTACAGAAACCTCCTCCATCCGGCTTACTGTCTCAAACAGGACATTCATCCTACGAAGGATACGGGCATTCGGGCAACGTTCTTTTGCCTAGTGACCTACGCCTCGCTAAGTTCAATGTGACAAGGTTGGTAGCATGCCTTTTATGCCACGCGCTGCTGCACAGGGGGCCGCATCGCGAGCGGATCACACGCCACCCGGAAGTTCTGCTTACGGCTTAACACCATCGCGGGGTCTTGAGCAGGTAGGTAATAAGAAACGCGCCTAGCTCCGGCCATCCCCTCGGCTGATTTGCCGCAGCATGGACAGCCAATGCCTGCATTGCAGCGATGACGCGCTCCCGCAAACCGTCCTCCAGTCACCAGCCACTAGTCAACAATCTTCCCCTCCCACCCAACAACATCCCGCTTCCCGTCCGCGAAATCGCCATCCGCCCATGCTATTAACGGCATCGGAGGTCTTCTTATGACAAACCCGATTCCGTCGCCAATCCCCAATCCCCAACCCGACCGCGCCAGCGTCAACCGCGCCAACACCCAACATTCCACCGGCCCTCGCACCGCCGCCGGCAAACAGCGTTCGTCCCAGAATGCCCTGACCCACGGCCTCACCAGCCGCTCCCCCGTCCTCTCGACCGAGGACCCCGCCGCTTACCAACTCCATTGCCGCCAGTTCGTCGACGAATACAAACCCGCCACCCCCACCGAAACCCAACTCACCCAGGAACTCGCCGACACCGCCTGGCGTCTCAACCGCATCCCCCTGCTCGAAGCCGCACTCCTCGACCGCGCCGCCAACCCACCCAACGATCAAGCGGCGATCGACTTCGACATCGTCGACGCCCACCGCGCCCTCGCCACCCTAGGCCTGCACGGCCAGCGGCTCTCCCGCCAGTTCCAAAAAGTCTCGGAGCACCTCCGCGAAATCCAATACGAGCGCCG
>Ga0209415_10019526_pt1 | contig 10602 bp, 8 predicted proteins | sample PeaSoiSIISIP2007_FD_187696 | JGI IMG/M metagenome (GOLD analysis project Ga0209415, IMG submission 187696) | Peat soil microbial communities from Weissenstadt, Germany - SII-SIP-2007 (SPAdes) (version 2) | ecosystem: Environmental > Terrestrial > Soil > Wetlands > Peat | place: Germany... | reverse complement strand
CGATGGCGAGCCTGTACAGGGAATTCTGGGACGCCGTGTACGCTGACGCGTGATGATGCCGCGGCCAAGTAACACACGAATCTCACGGCACGTATTCGTACGCGCCGATGTCCCAGGAGGTGCCCTGGGGTCTCGCGTTTCCGTCGAAGTCCGTCGTCGCGGAGGTCTGGACGCCCGCGCCGATGCTGGGGCTGGTCGCCGTCAGGTGCAAGTCGAACGAAGCCGCATTGACGAGCATCGGGTCGGTCGTGACGCTTGACGTGAAGCCCGACGGCACGGCTCCGCCGCCGAAGAGGAGGTTGTTGTTGCCGGTGATGAGAGACACGGTCCCGGCGACGTAGCGCTCGCCGGAGAGCGCGTAGACGAGGTTGTCCACGGAATGGATCGCGAGGTTCGGGTTTCCGCCGCCGTTGATGAACGCCGCCGCGTCGCTCGACGTCCAGGGACCGCAGTCGTAGAGCGTGTTGTCGTAGAGCTGGACGGTCCCGCTCCCGGCCGCGCCCATGTCGGTCTCGCCGGCCACGTAGATGCACGCGTAGTCCGACGCGCCGTCCGCCGGATCGGGGCCCGTCCCGACGTGGTAGATGACGTTGTTGTAGGCCTCCACCGTCCCCTGAGAAGGATCGACCGTCGCGAAGTTGAGGCCGTCGCAGACCGTGTCGTGGATGACGTTGTCGTGCACGCTCAGGCCATACTCGTTTATGCCGCCGGTGTCGTGAAACTGGATCCCGCGGCAGGTCTTCCCGTCGCGCACGACGTTCCAGCCCATCTCGATGTGGCTGCTGCCCCAGTAGACGCCATGGTAATATTTCGTGATCGTCGTCACGTTGGCCGCGGCGTCGTGCACGACGTTGCCGAAGAACTTCAGGTCCGTCGGCATGCCCGTCACGCAGCCGCTCTCGCCCGACCCGTTGGGGCACGAGATGTCGTTGCCGATGATCCGCCACCCGACCGGCGTGCTTTCGAGGTCGATGGCCTCGTTCAGACCCCTCAGCGTGAAGCCCGCGATCACCCAGTAATCGAACGTCCCCGTGATGGCCGGCGTGAGGATGCCGTGCTCGACGCCGCTGACGACACCGATCGTCGCCGTCGCGCCGGGATAGGCGACGAGCGCCTTGGGCATCGTTGCGGTGCCCGCGTTCGTGCCGTCGTTGGTGCTCATGCCCAGCGCGCAGTTGTACGACGACGAGGGGTCCACCGTCGTCTGCGAGACGGCGTCGCCCGCGCTCGTGCCGATGTACGCGATGTCGCCCTGTCCGATGGTGTTCTTGGCCTTGGGGATCGTGGCCCAGGGGCTCGCGTAGCTGCCGGCGTGGGTGTCGTCGCCGCCGGTCGACGAGACGAAGAAGATGTTTCCGCTGCGCACCGTGAACGGCAGCGGGTTCGTCGCACCTTTCGAGGTCACGTTCACCACGATGTTGCCCGTCTGCGCCGCGGCGCCGAGCTGGAAGGTGACCTTCGTGTCCGTCCATACGGGGTAATTGTCCGCCGCGCCGCCCCCGACGGTGACCGTCGACGTGCCCCGCGTCGCGCCGAACCCGTTGCCATACGCGGTGACGAACGCGCCTCTCCCGTTCTGTCCGCCCGTGTTGGGACCGCTAATCAGGTCGGTGAAGAAAAGGCGGACACCGGCCGCGGAAGGAGCCGTGCCCGCGTCCGCGCCACCGCTGCTGCTGCCGCCCTCCGGACCGCCGTCGGATCCGCCGGTCGGCTGCGTGACGGACCCATCGGACGATATCGAACCGTCCGGACCAACCCCACCTTCGAACGACGCGGAAGCCTCGAGTCCAGGTCCCCCGTCGGACGACGGCGCCGACGTGCCATGACTGCTCCCGCACGCGATCGAGGCGACGGACGAGAGGGTGAGGAAAGCGACCTGCTGGCTGCGATGCATCGGGGCATCGTAACCTTGCCCGTCGTCTCAGACAGCCACGTCGCCGAGAGCGGTCAGATCGGCTGCGCCGGGCCGACGACGCCCGCGTCCTCGAGGAGGATCGGGGGGGAGATCGGGGGCTCGCCGGCGTCCACGCCGTCCGGGCAGCTCATCGCGCACACGAAGTAGCCCCCGCTGGCGCAGCTGCACGACAGGCTGCAGGCGTTCGACCCCGCCGGCTCGGCGGTCCCACATCCCTCGCCCAGCGAGCACGGGGCGCCGGGCTGACATCCGCCGCCGGGGGCTGGCTGGGGCGGCGGGGGCACGGGCTCCGGGCTCGTCGACGGGGGGCATATCTCGGTCCCGCACGTGTCGCCCTGCAGGATGTAGTGCGCACACTCGGTCACGCCGTCGGAGCAGACCTCGCAGATCTTGGGTAGCGCGAGGCAGCTAGAGCAGCCGTCCGGGGTCGCCGCGATGCAGGGGGGCGGCGGGGGCGGAGCGGGCTGGGGCGGTACGGGCTGCGGCTGCGGGGAGGGGCAGCCCCCGCACGGGGGACAGGTGAACGAGAGGACGCACTGGCCATTCTCGAGGATGTACTCGCCCGTCGCGTAGGAGCCGTCGGGGCACTGCTCGGCGAGCGCGGGAACCGGGAGGTCGCCGCAGGCGGGGCCCCCCGACGAGGAGCCGGAGCCGGAGCTGGAGCCCGAGCTGGAGGTGACGCCGGAGCTCGAGCTCGACGAGACGCCGGAGCTGGATCCCGAACCCGATCCGGACCCGGAGGAGGAGCTGCCCCCGGTGGGCTCGGGGATAATCTCTCCGGAGCAGGCGGCGGAGAGGGCTCCGGCGGAGATGGTGAGGGCGAGGGAGAGCCAGGGGACCCGGGGGCAGAGCATGGTCCACGGGTAAAGCACGAGCCGGGCCCGGCGGGAGGCGAGTGGATAGGCGCGGAATCGTTGGGGTTCGAAGGGTGCCAGAGTGGGCCAGGGGCGACCGGGGGAGTCAGCAGAGTCAGGGTGGGCTGCTCACGCTTGGTCGGCGCTCTACGGGTGCATGCCCGTCTGCCTGCGATGGGTATGTGGCTGGCGATACGCCTTTCACCAGCGCAGCGTCGGGTCCGAATGCATCCCTCGCCTGGCCACCGGAGCGCTCTTCAGCTCCTCGCACAGGAGCAGCTCGTCGAGGACGTGGAGCGACCCGAACGCGACGCCGACCGCGCGCCGCTCGTCCCGGCGGCGCCTGCCGTGCAGGACGCGGGCGACGGTCGCGGCGCAGTCGTACCACCGGTCGGACGTGGGGCTCTTGAACGAGACGACGAGATCCTCGCCCGTTAGAATGGCCATGTCCGTCTCGAGGAGCATCCCCCGGGTCGAGAGATCGAGCACGTTCGTTCCCACGAGCTTGAAATCTCGCTCGCGAACGACCTCGCAACGGGTTCGGACGGCGCGGCGCAGGCGTCCGCGGGGACAGTTGGCATGGAGTACGGGGCGCATCCGGAGATCGTAACGAGAGCGGGATCCCCTCGGCCAAGTTCTCATCGATCCGAGATTCATCACGTCACCGAGCCGACACCTCCTTTCCCGACGAGCCGTCGCTCGGCACCGACGGCCCGGGGATGATCCGGGGCTTGATGGCGCGCGGGCGGTGAGTCCAGTATCCTGCCCCGCCGATGGGCCAGGCGGTTCCCAAGCTCGTCATCCTGGGAGGGGGGTACGTCGCCATCACCGCCGCGCGCGGCATGAAGAAGGCCATCCTGCGCGGTGAGATCGACGTCACCGTCGTCAGCGCGGAGAACTACCACGTCTTCCACGGCTTCGTGGGTGAGATGCTCACCGGCCGCGTGAGCCCGGGGAGCATCCTCAGCCCCGTGCGCCGCATCTTCGCGCCGGCGAAGGTGCACATCGTGAAAGCTGAACACGTCGACTTGCAGGCGCGCAAAGTCACCGTCCGGCGCCAGGTCGACGGACTCGTCTACGACCTTCCGTTCGATCATCTCCTCTTGTGCCTCGGGTCGGCGGACAACGCCGACATCTACCCCGGCCTGCGCGAGCACGGCTTCCGCCTCAAGACGTACGACGAGTGCTTTCGGCTCCGAAATCACATCCTCCGGATGTTCGAGCTCGCGACCGTCACCGAGGATCCGGAGGAGCGTCGGCGCCTCCTCACGTTCTTCGTGGCGGGCGGCGGTTACGCCGGGACCGAGATCGCCGGAGAGCTCGCCGACTTCGCCCGCATCCTTACGAGCCGCGAGTACAGCCACATCGCGCGCGAGGAGTGCCGCGTCGTCCTCGTGTGTCCGACGCCCACGATTCTGCCCGAGCTCTATTCGGGTAAGGGCGCCTCCGGCTACGGCGACGGGCATCCGAAGCTCGTCGAGTACGCCACGCGCCACGCCAAGCGCCTCGGCGTCGAGATCATGATCCAGACGAGCGTGACGGCAGCCACGCCGTCGCAAGTCCACTTGTCGAACGGCGCCGTCGTGCCGACGCGCACGATTATCAGCGCCGTCGGCACCAAGTGCCAGCCGGTCATCGACGCGCTTCACCTGCGCAGCGATCCGCGCGGCCGCGTCATCGCGCGCGCGGACCTGTCGGTGGAAGGTGTCGACGGGCTTTGGGTCGCCGGCGACAGCGGCGCCGTCCCGCACCCTTACGGCGGGACGTGCCCATCCGTCGGTATCTTTGCCCTCAAGCACGGCGAGCGCGTCGCCGACAATATCCTCCGCACGATTCGCGGCAAGCCCACGAAGCGGTTTTCGTACATCGGTCTCGGGCAGGGGGTCTCGATCGGGCGCCGCACCGCCGTCGCGGAGGTGCGGGGCGTGCGCGTCCGCGGCCTCCTCGCGTGGATCATCTGGCGCACGCTGCTCGTCTACTACTTCCCGACGTGGGACCGGCGCCTGCGGCTCCTCGCCGATTGGTCGATCTGGCCCATCGTCGGCCGGGACATCGTCGAGATGGGCATCGAGGACGCCGACGACTACGAGCTCAAACACAACCTCTTCCAGCCCGGCGAGACGATCGTCACCGAGCTCCGCGAGGGGCACTACACCCACCTCATCACGGAGGGCGAGGTCGAGATCGTGGCCAAGCGCCCGGAGGGCGAAGTGACCCTCGCCGTGTTCGGGGCGGGGCGATACTTCGGCCAGGAGTGGCACGACCCCGACGCCATCGAATTTGCCCGCGCGCGCGGGGCGGTTCGGACGGTCTCGATCCGTGCCCATCAGGCGGCTGCGCTGCAGCGGCTCTTCGGCGCGCCGGAACGCGCGATCCCGCAAAGCCCTCCGGGTGCTCCCGACAAGCGCGAGCCCCCGAGGCTCTCCGTCGGCAATGCTTGATTCCGCCACGCTGGATCACATGCGCACCCTCGGCGATCCCGCCGCGGACGACGTCATTCGCGCGGTCTACCCCAAGGGCCACGAGGCCGTTTCGTCGTTGAACAAGCTCCTCGGCGCGATCGTTCGAAACGACGACCAGATCCCCGCCGGCATGCCGGAGCCCGTGCGCGCCTTCCTCGACGCGGGGGCGCCCATCGGTCGCTCGTTCGGCGGATGGGACGAAGCGCGCCTTCTCGAGGGGGCGGAGTTCTTCGAGGACTACGGTCTCTATATCCCGCTCCTCTTGCAAGTTGCGACGATGCCGATTCTCTACGCCGCGCGGAAGGGCGTGCAGGTGCTCGCGTTCACCGAGCGCCTCGAGAAATACGCCCACCGCCGCAGCATCGAGACCGGGCAGCTCACGTTCGACGTGATGGCGCGCGAGGGCTTCTTGCCCGAGGGCAAGGGGCAGCGGTCTTGCCAGAAGGTTCGGTTGATGCACGCGGCGGTGCGTCACTTCGTCCAGAGCTCGGGGAGGTGGGACGAGGCCGAGCTCGGCGTCCCGATCAACCAGGAGGACCTTCTCGGGACGCTCGGGTCCTTCAGCGTTGCGGTCCTCGATGCGCTTCGCAAGACCGGCGCGGACTTCACCGAGCAGGAAGCCGAGGACTTCTACTACCGCTGGCGCGCGGTGGGAGAGCTCATGGGCATCGACCCCAAGTACATCGCGCCGGACTTGGCCGGGGCCCGCGCCGGTTTCGCGCTCATCCAGAAGCGCCAGAACGCGCCGTGCCCCGAGTCGCGGCGCCTCATTCGCTCGTGGATCCTGACGCTCGAGGAGATGCTGCCCGGCAAGAAGTACGACTCGCTCATCGGCCCGACGATCCGTTTCATGGTGGGCCCCGAGATCTCGGAGATCCTCGGCATCGCCACCGAGAACACGCTCGAGAGCGCCTTCACGAAGAAGGCCGATTTCGCGCGGAGCATCGATCGCTTCGTCGGCCGCGAGACGCTGATGCGCGCAGGTCTGAACTTGCTCGCGTACGCGCTCATCCAGAGCTTGTACGTCAACGATCGCGGCCTCAAGCGGCACTCGTTTTCGCTTCCCGTTTCGGTCGCGAACCGGTGGCACATCCGCGTAACCGCCGACGGGCTCGCGGTGCCGACGGACACCGGCGGGACGGACGACGGCTCTCACACCGTCATCTTCAACGACTTCGCCGCGTCGCTCTCGGAGCGCGACCGCGAGACACTGCACGCGTCGATCGCGATGCTCATCGGCATGGTCGTCCGCGCCGACGGTTCGTTCGACATGCTCGAGCGCAGCGCCGTCTCGAAGGTGATGGACTACAAGGTGCCCAAGTACCTGGGCGACGACTTCCGCTGGTCGTACGTCGCGCGCCGCGAGTACCAGGCCGTCTGCGAAGGCGGTGCGCGCTACGACGAGCGCCCGTTTGCCGAGCGTCTGGCGGAGCTCTCCAAGGTCCTCGCCGCGATGCCGGGCGACCTGCGCGCCGAGTATAGAAGCTTCGTCACGAACACCGTGCTGGCGCTGGCGGAAGCGTCGGGAACGGTGCTCTGGTTCGGGATGAAGATCGGGCCGGAGGAGAAGGCGGTCCTGCGCCAGGTCGCGAGAGGGCTCGGGCTCGATCTATCGCCCGAGATGGCGGCGGAGCTCGAATAGACGCAGCGGGGACAGGTGACTTGAAGCGGAGTCGTCTCCTCAACGGGAGAGACCGAGCATTCGCGCACGTTGCTCGGCGACCTCGGGAGGCTGCGCGGCAAGGGTGCTGTAGACGACTCCCATGAGGTCCGCCTTGTCCGCGCACTTCACGAGCAGCGCCTCGAAGGCGCGGCGATCAGCCTTCTTCGCGAGCATGGCGTGCATGTGGCCCACGATCTGGTTGGTCGTCCACGTTGGGTCGATGCCCCAGCGGTAGATCATCACGAGGCGCTCGTCGGAGACCGAACGCCGGAGCAACGCCAACCGGGGGTCGAGCAGCCATCGGTGCTCGGTGGACAGGTCCACCGCCGAAGCGGGGACCGTCGCTCGCGGCGGCGGCAGTGAAGGCATCACGGGAGGAAGGCTGCGCGGCGACGGCAAGACGTCCTGCGCCTGCTTTGGAGCGCTGGCACCCAGAACCTCGGCCCCTCTGGGTGTTGGGGTGGCCGATTTGCCCTCCGACAAGGGACCCGCTTCTGTTCGAGTCATCGTGATTTGTCCTCGGGGTTGAGGGATTACCCGCAAACCGCGCCTCGAACCATAACGTTTGGCCTTTTTCGATTCTGTTTCGGACCCCCGAATTCGTTGCGACTTCAAGCGAGGCCCCGCTGAAACAATGACTACAGAGGGCGAGCCCGGATCCCGATGGGCCGGCTCAGTTCGTAGCGACGCAAGACGGCCGAGATGTCGAGATCGGCGTCTTCGGCTGCCGCCTCGTCGACCCATTCTCGAACGAGGGCGGTGATCGGGACAGGCGCGTCGGCCCGGTGAAAAACAGCCAGCGCGAGGTCGAGGTCTTTGCGCAGGTCGCGTAGGGCGAACATCGTCGGTTCGTGCCGGTCCTCGAGGTAGCCCGCGCGTCGCGCGGCGAGCGACGGCGCGAATCGCGTGAGGAGGTCGAAGACCGTCGCGGGGTCGAGCCCGGCTCGCTTCCCTGCGGTCTCCAGCTCGGCAGCGATGAGAACGAGAGCCCCAAGCATGCTATTGGCAACGAGCTTGAGACGCGCGCCGCTCCCGAACGGGCCGACGTGGCGCAGCTCGCCGAGCCGCTCGAGTACCGGTCGGACGCGCTCGACGTCGGCGCGCTCGCCGCCCGCGATGACGAGCTCCGCTCCCTGGAGCACCGCCGGAGGAGCGCCAATCACGGGCGCGTCCACGAGCGTCGAGCCCGTCCTTGCGACGAGCGGCGCGAGCTGCTCGAGCACATCGGGGCCCGCCGTGCTCATCTCGACGAAGCTGTGTCCACGCGCTTCCGTGAGCGCGCCCGTTGGACCCTCGAACGTCGCACGGAGCGCGTCGGCCCCGGTGAGGCTCGTGATGACGACGTCAACTCTTGCCACGGCGTCCGCAGGTGTCGCCACGACGGTACCGACGCCGATGTCCTCCGCGCGCGACCGCGTTCGGTTCCACAGGGTGAGCTCGATGCCCGTCTCGGCGAGGCGGCGCGCGATGGCCGAGCCCATACGCCCCGCGCCGAGGACCGCGACGCGCGTGCTCATGCCGCCACCTTTTTCGAGGAGAAGATGGGCCCCGATCCCGCAGCGGTCCGCTGGATGGCTCCGGCGATCTGTGCGAGCTCCGAAGCATCGAGATCGAGCGACCCGGCAGCGATCCACCCGTCGACTTGCTCGGGGCTGCGCGCGCCGACGATGGCTCCCGTCACGCCGGGGCACGCGAGCGCCCAGGCGACCGCAACCGCCGACACCGTGACGCCACGGCGTTCGGCAATCGGTCGGAGTGCGTCGCGGAGCGCGAGGTTGCGGGAGAGGTTCGGCTCGTTGAACGGTGCTGAGCCACGGCGCCAGTCGTCGGCGGCCATCGCCTCGAGCCGCCTCGCCGAGAACGTATCGGTGAGCAGGCCCGATTGCATGGGGCTGTACACGATGACTCCGGTGCCGTGCGCTGCGGCCCAGGGGATCACTTCGGCCGCCATGTCGCGCCGGATCATCGAAAACGGCGGCTGAAGGCTGTCCACGTGCCGAAACGACTCCGCTCGCTCGAGCCGCTCCACGTCGAAGTTCGACACGCCAACCGCGCGGACCTTGCCCTCTTCGACGAGCCGCGCCATCTCGCGCCAAGAGTCCTCCACCGGTGTGCCGACCGCGTCGGGCCAATGGAACTGGTAGAGGTCGATACGTTCGACGCCGAGACGCCGTAGCGAACCCTCGATCTCGTGCCGGATCGACTCAGGGCGCAGGTTACGCTCGGGTTCATCGTATGGCCTGTCGCGGTGCGGGATCATTCCACACTTGGTGAAGACGAAGGGCCGTTCGGAGGTTGGCATCTCGCGGAGCGCGCGGCCAACAACCTCCTCGGAGTGGCCCAGGCCGTAGATGGCCGCCGTGTCGATCCAGTTCACGCCGCGGCCGACAGCGTGGCGGATTGCGGCGATCGAGCTAGCGTCGTCTTGGGCGCCCCAGCCGTACGCCCACCCTCCTCCGCCGATCGCCCACGCGCCAAAACCCACTCTGGTGATCTCGAGATCGGTCCTCCCGAGTCTTCGCTTGTACGGCGTCATTGGCTCCTCCTTCATGATTTTCCAGGCTTGACCCATCTTCCTAAGCACGAAGCACGGCGCGGGCCAGCCGCTGGAGCAGGTGGCCGCAGAGCCGTTTCGTTGCGACTCTTCAACGCCGTGGCCCGGCCGCGGAGAAGCAGGACGCGAGGCCTCGACCCCGCAGACGAACGGGGCATGCAGATTTGGCACCCGCAGTCGTGCGGAAACGGCGCGTGCCGGTGCACGGCTCGTCGAGATGGCGGCGCATCGATGGGGCCGGTCGGTCGCCCCCGACGGGCTCGTCCGGCGCAGCCAGTCCCCGCGCGCTCACGGCTTCGCGAGTAACTGAATGAGACTCGACGTGTCCCAGCGGCCACCTCCCCGCGCCTGCACCCGCTGATAGAGCTGGTCGACCAGCGCAGCGACCGGGAGCGACGACCCGTTGCGCCTGGCCTCCTCGAGGCAGATGGCGAGATCCTTGCGCATCCAGTCGACCGCGAAGCCGAAGTCGAACTTGCCGCCGATCATCGTACGAGCCCGGTTCTCGAGCTGCCACGACTGCGCCGCTCCCTTCGAGAGAACCGCTGCCACCTGGTTGGCATCGAGCCCGGCGCGGACGGCGAAGTTCAGGCCTTCCGCGAGGCCCTCGATGGTTCCGGCGATCAGGATCTGATTGACCATCTTCGCGAGCTGCCCACTCCCCGCAGGCCCCATGAGGGTGACGGCCTGGCCGTAGTGGCGTATCGCCGACTCGGCGATTCGAAAGGACGCTTCCTCGCCGCCCACCAGCACCGTCAGCTGCCCGTTCACCGCCCCCACCTGCCCGCCCGACACCGGTGCGTCGAGAAACCCGAAGCCCTTCGCTTTCGCCTGTTGCTCGAGTGCACGCGCCAGCCCGGCCGATGCCGTGGTGTGGTCGACGAGGATGGCGCCTGCCTTCAGGCCTGCGATCGCGCCGCGCGGCCCTTCCGCCACCGCTCGCACGTCATCGTCGTTGCCGACGCACATGAAGACTACGTCGGCCCCGTCCACCGCGTCCGCCGGAGCATCGCGCCGGGCGCCGCGATACTCGCGGCACCAGGCCTCCGCCTTCGAGGCCGTTCGGTTGTACACGGTGACCTCGTGGCCGGCCCTCGCGAGGTGCCCGGCCATCGGGTAGCCCATTACACCCAGCCCAAGGAACGCGAGCTTCA
>Ga0209415_10019523_pt1 | contig 10602 bp, 8 predicted proteins | sample PeaSoiSIISIP2007_FD_187696 | JGI IMG/M metagenome (GOLD analysis project Ga0209415, IMG submission 187696) | Peat soil microbial communities from Weissenstadt, Germany - SII-SIP-2007 (SPAdes) (version 2) | ecosystem: Environmental > Terrestrial > Soil > Wetlands > Peat | place: Germany... | reverse complement strand
CTCGGCTTCATCTGGATCCGCGCCACGATGCCGCGGCTGCGCATCGACCAGCTCATGCGCCTGGCCTGGAAATTCCTGGTTCCGCTCGCCCTCGTGAACCTCGGCGCGGCGGCCTTCTGGTCGGTCACCTTCCAGTGGGAGGGCCCCTTCCAGCTGGTGAGGTGGGCGGTCGCCGCCGGCCTGGTGGTCGGGCCGTTCTACTTCCTGGGCCGCGGCCTGAGCGCCGGCCTCGGCCCCCGCACCTACCGCTACGCATGAACGCCGTCCTTGTCCTCATTGCCCTCGCGACCGTCGGCACGGCCGTCGCGGCGATGAGCAGGCGCAACCTGCTGCACAGCGTTCTGCTGCTGACCGGCAGCTGGGCCGGCGTTGCGGCGTTCTACCTCTGGGCGGGCGCCGAGTTCGTGGCCTTCGCCCAGGTGCTGATCTACGTCGGCGCGATTTCGATGGCCCTCCTGTTCGCCGTGCTGCTGACGCGCCGCTCGCGGGTGGATCTGGAGCCGGGGCCGGCCTCAAGGGGCCGCGCGCTTTATGCCATCCTGGCCGGCGGCGCGGTCGCCGGCGTCCTGCTGTCGGCCGTCTCCCGCGGGCCCCTTGCCGCGGCACGGTCGCCCACGCCGGCCGTCACCGTGAGCCAGCTGGGCAACCAGCTCATGGGACCGTACGCGGCGACCCTGCTTGTCGTCGGCGTGCTCCTCACGGTCGCGCTGATTGGCGCTGTCGTCCTGGCCGCCGGCGGCGGACCCGACAAACCGGGGGGCGCGTCATGAGTCCGCTGCATCTGTGCCTGGCTTTTTCGAGCGTGCTGTTCGCCGTCGGCCTCGCCGGCGCGCTCGCGCGCAGCAACAGCATTCTCGTCCTTCTAGGCATCGAGCTAATGCTGAACGCGGCAAACCTCAACTTCATCGCGTTCTGGCGCTACGGTCCCGCCCCCTCGTCCGCGACCGGCGTCATCTTCGTCATCTTCGCCATCGCCGTCACAGCGGCCGAGACCGCGGTCGGCCTCGCGCTCGTCATCTCGATCTACCGCCATCAGCAGAGCATCCGCCTCCAGGAGGCGACGCGCCTGAAAGGCTGAGCGATGAAGCTCCCCGTCGAGTATCTCTGGCTCATTCCCGCGCTCCCGCTCCTAGCTGCGGCCCTCGGGTCGGTGACGCCCCGGCGCGGCCGCCGGCTTGCCGCCGGCGCGGCGATCGCCGCGATGCTCGGCGCGCTCGTCCTCTCGTGCCTCGCGCTGCGCGCCGCGCTCGCGGACCCTTCCGCGCACCTCACGTGCAACTTCCCGTGGTTCGACCTCGGCAACGGCGCCGTGCAGCTCGGCTGGCTGCTCGATCCGCTCAATGCCTTCATGTGCGTGATGGTGAGCGCCGTCGGGCTGCTGATCTTCATCTTCAGCCTGGGCTACATGGAGGCCGATGAGGACTTCACCCGGTTCTTCTGCCATCTCAGCCTTTTCGCCGCGTCGATGCTGTGCGTCGTCGTCGCCAACAGCCTGCTGCTGCTCTTCATCGGCTGGGAGCTGGTCGGGCTGGCCTCGTACCTTCTCATCGGCTTCTGGTTCCACAAGCCGGCTGCCGCCGCCGCCGCGAAGAAGGCGTTCATCACGACACGCATCGGCGACATCGGATTCCTTCTCGGGCTCGTCTGGCTCTACGACTCCACGGGCTCGCTGCTCCTCTACGACGGGGGCAACGGCGTCCTGGAGACCCACGTTCTCGGCGACCTCGCCTCGCAGATGCTTGCGGGCGGCCTGGCGGCCTCGACCGCGATCGGCCTGCTGATCTTCTGCGGCGCAGCCGGCAAGTCCGGCCAGTTTCCGCTCCATGTCTGGCTCCCCGACGCCATGGAGGGCCCGACCCCGGTCAGCGCGCTGATCCACGCCGCGACCATGGTCGCAGCCGGCGTGTTCCTCATCGCCCGCATCTTCCCGCTCATCTCGGCCGACCAGGAGCTGGCGGCCGCGCCCCTCCACGCGCTCACCGTGGTGGCGGCCATCGGCGCCATCACCGCGCTCCTGGGGGCGGCCATCGCGGTCGCCCAGTACGACCTGAAGCGCATCCTCGCCTTCTCCACCATCTCGCAGCTCGGCTACATGATGCTCGCCCTCGGGGTCGGCTCGTGGGTCGCGGCGATATTCCACCTGCTCACGCACGCCTTTTTCAAGGCGCTCCTGTTCCTTGCGGCCGGCTCGGCGATCCACGCCGTGCACCACGAGCAGGACATCCGCCAGCTCGGCGGAATGCGCGGCCCGATGCGCACGACGTATGCGACCTTTGCCGTGGGCATGATGGCGCTGGCCGGCGTCCCGTTCATCTTCTCCGGCTTCTGGAGCAAGGAGGCCATCCTGCATGCCGCGTCGCAGTGGAACGTCTCGCACCTGCCGCTCTACGCGGGCCTCGCGGGCGTCGTGCTCACCGCCTTCTACATGACGCGCCTCCTGTGCGAGGTATTCTGGGGCGCGCCCCGCTCCCCGGCTTCCTCCCACGCCCGCGAGAGCCCCGCGGTGATGACGATCCCTCTCATCGCGCTTGCGGTCGGCGCAATCGCCGTCGGCTTCCTCGGCACGCCCGCCTGGCCCTGGCTGCAGTCGCGGCTCACCGGCAGGGAGGTCCCCGCCCACTCGCTGCTGGAAGGCGGCAGCCTCATGGCGCTCTCCATCGTCCTGGTCGCCACCGGCCTCGGCGCCGGCTGGGCCCTCTATGGCCGGCGGCCGCGCGCAGCAGCATCAGCCCCCGATCCGCTCGCCACGGCAGCCCCACGGGCCTTCGCCTTCCTCGGCGCCCGGATGAAACTCGACGAGCTCTACGCCGCCACGTTCGGGCGCCTGAACACCTTCGGGGCGGCGCTGGCGGACATCCTTGACCGCTGGGTTTGGGGCGGCGCGGTCGAGCTTCTGGCGCGGCTCGGCGAGTTCACCGGGTTCGTGAACCGCGGGGTCGACGAGGGCGGCCTGAACAAGGGCTTTGACACGGTCAGCGAGAGGATCCGCGGAGCCGGGCGCGCCTATTCGCGCGCGCAGACCGGAGAGGCGCACGGCTACCTGCGCACCCTGGCGATCGCCTTCGTCGTGCTCGCGCTGCTGGTCCTGCTGGGAGGCGGCCGATGAGTTCGGTCCCGCTGCTCTCCCTCATCATATTCGTCCCGTGGACCGGGGCGCTGCTGCTCGCCTCGCTCCCGAGGCTGGGCGCGCCGGCCTGCCGCGCGCTGGCGCTGGCGTTCAGCCTCTCCACGATCGTCCTCGCGATGGCCTGCCTGGGCTCGTTCGAGAGCGCGTCGACCGGCTACCAGCTTGTCGAGCGCCACGACTGGATAGGCGCGCTTAACGTCCACTACCACCTCGGTCTCGACGGGCTCAGCCTGCTGCTTGTCCTGCTCACCGGCCTGCTGTCACCCGCCAGTCTCCTTGCGTCGTGGCGCCACGTGGGTGACCCTCGATTCTTCGGCCTCCTCTTTCTGCTCCTGCAGGGCGCCGCGCTCGGCGTCTTCCTCGCGCTCGACTTCTTCCACTGGTTCATTTTCTGGGAGCTGAGCCTCATTCCCGCGTATTTTCTGATCAAGCTATGGGGCGGCCCCGGGGCGGCGCGCGCGGCCTACCAGTTCGTGATCTACACCATCGGCGGCAGCGCGTTCCTGCTGCTAGGCTTCGTAGCGATCTTCGCGGCCACTGGCACGCTCGATTTTGTCCAGCTCGCCTCCCTGGGCGCCGACGGCACTCTCGGGGCCAAGCTGGCCGTACTCGGCAGCTTCTGGCCGCAGGCGGTGTTTCTCGGGGTGTTCCTCGGATTCGCCGTAAAGGTGCCGCTTTTCCCCTTTCACACGTGGCTGCCGCCGGCCTATGCCGAGGCGCCCATCGGCGTGTCGATGTTCCTCACGGGTGTGATGTCGAAGATGGGCGTCTACGGCTTCCTGCGCCTGCTCTGGCCGCTCTTCCCCGGGCCCCTGCACGCCGCGGCCGTGCCGCTCTTGTGGCTTGCGCTCGGCGGCGCCGTGCTGGGGGCCTTCGCCGCGATGCGCCAGACGGACCTGAAGCGCATGATCGCCTACTCGTCGGTCAACCACGTCAGCTACTGCCTGCTTGCGCTCTTCGCCGTCTCCGCTGCGACCGGGCGCTCCGGCCTCACGAGCGAGGCGGCGGCGGCGGCACTGAGCGGCACGCTGCTGCAGATGTTCAACCACGGCCTCTCGGCGGGGGCGCTGTTCTACTGCGCGGGCGTGCTGGAAGCCCGCGCCGGCGGCCGGCGCGGCCTCGGCGACTTTGGCGGCGTGCAATCGGCGGCGCCGGTTCTAGCCGGGTTGTGCGGCATCGCGATGTTCTCGTCGCTAGGCCTGCCCGGGCTCAACGGCTTTATCGGCGAGTTCCTGATCTTCCGGGGCGTGTGGGGCCTGGTGCCCTGGGCGGCGGCGGTGGCCTGCCTCGGGCTTTTCGCCACGGCCTTCTTCCTGCTCACCTTCTGGCAGCGGGTGTTTCACGGGCCGCGCGCAGGCGCGGCCGCGGGCGAGTTTGCGGACCTGGCGGGCATCGATCTTGCCGTGCTCTGTCCCCCGGTCGCCTTGATGTTCATCCTCGGCGTGCTGCCGCAGATCCTGACCCGGCTGTTCAATCCGCTCATCACCATGTGGGCCAATCACTTGTCGCTCCCGTGAGCCTGCTGCCCTGGACTGTCTATCTGTCGCTCGCCGGCGCCCTGTTGGCGCTGGCGGGAGGCCTGCGTTCTCCCGGGACCGCGCGGTGGATGGCGCTCCTGACTGCCGCCGGAACGTGGGTTCTGACCCTGCTGGCCGCTTCCCGATTCGTGCCGGGTCCGGGGCTGCAGACGCTGGTCGACATTCCGTGGATCCCCACGATGGGCGTGCGCTACCACCTCGCGGCCGACGGCATCAGCCTCACGCTTCTCGTGCTGACCGGACTCGCGGCAACGGCCGGGGTGCTATTCTCGTGGAACATCGAGGAGCGCACGGGCGAGTTCTTCGCGTTGTTCCTCACCCTCGTGGCCGGGGTTTACGGCGTGTTCCTGAGCGCGGATGCGCTGGTGTTCTTCATCTTCTACGAGGTCGCCATCGTCCCAAAATATTTCCTGATAGCGAACTGGGGCTCGACGAACCGGGAGTACGGCGCGATGAAGCTCGCGCTCTATTCATTCGCCGGCAGCAGCATGGTGCTGGCCGGGCTGTTGTGGGCCTACGCGGTCGGCGGCGGGCATGGCTTCGGGTTTGCCGATCTCGCGCAGGCGGCCGCGGGCTTGTCCCGGCACCAGCAGATCGCAATCTTTGGGCTCGTCTTCTTCGGCTTTGCCACGCTAGCCGGCATCTTCCCGCTGCACACCTGGGCGCCGACCGGCCATGTGGCTGCCCCAACCGCCGCCTCGATGATGCTCGCCGGCGTGGTGATGAAGCTCGGAGCCTACGGCTGCCTGCGGGTGGCGCTGCCCCTTTCGCCCGTGGGATTCGCCTACTGGCAGGCCCCCATCGCGTGGCTCGCCGTGATCGGCATCGTCTACGCGGGCCTCGTGGCCCTGATGCAGGAGGACCTCAAGTTCGTCATCGGCTATTCGAGCGTAAGCCACATGGGATTCGTTCTCCTTGGCATCGCCGCGGCCAACCTCCAGGCGGCTAGCGGGGCCGTGCTCCAGATGTTCTCGCACGGTGTCATCGCGGGCCTGCTCTTCGCCGTCGTCGGCAGGATGGTCTACGACCGCACGCACACCCGGAAACTCGCCGACCTGCGGGCCATGCCGCTGTACCGGCTGCTGCCTTTCGCGGCCGCGGTGTTCGTCGTCGCCGGCGTCGCGTCCATGGGCCTGCCCGGATTCAGCGGCTTCCCGGCCGAGTTGACCATCCTGATCGGTGCGTGGAAGAGGGATCCGGCGTGGGCAGCGGTCGCCGCCGTGGGCGTGCTGGTCGCCGCGGCCTTCACCCTGCGCGCGATTCAGCTCAGCTTTTTCGGGTCGACGGACAAGGCGCAGCCGCCCGGCCACGCGAGCACGGGTGAGGACGCCCTGCACTTCGAGCCCATCACCGGAGCCGAAAAGATTGGAGCGCTGCTCCTGATCGGCGCGACCGTCCTCATCGGATTGAGGCCGGATCTGTTGCTGGACTGGATCAACCCGGCGCTCCAATCGCCGCTGTTCCAGGCGGCCCTGAAGGCAGGCACGCCATGAATCCGGACTATTCTGGGCTCTTTGCGGCCCTTCTGCCGGAGACGGCGCTGGTGCTGGGCGCCCTCGTCGTGCTCGGTCTGGATCTCTCGGCCTTCCGGCGCCGCAACCCCGGCGAACGCCTGCAACTTGCCCTCGGGGTCGCAACCCTCGCCGTGCTGGCGGCGGGTGTGAGCGTGTGGTTCGGGCCGGCCGGCCCCGTTTTCGGCGGCGTGTTGATCCTCGACCCGCTTGCAGTCGCCACGCGCCTCGGCGTCCTGGTGCTCACCCTGCTGACCCTCGGCGTCGCGCCGGGCGGGACGGCGCCCCGCCATCCGGCCGAGTATGTTGCGGTGATGCTTTTTGCGGCCACCGGGCTCATGTTGATGGCGGCGGCGCAACAGCTGCTGCTCGTGTTCCTCGCGCTCGAGCTCGCCAGCCTCTCGCTCTATGTGATCGCCGGTTTCGACCACACGCGGCCGGAATCGGCCGAGGCGGCCCTCAAGTATTTCCTCTTCGGCGGCATGGCCGCGGCGTTCCTGCTCTTCGGCTTCAGCCTGATCTACGGGGTGACGGGGTCGATCGAGCTCCCGCGCATCGCGGCGCAGATCGCCCTCCAGGGCGCGGACCCGCTGCTCCTGGTCGCGCTCGTGATGGTCCTGGTCGCCTTCGGCTTCAAGGTCGCGGCGGCTCCATTCCACCTATGGGCGCCGGACGTCTACCAGGGCGCGCCCGCCTCCTCCGCCGCGCTGATCGCATCCGCCTCCAAGCTCGCCGGCTTCACACTGTTCACCCGGCTGCTCTGGCCCGGCTTCCGGGCCGCGGCGGGAAGTGTGGCATCGCTCACCGCCGCGCCCGGCTGGCTCCCGGTGGTGGCCGTCATTTCTGCCTCGTCCCTTCTGCTCGGCAATTTTGCCGCGCTGGCGCAGTCCAATCTCCGCCGTCTCCTTGCGTACTCCGCAATCGCCCACGCGGGAGCCCTGCTGCTCGGCGTAATGGCCTTTGGCCGGGCCGGGCCGGCGCCTCTGTTCTACTACGCCTCGACCTACGGACTCGCCACGGTCGGCGCGTTCGGCGTGATCACCGCAATGGAGTCCGTCGGTCGCTGCGAATACATCGCCGACCTCGCCGGGCTCCACAGGCGTTCCCCTCTGCTCGCGGCCTGCCTGGCCGTATTCATCCTGTCGCTCGCCGGTATCCCTCCGCTCGCCGGATTCTTCGGCAAGTTCGCGGTTTTTTCGGCGGCGCTGCAGTTGGGCGGCGTCGCGGCGCCGGCGGGCTGGCTCACGATCCTGGCGATCGCGCTCAGCACCGTGGCGCTGTATTACTATTTGATCGTCCTTAAGCAGGCGCTGGTCGCCGCCCCAGCGGCTGACGCGCGTCCGATCAAGGTGCCCCGCGTGGCCGCGCTCACCCTGGTGGCGGCCGCCGTCCTCATCGTTTGGTTCGGGCTATTCCCGTCGCAGCTGCTTGGACTCTTTTGAGCGGGCCGTTAGGGTCTTCGGACCGCTTCGGACGCCTATTGGGCCACCTTGCGCGCCAGCTGTCAGGAGCACTGGCACCGGCTCGACTGCACGGCCTCGGGGAATAAGACCTGGAGCAAAGGGATCCCGCGGACGGGAGGGCTATGACCTGGCCGGCCAGCTGCCCGCAGCGCCTCCTGGATCACACGCCTGATCCTTGAACGCTCCGGTGGCGGCGATGCCCAATGCGACAAAGAGCACCAGGATCACGGCCTGCACTACCACGAACGGCGGCTCAGACTGCTTCGGGGCGATGGCTTTCAACGCCGGCACCTTCTGAAAGGCCTGCACGATCAGGCTGAGTTTGACATGAAACCAGGTGAAGAGGTTCATGGCATATAATCAGCTGTTTCCTAGGACATTATGCGTAAAGGGCGGCCACCTCGTAGTCCGCGATCCGTGGAATGGCGAATTCGACCGAGCCGCCGTCCTGGTGAAACGCAATTTCGCGCTCCGCGCGCAGGAGCTCTACGCGAAAGACCTTGCGATCCGGCGGGATCGTCATCCGCACCTTCTGCTCGCCGATCGGACAATGGCGCCGAAGCCACCCGCGGTGCATGTTGGGGTTCGTGTAGTTGAGCAGGTGCACCGCGAACCCGGACCATGTCTCCCATGCGAAGCATTCGACGATCCCCTCGCCCTCGACATTGACCGGCTGCGTCCCGCGAATGAGCCATGCGATGGAATTCTGGATCAGGCGGCTCAGGTCCGTGTGCCCCGAGCGCCAGGCCGTGCGCTCGAGGTCCGCAGGAAAGTAGATCAAGCGGCTGGCGCCGTCCTCGCGGACGACAACCGCGGGCTCGTCCGTCCTGGAAACCGGAGCGTACGAGAGCTCCGGCGGATACGCCGTATGCGCCGGCACGACCGACAGCACCATCTGGCCCGCCGCCTTCACCGGGAGCCGGTAGGCTCCGCCCGGGATCCAGTTCGTGTCTTCGAATCCTGCCAGGATCTCGTGCGGGCGCTCGATTCGGGCATAGAAGCCGTTGCCGTTGGGGCCGGCCACCGGTCCCACGGACTCGATGCCGAACAGGTCTGCCAGCCCCGAATTCTCCCTGCGCCGGCCATTCTCGTCGAACATCGCCGTTTCGAACGAGGCCATGAGCGAGCCGCCCGCGGCCACGTAATCGCGCAGCTGGCGGCACTGGGCGTCGCTCAGCCATGCGATATTGGGCAGCAGGAGCGCGGAATAACGTCCGATCGTCTCCGGGCCCAGGTCGTCCTCGTGCACGAAATCGAACAGGAAGCGGCCCTCGAGCAGCGCATAGTAGAGGCCGTCCATGAACTGCTGCATCCCGCCCTCGCCCGGCGGCGAATAGAAGAGGTGGGAGCGCTGCCCCATGACGACCCCCACGTTCGCCACGGTTCGCCGCCGCTCATAATGGAGATCATGGCGCGCCAGCCATTCCATGTAGCGGCGGCCCGTCTGCTGCCAGCGCCGGTCCTCGCCCAGTCCGCCCTGCCCGCCGACCCAGTGATACCAGATCGTCATGCCGCTGGCCGCCGTCTGGTCCATCCAGATCTCGGCCTCGGCCCTGGACTTGGCCACGTTTCGCCAGCGCACCGCGCCGCACGTCGACCAGGCCCCCGTGACGTTGGTGATGGTGCGCCCCTTCATGACCGCGCTCGCCACCCGCCCCTGCTGCGCGGCGCCCCAGATCGGCGTTCCCTCGCCGCCGCGGCCCTGGTTGTCGCAGTTGAACCATGCGCAAACGTCGGCGAGCCGCTTCAGATTCGGCGTGGCGCGCAGTCCGCCGCCCAGGTTGGCGAAGAAAAGGTTGTCGGGCTTCTTTTCCTTGGCGATCTTGTCGTAGGATTGCCACAGGTATACGACGCGCTCGGTGAACTGCTGCCAGTATTCCACCGACCTGGGCTTGGCCAGCTTGCGGCACTCGTCGCAGTAGCAGACCGGCAGGCCGTCGAGCGGCGGCCAGGCGTTCGTGAAGAGCCCGTCGACGTCGTAGCGGGAGTGGATCTCCCGCATGATCGCGGGCACGTATTCCGTGAAGTAGCCTGAGAACGTGCAGGTGCGGTAGAGGCGCGGCTCCTCGGCGTGGGGGAGAAAGCCTCCGCTGGCGTCGCGCATGAACCACTCCGGATGGGGCTTGAGAGCCTCCTCCCAGTTGAGGTCGGGGCTCAGGCGCGCGATCACCCTCAAGCCCCGCTTCTTCGCCGCAGCCGCGCAGGCGCCGAAGAGGTCCCGGTCGCCGAGGAACCTGCTTCGCCGGTGGAAGGGCACCTGTGTCGGGTAGAAGGCGAGGATGCCGGTCACGCTCACGAGCACGGCATCCACCTTGAGGCTGGCCCAGTAGTCGGCCCACGCCTCGACATCGAGCTCCTCCGGGTCGCGCTCGTTGAAATTGAGCTGGCCGATCCGACGGATCTGCTGGTGCCAGGGCTGCGCCGCCCCGCCGGCGGCGTCGGCGATCCCGCCCAGGAGGGTCCGCGCCCCGAGGCCAGCCAACACGCTGCCCCGGACCACCGCCCCGGACATCACGAGAAACTGGCGCCGATCGATCTCCATGCGACGCGTTGTATCTGCCCAAAGCGGTACAGGGACTCAACTGGATTCGAGTAGCGCGCCGCGCCCAAATCGCCGAGGATCGGCCCGCCGACGGGCGGGCCCCGCCTTTGCGGCCATCCGCACCGATGCAAAGCACCGTCCTCGATTCCCTTCCCGCCCCCGCGGCGGGCGACGACTTCGCTCGGGTCCGGCACCTTGTCCGCGCGAGCCGGACGAAGACGGTCGTGCTGGACGACGACCCCACGGGCACGCAGACCGTGCACGGCGTCGATGTCCTCTCCGAATGGTCCGTGCCGTCTCTGGCGGCCGCATTGGCCGACCCGCGCCCTTGCTTCTACGTGCTCACCAATACGCGCAGCCTGCCGGCGCCGGAGGCTGCGGCCCGGGTCCGCTGCGTTGCGGCCAATCTCGCGGCCGCCGG